>WNGC01000910.1_pt1 | contig 18186 bp, 16 predicted proteins | sample 5400051 | NCBI WGS metagenome assembly WNGC01 (sample SAMN13153368, study PRJNA577476) | soil metagenome | isolation source: 20 cm soil or saprolite under grassland replicate 2 | place: USA:California | collected 2016-06-15
CAGACATATCGATAACCGGCGGCCCTGAGCCCCCGGCTCACGATGGCGTCCGCCACCGACGCAATGGTGGCCTGATCGAAACTGTCGCCCAGGCCATAGAACGTGTTCCAGCCCTGGTACGGGGTGCGCGCCAGCCCGTTGTCCAGAGCATTGGCCGGCACGCTGGTCGTGCCGACGGTCATGGCCAGGGCGAGGCTGAGGCTGAAGGCCGAAGTTAGGACACCGGATGCGACGCGGGTAAGGCGAACGCGAATGAGGTCCTCCCTACCCCCTCATGACGAACGATGAGCCGACATCTACGGACGTTAATGATCTGTCGGGCGCCTTGTCAAGGATTCGGCTTCCTTGCCGCCCGTCGCCTGCGACTGTGCCCAGCGGGCGCCGCCGTGATTGGGGTCGAGGCCGACCACCTCGTCGAAGGCGGCGCGCGCCAGGTCCACTGACCCGAGGCCGAGGTGCGCAAGGCCTTCGAGGTAGCGGCTCTGCGCGCGGTTTCGGCGCGCGAGATCGTCCTCGAAGAGGAGGAAGGCCGGGAGGGAGGTGGCGAAGAAGTCGATGCGGACCTCGGTCGCCGCCTGCCGCTGCGCGGCCGCCCGCAGGTCTTCGAGGAGTTGTTTGGCCGCGGCTGTGTCACCCTGCCGCCGCAATGCGAGGGCGCGCCAGTAGCTCGCCTCGGAGAACAAGGGGACCGGGACCATTGGTGGCTGCTGCGAGAGCCAGGTGGTAATGGAGATCGTGTTCGGGGGCCAGCAGGTGCCGGCCTTCCCCCAGGTTTTCGGGATAGTGCATCGCGGCCTCCAGGTGGCGGCGCGCCTCCTCGGGCCGCTTGTCAGCGAGCGCGGCCTGCCCGAGCCGGAGATGCGCGCGCACGTACTCACCCGAGACCAGCCCTTCGCCACCCTCCCAGGGATGAAAGCGGCGCGACTCGAGGTACGCCAGCGCCGCCTCGTACCGGCCGACATCGTTGTACAGGGTGACCAGTTCGGTCCCGAGGTCATCGCGGCGGTCGACGAGGTCGCGGTGCGCTTCCAGGTCGGCCAGGCGCTGCGCCGCCGGACGACCCGAGCGCTTCGCGAGCTGGTCGGCCTCGAAACGGATTCGGGCGTCGCCTGGATCGCCGTCGAGCGCCTTGCGGTAAGCGGATTCGGCGTCCTCGCGGCTATGGCGGATGTTGAAGTAGGCGATGCCGAGGTTTCGCCATGTCACCGGGAACGTCGGATCGAGCGCGGCAGAACGTTCCCAGGCCGCGATTGCCTCGTCGTAACGCCGCCGGTCGTAGAGCCAATTGCCGAGGTGATACGCCGCGCGGGCATCGCCCGGGTTCGCGGCGATGGCGCTTTGCAGGATCGCAACTTCCTCGAGCCGGCCGAAGAAGGCCGGCCCAGGCGCAACCGAAGCAGCGATCGCCCGGTGGCGTGCCGCCTCCGGTGCGTTCCCGGCTCCTTCGTGGAGCCAGCCCAGGTGGTAGTGGCCAATCGGGATCAGCGCCTCCGTGGAATTGGCCGCCAGGCCTGACTCCGCCGTGACGATCGCGTCGCTCCAAAGTCCTGCCGACGCCAGGTCGAGGGCTACGTCCAGGTACGCTTGAAAGTCACCCAACTGGGTCGCGTCGGTCTGCTGCTGCAATTGCTGCGCGGTCCATCGGCGCTCGAGTGCGGCCCACAGGTCGAGGGGATCACGCTCGAGCGTGGCCTCCGCTTCGTGAAGCGCCTCCTGCGACCGCCCGGTATGTCGCTGCATCGCCGCGTGCAGGTCACGCGCCTTGAGGTCGTCGGCATTGCGTGACAGGGACCGGTCCAGGTGGACGAGGGCGCGATCGAAGTGGCCAGTAGCGGCGTCGATCTCGGCGAGCGCGTGGTACGCGGCGCTTGCCCAGGCGTCGTTCCAGCTTGACTTGTAAAAGGCGTCGTACGCTTCATCGTCCCGGCCGAGAAAGCGGAGCGTGATCCCCAACAGGTAGAGCGATTCTCCCTCGTAGGGGTTTGGGTTGCGGCGCGTGAGCCGGTCAATGGCGGTCCGGAGGTGCCGTTCGGCGAGTGCGAATTCGCCGCGTCGCAAGTGCCACGAACCGAGTGCCGTATTGCTTCTGGAGTCGGCAGCGTCGCGCCGGATCGCCTCGCGCCAGTATGGCTCGGGCGAGCGTGTGGGGTGACGGTACTGCTCGAGGTGAAGGCCGGTAAGGTACAGCTCGTCGTTCGATGCGATCTCGGCGGGCGGTCGCGGCTCAGAGGCTGGCGCAGGTGGCTCGTCCTCGACGGCCGCCTCGGGCTGGTACGAGAGCACTTCGTGACCGCCGCCGGCTCGGACGATGAGCCGAAGGTCCGTGGCGGCCGTACCGGGAGGGACGGTCACGTTCGTGACGAACGGCTTGTCGGGCGCCAGGTGCACGCGCTGCTCGAGCAGCGGTTGACCGTTCTGCACCAACAGCACCGATGCATCGGCAATGTCGCTTGTCACGGCGACACCGAGGCGCGCTGCGCCCCCCTCGAGTCGGAGGCTGGCGGCGGCGTCGAGGTTGGCGTCGGTTGCCGGGCCGATCTCCTGGATCGGGTACCAGTACTGGCGGAATGACTTCGTCTCGTAGGGGTGCAGGAAGGAGAAGTCGGGCTGGTTGTCGCTGTAGCCGCCCGCCATCAACTCCACGTATGGGCCGTCCTCATCCGTGAGATTGCGATCCCAGGCGTAGCCGAACTCGTGGTTCCCCCAGGTCCAGAGCTTTTTGCCGGGCGCCACTCGGTGGTCGGCAACGTGCACCACTCCGGCGCGGGCCGCATGGTCGTAACCACCGAGGAAGTCGTGGCGTGAGCCCATCGCCATGTACGACGTCGGCACCGGGATGTTGCGGTACCAGCGAAGGTCGGTTCCACCTTCCGCATTTGCCCCATAGTCGACGCCGTAGTAGGGGCCGCGGGCCATTGGGAACGTCGAGATCGCGCGCTTCGCGTGATCGGCGACGTACCAGACATCCGGCGGAAAGAACACCTCGTAGCGGTCATGGACGCGGACGCCGACGTTCGCCCACCACAAGAATGTCTGCGTCAGGGGTGTCCGGTTGTAAACGCGAGCCTCGGCCTCGACATAGGAACGGCCCGGGCGCAGGCGGATGCCGACCATGACCTTCATCCGGCCCATCGGCTCGTGCTCCGAGAGCCAGACCGTCTGGCTGCCATCGCCATCGCGCTCGATCGTCCAGTCGACCGGCATGAAGGTCGAGGGGCGGTGATGCTGCGGCGTGTTGAACTCGACGCCACCCGAGATCCAGGGCCCGAGCAGGCCCACCAGGGCGGGCTTGATGACGCGCTGCCGGTAAAAGAAGTGGTAACCGTTGGTGACGTCCTGCCCGATGTGAATCCGACCTCCAATCTCTGGCAGGATCATCAAACGGACGTAGCCGTTCTCGAGATGGACGGCCTGCCAGCTCCGATCGACTTTTTCGTCGGACACGCGATCGGTGACGGGATTCGGATACACGCGACCACTGCTGCCCTGGTACACGCGCTTTTCCAGGAACATCGGGCTCCGCTCCGGCGGCTGCTCCGGGTACGTGGGGATGACGACCTGGTCGTGCCAGGCGCGGACCTCGCTCACGTTCACCCCCTGCGACTATAGACGCACAGCAGCGGAGCCGGTACGATCCCGGCCGTGAGCCGTCCAACCGGTCACGTCCTCACCCTGGGCGAGACGATGGTTCTCCTGCATCCAGTCGATCCCGCGCCGCTTCGCACCTCGCGCCGGCTCAGCGTCAGCGTCGCCGGTGCCGACTCCAACTTCGCCATTGCGATGACCCGGCTCGGCTGGCCGGCCATCTGGCTGAGCGCGGTTTCCCAGGATCAGCTCGGCGAGCTCGTCGTGGAAATGATCGGCAGCGAAGGCGTGGACGTGTCTTTTGTACGCCGTGATCCGGATCATCCGACCGGTGTCCTCGTCAAATTCCGCGAGGATGGACACACGCGTGTGCTCTACTACCGCAGCGGCTCGGCGGCCAGTCACTTCAACCCGGATTGGCTCGAGCCAGCGCTGTTCGAAACCGCAGCGCTGCTCCACCTCAATGGGGTCACCTGCGCGCTCAGCCCGTCCTGTGCTGCCACCGTCGTTCGCGCCATTGCTCTCGCGAACCAGCACAACGTCAGCATCTCCCTGGACCTGAACCTGCGCCTCCAACTGTGGAGCATCGATCGCGCGCGGACGGCGTTGATTCCGCTGCTATCAGACGCCGACATTGTGCTGGGCACCGAGGAAGAATTGCTCGCCCTTTCTGGCCGGGGCGTGCTCGAGGAGGCCTTGACCATGATCGCTGAGCAGGGACCTCGGGTGGTGGTGGCCAAACGCGGTCCGCGCGGTGCCGTGGCGCTCGCGGAGGGGAACCGCATCGAGCACTCGGGCTTTGTCCCGCCGGTGGTCGTCGACGAGGTTGGCGCGGGCGACGGCTTCGCCGCCGGGTTCGTATCGGCGTATTTGCGGGGCGCGCCCGTCGAGCAGGCGCTGCGCCACGGAAACCTGGTCGGCGCCGCCGCGGTGACGGTCGCCGACGATGTCTCCGGCTATCCCACCGAGACGCAACTGGAGGCCTGGCTCAATGCGTGGCCGACTGGACCGCGCTGATCAGTTGCGCGGCGCGCTGCCGGATGAGGTCTGGTGAACCAGTAGCGAATAGCCAGCCGCCGACGCCGACGCCCAGTGCGCCCGCGGCGATGAAGGCCGCGGCGTTCTCCCCGGTCACGCCGCCGGTCGGGATCAGTGGAATTTCCGCGAGCGGCCCGCGCAGCTCCCGCAGGTACGAAGGCCCGACGGTCGAGGCGGGGAATAGCTTCACCGCAGAGGCGCCGGCGCGCCACGCCGCCAGGATCTCAGACGGCGTAAAGGCGCCGGGGAAGATGGGGATACGCTGCGCCACCGCCCATCGAATCAGCTCGCGATCCGTGTGCGGCGAGACCAGGAAACTGGCGCCCGCCTCGACCGCCGCCGTCGCGCTCGCCACGTCGAGCACGGTACCCGCTCCGACGAGCAGCGATCCATCGGAATACTGGGTCGCGAGCGTGCGGATCGCGGCCATCGCATCGGGACTGTCCAGGGTGACTTCGAAAGCGCGCACCCCACCCGCGACCAGCGCCTCGACTACCGGCATGATCGAGCTGGGCTCGATGCGCCGGCCAATCCCGATGACGCGCGTCGCCGTGATCTCCTGCGGGATCAGGGGGCGGCGATCAGGCTGGTCAGGTAAGGCTGTCGGCAAAGTCCTCCAGGAAATGGTCGATCATGGCGCGCTCCTCGCGGTCCAGGGTCCAGCCCGGCGCCCGGCATCGCTCATTGGAAATGATCCCGCGCCGGGCGAGGATCGTCTTTTCTGCCTGGATGATCAGCTCCACATTCTGCATCCAGTACGCGATGTATGGAAGCATCCGTCGGTGGAGGGCGAGGGCCTTGTCGTGCTCGCCGAGCTCCCAGGCGCGCCAGACGTCAACGTAAACCTCGGTGAACGAGCAGCCCGGCTGCACACCCAGGACCCCGCGGCGCAGAGCGTCCGGCAGCTGGACACCCGCGTAACCGACGAGCGCCGGAAGCGGCGGATCCCCAGCGGCGAGTTCGGCGATCAGCCGGCCCGGCGGCGTCGTCTCGACCTTCACCATGCGAAGGTTTGGATGGGCGGCCGCCAGGCCGCGGAGCGATTGGGCGTCGAGGCTGGTCCCCGTGAGGCCTGGCGCGACCTGGACGATGACGGGCACATCGACCGCCTCCAGGATGGCCGCGAGATGGTCGAGGATCGCACGGCGCGAGGGTCCGAGAAGGTGCGGCGGCAGGATGTTGAGCGCGTTCGCACCATCCCCGACGGCCTCGATCGCGCTCGCGACCGCGACCTCGGTCGCATGGTCCGTGATCGAGACGATCGCCGCGACCTCAGTGTGCCCGCTCGTTTCTCGCAGAAATGTCCGGCGCAGCTGTGCCCGCTCGTCGTCTCTCAGTTTGTAGAACTCGCTGGCAAACCCGAAGAGCATCAGCGCCGTGACTCCTGTTCCCAACACGTGCCGTGTCATTGCCCCGAAACCGGCGAGGTCGATGTCGCCGTGCGCCGTGAAGGGCACGGCGAGCACCGGGCAGACGCCCCGAATCCTGGGCTCGGCGGTCATGGCTCGCCCCGGCCGAGGCTCACGAAGAGAGACCAGCGCAGCGGCCTTCCTGGATGGATCTGTGGCACGCGCTGATTCTTTACGGCTAGCGCGAGATCGTCGTAGTAGCCCGTGGCAGGCTCCAGGGCGATGACCGGATGGCGCGCATAGGCTCCGTTGTCCAGCCAGAGGCCGAAGTATGGGACCAGGTCTGGATCCCAGTCGAGTCGGAGCCAGGTGCCGTCCTCATCGACCAGCCCGGCGCTCCGGATCCTCGCGTCCGGCAGTACGTAGAGCTTGCGACCGGCGCCGCTGGACAGGCCATTCGTCGACTCGACATCGGGGCCGGGCCACTGCACGTGCCGCGGCTCGGTGCGAGGCCAGACGTCGAGCAGCTGCCGCACCTCCGCCGGTAGGACGATCCGCGTACCGCGTCCACCGACCGCGAACTGCGGATGCGCAGCCCATAGCAGCCAGAGCGGCGCGGTGCCGCTGGCGGACAGCTCGTACTCCAGCTGGAGGCCTGCGCCCAGCGCGCGCATCGTCCGCCTCACCTGATAGGGAAGCACGCGACCGGCCGTCGAGCATACGAGGGCCTCACCGGCCACGCTCGTCTCCCACGGCAATGTCCAGACCTCGCCGTGGTCGGGCAGCGGCGCACCCTCGTGTTCGCCGTCCGGGTACGAAGTGGCAGTGATGGTGGGAAGCATCTCGTCCCATCCGAACAAGCCGGCGTCCGTGAAGGCGCTTCCATAGTCGGGTGGACGGCCCAGCTGGCCGGCCGGCTGTTCCAGCCACTCGCGCCCGCCGGGGCGCTCCCGCAGGCTGGCGATCTTCGCGCCGCGACGAGGTAGCACGACGACCTCGAGGTCCTCGCTGTGTAGAGCGATCGCCGGCTCTCCCAGGAAGGTCGTTTCTTTTGGCGTCACCGACGCACACGTCGGGCGGCGCGCTCGGCGTCCCTGGCCGCCTTGCGAAGCAGATCATGCATGCGCTGTTCCGCCGCTTCCGGGTCTTGCGCCTCGACCGCAGCCAGGACCGCGCCGTGTTGCGCAATCGAATCGGGATCGCCATGGTCCGACCGGAACGCCACCAGATCGCGCAGCAGCAGCGCGGGCTGCAGCACGGCTCCAAGCTGTTCCAGCAGGTCGTTGTGCGACGCCGCGAGGACCGCGCGATGGAAGCGGAGGTCCGCCGCGGCCAGCTCGGCCGGTTGGTCGGCACGCTCGAGGTCCTGTAACGCCAGCTTCATCGTCCGAAGCTCGGCCCGAACCCGCCTCCTGGCGGCGAGTCGCGCCCCCTGCGGTTCGACGATTCGACGCACCTCATCCAGATTGCGGAGCAGCCGAAGGTTGGATGCCGAGCCATCCTGCCAGTGAAGGACGTCGCTATCGAGAACATTCCACTCCGCTCGGGGCCGTACGTAGGTGCCAAAGTGCGCACGGGCGGCCAGGAGCCCCTTCGCGGACAGGACCTTGATCGCCTCGCGGACGGCGGTGCGGCTGGCACCGTATCGGCCTTGAAGCTCGTTGATGTCCACGACATCGCCGGGGCGCAGGTCTCCCCGCCCGATTCGGCGGCCAAGGCCCTCGACCACCTCCCGGTGTAATCCCATCTCTCAGTCCTTCTTGATGGTGTAGCCGCCGTCGACGAGGAGCGTGGTCCCGGTGACGTAGGACGCGTCATCCGACGCCAGGAAGGCGACCGCGGCTGCGACTTCCTCCGGCCGGCCCAGCCGCCCCGCGGCCGTGGATGCCGCGGCGCGCTCCAGGTCGGACGGACTCGCTCCATCCCACACTCGCGTCTGGATGGGCCCGGGCAGCACGGCGTTGACCCGCACCTCCGGGCCGTACTCAACCGCGAGCTGCCCCGTGAGCGCAATGATGCCGCCCTTGGCCGCGGCGTAGGCCGGGTGCGACCGAAATCCCAGGCGCGCTTGCACCGACGAGGTGTTGATGATGTTGCCGCGAACGGCTCGCAGGTCGGCGAGAAAAGTGTGGACCGACAGGTAGACGCTCGAAAGGCATACGGCCAACTGCCTTTCCCACGAGCCTTCGTCGAGCAGGTGGGCCGGGGCAAGCTCGAGCGCGAAGGCGTTGTTGTGGAGAACGTCGAGGCGCCGATGTCGCTCCCGCACCAACGCCGCGAGTCTCGACCAGTCCGCGGCGCTGGACACGTCACAGCGCATGGCGAGCGCGTCCCGGCCGTTTTCGCGGAGCTCGGCCGCGACCCGCGCGGCTGCCGGCTCATCGATATCGGCGAGAATCACCGCGGCACCCTCCTGCGCAAACCGGCGGGCGCTCGCGGCCCCGATACCCCAGGCTGCCCCGGTGACCAACACCACCCGTCCCGTGAAACGGTTCATCGACCCCCCGAGCCCTCCTCACGACATCGCTCGGCCAGCGCGAGCGCGAGCGGACCCTGGCCCCAGGGAACGACAAACCCCCGAGGCACGTGCGCATAGTGCGACGGATTGGTACTCGCGTTGACCGCGGCGGAGACGCCGCTGAGGATTCCATCCTCGCCGGTCGACTTGAGGGCGGCTTCGAGCGCCCGATGCGCCGCCGCGCGCGCCTCATCGCCGCTGATGGCGATGCCCGCCGCCCGCAGCATGCCCGCAGCCATGAACGCCGCCGTCGAGCTTTCATCGCCCGAGGCAGGGTCGTCGACGACCGCATACCAGTGGCCGTCGTCGCGCTGAAAGCGGATCATCGTGGCGATCAACCGCGCGGCCGCGCCGGCCAACTCCTGCCGGCAGGGATGCTCGGTGGGGAGCTCGTCGAGCACATCGAGCAGGCCCAGCAGTGCCCAGCCCTGTCCTCTTCCCCACCCCGGACCGTAGGTGCGCGGTGATCCGTCGAGCACGAAGTGATCGAAGAGACCGCTTTCCGTCTGCAGCAGGCGGACGTAGCCCACGGCCTGGCGAGCGCCCTCCTCCACCAGGGCATGCTCGCCGCTCAGGACGCCGAGGGCGACCAGGAACGGCGGGTCGAAATGGAGGCAGTCGATGAAGACGCCCGCCGGCGGGTCCGCGAGCAACGCCTGCTCTTCGGCGTCGAGGTGCTCTGGCCCGTACGGCTGCTGCAGGGGTGAGTGCTCCCAGGTGGCGAAGACGTCCTCGATCCGCGGTCGGGTCGTAAGGTAGTGCGCGAGGCCTAGCGCGCCCTCTCGCACGAGCGGGTCTTGCGTCGCCCGGCAGATCTGCACCATGGCCAGACCCGGTGCGGTGCAGTCCAGCCGAACATAGGGTTGCGACCGCGTCGCCCAGGCGCGGGTAAAGCCGCGCGCGAACTGAAGCCAGCGGTCATCCTCGAGCACCGCGGAAGCGGCCACCATGCCTTCGAACGCCACCGAGTCCCCGAAGCTCCAGGTCCGGTACCCAAGCGTCAGCAACTGGTCGGCGACGGTTCGCAACGTCCGCGCCAGCATCACCGGTTGCTCCGAACACGATAGCCATCCGCCGCCTGCCAGGCATCGATGCGACCGAGTGAGATCAGGCGTTCGAGGTGGCCGACGACCGGAAAGGCCAGCGCACCCTCGGTTCCTTCGGGCGGCCACGAGCCCAGCCTCGGGTTGGCTCGAGCCAGGAGCTCCTGAAGCCGAAGCCCGGGGGCACCCGCCGCATCGAGCTCCTCCACTACCACAGCCTCCACTTTCTCGACGAACCCGCGGCTGCGCGCCAGGAACTCGGCCGCGGCATCGCCGCGCATGGTCGGGTAATGGGCCGTGAGCAGCAGCTCGGGCCGCAGCGCGTCGCAGCGGCTGATGGTCGCCAGGTAGCTGTCGACGTAGCGATAGGTCGGGGGGAAAGCCGGTCGGCCGTCGGCGTGCGGCACCATGTCCCCAAGCACGGCGTCTGCCACCGCCAGCGTCCGGCTCCGCGGGTCATGCACCGCGAGGTGCCCATGGGTGTGTCCGGGGACGTGCACGATCTCCACCTCCCATCCACCGCCCAGGTCCACCGTTTCGCCACCGGTCACCGTCATGTTGAGGGGACCCTCGCGCGTGACCGACCGCGTCCAGGCGAGGACCTCGGGCGACTCGTCGAGGCCCCATGGCTCACGGAATCCCCGGGCCCGTCGCGCCTCGTAGGCCGCGTAGTCGGTAATCAAGGGGGCATCGAGGCGGTGGGCAAGGCAGACGACATCGGGGCTGAGCTCGCGCAGCGAGGCCATTCCGCCGAAGTGATCGACATCGGCGTGGGACACCACCGCCCAACGGATGGATGGCGGCTCGAGACCGATGCCGGCGAGATAGGGCATGAGCCCCTTCCGGGCCGTCTCGTCCACACCGACGTCGAGCAGCAGCGACCGCTCCCGGCCGACGAAGAGGTAGAGGCTGAGCACGCGGGTGCCGAGCGGCGTGTCGACGCGATGAACGCCAGGCGCGACCTCGATCGCTACTCCCCTTTGAACTCTGGCTCGCGCTTCTCCACGAACGCGCGCCGGCCCTCGGCGGCGTCGTCCGTCTTCATCAGGTAGGAGAACATGTCGTTCTCGTAGGCAAGACCGACCTCGATCGAGGCGCTCTGCGCCACCCGGACCAGGTTCTTGGCGGACTGGACCGCGATCGGGGGCCGCGAGGCGATGGTCCGCGTGAGCTCGAGGGCCCGCTTCATCAGTTGGTTCCTGGGCAGGAGCTCCTGCACGAGGCCGATCCGGTACGCCTCGTTGCCGTCGACCCGGTCGCCCGTCAACAGCAGGCGCAGCGCGTGGCCTGGGCCGATCGCGCGGGTGAGGAATTGCGTCTGGCCGGACCCGCCGTGCCAACCCCAGCGGATCTCGCCGGCTCCGAAGCTCGACTCCGGGGTCGCCAGGCGGATATCGGACGCGCACGCCATCTCCAGACCTCCGCCGATGGCATAACCGTTGATGGAAACCACCACCGGCTTGCGCATGCGCCAGACGGCGTGCGCGTAGTCGGTCCCGGCATCGAAGCGGTTGCGGTATTGCCAGTTGGTGCCGTAGCCGTCCAGATCCGTAATGTCGCTGCCGGCGCAGAAGGCGCGCTCACCGGCACCGGTGAGCAGCACGGCGTGGATCGCCTCATCGTTGTTGACCTCATAGGTGATCGCGTTCATTTCGCGGTCCATGGCCACCGTCATCGCGTTGAGTTTGGCCGGCCGATCGATCGTCACGACGCCGACATCGCCGTTCCGTTCTAGCCTGACCTGTCCGTCGTTGGCCGTCATACCACCTCCTCAGGCGAGCCCGAGGATCGGGCAGCGCCTACTGCACCGCTGGCAAGCAACTGGGCGACCCGGCTGACATCGTAGCCAAGCTTCTCTTCTAGGACCTCGGCGGTGTGGGCGCCGAGTGGAGGTGCGCCGCGGCGGATCGCGAGCGGCGTCGCCGACATGACCAGCGGAGGACGCAGGGTTCGGATTGTCACGCCATCGCCCTGCGGCTGCTGGGTGAACGTTCCGGTGGCGACCACGTGCGGATCTTTTTCCAGCTGGGGATAGTCGTAGACGGGGCCGGCCCAGACGCCGCAACGGTCCAGGATCTCCAGCCACTCGGCGGTGGTGCGCTCCACAAAGCGTGGCCGAATGCGAGCGTAGATCTCGTCACGATGAAGGGCGCCATCGTTATAGCGGGCAAGGCTTCGCAGCCAGTCATCGTCCAGGGCTTCGCCCAGGTCGGGCAGGTGGCACATGGCCATGGTGAGCCAGCCGTCGCTGGTCTCGTAGACCCCATAGGGCGCCGGAATCAACGCGTGCGCGCTCGCTTCCTTCATCCGCGTGGGCTGCCGCCCGGAGTTGAGGTAGGTCACGAGTTCCTGCAGTTGCGCGTCCAATACCGCCGACAGCATGTCGACCTCCACGTACTGGCCGTGGCCGCTTGTCGCACGAGCGTGCAGTGCGGCGAGAACGCCGATCACCGCCTGGTAGCCGCTCATGACATCGGCTGCCCACAGGGCACTCGGCAGCGGCGGATCGCCGATCTTCCCCACGGACCGCATCGACCCGCTATAGCCCTGGAGGACCAGGTCCTGCCCCGCTTTGTTTCGATAGGGCCCCTGCGATCCGTAGCCGGTGATGGCACAGTAGATGAGCCGCGGGTTGATCTCGTGGAGCTGCTCGTAGCCGATGCCGATCCGGTCCGCGGTCCCGACCCGGAAGTTCTGAATCAAGGCATCGGCCTGGCGGACCAGGTCATGCATGACGGCCAGGCCCTCGGGCTTCTTGAGGTCGATCACCACGCTGCGCTTGTTGCGGTTGAGCGCGAGGAAGGTGGTCATCTCTCCCGCGGCGGTGATGTCCTCGAAGCCATGAGTCCGGTTGAACTCGCCGGCCCCGGGCGCCTCGATCTTCAGGACATCGGCGCCCAGATCCCCCAGGCGCAGGCCGGCGAGCGGACCCGCCAGCATCTGCGTGCAGTCGAGGATCGTGATGCCGTGGAGGGCGCCCGCGACTGCCAGTTGGGCAGGATGATCGCCAGTCTGCTTCATTTCCCCCTTGCCAATAAGTATTACTAATGCGATTATGGGTCACCGGCCGCGGCTGGTCAATCGACGGCCAGTAGACCGCGTATCAGCGGACCGGTTACGATCATTCGCAACTGGGCTCCAGGAGGAGCCTCGAAGGAGGGAGAACGTGAAGCAACCGACTTTGGGGGGCTTACGGAAGACGGGCGCCCTGACCGCCCTTAGTGTGGTCGCCACACTTGTCATGGCGTCGTGTGGCTCGAGCACCGGTGGAGGCTCGGCCAAACCACTCTTCGTCGGCATCAACAAGAGCGCGGATCAGCAGTATTTCATCGACCAGCAGCAGGCGTTCAAAGCGGAGATCGAGAAGAAGGGCGGCCAGGTCAAGCTCTACAACGCCAAGCTCGACGCCAACACCGGCATCAGCGAGGTCAACGATGCCATCTCCGCCGGCGCCAAAGGCATCGCCATCACCGTTCCCGACCAGACCATCGGGCCGGCCGTCTCCAAGTCTGCGGCCGACGCCAAGGTCGCGCTCGTTGCCACCGATGACGCGATCAAGGACTCTTCGGGCAACCCCGTGCCCTTCGTCGGCTTCAGCGGCACCGACATGGGAACCAAGGTCGGCGACGAAGCTGCCAAACTGCTGACCGCTGCCGGGTGGCTTACCTCGGGCAAGAAGGTCGGCGTGCTCTCGGTCGAGGTGCAGACGCTCTCCGTATGCAACGACCGCACCACCGCCGAGAAGGCGAAGATTACGGCGGGCGGTGTCGCCTCCTCCAGCATCTATCCGGTCCCCTATAGCGGCGAGACGCCCTCGGCGCAAACTGCGGCGGGCCCGATCATCACGGCGCATCCCAACGTCACCAACTGGGTCGTCTTCGGCTGCAACGACGAGGGCGTGCTGGGCACGTTGAACGCGCTCACTACTGCGGGGGCCAAGCCCGACAACATCATCGCCGTCGGACTGGGCGCCTACGAGGCCTGCAAGCCCTGGGCGGCCAGCCAGCCCTCTGGCTGGAAGGCGGCGCTCTACATCTCGGGTAAGGACGTGGGCATCGCGGCGGCCGATGCGCTCTGGGACAAGGTCCAGAACAATGTGGCGCTGCCGCCCTCGACCATCGCCAAGACGACGATCGTTCATCCGAACGACTACGCGCAACTCTTCCCGTGCACTAAATAGGCGACATGCCAAGCGCTCCCGCTGACGCCCCCGGACTCGAAGTCCGGGGCGTCAGCAAGGCGTTCCCCAACGTCCAGGCCCTGCGCGACATCTCACTCGACGTCCGACCCGGCGAGATCCTTGCCCTGTTGGGCGAGAATGGCGCCGGCAAATCCACGCTGCTGAAGATCATCAACGGCGATTACCAGCCGGACAGCGGCAACCTCAGCCTTGGCGGCGAGCCAGTGAAGTTTGCGAATCCGTTCGAGGCGCACCGCGCCGGTGTTCGTGTCGTCTACCAGGAGCCAGAGATCGTGCCGGGCGTCGCCGTCGCGGAGAACATCTATTTGGGCGAGCTCCCCCGCCGTGGACCCTTCATCGACTTCAACGCGCTCGAGGCGCGGGTTCGGGCGGACCTCGCTCGCTACGGCTTCAGCAAAGTGCTGCCGATGGACCTGATGGGCGACATGCTGTCATCCGCTCAGCGGCAGCTGATCGAGATCCTTCGAGCGCTCAAGTCGAACGTTCGGGTACTTGCCCTCGACGAGCCAACCTCGTCCCTGACCGACGAAGAAGTCGATCGCCTGTTCGCGTTGGTCCGCCGGCTCCGCGACGACGGCCTGGCCATCATCTACGTTTCGCACCGAATCAAGGAGATCCTGCGCCTGGCGGCCAGGGTCGCGATCCTTCGCGACGGCCAGCTCGTGGCCGTCAAGCCGGCGTCCGGATTGTCTGAGGCCGAGATCGTGAAGTTGATGGTTGGCCGGGATCTCAGTGCCGTCTTCCAACGGCGTCGAGCCGCGACCGACCGCGTGGTGCTCAAGGCCGACCACATTCACAGCAACTGGCATCGGGACGTCAGCTTCGAGATCCACGCCGGCGAGGTGGTAGGGTTCGCCGGGCTGATCGGGGCCGGCCGCACGGAACTGGCCAAGGTGGTCTTCGGGGAGCTGCCACGCGACCGCGGCACCGTCTTTGTCGACGGGGTGTTGACATCGATCCGCCACCCCGATGAGGGTGTCAGCGCCGGAATCGGTCTGGCCCCGGAGGACCGGAAGCGAGAGGGCCTGGTAATGATGCGCAGCGTCCTCGAGAATGCCTCGCTGGCGATTTTGCGTCGGCTCTCCCGATTTCACATCATCCGGCGCCGGCTGGAGCGCAAAATCGCGAGCGAGTACGTCACGCGGTTGCGCGTTCGAACGCCGTCGCTCGACCAGGAAGTGGGCAAGTTGTCCGGAGGCAACCAGCAGAAAGTTGTGCTGGCACGGTGGCTGGCGGCAAAGCCCAAGGCGTTGATTCTGGATGAGCCGACGCGCGGTATCGATGTCGGCGCCAAGGCCGAGATCTACCGCCTCGTCGACGACCTCGCCAACCAGGGGCTCGGCGTCATGTTCATCTCCTCGGAGCTGCCAGAGATCCTCGGGCTTTCTGATCGAATCTACGTCATGCAGAACGGTCGGATCGCGGGCGAGTTGCCCGGCCCGGGCGCGACCGAAGAGGCGGTCCTGGGCCTGGCGATGGCAGAGCACCTTTCTCAGAGTGTCGAAACCCAGAAGCGGCTGGCCTCTGAGGAACAAGCGTGACCAGCCTGTCGAGCGTTGCCACGCGCCTCCGCCCGGTCGTCCGCTTTGTCGGCGCGGAAAATCTTTCCCTACTGATCGTCCTGGCGATCGAGGTCGCCGTGATCGTGTCGCAGTCGCCATTCTTTCTTGGGCAACGCAACCTGCTGAACTCGCTCGGACAGAACATTGCCGTGCTGGGCGTGCTGGCTGTCGGCGAATCCATCGTCATCATCGCGGGGGCACTCGATATTTCCGTCGGATCCATCGCCGGCATCGCCGGGGTGGTGGCTGCGCTCGCCGTGAACGCCTCCTGGGGCAGGATGCAGTACGCCCTCGTCGCGGGCCTGATCGCCGGGCTGATCGCGGGCCTCGTGAACGGCTCGATTGTCGCGTTCCTGCGCGTCAACCCGATCATCGCGACCCTCGGTACCTTCGCGGCGTTCCGCGGCGTCGCCTTCCTCATCGCGCCGAACGGCTATCCGGTAGGGGTTGGCACCAAGTCGGACTTCACCTGGCTCGGCTCGGGCCGGCTCTTCCAGAGCGACGCCTTCGTCGGCATCCCCGTCATCCTCGTGATCTTGATCGTGGTCGCCGTGCTGGGGCACGTCGTCATGAAGTACACGGACCTCGGGAGGTCGATCTATGCGCTCGGCGGCAATGCGACCGCCGCCCGCCTCGCCGGCATCAACCTCACGCGCGTGCGCCTGAGCATCTACGCCATCTCCGGCACGCTGGCGGGTCTCGGCGGAGTGCTGCTCGCAGCCCGAACCACGTCGGGTGCGCCACTCAATGGGCAGGGCATGGAACTGCAAGCGATCACCGCCGTCTTCCTCGGGGGCGCCGCCACCACGGGCGGCAAAGGTGCGGTCACGGCCACCATCCTGGCCGTCATCATCCTCGGGGTTCTCTCGAACGGCATGAACCTGGTCGGCGTCCAGCAGTATTTCCAGGATGTGGCGACTGGGCTGTTGCTGATCCTGAGCGTGGCGATCGCCCAGTGGCGTGCGGGGCGCGCCGAGCGAGCCCGGACCCGAGTCGCGTCGGTCGCGTAGTGCCACCGGCCCGATCCAGCCGGCTCGGATAGAATCGGACCGCCATGCCGGGCATCCTCGATGGGAAAAAGATCCTGGTCACCGGCGTCCTCACCCCAGCCAGCATTGCCTTCGCGATTGCCGACGCGGCACAGAAAGAGGGCGCCGACATCGTCCTGACCAGCTTCGGCCGTGTGATGAGCCTGACGGAGAAGAGCGCCCGCCGGATGAAACCCACTCCAGAGATCCTGGAGATGGACGTCAACAAGCAGGAACAGATCGACACCCTGGCGCAGACGCTCAAGCAGCGCTGGGGCCGCCTCGACGGCTTCGTTCATGCCATCGCATTCGCGCCCGGCGATGCGCTCGGCGGCAACTTCATGACCGCTCCGTGGGAGAGTGTGCAGATGGCGTTCCAGACAAGCGCCTATTCGCTCAAAGCGATGGCCCAGTCACTGAGCCCGCTGATGACCGAAGGCGGCAGCATCATGACCCTCGATTTCGACAATTCCACGCAGGCGTGGCCCTTCTACGACTGGATGGGCGTCTGCAAGGCCGCACTCGAATCGGTTACCCGCTATCTCGCTCGCGACCTCGGCAAGCACCACATTCGGGTCAACGCGTTGGCGGCCGGGCCGCTGAAGACGATGGCGGCCAAGGGCATCCCGGGATTCGAGCACTTCGAGAACACCTGGGGCCGGCGCGCACCGCTCGGCTGGAATAGCGAGGACCGAACACCAGTGGCCAAGATGGCCTGCGTGCTGCTTTCCGACTACAGTTCCGCAACCACCGGCGAGATCGTGCACGTCGACGGCGGCTACCACGCGATGGGCGCGGAGGTCGCCACCGAGCCGCCCGACTAAGGCATGTAGCGCAAGCCGAGCGAGAGCAGCTTCTGGACCGAGCCATCCAGCTGCGCGCGGGGATAGCTCCCGTTCAGCACCGCGGCGTGGATCGCGGCGTAGGTGGCGTCCGCGACCGCGATGTCATGGGAGACGATCACCATGTCGCCGCCGCTCTTGAGAAAGCGGACGGCCGCCACCGGCGGCGGATACTCCGGACTAAGCGCCCCCAGCTGCAGGTCGTCCGAGATGATCACCCCCTGGTAGCCGAGGCCCTTGGGCACCGCGATCGATGGCACCGTAAGGTGCCCAACCACGACGAACTCCACACGGGCAGCGATCAAAGCCCGAAAGTCGGCTGGGTGCTGAGCGGCCGCGTACATGCCCGCGGCATGGATGCCGGCAACGGCCGCCGTCACGTCCTGGGCATCGGCCACCGATAGCAAGTCGATGTCGAAGCCAAGCGACTTCATTTCCCTCGACATCGCCGCCATGTCGGATTGGCCGGTCCCGCCTTCCTGGTCGGTCGCGGCCATCAACGGATGCAGCATCACGCCGCGGACCGACTGGATCAGCAGGCGGATGGCGCTGGCATCCCCGCCGTTCTGATTCATGGAAACGACGATGAGGCCGCCGAACTGGTGCTGGCGCCAGTCCTCGAGGAGGGCCGGGGTCAGCGGGCCTCTGAAGCCAACCATCATCACCGCACCGATCTCCTGCTGGAGGGTCATGCCGCCCGGGCCCAAGGCAGTGTCCCGGTTGCCGCCGCCGAGGGCGAGCGACGCGGCGGGCGAGGCGGGGCTCTCGACCGTGGCCGTTGGCGCCACCGAGCGCGAGGTCGCCGCGACGTGCGACCCGCAGCCGGCCAGCACCAGGATCGAGGACAGGGCGACCGCTCGGCGCATGCCAGCCGGCAGTGTACAGCGGAAACCCCCACCCTGCCGTTCCCCAGAGGGGAGGGAAATTTGAAGGCGTAACCTGCCAGCGAATTAAGTCGCAGGCAACTTTCTCGCCGTCGACCTCAAGGACCGCTGGTGCGTCCCCTTTCCAGCGGTCCTT
>WNGC01004847.1_pt1 | contig 18186 bp, 18 predicted proteins | sample 5400051 | NCBI WGS metagenome assembly WNGC01 (sample SAMN13153368, study PRJNA577476) | soil metagenome | isolation source: 20 cm soil or saprolite under grassland replicate 2 | place: USA:California | collected 2016-06-15
GGCCCAGACTGTGCATCATGTCGTCGGGCAGGGAGATCGGATCGCCATCGGCGAGAGCGACCCCATTTTTGGCGACGACCTTGCCACCGATCAAGGTCGCGCGAATTTTAATCTCCTCAATATTCTCCAGCAACGCGACGTCCGCCCAGCGTCCTGGTGCGATCCCCCCGATCTCTTGCTCCAGGCCCGCGTAAGTCGCCGGATTCAAAGTCACGGCCTGAATCGCCTGGACCGGCGATAACCCCATGGAAATCGCCCGCCGGACCACGTGGTCCATGTGACCGGATGATTCGACATCTTCTGGCGACATGCTGTCAGTGACCAGAATCAACCGCTGCAAATTGACTCGCCGGTCGATCAACGGCTTCAAGGTAGACGCCAAATCTTGCCGCAACGAACCTTCGCGAAGCATGGTCCAATATCCAAGCCGAAGCCGCTCGATGGCATCTCTTTCTCCTATCGGCTCATGACAAGAGGAAACGCCCACGGCAGCAATCGCGCAGAGTTTCTCATCCTTGGCTCCCGCCGTATGGCCGTGAACGACCTTTCGTCGCTGGTGCGCCATCTCGAGGCATTCCAGCAACTCCGGGTCGCACTGCAGCAGCCGCAGCCACGAGACCATTTCGCCTAAACCCAATACCCGCGGATCATTCAGTCCCTCCGCGATTTCAGCTTGCGACAAGGATTTTGTGCTGCAGAGAAGCGGGTCTTGGGGCGCGACCATGGAAATCAGCGAATAGACGCGCAGCGGATGGGATTCGACCTCGTCCAAGAAAAGCTTGACTCCCCGGTAGCCAAAGACCGTCGCCAGCTCGTCGCCGGTGGCCATGAGCGCCGTCGTTCCGTGAGGAAGATAAGCTTGCAGGTATTCGTACGGTCGGCAGTAGTGGGCTATGTGGGTGTGCCCGTCGATGAATCCAGGCGAGAGGTAAAACTCCCGCGTGTCGAGAACCTCCGTTGCATCGCCTTGCGTATGCTTGGCGCTCGGCCCCACATAGCAAATCCGTCCGTCCAGGACAGCGATTTCCACTCCTTCGAGAATTTCACCCGAGTAAACATTGATAACTTTTCCGCCCGAAATAATGAGATCCGCTTTGATCTCACCCGTAGCTCCCCGAATGAGTCGCTCGAGCTGCGTTTTCGATCGGGTCATGATTCGCTTGTAGAATAACGTTGGATACTTTAACAAAGTTTTGCTCGCGCCGGGTTAGTTGTCGTCGTTCGTGCTGGGAAAGGTCGAGTAATCCTCTCGGACAAACGAAAGCGTGTTATGAGATTACGGCAGCCCGGAACGTCGGATCTACCTACAAGAAAGCCGAACCCTCTACCTTGAGACAATCGCCGAAGTAATAAAGGCCTCGATGAAAGCGGCAACCAGCAATAACGGCAGGATGACACCGCAATAAAATCGTATGGCGCGACGGAGATCGCTCTTTAGAGTTGTCTCGAATTTTCCAAACAACCGCTTGGTCGCTCGCGCGCCGAGAAAGATTCCGATGCTTGCTCCTAGCAGTACCGCCGGAAGCTCGAATATCCCATGCGGCACGATGGCGAGCAAGAATGAGGCAATTCCCTTCGATTGGATTGTGATATACAAAACCAACCCGATGGCGTAGCCATTCAATAATAAGAAGCAAACCGGCAGTATCCCCCCGACAACTCCCAAAAGGAGAACCAAGAATGTCTTCACTCCGTTGTTGAGAAAGATAGCCGACGCGAGCAGGGGCTTCGGAAGACCGGTGAATATCTGGGCAAAGCTTCCGAGGGACTCACTAAAGCGAGGCGCTATATCGAAAAAGTGAGCGCCGGATAAAATACCGACCAGCATTCCTATCGCAAGCAGAAATATGCTCGCCTTAATATGGGGACGAAGCTCCTGGAGATAAGCGATCTGTTCCGGTCCTAACATCGGTTCGTTGCCAAGCGATTGAAACAATCTTAACAGATGCCTCCCGGGAATCGAATCGGCTGATTGTTTTCTGCATGACAATTTGACAAGCCGTTACCCGACCCATATGTTTTAGTAAAGAAAGGTAATTATTCCCATGATCATCGACTGTCACGCTCATTTGACGCCCAAGAGTTGGTTCCATCCGAAGTCGCCGAAATCGATTTTCGATCTCGACGGCTTGTTCGAGCAGCAGGATGAGGCCGGCGTCGATATCACGGTTTTCGGCAACAACTGGATTAGGTCGCCGGACGGCGCTGATCCGTTGACGGTAGTGAAGCAGTTTAACGAACACGCCGCTGAATTGACCGCGAAATACCCCAAGCGTTTGCTTGGCCTCGCCTGCTCGGTTCCGTTCGGCGACGACGCGATTCTCAAAGAGACTGAAAAAGCGATCAAGCAGTACAAACTCAAGGGCATCATGGTGAACTCCAGCGTCAATGGCGAGTATCTCGATTCGCCGCGCGCAACGCCATTTTTCCAACTGGTCACCGAACTGGACGTGCCGCTGTTTGTGCACCCGCCGAAGTTCACCATCGGCAACGAGAAGATGGAAATGTTTCGTCTTCCTGAAATGCTTGGCCGTCCCTTCGATACGACGTTGTCTCTCACCCGGTTCATTCTCACCGGAGGCTTGGAAAAATTTCCCGAGCTGAAAATGATCTGCGCCCATGTGGGCGGCGCGCTGCCCATGCTTCCGGGCAGGCTTGGATTTGGTTACGAGCTACGAGACGACATGAGCTTCGGACCGTGGGAGCCGGACGTGCTCACGCGTCCACCGGCAAGCTACATCCAACAGCTTTACTTAGACACGGTATCGCTCCATCCACCAGCCGTAAGCTGTGCGATTGAGACTGTCGGCGTCGACCATGTGGTTTTCGGCAGCGATTTCCCACCGGTACCGATCGCGCTCAAGCGCTCGGTAGACGTCGTCCGCGCGTTGCAAGTTTCGGAGAATGACAAACAGAAAATTCTCGGCGGGAACGCGGCCAAGCTGCTCGGGCTGAGCGGCTAGCAATTATCGTCGCCTGAGAAGCGGAAAGGGACGTTAGTAACCGACGCCGACAACTTCGCCGATAATGCGCACCGCCTCCTCGCAATCGGCGCGGTTCACATCGCGATGGGTCACTACGCGGACTCTGGTTGCATCCACCGCGCCGGTCAGAACCTGTCGTGGATGAAGCCGCTCTACGAATTTCGGCGCCGTTAAACCTGTTTTCGAGACATCGAAGATAACGATATTGGTTTGAAGTTTTCGTGATCCGTGGGGAGGAGCTTCGGTCCGTCTTCCAGGGCGACCAACCCCGCCGCCGCGAGGACGCCCACCTGGCGCATGCCGCCGCCGAGCATCTTGCGAATGACACGGCCGCGTTCGATAAATTCGTTGGAGCCGACAATTATCGAACCCACCGGCGCCCCTAGCCCTTTGCTCAAACAAAACTGCACCGAGTCAAAGTTCTTTGTCATATCCCCGACCTTCTCGCCGAGGTAGACGGCGGCATTAAAAATTCGCGCGCCGTCGAGATGGACTCTGAGTCCAGCCTCATGAGCCCGGTCGCAAATCTCATGAGCTAACGGCGTGGGATAGACCGTGCCGCCCGCCATATTATGGGTGTTTTCCAATGCGACCAAAGCAGTCTGCGACCTATGGTAAGCTTTCTCTCTAATGGCTGGACCGATCTGCTCCCAAGTCAAAATACCATCTTTAGCAGGCACGACCCGCGGCAAGACGCCGCCCAAGGCTGACATCGAAGCCATCTCGTAATTGTAAATATGGCCAGCGGCTTCGCAGATCACCTCTTGGCCGCGGGTAGTTTGCGCCATGATGCAGGTAAGATTTCCCATGCTCCCGGATGGGACGAACAGCGCCGCTTCACGCCCGAAGATTTCCGCGGCTCGCGACTGGAGACGATTGACGGTGGGATCTTCCAAATAAACGTCATCGCCCACCTCGGCCTCCGCCATGGCTTGCCGCATCGCCAGCGACGGTCTGGTTACGGTATCGCTACGAAGGTCAATGACCCTTCCGTCCATGTTCACTCCAATCTCCCTTCAATCTCCTGAATCGTTGCCGGCGTCAGCGCCGGCCTGACAAACGCATTGTAGATGCAGTCGTTCTGCAGCCACATGATGTCCGCACGCTGCCTGACCGCTTCACGCATTTCATTCTGCAGATGAACTTCCATGCAGTGCTGCTTGATGACATCAATCACCATGTTGCCGTGGCCCTCGTCATGGTATTCATGGGCGCGAAAGAAATCCAAAGAATTGGACGGAATCCAGGGGTAATATTTCTCCAGCGCTTCTCTCTCTTCTCTCATACGCTTCGGCCCGCCGCCTTCGAATACCAACCCTGTCCCGATCGCCACCGCCCAATGGCTTTGTTGAACGAGTGACACATACATCTCCAAAGCCGCGCGAATTCCCGGCAGCGGTTCGTAGTTCAGGATTTCATCCCGCGGCACGCCGAGTCCCGCCGCAAATTGCACCCACAGATCCCGGTGGCTCGGATACTTCCCGCCGAACAGATCCTCGCCCTCTTCCTCGACCATGTTTTCGAGCAGCATCCGGCGCAGCTCGGGTATCGGGCACTTCTGATAGCGGAACCCGAAGAAGCGATGGATGTTGCGAAATTCATGGAACTGGTTTTTCGCCCACCACTGAAGCTGCTCCCTGGTAAGCTGGCCGCTAAGGAGGAGTTGCCGGATGGGATGAGGCTTCGGGTGGCGTTGCTGTAAAGCATGCTGCAGATCAGCAATCAATTCTTCAGGCGGTAGCAATTGAGTCATAGCGGACTCCCTCATTAAATATCCCTGCACCATTTATTGTCTCGTATCATAGCCAACTTGCCAAACGTTCACCAGGGCTCGTCTGCCGATTTTCTTGTATTGTGTTTTGGCAAACCGTTTATTAGCATACGAACCGTGGCTTTTCTCTCGCTCCGGGCGCTCACGAAGCGGTTCGGTTCCGTCGTCGCGGTGAACCAAGCCAACCTCGACGTCACCAGCGGGGAATTTCTGGTTCTCGTCGGCGAAAGCGGCTGCGGCAAGACCACGACATTGAGACTCATCGCCGGTCTAGAAATTCCGGACAGCGGCACGATTTTTATCGACGGCGCTCCCGTCAACGACGTTCCCGTCGGCCGACGCAGTGTTCAGATGATCTTTCAGAACTTTGCGCTTTGGCCCCACATGAAGGTCTTCGACGATCGCGGTTATACGAACTTGACCTTGCCGTTAAAAGTCCGCAAGTGGAGCAGCGACAAAATCAGCAACTTCCTCCTACCGCTGGCGCAACGGCTGGGCATCGAAGATAGCTTCTTTCAGCGCAAGCCCAGCGAGCTCTCCGGCGGTCAGCAGCAGCGCGTCGCTCTCGGGCGCGCCATGACGACGTCACCGCAAATTCTGTTGATGGACGAGCCGCTCAGCAACATCGATCCGCCGAACCGCCTGAAGATGCGCGGTGAAATCAAGAAATTCCATCAAGAGCATCGCCTCACGACTCTCTACGTGACGCATAATCTGGCCGATGGAATGGCTTTGGCGGACCGCATCGCCGTTATGCGCGACGGACGCTTCGAACAGGTGGATACACCGGAGCGTCTCATGCGCCAGCCGGCGACGAACTACGTCGCGGATTTTTTCCGAGCCGAGGAACTTCGGTACCGAAGCATTTCAGGTTAGAGATTCGATGAAGACAGGTTTAAAGCTTTTGGTCGTCTTCCTCAGCCTGACCTGGTTGGATGCATCGACCGCCCGCGCCTCTTGCCGTGATCCCGACGTCGCCGGCGGATTTTTCACCCCGGCTTACGCCGCCGAGCCGGACGCGTTGATCGAATACTTCGGTCACAACTTTTTTCAGATCACGTCGAAGGGCGGGACCAAGATCATCACCGACCCGATCGCGCCCGGTATGTATCCGACCCCGGTGGTCACACCCCACGCCGTCACCATCGGCAGAGAACATCCCAACCATAACTATGTCGAGCTCGCCCGGGGCAATCCGATCATTTTGCGCGGCCTGGCAAACTACGGCGCAGGGTGGAACAAAATCAGCACGACGGTCCGGGACGTCTTGATCTACACCGTTCCGGTTTATCAACAGCAGTTCGGCAACGCCCTCAAGGGCGCCGCCTTCGTTTTCGATCTCGGGCCCGTTTGCATCGTGAACCTGGGAGACCTGAGCCACAAGCTCACGCCCGAACAGATCAAAGCTTTCGGTAAAGTCGCCGTGGTCATGATCCCCATCGGCGGCACCTTTACCATGCCCCCGGACACGGCCCGTGAAGTCTTACAGCAGCTCAAACCAAAGATCGCCATTCCCATGCACTACCGTGAGGACATGTCGCTTCTCGGCATGTTCTTAACCGGCTTAAAAAGCCGGCGGCTGCCGGGCAACACGCTCGCCGTGAGCAAGTCAGCCCTTCCTCCGCCGACGGAGATCGTCGTTCTCACGCCTCCGGGCGGCGGCTTTGGTCGTGCCGATTAAAATTCGCGCAACTTAGATTTTGAAGGCTTCGAGCGTTTCGCGCGCGAAGAGATCGTCGAGATTAAGCTTTTGCTGGATCAGCCCTTGCTCGTAGAGATAGCCATGTAAGGTCTCTAAATTCATTCGGTTCGGCTCCAGCCCATAGGGCCAATAGTCTGCGGTCATCAAATCCCGCGTTTCCTCGTATTCAGCTGAAGTCCACGGAAGACTCACGCGGAGAATATTGGTATCGTAAAGCTCCCTCATGCAAAGATCTTTCGCTTCGCAGAAGGCTTTGTAGAGCGTCTGCGCGACCCACGGAGCCTCTTCATAGAGCGATCGTTTTATGACGATCACATGCATGATCGGAAAGAGACCGGTCTTCCTAAAATAGTTCATCTCCGCCTGTTTATAATTGGCGAACAGACGCCGGACGCGCGGCGAGCCTTCGAGAAAACAAGTCGGCATGCGCGGCGACATCATGGCGTCGATCTCCCCGCTATCGATCATCTGGTTCAGGGTTCGATCCCCGATACTGTCGAGTCGCACCCCGGCGGGCATTTCGAAGTCGATCCGGTCTTTTCGTCCCGGATTTTCTTCCCCTGCTTGAATCCAATGAATCTCTTCGGGGGCGATACTATATTCGTGTTGAAATAAGCCGCGCAACCACACCGCCGCCGTCATGCTATATTCCGGTACTCCCATGCGCTTGCCACGGAGATCCTGCGGCCGCTCAATGCCCGCACCGCTGTTAACAAACAGGCAACGATGGCGAAACGTCCGCGACGGGAACACCGGAATCGCAATGAACGGCCGGTGCCCGCGCGCCGCCGCGGTCAAAAAGGCACCCATGGACAGTTCGGATACGTCGAATTCTTCATATTTCATCATCCGCCAGAAAATCTCTTCAACGGACATCACGAGATAATTGAGCTCGATGCCCTCGGGTTTGATAATGCCGTCCTTGAGCCGGCGGGTTCGATCGTAGTCTTCGCAGGCCAATGTAAGATGGAGGTGGCTCATGTTGTTGTTCCCGATCTAGGCGCTACTTCCGCTGCGCTTCGTCGACGAGGTTCACAAACTGTTGAAGCTCGCTGACCAGGCCTGCGTGTCCCTTTTGAGCCAAGGTCGAGGTCAGATATGTGCTCCCAAGACAGATTCCTGCGACGCCGGCTTCCGTCGGCGTCGCCGCGCCGGGGATGCAGGGAACATTGGCGTCGTGGCAAATCGGAATGAGATTCAATTCCAATGATGGCGAAACAATGAATTGGGCTCCGGTGCCAATGGCTTCTTCCGCTTCCTCATTGGCGAGGACGGTTCCCGCTCCCACATGCAGCCGCCCTTCCGCAACTAAAATCTCGATTACGTCCAACGCACTCGGCACACTGAAGGTAATCTCAATGAATTGGACCCCGCCTTCGGCGACCGCCTTAGCCGTTGCAAGGGCCTCTTCCGCGCTCTTCGAGCGCACGACCGCGACTAAACGGGTCCGACCCATTTCTTGGATTAATTCGCCGCGATCCATCAACCCACCTGACCTGTTCCTTGTATCGAAACGAGAACAACGGAAGAGAAGAACCCCTCGCCCGACGGCCTTGAAACGATATCGTTATGCGTACCGGGCCTTTAGCGCCTGATAAACTTTCTCCGCAGTCACGGGTAAATTCGTGATCCGCACGCCACACGCGTCCTCCACAGCGTTGGCGACCGCCGCCGCCACAGGGACATTGGCCACCTCCCCAATCGCCAGACTGTTATAAGGACCCGGCCCATGCGGCACATTTTCAATGACGGCGGTCTTGAGCGGCGGAATGTCCGTAATGTTGGGAATTTTAAATTCGCCGAAGTTGGTCGTGGTAACCTTGCCGCCGTCGAACAACACTTCCTCGGTCAACGCGTAGCCCAGGCCGAATACGACGCCGCCATCGATCTGCCCCTGGTGCATCAGCGGGTTGATGACCTTACCGGTCGTATGAGCCGACACCATTTGGCGCAAAGTAATCTGTCCCGTCTCCGGATCGATATGAACTTCGGCAATTTGCGCCGACACCGACGCGTCGTGAGCCTTCTCCGAGCTCTTGTAGTACCCCTTTACACCGATGGGCTCTCCCCTAGCTTTAACGATCTCCGCAAAGCTCATTCTTCGTTTCGATTTGCGATGGATGACGGATCGGTTGGCCAGCTCGAGCTCCTCTGATTTCACTCCCAACTTTTCCGCAGCGATCTTGAAAAGCTCCTCTCTTGCCTTCACTCCGGCATCGTAGGACGCATTGCCATAAACCCGCGTCGCCCTGCTGCCGCCGACTCCGCCGTCACTCGGCACGACGCTGCTGTCGAGTTGCTCGAGCTCGATCCCGTCGGCGGGAACTTTCAGTTCCTCTCCGACGACCTCGACGATGACCGTGAGCACGCCGGCGCCCTGATCGACCACCGGCGAAGACACCTTGACCTCCCCTGCTTCATCGATCTTCACGAAGACGTTGCCTTCGCCGCCACTCGGGCTCCACTCGGAGAAAGCCAAACCGCGGCCAACATTTTTCGGCTTGGGCTTTTTATACCCTGACAAACCAATTGCTTTTTCCAGCGCCTCTACCCCTCTGACGTGGGCAATATGCCCTCCGATCGGCGTCTCATCGCCGTCCTGGAGCATGTTTTTGCGCTTGAAATCCGCCGGGTCCATCCGGAGCTTTCGCGCCACGATATCCATCTGGCTTTCGTTGGCGAAAAACCCTTGAGGGTCGCCGGGCGCGCGCATATGTCCGCACGGCACTTTGTTGGTGTAGACCATTCTTTCTTCGATCAGACAATTGGCAATCTTATACGGCCCCGCGCAGGTCGAAGCGCCGATCAGATATCCCGCCGGCTTCATCGATCCGTAAGCGCCGCTATCGAAGATGAAATCGAGATGGTGCGCCACGATGGCGCCATCTTTCTTCACGCCGGTCTTCACCTTGATGATTGACGGGTGTCGCGGATTGCCGGCCAGCAACTCTTCCGAGTAGTCCATGACCATCTTCACGGGCTGGCCGCTCTTCAGCGACAGAAAGTAGCAAGCGGGGAGATCCATAAATCCGCCCTTGCCGCCGAAGTCACCGCCGATATGCGTCGGATGAAAGACCAGCTTCTCTTTGGCGACCCCGATGCAGTTGGACAACTGCGTCCGCACGGCGAACGGCGTCTTGCTGCAAGACCAGATTTCCGCGCCGCCGGAGGGATCCGCCTTCACCACGCACGCATGCGGTTCCAGATACGACTGGTGAGTCACTTGGGTCGTAAAAGTGTTTTCGACGATCAAATCGGCCTGCTTGAAACCGGCTTCGATATCGCCCTTGCCCCATTTGAGATAGGCAAACACATTGCCGAGCTTTTCCACGGGAACCGGAAGCCCTTTGTAAGAGAGCAGATCGGGATGGAGTATCGGCGCGTCGGGCCTGATCGCCTCGAAAGGATCTAGCAGCGGCTCCATCTCTTCATAATCGACTTCGATCAGATCCAGGGCCTGTTCAGCGGCCTCCTCCGTCTCCGCCGCCACGGCGCCAACTTTTTCGCCAATAAAGCGTACGACACCGTCCGCCACCACCGGTGTGTCGTAGATGCATCGGCCGATCCTGAGTCCGGTCACGTCCTGCCCGGTGATCACCGCCTTTACGCCCGGCGCTTGCCGCGCCTTGCTGACGTCGATGCTCTTGATGCGCCCATACGAGATCGGACTTCTAAGGCATTTACCCCAAAGCGTCCCCGGCAACTTCACGTCTGCGCTGTATTGCGCCATTCCCGTAACCTTGAGTTTACCTTCGACCCTCGGTGTCGCTCTTCCTACTACGTGAATCATTGACCTACCTCCCACGATGTGAAACTTTGCGGTCCTCGCGCGACTCAATGTTTCTTTTCTAAACCGGAAACACGCGAATTGTCCAGCGGTGTCCAATTTCCTCCCTTGGCAGGCCAAGCCGATTTGGCTAAGATCTTTCTCGAACCTGACACTTTGAAACGAGCGAGGTAAAATTGTGGCAATGAAATATCGTTACATTTCCGGCGACTCTCACCTGGAAATCGATTCAAAGCATTGGATAAACCGTATTCCCATCCCGTATCGCGATCAGGCGCCACGTCTTATGCCCCAGCCGGACGGGAGCGATATGTGGACGATCAACGACAAGATCACTCGTCCGGCCGCCGCCGCCGATCTTTATGGCGGCAAGGGCCGGGACGAGTATCTCCCCTTCGGCGGCAAATATAAAGGAACGCCGGGGACGGGCAGCCCCCAGCAGCGAATCCAAGAGCAAGATCGCGACGGCATCGACGCCGAGGTACTATTTCCTTCGCAACAAGGCGGGCCAAAGTTCTGGCGCCGTATCCAGGACGATGACGCTTACAAGGCGGTGGTGCGCGCGTATAACGGTTGGCTGGCGGAAGAGTATTCCGCGGTACATCCAGACCGGCTCATCGGCGTGGGCATCTTGCCGCTGGTGCATGATGTCGCGGACGTGATCGCGGAAATGGAGTCCTGCGTTAAAATGGGTCTCAAGACGGTTCTCCTCCAGGGATTTCCTAGTGGCAAAGCGTACCCTGCGGAAGAAGACGACCGATTCTGGGCCGCTGCCCTCGACTTGAATATGCCGGTCAGCGTTCACGTCGATCTCGACCGTTCCGGCGAGCGCGCTGGTCCTCTTTTCAAGTACCCAAAGGAGCCTGACGAGGTGATGAAAAAACTCGGCCAGGATCTGGTGTATCAGGTCGGTCGTTTCGGGCCGGTTCGAGGCAATGGTTCGCTGGCCGCGGTTCAGTGGGTCTTGTCCGGCCTGTTCGACCGTTTTCCAAAACTCAAAATTTTCTTTGCCGAAAATCAGATCGGCTGGATTCCTTTCTTTCTGCAGGGGGCCGACGTGCGTTATGATCGCCATTATCGGTGGGCCCAGCGCCTCCTGGGCTTCAAACCTCTTAGCCGTCCTCCGAGCGAGTACATCCGCGCACACTGCCTGTGGGGATTTCAATTCGATCGCGTCGGCGTCGAGCTGCGCCACAAAATCAATGTCGAGCATCTCATCTGGGGCTCCGATTTTCCCCACCAGGAATCCGACTGGCCCGAGTCTTTGAACGTCATCGAAAGAAACTTCGCCGGCGTGCCGGAAGCAGAAAAGCACAAAATGGTGTGCGGCAACGCGGTTGAGTTCTTTCACCTACAGCAAGCATAGAGAACCAAGGATGTCACAGGGAATGCATCATTATTAGGAGAAATTAATGGCTGAGCCAACGGTCGTTTGTCCCCAGTGCAAGACCGAAATCAAACTCACCGAGTCCCTCGCCGCGCCGCTGCTGGAGTCCGTCCGGCGCGACTACGAGCAGCGCCTGACGCAAAAGGACGCAGAGGTCGCCCGGCACGAGAAAACACTTCAGGATCGCGAGGCAACCCTACAAAAAGCAAAAGAATCCTTAGACGAAGAAGTCGCGGCAAAGCTACAACGGGAACGCGCCGGGATCGCTGCCGAGGAAGCGAAAAAAGCCAAACGCGCCTTGGAAAATGATCTCGATCAGCGAGCCAAGGAAATCACCGAACTTCAAGAAATACTCAAACAACGGGATATGAAGCTCGGCGAGGCTCAAAAAGCTCAGGCCGAAGTCACTCGGAAACAACGGGAGCTCGAGGACGCCAAACGGGAGTTGGAGTTAACGGTTGCCAAGCGCGTCCAGGCGGAGCTCGACGCCGCATGTGACAAGGCCAAAAAAGATGCCGAAGAGGAACTCAAACTTAAAGTATTGGAAAAAGAGCAAACCATCGTGTCCATGCAGCGTCAGATCGAGGATCTGAAACGACGAGCCGAACAGGGCTCGCAACAACTTCAAGGAGAAGTTCAAGAATTGGAAGTCGAATCTTTGCTCAGCTCGAGATTCCCACGTGACATGATCCAACCCGTCCCCAAAGGCGAATTCGGCGGCGACGTGCTGCACCGCGTCGTGGGCCCACTCGGCCAGCCGTGCGGCACGATTCTCTGGGAGTCCAAGCGCACCAAAAACTGGAGCGATACCTGGCTTCCCAAGCTCCGCGAGGACCAACGGACCGCCAAGGCCGAGATCGCCGTCATCATCAGTCAGGCTCTCCCCAAAGATGTCGAGACGTTTGACCTCGTCGACGGCGTCTGGGTCGCCCATCCGCGAGTTCTGCTGCCCATCGCCATCACACTTCGCAACACACTGATCGAAGTCGCTTCGGCACGTCAGGCTTCCGAAGGCCAGCAGACGAAGATGGAAATGGTCTATCAATATCTCACCGGTCAACGCTTCCGCCAAAGAGTTCAAGCGATTGTTGAAGCTTTCTCTTCCATGCGCGAAGACCTCGATCGAGAGAGGAAAGCCATTACCAAACAATGGGCCAAACGCGAGGAACAAATCGACCGCGTCATGCAAGCGACCGTCGGCATGTACGGCGACCTCCAAGGCATCGCCGGCAAGACGCTGCAAGAGATCGAAGGACTGGAATTTCAGGGGCTGCTGGATTTCGATACGGAAAAATAGGAGTCAAGGACAGATGAGATGAGTAGTGCCTGCGGCTGGTTAGACCGGATCATGGCGCGCCCGCCGGTCAAGCGTTTGCCTAAGACTGGTTGTTGGCCGACCGGGTTGGAGCATTCTTTGCTCCCGCAACGGATTCGGCTTTCCATGATTTCCGCTTCTGTAACATGAAGTTCATACAATCTTATTAGACGTCATCCCCGGACGGTTTTAGCCTGAACTTGGATCTCGATAGCTGGCAGCGCCGGACGGGAATCACCTCAATTCCATAATTTCTTCCGCCTAGCTTCAAGACCTCATGGAAATAACACCGCCGGCGGTATAAAATTGAATTGCCATGCAAGCGGTATACGTAAGCGGCGTCAGTATGACGAAGTTCGGCAAGGATCCCAGGCCGCTTGCCGAGATTTTCTGCCAGGCGGCTCTAGAGGCGCTTGCCGCCTCAAAGGAACAAGAAGTCGAGGCGCTTTATATCGGCGCGATGAACCCCGAAGAGTTTGTCGGCGAGAGCAACATCGCCTCGCAAATCGCCGACGCGATGGGCTTGACCGGCATCCCTGCCATGCGAATCGAGACGGCGTCTTCCGCGGGCGCCGCAGCCATTCAAGCGGGCTTTCAGGCGATCGCTTCCGGTTACTACCGCCGGGTCCTGGTCCTGGGCGGAGAGAAGATGACGCATTTGAGCACCAGTGCCACAACGCGCATCTTAGCCGAAGTCATCGACAAACAGGAACGCCAATGCGGCGCGACTATGCCGGCGCTGGCCGCCATGATCACCGAGAAATACCGGGAAAAATTTCGCCTCTCTCAGTCCCGTCTGGAAGCCATGCTTTGCAGCGTGGCATTGAAAAACCATCTCAACGGCTCGCGCAATCCTTTGGCTCAGTTTCAGCAAGCGATCACGCGCGAAGCGTACTTGGCGAGCAAACTCGTCGCCACCCCGCTGCGGCTATACGATTGTTCCCCGATCACCGACGGCGCGGCGGCCGTCGTCCTCACGAGCGAAAAAACCGACGTGCGTTTGTCGGGCATAGGACAGGGAACAGGTCCCTTGAGCCTGCGGGAAAGAGACAATTTCACCTCTTTCCTGGCAACACGAATTGCTGCCGCCCGGGCCTACCAGATGGCGGAGACTTCGCCGCAGGGCATCGACTTCGCCGAGGTCCACGACGCCTTCACTCCGTTTGAAATTATCACGACCGAGGATTTGGGATTTTTTCCTCCGGGCAAAGGAGGAGAAGCAGCCATAGAAGGAAAAACCGCCTTCGACGGGCCCTTGCCCATTAACCCTTCGGGTGGGCTGAAAGCTCGCGGCCATCCGGTTGGGGCGAGCGGACTGGCGCAGATCGTCGAAGTTGCGAAAAGGCTGCGGGGCCAAAGCCCGTCCAAACCCCAATTCAAACGGGGCTTGACTCAAAGCACCGGCGGCCTGGCAACCAATAACTTTGTCACCATTCTGGAGCGTGCGGATTCACCGATAATTCAAAATCCGGGCCTCCCTTTGTTTTCACCACCGCCCGCCACGGCTCGCAAGAAGGCGCCTCCGCCGGCGCCAACCAGCGACGAAGGTGAAATCGAGACATTCACGATTGTCTACGTCACGCCCGACGGTTTTCTTCCGCCTCTCGCTTTGGCTCTGATCCGGCAGGCCGACGGCCGTCTGATTATGGCCCAGGGAGAAGACAGCACGCATCTAAAGATCGGCCGAGAAGTCTATCTCAGACAGATCGACGATCTTTATCTTTTTACCGTCAAGAGTCAGCTGCAGAAGGTGCAGGAGTCTCTCAAACGACTTCTACGGCGCCGAACCGCCTCTCCTTCTGAGGAAGAGAATCCTGTGGACAATAAGTTATGATGAACGGCGCGAGTCGAGCGGAAAAACGATTCAAGTCCTTAACCAAACTTCTGAGAGAGAAGCTTAGGGAGGCGATCATTGAGGGCAAATTCGCTCCCGGCGAGAGACTCTCCGAGGAGACGCTTGCCACCTCGCTGCACGTGGGAAAGGTGGCCCTTCGCGAAGCTCTGCGTTCGCTCGAATCGGGAGGATACGTCACATTTCTGCCCAACAACGAAGTCACCATTAGCAAGCCCACGCGCGAGGACGTGGAGGATTACTACACCATTGCCAGCGTGTTGGAAGGATTGGCGGCGCGGCTTGCGGTCCAGAAAGCACAACCGGAGGAGATCGCCCACTTGAGAGAACTGCACCAGCTTCTCAAAGAAGCCAGCCAAAAACGGAACCTGGTTCGCTACTTCGAGGCCAACAGCGACTTCCATCGCTTTATCGCCGAAATCGCGCGCAACCAGCGGCTTTACCGGCTGATCGATCAGCTCCGCCAAGAAATTCAAAAAACGCGAATTCTCTCGCTCCATTTGCCGCTTCGGCTCGACTATTCGATGCGCGAGCACGACCAGATCATGGACGCCTTTCTCAAAAAAAACCCCCAACTCGCGGAGAGTACCATGGTCCGCCATCTGAACAATCAGATGGAAACGTTGTGCAAAGCCCTCGAACAGAAGCTTTAAAGAAACTCGACTTTCCGCGCCCGCGACTTTTCTCCACCAATCGTCCCCCATCATTCGCCAGAAAACTCGTTGTTTCGTATCAACTCGATGCTTTGATGAGCTCAGGACCGACCCTGAACAAGGCCGAACGGTCGAAAGTGAAAACCCGAAATCCCAACCGATGGATGTCGAGGATCTTGTACAGGAGGTATTTTTGCGCGCATACGAGAGTTTTGCCGGTCTCCGACCGAACAGTAATCACCGAGCCTGGCTTTACAAGATCGCGACGAACTGCGCCTACACCAAGCTTCGACAAATGAAAAGCCGGCGCGACGGGTTATTATCTTTGGAGACATCTGCCGCGGGCCTCGGTGCGGCAAACGGCTACTCCCCGGTGCGGAAAAATTTGGCACAACGAGTACGCGCTTTGGTCAATGGTTTACCTTCGAGGCAAAAGGTCTGTGTTACGCTGCGCTACCTTGAAGATTTGGATTATCCTGAAATCGCGCAGATCCTGGGTTGCTCTCAGGAGAGCGTGCGCGCGAATGTTTATCAGGCGATTCGTCGCCTGCGCCTGATTCTGGAGGAGGAATAATGACAAAGCACGACCCAAAAGATCAACTTGCCATCGCGAAGCACTTGCGTTCGGCGTTGAGCGCGCCGGCGGACACGGTCCTAGCGCACTCGCGTGCGCGTGTTGGAAAATGGTTTGCGGAAGAGGCGCCGCTGATCCAGTGGGGTGAAATGAGTTCCCCTTTGGGGCCGCTCTTTGCCGCCGTAAACCGGCGCGGACTTTGTGCCCTGGATTTCGGCCGTCGAGAGTCGGATTTTTTGAACGGACTCGATCCGCGAGCACGGCTCGAAAAAAATCCCAAAGCGGTCCAGCACGTCATGGCACAGCTACGTGAATATTTTGCCGGAGGTCGGTCCGCTTTTAATTTGCCGGTCGATATCTCGCAGCTGACACCATTCCAGCGACGTGTCCTAGAAGTGACCTCTCACATTGTAGCCGGCCAGGTATGGACCTACCACCGCGTCGCGGAAAGGCTGGGAAGACCTCACTCAAGCCGGCCGGTAGGTCAGGCATTGGCCAGCAACCCGGTGCCGATTGTCATTCCTTGCCACCGCGTCATCGCCAGCAACGGCAGCTTGGGCGGATACAGCGGCGGATCTGGACTGAAGGCCAAACGGTGGCTCCTTCAACTTGAAGGAGCTTTATAACCCAGCGACCAGATCTAACCTCTTCGGAGTATCGCGCTTCTGCACTAGCGATTTGGGCGGCGCTGATGGCCGCCGCTCGCTTCATCGTCTCTGGCAGGTTCTTGTATCGTTTGCGCAGCATCATCGGCTCTGTGGCTTCGGTAAGCGTGGCGGAAAGATCAAGCCGGGCTGATTGAATTTCAAATCTCAGATTTCAGATTACCGACGCGTAAAGAACAGACGATTGCAAATTAAACGCGGTTCAATTTATAAGGACCGAGATCTGAGATTATTCGAGGAGGAGTCCAATGGCCATCATCTTATACGATGCAATACCCTCATCGAACAGCGATCGGGTAAAGATCGCCCTGCACGAGAAGGGGCTCGCGTATGAACGGGTGACGCTCGATCTCGCAAAGAAGGAGCAAAAGCGCCCGGAGTTCTTGAAGCTCAATCCATACGGCAAGGTGCCGGTGATCAACGATAACGGACAAATCTTATTCGAGTCGTGCATCATCAACGAGTATCTGGACGAGCAATATCCCAACCCTCCGCTGATGGCAAAGGACCCCTACCTCCGCGGGCGCGGCCGAGTGCTTGTCGATTACTCGTTGAACTATCTTCACGAACCGTACTGGGCGCTCCGTGGAGAGATGCTCAAAAAAGAATCAGAACGCAATATTGCCGTTATGGAGGAGAAGCGACACATCCTCAGAAACCTTCTCCAGTACCTCGAGGAGGCGCTTGGGGATAAATCGTATTTTTTAGGCGAGATCAGCCTCACGGATATCGACGTGCTGCCGCGCTTCCTTCGAATGGAATCCTACGGCGCGCTGCCGACGCCGTCTTTGCCACGCATAGGCGCATGGCTAAAGAGAATCAAGGAGCGGCCATCGGTCAAGGCGATTCTTTAGGCTGGCTGACCGATCCGGTTCGCCGCTTTGCTCCTATTTCAAAATTTCCTTTAGCTCCGCGACGACTTTCGCATCAGTCTTGAACAAGCGTTGAATACTCTGCTCAATCGCTTCCCCGGTCGCGGGAGCGATCTCGAGATTGGCTTTGCCAGCATCGCGCAAGAAATCCTGGTCTCTCAGCGTCTCTGCGAGCGCTTTGCGCAACATCTGCACGCGCTCTTTCGGCGTCCCCGGCGGCAGCGAGTAACTGTAAGTAAGACCACTCGGCTGGTGCACACCAGCTTCGATCAATTGGCGGGCTTCCGCGGTCTTGGCGAAGCTGATGGCTAACGGCACCTTCGGCAGGTCGGCGTGCGCCTTCGGCGCGTTTTGCATCACGATATTGACCTGCCCGGACTCAATCGCCTTGCGCCACGTAGTGCGCACCGATGCCCAGGAAAATCCACATATGCCGTCGACCTCTCCCGACTCCACCGCCACGCGAATATCGGCGGTGCCTTTATAGCCGCTGACCAGGCGCATCGGAAGACCGATCGCTTCCTTCAGAATCTTAGGTCCGTCGTCGGTCGGCGTGCCCGGAGCGCTGCCTCCTAATTTGAGCGGCGTTTTGGAAGCCAGCCATTGATCGGCGCTGGCGACTCC
>WNGC01001736.1_pt1 | contig 18184 bp, 15 predicted proteins | sample 5400051 | NCBI WGS metagenome assembly WNGC01 (sample SAMN13153368, study PRJNA577476) | soil metagenome | isolation source: 20 cm soil or saprolite under grassland replicate 2 | place: USA:California | collected 2016-06-15
GACGAGCTGTGGTGCGTCATCCGCGGCCGCGGCCGGATCTGGCGCAAGATTGGCGATCGGGAGGACGTGACCGATCTGGTGGTCGGCGTCTCGGTCGCGATCCCGACCGGGGCGCATTTCCAGTTCCGTAACGACGGCTCGCAGCCGCTCGACATCATCGCCGCGACGATGCCGCCCTGGCCCGGCGATGGAGAAGCCTATCTGGTCGACGGGAAATGGGAGCCGACGGGGTGATTTATGCCGTTACACCGGGACTGGAGCTGGCGTGGCGCGTCCTTCGACTGCTCGCTACGCTCGCGCTCAGGATGAGGGCCTGTAGTTAACGCCAGCAAAATCATTCCTCATCCTGAGGAGCGCCGCGGTGAAGCCGCGGCGCGTCTCGAAGGACGCTGGTTGGCAATGCAGCCGATGCGCCGCACGGCCGCGAAAACGCGGCAAACGCTAATACGCCTGCTCGGTGTAGATGCGGGTGATGTCGCCGTTCCAGCGCGTGCGATAATCCTCGACCAGCTCGGCCGCGGGGGTGCGGCCCGAGCCGGCGATCGAGAACAGCGGGTCGAGGAAATGCGTCTCGTCCTCGCCGGCGAGATCGCGGCGGGAGCGTCGGTGCAGCCCCTCACGGGCGATGTCGAGGACTTCGAGAGCGATGTCGCGCACCGTGCGGCTGCGGTGCGGCGTATCGAGGCCCATGCGCGGCACATCGTGCAGCATCGCCTCGCGCTCGGCCTCGGTCCAGTCGGCGACCAGATCGCTCGCCGCATCGAGCGCCGCGCGATCATACAGCAGCCCCAGCCAGAACGCCGGCAGTGCGCAGAGCCGCCGCCAGGGTCCGCCATCGGCGCCGCGCATTTCGAGAAACGTCTTGAGCCGGACTTCGGGAAACGCGGTCGTCAGATGGTCGGCCCAGTCACCGATAAGCGGCAATTCTCCGGGAAGTGCGGGGAGGCGGCCGGCGAGAAAATCGCGAAACGACTGCCCGCTCGCGTCGATGTAGGCGCCGTCGCGGTAGACGAAATACATCGGCACATCGAGCATGTAGTCGACATAGCGCTCGAAGCCGAACCCGTTCTCGAACACAAACGGCAAGGTGCCGCAGCGGTCGGGATCGGTGTGCGTCCAGACAAAGCTGCGATAGCTGTGGAATTCGGTCGGCTGCCCCTCGACAAAGGGCGAATTGGCGAACAGCGCCACCGCGACCGGCTGTAAGGCGAGACCGACGCGGAACTTCTTCACCATGTCGGCTTCGGTCTCGTAATCGAGATTGGTCTGCACGGTACAGGTGCGCAGCATCATGTCGAGGCCGAGCTGGCCCTTTTTCGGCATGTAATCGCGCATGATGCGGTAGCGGCCCTTCGGCATCCACGGCACCTCGTCGCGCCGCGAGGTCGGATCGAAGCCGAGCCCGATCATGCCGAGCCCCAACTCGTCGCAGACTTCGCGCACCTGCCGCAGGTGCTCGTGCACCTCGCCGCAGGTTTGGTGCAGCGTTTCGAGGGGCGCGCCGCTTAATTCAAACTGGCCGCCGGGTTCGAGCGTGATCGAACATTGGCTGTCATTCGACAGCGCGATGATGTTGCCCTTCTCGATGACCGGCTTCCAGCCAAACCGCGTCATGCCTTCGAGCAGCGCGCGGATGCCGTCCGGACCGTCATAGGGCACGCGCTTCAGATCGCTGTGGCGAAACACGAATTTTTCGTGCTCGGTGCCGACCCGCCACGCGGAGGGCGGCTTATTGCCGCTCGCGTGATATTCGACGAGCTGACGTTTGTCGGTGATCGGCGGTCCTTGCACGCTCGACGGGCCAGACATGCGGCGTTCGAACTCCCGGCAAGCGTCAAACAGTGATCCGCATCAGCGCGGCCGAGCGCGGCGCCAATCGCCGGTTATCGCCTGGAAAATCGCCAAAGCGGCAACGGCAGCGGTCTCGGCGCGCAACACCCTCGGGCCGAGCCCGACCCGCGTAACAATGGGGAGTTTGCCGAGAGCGTCAAGCTCCCTGTCGGTGAAGCCGCCTTCCGGGCCGATCAGCAACGCGGCCGCTTGCTCCGTTTGGAAGCTGCGAAGCGCATCGGCGATCGGCACGCCGCCGCCGGTTTCGTCACACACGATAAGGCGCCGCTCCGCCGGCCATGAGGCGAGCAATGTATCGAGCCGCTCGGCGGCGCGAACCTGCGGCACCGAGAGACGCTGGCTCTGCTCGGCCGCGGCGATCGCAATCGTGCTCAACCGCTCGCGGTTGAGACGCTCGGATTGCGTGCGCTCCGTCCAGACCGGCAGGAGCGCGGCGGCGCCAAGCTCGCTCGCTTTCTCGACAAGCCAATCGAGCCGCGCGCGCTTGATCGGCGCGAAGAGGAGCCAAAAATCCGGCTCGGCCTCGGCGGTCTTGAGCTGCCGTTCGGGAACGAGGTTCGCGCCGCGGCGGCCCTCCTCGACGAGCCGGCACAGCCACTCGCCGTCGCGCTCGTTAAAGGCCGCGACCGCCGCGCCGGCGCCGAGCCGCAATACATGGCGTACCCGATGCGACTGCGCCGCATCGAGCGGGACCGCGGCGCGTTCTGCCAAGGGCTGCGGAAGATAGAGGCGCGTGGCGGCGTCTTCGGCCAATCAAAGCTCCTCGCGGCCGGCTTGAGCCGGCCAGCTCCAGGCACAAGATTACCGGATGAAGAGCCAAGCTGCTTTCAGAACCCTCTCTGCCCTTCAGGGCGGAGAGGGAGGGGCCCACGGCGAAGCCGTGGGAGGGTGAGGTGGGTTAATGGCCGACGCTCTCGAATCCCCCACCTCACCCCGGCCCTCTCCGCCCCGGAGGGGCGGAGAGGGAGTTGCGCGCGTCCCGGCAGACCCGAGCGACATTCCCCAGGGGGATTGGGTCGAGCGCTGGCTGCCGCGGTGGGCGGAGCCCTATGCGCGGCTGGCGCGCTGGGACCGCCCGATCGGCACCTGGCTCTTGCTGTTCCCGGGCTGGTGGGGGATCGCGCTGGCGAGTCCGCGATGGCCCGATCCGCTGCTGTTGCTGCTGTTTGCGATCGGCGCCGTCGCAATGCGCGGCGCCGGCTGCACGCTCAACGACATCGCCGACCGCGAATACGACGGGAAAGTCGCGCGGACCCGGCTGCGTCCGTTGCCGAGCGGCCGGGTCAGCGTCCCGCAGGCGATCGTCTTCATGACGGTACAGCTCGTGATCGGCGCCGCGGTGTTGTTCAGTCTCAAACCCCTGTGCTGGTGGCTCGGGATCGGGGTCTTGGCTTTGATCGGCGCCTATCCGTTCATGAAGCGCATCACCTGGTGGCCGCAGCTCTTTCTCGGGCTCAATTTCAACTGGGGCGCGCTCCTCGGCTGGGCCGCGGTGACCGGTTCCCTCGCCTGGCCACCGGTATTGCTCTATCTCGGCGGAATTTTCTGGACGCTCGGCTACGACACGATCTACGCGCATCAGGACAAGGAGGACGATGCGCGCATCGGCGTCAAATCCTCGGCGCTCGCCTTGGGCGAGCGGACTCGGCCCTTCCTGTTCATCTTCTACGCCGCCGCGCCGCCGGTCATTTTGCCTGAAATGGACCCGGCCGACTTCGTACGCCAACAGACCGCGATCACGGCGCCGCCGCTGGTCCCCGAGATCCGCTTGCACCTCGCAACCGAGGTCACCCCGATCTGGCAGGCGACCGAGGAAAGCCTCGCACGCAACGGCCTGCCGCCGCCCTTTTGGGCGTTTGCCTGGGCCGGTGGACAGTCGCTGGCCCGCTACGTGCTCGATCACCCCGAAACCGTTGCTGGCCGCGAGGTGCTCGATTTTGGCTCCGGCTCGGGATTGGTGGCGATCGCCGCCGCAAAGGCGGGCGCCGCACGCGTCACCGCCGCCGATATCGACCCTTTCGCGGCCACGGCGATTGCCCTCAACGCGGCGCTGAACGGGGTCGCGGTGTCGGTCATAGCCGATAATCTGCTCGACGGCGATACGCGGTTCTGGAAGTTGGTCACCACGGGCGACATCTGCTACGAGCAACCGATGGCAGAGCGCGCGATGCGCTGGCTCCGGCGCCTCGCCGGCCGAGGCAGCACGGTCCTGCTCGGCGATCCCGGTCGCGCTTATCTCCCCACCGCCGGCCTATGCGAGCTTGCGCGTTACGACGTGCCGACCAGCCGAGAACTGGAAGGCACCGAGCGATTCACCGGCTTCGTATGGCGCGTCTTGCCGAATTTGGGGAGGGACCGCTGAGCCGTCCGAAAACCATCGTGGTCGCGGCGCTCGGGACGTCGCAGACACTCGCCTGGGCATCGAGCTATTACCTGCCGGCGGTGTTGGGAGGCCCGATCTCGGCGGGGCTCGGCCTCCCGACAAGCGCGTTTTTCGCGGTGTTCTCGGCGGCATTGTTGCTGCAAGCGGTCGTCGGGCCTTACATCGGAACGGTCATCGACCGGCATGGCGGCCGCTCCGTGCTGACCCTCTCGAACCTCGTGCTGGCGGCCGGGCTCGCCACGCTCGGGCTGGCGCAAGGCATCCTGGGCTTGGCGGTCGCCTGGTTCCTGCTCGGGATCGGCATGACGATGGGGCTCTACGACGCAGCCTTCGCCGCGCTGACCCGCCTTTATGGCCGCGAGGCGCGCTCCGCGATCACCGGCATTACGCTGCTTGCAGGGTTCGCCAGCACCATCGGCTGGCCCGCCTCGGCCTGGTTCGAGCACGCCTTCGGCTGGCGCGAAGCCTGCCTGATCTGGGCCGCCGTCAATCTCTTCATCGCAATGCCGCTGAATTGGCTGCTGATCCCGCCCGTGCCGCCGCTGCCCGCCTCTGGCGCCGAGAAGGGCGAGACCGGGCACCTTGCGCCGCCGCGCGGCGCAATGCCGATCCTCGCCTTCTACTTCTGCACGACCGCCTTCGTGACCGGCGCGTTGCAGGCGCATCTGCTGCGCTTTCTCGAGACTGCCGGGGCATCCGCAGCCGCCGCGATTATCGCCGGGACTCTCGTCGGGCCGGCACAAGTGATGGCGCGGCTCTTCGAATTCGGGCTGATGCGCGCCCTCCACCCGGTGTGGTCGGCGCGGATTGCCGCGCTAATGCACCCGCTGGGCGCCTCCCTGCTCGGTGTTCTCGGACCGGGATTTTCGGGCCGTCCGGGTACGGGCTGCGCACCGGCCTCTTATCGGTGCCGGCGCGCCTCTCCGTCGCAGCCGCGCCGTTTCTGTTCGGGCTGTTGCTCGACCGGGTCGGGATCCTCGCGGTTCTGCTCACGGTCGGCCTCAATTTGTCGGCCTTTGGCTCCCTGTGGCTGCTGCGGCCCCGCCCTGCCCCGCGGATCGCGCCCGCTCCCGGCAATTGATGCGAAGACGCCGCGCCACGCCTATATAGCCGGCCATGCCCTACGCCAGCCTGCGCGATTTTATCGGCCGCCTCGAAGCGGCCGGGCGGCTGAAGCGCGTCGTGGCGCCCGTCTCCCCCTATCTCGAAATGACGGAGATCCAGACCCGGCTGCTGGCCGAGGGCGGCCCGGCCGTCTTGTTCGAGAATGTCGTGCATGAGAACCCCGCCGCAACGAAGATGCCGGTCCTCGTCAACCTCTTCGGCACGGTCGAGCGCGTCGCCTGGGGCATGGATCGCGAGCCCGGCCAATTGCGCGAAATCGGCGAGACGCTCGCCTTCTTGCGGCAGCCGGAGCCGCCGGGCGGCTGGCGCGAAGCCTTGGAGATGCTGCCGCTCCTGCGCACCGTCATGGCGATGCGGCCGCGCACGCTCGGGTCAGGCGCCTGTCAGGAAATCGTCTTGCGCGGCGCCGAGATCGATCTTGGGCTGCTGCCGATCCAAACCTGCTGGCCCGACGAGCCGGCGCCCTTGATCACCTGGCCGCTTGTCGTGACCAAAGGCCCAAGCACAGCGCGCGAGGACGGATTCAACCTCGGCATCTACCGCATGCAGGTGACCGGGCGCGACACGACGCTGATGCGCTGGCTCAGGCATCGCGGCGGCGCACAGCATCACCAGCGCTGGCGCCAGGCCAAGCGCGAGCCGTTGCCCGCCGCGGTTGTCATCGGCGCCGATCCCGGCACGATCATCGCCGCCGTGACACCGGTGCCGGACACGCTGTCCGAATACCAGTTCGCCGGGCTGTTGCGCGGCAAGCGGCTCGATCTTGTCGACTGCAAGACGGTGCCGCTGAAGGTGCCGGCCGAGGCCGAGATCGTCCTCGAAGGCCATGTTGCGCTCGACGAATACGGTGACGAAGGCCCCTACGGCGACCACACCGGCTATTACAACGCCGTCGAGCCATTCCCGGTGTTCCGCATCTCGGCGATGACGATGCGGCAGAACCCCATCTACCTCTCGACCTTTACCGGCCGCCCGCCCGACGAGCCCTCGGTGCTCGGCGAGGCGCTTAACGACGTCTTCGTGCCTCTATTGCAGCAGCAATTTCCGGAAATCGTCGATTTCTGGCTGCCGCCCGAGGGCTGCTCGTATCGGATCGCAGTCGTTTCGATCCGCAAGAGCTATCCCGGCCACGCCAAGCGCGTGATGATGGGGATCTGGTCGTTTCTGCGGCAGTTCATGTACACAAAATTTGTCATCGTCGTGGATGACGACATCGCCGTGCGCGACTGGAAGGATGTCATGTGGGCGGTCTCGACCCGCATGGACCCGGTGCGCGACGTGACGCTGATGGAGAACACGCCGATCGATTATCTCGACTTCGCCTCGCCGGAATCCGGACTCGGCGGCAAGATCGGCCTCGACGCGACCAACAAACTGCCGCCCGAAACGCATCGCGAATGGGGGCGGCCGATCCGCATGACCGACGAGGTCATCGCCGAGGTTACGCGCAAATGGGCCGAATACGGCCTCCCCGGCTCGGGCAAGCCGATCTGGAAATAGCGTTATTCCCAAAGATCTCGGTGCATCTGTGCTGAGACAAGTTTTTTAGGATGAGCAATGGCGGACCAGAAATTCGACAAGGAAACCGCGAACGATATCGACCTGTTGCAGGATGTCATCGGCAAGGCGTTGAAGGCCGGCGCCGACGCCGCGGATGCGGTGCTTGTCGAAGGCACCTCGCTGTCGCACGCCCGCCGACTGGGAAAGACCGAGAAGCTTGAACGCTCGGAGGGCCAGGATCTCGGGCTGCGCGTTCTGGTCGGCAAACAGCAGGCGATTGTGTCCTCGAGCGACCGCTCGCCGAAAATGCTTGCGGAGCTCGTCGAGCGCACCGTCGCGATGGCGCGCGCCGTCCCGGAAGACCCGTTCTGCGGCCTGGCCGATCCTTCCGAAATCGCTCGCGGCTGGCCGACCCTCGACATGATGGATCCGGTGGAGCCCAGTGCCGAACAGCTGATCGAGCGGGCGCGCGCCGCGGAAGAAGCCGCGCTCGCGGTCGAGGGCATCACCAATTCCGAAGGCGCCGAAGCCGGCTGGGGCCGGTCGCGCGTCGCGATTGCCGCCTCCAATGGGTTCGCCGGCGGCTATTGCGGCTCGCACCACGCGATCAGCGCCTCGGTTATCGGCGGGTCGGGCAACGCCATGGAGCGCGACTACGATTTCGCCAACAGCGTCTACGGCGCCGATCTGCGCGATCCGGCGGAGATCGGCCGCAGCGCCGGCGAGCGCACGATCCGGCGGCTCGGCGCCCGCAAGATGCCGACCTGCCGCTGCCCGGTCGTGTTCGATCCGCGTGTCGCGCGCAGCTTCATCTCGCATTTCTTGGGGTCGATTTCGGGACCCTCGATCGCCCGCGGCACGAGCTTTCTGCGTGACAAGCTGCACCAACGGATTTTCCCGGAAGCGATCACGATCACCGAAGACCCGCACCGCCAGCGTGGCCATCGCTCGAAGCCCTTCGACGCCGAGGGCATCGCCAATCAGCGGCGGGCTCTTATCGATAAGGGTGTGCTGACGACCTGGCTCTTGGATCTGCGCTCGGCCCGCCAGCTCGGCATGAAGACGACGGGGCACGCCGCGCGCGGCACGGCCTCGCCGCCCTCGCCGGCCGCGACAAACATCTGGATCGAGCCTGGGAGCGCCAGCCCGGCCGAGCTCATGGGCGACATCAAAAGCGGGTTCTATGTCACCGAGCTGATGGGGATGGGGGTCAACGGCATCACCGGCGATTACAGCCGGGGGGCTGCCGGGTTCTGGATCGAGAACGGCCAGATCGCCCACCCGGTGAGCGAGATGACCGTCGCAGGCAACCTCAACGAGATGTTCGCGCGGATGACCGCCGCCAACGATCTCGAATTCCGCACCGGCGCCGATTCGCCGACCTTGCGCATCGACGATCTCACCGTCGCCGGCGCCTGATCTTCCCTTGAACCTTCACAGAGCGGGCGGCGGTCGACGCGCGCTGTGAAAGAGCCGCTCGATCCGCACCGCTTCATCATTCGTCCGGAACAGGATCAGATAGCGCCCGTGAACCGCCATTCGGATCCCCGCGCCCAAATCCTCGCGAGCCGGATATGCGCCCGGCATCTCGGAGATGCGTTCGCAATGCGCCTTCAACTCATCGAGAAACGATAACGCCCGAGGCCGGGTTGTCGCGAGCGATGTAATCACCGATCTCCTCTAAATCGAGCTGCGCCCGCGGAGATAAAACCAGCCGTGGCACTACTCGCCGGCCATTGCGGCATATTTTGCGCGGAGCCGGGCGAAGATCAGGTCGGCGTCAACACCGGGCCCGCTGTCGGCGCCTTCTTGGACCAGGCGGCGCGTCTCATCGAGTTCCAGATGCGCCAATTTGCGTTTGAGAGACCAATCCCGTAGCGCCTCGCGGATGACCTCGCTGGCCGTAGCATACTCGCCGCGATCCACGGCATCCCGGACCTCGCTGGCCGTATCCGCGGGCAACGCCACCGTAACTTTTGCGACCCTTGCCATTGGCCTCTCCGGAATGCCCAAATGCCCCAGCCCTTATACTGTCCTTTTCTTCCGAACCGGTAACCGACCGCCGACCTTGCCAATCCCGCCGCCCGCCTCTAACACTGGCGGCGGGGCCCATGCAGGACAAATCGGGTATTTCGGCACAAGCGTTAAGTTCGCTCGCCCTGGTGCGGCGGCTGGTGCGCGACTTCATCTGGCGATATGCCAGCTGGATTGCGTTCGCCTTTGTCTGCATGGGCATAGCGGCCGCAAGCACGGCATTGCGCGCCTGGCTCATGGAGCCGGTGCTCGACCGCATCTTTATCGCGCGGGACGCTTCGCTCCTCCTTCTGCTCGGCGGCGCCGCGCTGGTTCTGGCATTCCTCAAGGGGTTTGCCGATTACGGCCAGACCGTGCTGATGAACCGGGTCGGCCAGCGGGTCATCGCCGATGTCCAGAAGGCCTTGTTCGCGCGGCTGATCCGCGCCGACCTTAGCTATTTCAACGCCACTTCAAGCGGCCTCCTGATATCGCGGCTAACCAACGATGTCGGGCAGCTGCGCAGCGCCGCCGCCAACGTGCTGGCCGGCATCGGCCGTGACGCGGTCACTGTCGTGTTCCTGGTCGGGCTGATGTTCTACCAGGACTGGCTCTTGGCGCTGATCGCGTTCTTCGCGTTTCCGCTGGCGATCCGGCCGATCATCGGCATCGGGCGCCGCATGCGCCGCGTCTCGGCTAACACGCAGATTGAGATGGGTCAGCTGACGACGCTGTTGAGCCAGACGTTTCAGGGTGCCCGCCACGTCAAGGCCTACGGCATGGAGGAATATGAGGAGCGGCGCGCCGGCCGACTTATCGAGCGGGTCTTTGCGCTTGTCGACCGCGCCAACCGCACCCGCGCGCGCGCGACGCCGATGATGGAAGCTCTCGGCGGCGCGGCAATCGCGGTCGTGATCCTCTATGGCGGCGGACAGGTGATCAGTGGCGCGCGCACGCCCGGCGCCTTCTTCTCCTTCATCACGGCGCTGCTCCTCGCCTATCAGCCAATCAAGGCGCTGGCGATCCTGAACGCCAATCTGCAGGAGGGTCTCGCCGCGGCGCAGCGCGTCTTCCAGGTGCTCGACATCGAGCCGGCGATCCGCGACATGCCGGGGGCGCGGCCGTTGCGCGTCTCGGCCGGTGAAGTGCGGTTCGAGGAGGTTCGGTTCGGCTATCATCCCGCGACCATCGCGCTCGACGGCATCTCGCTGACGGTGCCGGGCGGCGGCACGGTCGCGCTCGTCGGGCCGTCGGGCGCCGGCAAATCGACCATGCTGAACCTGATCCCGCGCTTCTACGAGGTCGATCAGGGCGCGATCTCGATCGATGGGCAGGATGTTCGGGCGGTAACCCTGGAGTCGCTCCGCGCATCGATCGCGCTCGTCGCGCAGGAGGTCAGCCTGTTCGACGACACGGTCCGCGCCAATATCGCCTACGGCCGGTTCGGCGCATCGCAAAGCGATATCGAGGCGGCGGCGGCCGCCGCCGGGGCCGACCATTTCATCCGCGAATTGCCGGAGGGTTACGACACGGTTGTCGGCGAGCACGGCATGTTGCTGTCGGGCGGCCAGCGCCAGCGCTTGGCGATCGCCCGCGCGATGCTGAGGGATGCGCCGATCCTGCTGCTCGACGAAGCGACTTCGGCGCTCGACGGCGAGTCTGAGCGGCAGGTTCAGACGGCACTGCGCAGCCTGATGAAGGGCCGCACGACAATTGTCATTGCGCACCGCCTCTCGACCGTTATCGGTGCCGATCTGATCTGTGTATTGGATCGCGGCCGCATCGTCGAGACCGGGCGGCACGCCCAGCTCCTTTCCCGCAACGGTCTTTACGCGCGCCTCTATGAGACCCAGTTCGCCGGCGAGCACGATCTGCCGGCAACGGCCGGTGCGGCCGCCGCGGCGGGATAGTGCAGACGTGAAGGCGCCGAGCCGCTGGGGCCGCCATCTCTTCCACAGCGAAGGTCTGCGGCGCCTCCTGTGCTGGGTCATTCAGCTCTACATCCGGTTCGTCTACCGGACAAACCGCTGGAGTGTCGAAGGCGGCGACATCCCGGTGCGGCTGCGCCAACAGGGGCGGCCCTTTATTCTCGCCTTTTGGCATGGCCGGCTGCTGATGATCCCGATGGCGTGGCAGCGCCTTGCGCCGATGCACATGCTGATCTCGTCGCATCGCGACGGGCGGATCATCGCCGATGCAGTGACGTATTTCGGGGTCAACTCGATTGCCGGCTCGACCCGGCGCGGCGGAATGACCGCGCTGCGTATCATGCTCAAGCAATTGGCGGCCGGCGACTGCGTCGGCATCACGCCGGACGGGCCGCGCGGTCCGGCGATGCACGCCAGCACGGGCATCGTCAATGCGGCGCGCCTCGCCCGCGTGCCGATCGTGCCGGTGACCTTCGCGACGAGCGGACGGTGGGTGCTGAGCACCTGGGACCGGTTTCATCTCGCTCTGCCATTTGGGCGCGGCGTGTTCGTTTGGGGCGAGCCGATCGAGGTCGAACCGGAGCTCGACGAGGCCGGTGTCGAACACGCCCGCCTCCTCGTCGAGAACCGCATGAATGAAATGGCGGAGCACGCCGACCGGCGGGTGGGGCGCAGCTCGGGGGAGCGACGGCAATCCACTGTGCTTCCTGCCCTATATCGAGCACTGACCGCCGCGCTGACGCCGTTTGTTCGGCTTTTTCTCAAGCGCCGCCAGTACCGCGGCAAGGAAGACAGAGCGCGCGTCGGCGAGCGGCTCGGCATAACCACGCTGCGGCGTCCGCCGGGACCGCTCGTCTGGCTCCATGCCGCCAGCGTCGGCGAGGCCGCTTCGGTATTGGCGCTGATGCAGCGCATCGTCGAGGAACGGCCCCGGATCGGCATCGTGGCGACGACCGGCACGGTTGCCGCGGCGCGGCTGCTCGAAACCCGGTTGCCCGAAGGCGTGGTTCATCAATTCGTGCCGCTTGACCTGCCGCGCCCCGTCGAGCGGTTTCTCGATCATTGGCGCCCCGATCTGGCGATCTGGATCGAGTCCGAGTTGTGGCCGAACCTCGTTTTGGAAACGCATCGCCGCGGCATCCCGATGCTGCTGCTGAATGCCCGGTTGTCGGAACGCTCGGTGACGCGGTGGCGCGCTTTGCCCGGCCTGATCCGGCCGATGCTGCAGGCCTTCGCCTTGTGCCTGGCGCAGGACGAGATCCAGGCGGAACGCTTGAGCCGGCTCGGCGCGCGCGCTGTCGCGAGCGTCGGCGATCTCAAAACCGCCGCGGAGCCGCTCGCCGCGGACCCGGCGGCGCTCGACGAGTTGCGCCATCAGATCGGCGCGCGACCCGTATGGCTCGCGGCCAGCACGCATCCCGGCGAAGAGGAGATCGCCGCCGCGGCGCATCGTTCGATTGTCCGATCGCATCCCGGGCTGCTGACGATCATCGCGCCGCGTCATCCCGTGCGCGGCGAGGCGATCACCAAGGTGCTGGAGGCGAGCGGTCTTCGGGTTGCCCGGCGCGCGCGCAGCGAGCCGATCACTCGCGAGACGGATGTTTATCTGGCCGACACCTTAGGCGAGCTCGGGCTCTTTTTCCGGCTGTCCGGCATCGCGTTGATCGGCGGCTCTCTCGCGGGAAAGGGCGGCCACAACCCCTTCGAAGCGGCGCGCCTCGATTGCGCCGTATTACACGGACCGGACATGGCGAATTGCGCCGCGATGGCCGATGGCCTTGCGGCGGCCGGGGCGAGCGAGACCGTGCGCGATGCGGAAACCCTCGCGCGGGCCGTGATGCGGCTCCTCGATGACCCGCAGCTCCGGAATGCGCGAGCCGCGAATGCGCGGCAGGTTGCCGCTGCGGGCTCGGCCGCGCTCGACACGGTGCTCGGTCGTATTGCCCCTTGGCTCGACGCGCTGGCACCTATCGACGCCGCGAAGATGCCGTCGGCGACACCCCGCGCGGTTGCCGTTCGCCATGCCGATGCGCGCGCCTGAATTCTGGCACGAGCCGCCGGGGCTCGCCGCCGGCCTTCTTGCGCCCGCCGGCGCGGCCTGGGATCTGGCGGCGCGGCTGCGACGCGCCGTGGCGCGGCCCTACCGCGCGCCGGTGCCGGTGTTGTGCGTCGGCAATCTGGTGGCCGGCGGCTCGGGAAAGACGCCGGTCGCGCTGTCGCTCGCGCGTTTGTTTACCGACCGCGGAATTGCCGTGCATGTCGTGAGCCGCGGCTATCGCGGCAAGGCGGCGGGCCCGGTGCAGGTGGACCCGGCCCGGCACGACGCCGATGCCGTTGGCGACGAAGCGCTGTTGCTGGCCGCAGTGGCGCCGTGCTGGGTTGCAAAGGATCGGGCGCCAGGAATCGCTGCGGCGGTCAAAGCCGGCGCGCAAGCGATCCTGCTCGACGACGGCTTCCAGAACCCGAGTGTCGCGAAGGATCTGTCACTGGTCGTCGTCGATGCCGAATACGGCTTCGGCAACGGCCGGGTCATGCCGGCCGGGCCATTGCGCGAGCCGGTTGCGGCGGGGCTCGCCCGCGCCGATGCGGTCGTGTTGATCGGCGATGCGCCCACACCGTCGGAGCTGAGCGGTGCATCCTGCCCGGTGTTGCGGGCCGCCGTGGAACCGGTGAACGGCGAGCGTTTCAGAAATGCGCGCATCGTCGCCTTTGCCGGGATCGGCCGGCCCGAGAAATTCTTTGCGACCCTGCGCCGCCTCGGTGCGCAGCTGGCCGCGACACAAAGCTTTCCGGACCATCACCCGTACCGCCCCGACGAGATCGCCCGTCTTCGCGAAACGGCTGCGCGGGGAAACGCGCAGCTCGTCACGACCGCAAAGGATTGGGTCCGGCTCGATCCGGAGTCGCGAGCCCGCATCGAAGTCCTCGACATCGAGGTCCGCTGGCGCGACCCGGCAATGCTCCACCGGGTACTGGACCCGTTTCTGCCGCAGGCCGGTGATGGACGCGACGCGCGCGCCGCTCGCGGCTGAGCCGGCGGCACCGCCGGTTTCCTGGACGCATCGGTTCGAGGCCTGGGGCGCGGCCGCGTCCATAGCGATTCTGCGCTGTCTGCCGCTCGCTGCCGCCTCGGCACTCGGCGGCTTTCTGGCATGCCGGATCGCCCCGCGCCTCGCGATCTCGGATCGCGCACGGCGCAACCTGCGTGCCGCCTTCCCGGATATATCGGAGCCGCGGATCGACGCGATCGTGCGCGGCATGTGGGACAATCTCGGCCGGGTCGCCGCCGAGTACCCGCATCTACGGCATATCCGGGTGTTCGATCCCGGCAGCCGGGTCGAGACGCGAGGCATCGAGCATCTCGACCGCGCGCTGGCGGCCGGCCGCCGGGTGATCCTGTTTGGCGGCCACATCGGCAATTGGGAGATCGCCGGGCTTGCCGCCACCCAATACGGGCTCGACATCGCGCAGATCTACCGCGCCCCGAATAACCCGCTGATCGACCGCATCGTCGCACGCCTGCGCGGCGGCGGCAGCGAGCTGATCCCGAAGGGCACGATTGCCTCTCGCCGCGCCGTCGCGGCATTGCGGCGCGGCGGGCATGTCAGCCTGCTCGCCGACCAGAAGCTCAACGAGGGGATCGCGGTCCCGTTCTTCGGCCGGCCGGCGATGACGGCGCCCGCGCTCGCGCTGCTCGCGTTGCGCTTCGGCTGCGCGATCTTGCCGGCGCGGGTCGAGCGCCTACGCGGCGCCCGTTTCCGGCTGACGCTTTATCCGCCGCTCGACATGCCGCGCAGCGGCGACCGCGACGGCGATGTCATGACGATCATGACCGCCGTCAACGCGACGCTGGAAGCTTGGATAAGCGAGCGGCCGGAGCAATGGTTCTGGGTGCACAGTCGTTGGCCGGATTGAACAGGAGGACAGCATGACGCGCCGGCTGATCGATCTGTCGATGCCGATCGAGAACGATGTCGTCTCCGACCCTCCGGGCTACGGGCCAAAGATCGAGTATCTGACGCATCGCGACACCGCGAAGGATGTCGTGCAGTTCTTTCCCGGGCTCGCCGAACAGGATCTGCCCGAGGGCGAGGGCTGGGCGATCGAGTGGATCCGCCTGATGACGCATAACGGCACGCATCTCGACGCGCCGTATCATTTTCATTCGACGATGAACCGCGGCGAGCGCGCGATCACGATCGACGAGGTGCCGCTCGACTGGTGCCTGCAACCTGGCGTCAAGCTCGATTTCCGGCATTTCCCCGATGGCTATGTCGTGACGGCCGAGGATGTCGCCGCCGAGCTCGACCGCATCGGCCATGTGCTGAAACCGCTGGAGATCGTCGTCGTCAACACCCGCGCCGGCGCGGCTTACGGCAAGCCGGATTACGTCTCTGCCGGCTGCGGCATTGGGCGCGACGCGACGCTCTATCTGCTCGAACGCGGCGTCAGGCTGACCGGCACCGACGGCTGGAGTTGGGACGCACCCTTTGTCCACACCAAGGAGAAATATGCCGCGACCGGCGATCCCGGCCTGATCTGGGAAGGTCACAAGGCCGGGCGCGAGATCGGTTATTGCCACCTCGAAAAGCTACACAATCTCGAAGCGCTCCCGTCCGACGGGTTTGTGATGAGTTGCTTCCCGGTCAAGATCCGCCGCGCCTCGGCCGGCTACCCCGCGCCGTCGCCATTATCGATGCCTAACCCCCCACCCGCCCTCGTTTTCACCTCGGACTCCCTCCCCCGCTTGCGGGGGAGGGTTTGGGGTGGGGGCACTATCGAACGCCGGTGTATTTGTGCGTCTGAAGACTGAGCTGCCACTGCGGATGCGCGAGGCAGAAGCGGATCGCCCATTCGGTGTTTTGTGCGCGGTCAGGGCCGTCCATCGGCTGCACGGAGAAGCGATGGAAATCGAGCCCGACAAAGTCGAGTGGGTCGAGCCCGTCCTGCGGCACAACAACCTTCAGCTCGTGTCCACGGGTGACGACGAGCGGCGCGCCGGCTTTTGGGCTGACGCAGATCCAGTCGATGCCGCCGGGCGGCAGGATCGTGCCGTTCGTCTCGATCGCGATCTCGAAATCGCGCGCATGCAGCGCATCGATCAGCGGCCGATCCATCTGCAGCAGCGGCTCGCCGCCGGTGCACACGACAAACCGGTCGGTCTCTCCGGCCGGCCACAACGCAGCTACCGCATCGGCCAGCATCTCGGCATCGGCATAGCGACCGCCCGTTGTGCCGTCCGTCCCGACAAAATCGGTGTCGCAGAAGGTGCACACCGCCGCGGCGCGGTCCTCCTCCCGCCCCGACCACAGATTGCAGCCGGCAAAGCGGCAGAACACCGCCGGCCGGCCGGTCAGCGCCCCCTCGCCCTGCAAGGTGTAGAAGATCTCCTTGACCGCGTAGCTCATCTCTCAGCCGACCAAACCCGTCATTCCGGGGCGCGGCGCAGCCGTGAGCCCGGAATCCATTTTCCAGAGGTCCGTGTTCATGGATTCCGGGCCTCGCCCCCCGGGCGATCCCGGAATGACGACTGATGGGCGAAGGCGTCCCAGCCCTTGCGGCGCAATTCGCAGGCCGGGCAGGCGCCGCAGCCATAGCCCCAATCGTGCCGGTGCGTGCGGTCGCCTTCATAGCAGCTATGGGTCTCGTCGCGAATCAGCTCGACGAGCGCATCGCCGCCCAATTCACGTGCCAACACCCACGTCGCCGCCTTGTCGCGCCACATCAGCGGCGTGTCGATCGCGAAGCGGTGGTCCATGCCGAGCGACAGGGTCGCCTGCAACGCCTTCAGCGTATCGTCGCGGCAATCGGGATAGCCCGAGTAATCGGTCTCGCACATCCCGCCGACGAGGTGCTTCAACCCGCGTCGGTAGCCGATCGCCGCCGCAAAAGTGAAGAACAGGATGTTGCGGCCGGGCACAAAGGTGTTCGGCAATCCGCTCGCCTCGAAACGGATCGCGCTGTCGCGGGTCAGCGCCGTGTCGCTGATCCGGCCGAGCACGCCGAGATCGACGAGATGATCGACCCCGAGCTTTTTGTCCCATTCGGGAAAGTCGCGGCGCAGGCGCCCCTTGATCGCCTGCCGGCAGTCGAGCTCGATCCGGTGCCGCTGGCCATAGTCGAAGCCGACCGTCTCGACCCGGGCGAACCGCGCGAGCGCCCAGGCCAGGCAGGTCGTCGAATCCTGCCCGCCGGAAAACAGGACAAGCGCCGCTTCGGGTTGCGAAAACTGGCTCATGCCCGGGAAATAGGCCTTCCAAGGCCGGCGATCAACAAACCGACGGCAACTCGCGGAACGGGTTGATCTGGGCCACAGCCATCGGCGCGAAATGGCGCGTGTTCGCGGTCAGAACCACAAGGCCGCGCAGATCTGCCGTCGCCGCGATGATCGCATCCTCGCTGCCAACCCGAACTCCGGCTGTTCGCGCCGCTGCAACCAGTTCACCCGCGCGCAGGGCGGTAGTCGCGTCCACAGGCAGCACGCGTTCCACGTAATGGCCGCACACGGCGTTGATCCAGAGCTGCAATCGCGCGGCTCTGGCCATTGCGCCGCGATGCTTCAGCCACGCCAAACCATAGTTCAACTCGAGCAGTGTGATGACGCTGAGATACAACTGGTGCGAGTGCTCTCTGATCCACTCCTGGACGGATTCGTCGGGCTGGGCTTTCGTCGGCGCCGCGACCGAAAGAACATTCGTATCGAGGAGATACATCGATCAGTCGGGATGAAGACCCCTGAGCGCCCGTGCTGGGCGCCGCTTGGGCAGGTCCTCAGGGGTGATAGGACATGACGCGAGCAGATCGCCGAATGAGGGAACCGCGTCCGAAAGACGCTTCCATTCCTCCTCCGACAGGACCACAACGGTCCGCTTTCCCTGTCGCGAGACCCGTTGCGGCCCTTTGTCGACAGCGTCGTCGAAGAGCTGTCGAAACTGCCGCCGCGCCTCCTGCACCTGCCATGTGCGCATGGGAGTCACCTGTACATCCTGTACGGAATCTCGGGATCCGTGCCTCAGATGTCAACCGGACAGTTCGCCAAGTCGCGACGGCGCGTGGCGCGGGATCAACAATGAACCGGCCGCGCTGCTATAGTCGGGCCCGGTCAGGCCCGGAGGTCACATGCCCGCCCGCAATCCAACCAACCCCTATCTCGCGCTCGGCGTGCGGCCGTTCATCAATTGCTGCAGCGTGCGCACGATGCATGGCGGCAGCCTGATGCTGCCGCAGGTGCGCGCCGCCGTCGACGCCGCCTCGCGCCATTTCGTCAATTTGGACGAACTGATGGACGCCGCCGGAAAGCGCATCGCCGAATTGACCGGCGCCGAATGGGGCATCGTGACCTGCGGCAGCGCCGCTGCTGTGGCGCTCGGCACGGCCGCCTGTG
>WNGC01002658.1_pt1 | contig 18152 bp, 18 predicted proteins | sample 5400051 | NCBI WGS metagenome assembly WNGC01 (sample SAMN13153368, study PRJNA577476) | soil metagenome | isolation source: 20 cm soil or saprolite under grassland replicate 2 | place: USA:California | collected 2016-06-15
GGCTGGTGTCGAGCATCGAGATCGTGCGCATCGCCAAGAGCGCGGGGTTCGACTCGCTCTACATCGACCTGGAGCACTCGAGCTTCTCCATGGAGACGACCAGCCAGATCTGCGTCATGGCGCTCGAGGCGGGGATCCCGGCGTTCGTGCGCGTGCCGGCGAATACGCCGGAGTACATCTCGCGCGTGCTCGACGGCGGGGCGCTTGGGGTAATAGCGCCGGGGGTGCGCTCGGCCGGGGAGGCGCGCGCGGTGGTAGCGGCGGCGAAGTATCCGCCGCTAGGCGAGCGCGGGCTGTCGGCCGGCCTGCCGCAGCTGCAGTTCCGCACTTTTCCGGCGGCGGAGACCCTGCCCGCGCTCAACGACGCGACGCTGGTGAGCGTGCAGTTCGAGTCGAAGGCGGCGCTCGAGGCGATGGACGAGATCGTCGCGGTCGACGGCGTAGACCTGGTGCTGATCGGGACGAACGACCTGATGGTGGACCTCGGCATTCCCGGGCAGTACGACCATCCCAGGGTGCGCGACGCCTATGAGCGCACCATCGCCGCGTGCAGCAAGCGCGGCAAGCACGTCGGCGTCGGCGGCCTGGGCTCGCGGCCCGACCTGATGGCGCAGTACGTGAAGATGGGCGCGCGCTACGTCTCCACCGGAACCGATCTCGCGTTCCTGATGGCGGCGTGCACGCAGCGGGCGAAGCAGGTGCGGGATCTCCAGCTTTGATGAAAGTCTTGATACTTCTTCTCTTCTGCGGGATCGCAGAAGCGCAAACCTATCCCGCAAAGCCCATTCGCATCGTCGTGCCGCTGGTGCCGGGCGGGAACCAGGACATCATGGCGCGCGCGGTGGCCGAGGAAGTGTCGAAAGGCCTCGGCCAGCAGATCGTGGTCGAGAACCGCCCGGGCCAGAGCGCGATCATCGGCACTCAGGCCGTGAAGGCCGCCGCGCCCGACGGCTACACGCTGCTCTCGGTGGCGATCACTTTCGCGCGCGTGCCCGCGATCGTGAAGAGCGCCGGCTACGACCCGGCGAAGGACTTCGCCGGCGTCAGCCTCATCTGCCGCATCCCGCAGGTGCTGGTGGTGAATCCCGGCGTTGCGGCGCGCTCGGTGCAGGAGCTGATCGCGCTCGCGCGCTCGCAGCCCGGCGGGCTGAGCTATGCCACCTCCGGAAACGGCTCCACCGGCCACGTCGCGGGGGAGATGTTCATGCGCAGGGCGGGAATCCGCATGCTGCAGGTGCCGTACAAGGGCAACGCGCAGTCGCTGGTCGACGTGATGGGCGGGCAGGTGGCGATGATGTTCGACCAGGTGAGCACCTCGGCCGCGCACATCAAGGCGGGCAAGCTGCGCGCCCTCGGCGTGACGACGCTCACGCGCTCGCCGCTCTTTCCCGACGTGCCGACGCTCGACGAGTCCGGGCTCGCCGGGTTCGAAGACGTGACCTGGAACGGCTACGTCGCGCCCGCCGGCACACCGCCCGAGGTCCTGACGAGGCTGCACGCGGAAATCGCGCGCGCGGTGAACCGGCCGGAGTTCAGGCAGCGCTACCTCGAGCGCGGCATCGAGACGCGAGCGAGCGCCTCGCCGCAGGAATTTTCGGCGTACATAAAGTCGGAAGCCGAGGCCTTTGCCGCGCTCGCGCGTGAAGCTGGGATCAAAGCGGAATGAAACTGTTTTTTCGCACCGTTGCACTTGCCTTGGTTTTCCTTTCGGGGGTAACGCAAGCACAACCTTATCCCTCGCGCCCAGTCCGCCTGATCGTCCCCTTCCCGCCGGGCGGCAGCAACGACATCGTCGCGCGCATGGTGGCGACGCAGCTTGGCGAGCGCCTCGGCCAGCAGGTCGTGATCGACAACCGCGGCGGCGCCGGCGGCGTGCTCGGCACCGACCTCGCGGCGAAGTCTCCGCCCGACGGTTACACGCTGCTGCTGATCTCCGTCGCGTACGCCTTCGGCCCGGCGCTCTACAAGAATCTGCCTTATGACCCTGAGAAGGCGTTCGCTCCGGTTGGCATCCTCGGCAGCGGCGCGGCGGCGCTGACCGTGCATCCGTCGCTGCCGGTCAGCACGGTGCGCGAGCTGATCGCGCTCGCGAAGGCGAAGCCAGGCGCGCTCAATTACGCCTCGGCCGGCGTCGGCAGCCTGCAGCATCTCGCCTGCGCGCTGTTCATGATCCAGGCCGGAATCGACGTGGTGCACGTGCCGTACAAGGGAGGCGGACCGGCGATGGCCGACGTCATCGCCGGCCAGGCGCAGATCGTGATGCCGTCGCTGATCCAGGTCGTGCCGCACATCAAGAGCGGGCGGCTGAGGGTGCTGGGCACGAGCGGCACCCGGCGCAGCGCAGTCCTGCCCGACGTGCCGACCATCTCCGAGTCGGGCGTTCCTGGCTACGAGGCGCACAACTGGTGGGGCCTGCTCGCGCCCGCCGGCACGCCTGCGCCGGTGATAGAGAGATTACACAGGGATCTGACTAGCGTGCTCGCTTCGCGGGAGACGGAAAAGCGCTTCGAGACGGAAGGCGCCGAGGTGGTGCGAATGACGCCCGCCGAGTTCGGCGGCTTCATCTCCGCCGAGCTCGTGAAGTGGTCCAGGGTGGCGCGCGAAGTCGGCATCAAGGCGGAATGACGGTGAGCCTGTTCGCGCCGCCGGAGCGGATCGAGACCAAGGTGTTCGCCGAAGTGCCGGCGAAGCTGCGCAAGAGCAAGGCGCCGCCCGAGCGGCTCGCCGCGGGCAAGGGCCCGACGCCCGCCGGCTCCTTCCTCGAGGGGCCGGCGTTCGACCGCGAAGGCAATCTCTACGTGGTCGATCTCGCCTTCGGCCGTATTTTCAAAATCACCCCCCGCGGCGAGTTCCACGTGGCAGCCGAGTACGACGGCGAGCCGAACGGCATCGCCATCCACAAGGACGGCCGGCTCTTCGTCGCCGACCACAAGCTCGGCATCCTGACGCTCGACCCGCAGAGCGGCCGCATCGCCCCCGTGGTATCGCGCTACCACCAGCAGGCGTTCAAGGGCGTGAACGATCTGACCTTCGCAATGAACGGCGATCTGTACTTTACCGACCAGGGGCAAAGCGACCTCGCCGATCCGAGCGGCTGCGTCTACCGCTACACCGCGGATGGCGTGCTGCACCGGCTTGCGAGCTGCATCCCCAGTCCCAATGGCCTGGTTCTAAGCAAGGCTGAAACCACTCTCTTCGTGGCGGTGACGCGGGCCAATGCAGTCTGGCGGCTGCCGTTTGCGCCCGACGGCACGGTGGTGCGCATGGGCGTGCAGATCACCCTGTCCGGCGGCCGCGGGCCCGACGGCATGGCGATGGACGAGGCCGAGGGTCTCGCCGTGGCGCACCCCGACATGGGCGCGGTGTGGATCTTCAACCATCGCGGCGAGCCGCTCTATCGCGTGCAGTCCTGCGGCAGCGACCTCGTCACCAACCTCGCGTATGGCGGCCCGGAGCGCCAGACCCTCTACATCACCGATTCCGGCATGGGCCTGATCCTGATCGCCCGCGTGCCGACTGCCGGGCGCGTGCTTTTCTCCCATTCATGAAGAGTTTTCTTTTGGCTTTGCTGCTGCTGGCGGGGGTGGCAGAAGCCTTTCCCACCAAGCCCGTGAGAATTATCGTCGCCTTCCCGCCGGGCGGCGGCACCGACATCGTCGCGCGCGTCGTCGGCCAGAAGCTCGGCGAGGGGTGGAATCAGGCGGTCGTGGTAGAGAACCGCGCCGGCGCGAGCGGCACCATCGGCACCGAGAGCGCGGCCCGCGCCGAGCCCGACGGGCACACGCTGTTCATGGCGACGATGGGCAACATGACCGCCAACCAGCATCTCTACCCGAAGATGGCGGTGGACCCGCTGCGCGCCTTTGCGCCGATCACCAAGGTGGTCGACGTCCACTTCGTCTTTCTCGCGAATCCGGCGCTCGCCGCGAACAGCGTCGGCGAGCTGATCGAGCTGGCGAAGAGGCGGCCCGGCGACATCGCCTACAGCTCCTCGGGCCCGGGCGGCGCGCCGCACCTGGCGATGGAGCTCTTCAAGCGCCAGGCGAGCGTCGATCTCATCCACATCCCGTACAAGGGCAGCTCGCCGAGCATCAGCGACCTGATCGGCGGGCGCGTCATGCTCAGCATGGACAGCCTGGTGCAGTCGTTCCCTCACCTCAAGGCGAAGAGGTTGAAGGCGCTCGCCGTGCTCGGGCCCAGGCGCGCCGCGCTGCTGCCCGAGGTGCCGACGATCGCCGAATCCGGGCTTCCCGGCTACGCGCTCACCAACTGGTTCGGCCTTCTTGCGCCCGCGGCGACGCCGAAGGAAACGGTTTTGAAGATCCACGCCGACGTGATCCGGGTGCTGAGGGATCCGGAAGTGAAAAAGCGCATCACCGACCTCGGTGCCGACGTCGTCGGCAATTCGCCGGAAGAGTTCGGCGCCGCCATGCGCGCCGAGTCGGCGCAGTGGGCCGAGATCATCAAGGCGGCGAATATCCGCGCCGAGGAATGAACGTCCCTGCAGAGCGTGTTCGCGAGCAGATCGTCACGTTGCTGACGGCGTGGGGGATGGACAGGGAATTGGTGCGCATCACTGCGGAAGTGATGGTCGAGACCGATCTCGCCGGCGTCGACTCGCACGGCGTGTCGATGCTGATGGACTACGAGAGCTCGAAATCCAGGGGCAAATTGAATCTGCGGGCCGTTCCCAGGGTGGTGCGCGAGAGCGCCGCCACCGCCCTGGTCGATGCCGACGCCGGCCTGGGCCATCCCGCCGCGGTGATGGCGATGGGGATCGCCATCGAGAAGGCGAAGGCGATGGGCGTCGGCGTGGCGAGCGTTTTCAACTCGCACCACTTCGGCGCCGCCGGCTATTACGCGGCGATGGCGTCGAAGGAGGGCCTGGTCGGCATGGTGACGAGCGCCACGCGCTCCATCGCCGTCGTGCCGACGCGCGCCGCCGTGCCGGTGCTCGGGACGAACCCGATCGCCTTCGCCGCGCCGGCGCGCCGCAACGCGCCGTTTCTCCTCGACATGGCGACCTCCACCGTCGCCAACAACAAGATCAAGGTGCACGAGCTGAACGGCAAGCCGCTGCCGCCGGGCTGGGTGCTGGACGAGCGCGGCCGGACGGTTACCGATCCGACGTCTGCTTTGCGGATTATTTATGACAAAAAGGGCGGGGGCGGCCAGACCCCGCTCGGCGGCACGGCGGAGCTGTCGAGCCACAAAGGCTACGGCCTCGCGCTGATGGCGCACATCCTCGGCGGCACGCTCTCCGGGGCGTCGTTTTCGCCGATTCGAGTCAAGACACAGGGACCGGGCGATCCCGACCGCCTCGGCCACTTCTTCCTCGCCATCGATCCGAAGGCGTTCCGCCCCGAGGGCGCGTTCGAGGACGATCTCGACGCGGTGATCGACGTGCTGCACGCGACCCGGCCGGTCGACGCGGCCCTGCCGGTGCTCGTGCCGGGGGACCCGGAGAACGCGGCGCGCGCCCGGCGCCTGCGCGAGGGGATCCCGATTCCACCCGGTCTTGCCGAAAAGATCAGGCAGATCTGCCATCGCGCCGGCGTTCCGTTCCTGCTCGAATGAAGATCTACATCCTCGATGCGTTCCACAGGGCGGGCGTCGACTACGCCGCGCAGCACGCCGAGGTGGTGCGCTGGGACGACCCGCGCGTCAAGAACTGGGCCGAGGACGCCGACGGCGTCATGGTGCGCATGACGCCGATCCGCGCCGCGGACCTCGCGCGCGCGAAGAAGCTCAGGATCATCTGCAAGCAGGGCGTCGGCGTCGACACGATCGATCTCGAGGCGGCGAAGGCGAGGGGCATCCCCGTGTCGCGCACGCCCGGGGTCAACAGCGAGGCGGTCGCGGAGCTGGCGCTCGCCCTGGGCCTCGCCGCCGCGCGGCGCGTCGGCGAGCTGGACCGGCTGCTGCGGGCCGGCGCGAAAATCGAGCGCCTGAAGCTCCTCGGCGTCGAGATGCTCGAGAAAACCGTCGGCGTGGTCGGCTGCGGAAATATCGGCTCGCGGGTGGCGCACAAGTGGCAGCGCGCGTTCAACGCCCGCATCGTCGCCTATGACCCTTACGTTGCGGATTTGCCGTTCGAGAGGAAATCCAGGCTGGAAGACCTGCTGCCGGAAGCGGACCTGCTTACGCTGCATGTCCCGCTCACCGACGAAACCCGCCACATGATCGGCAGGCCGGAGCTGGCGCGAATGAAGCCGACCGCGGTGCTGGTGAACACCTCGCGCGGCGGCGTGATCGACGAGGCGGCGCTCTACGAAGCGCTCAAGACCGGGCGCCTCTTCGGCGCCGGGCTCGACGTGTGGGAAGTCGAGCCGCCGCCGAAGGAGCATCCGCTGCTGCAGCTACCCAACGTCGTGGCGACGCCGCACGCCGCGGGCGGCACCGAGGAAACGCAGATCCGCAGCGCGCTCCAGGTGGCGCAGCAGGTGGTCGAGGTATTGCAGGGCAAGCCGGCGCGCAACCGGGTGGCCTGAGCATCAGACCTTTACGAACAGCGTAACGAGAGGGCGTTTGCCGCGCTGAGCGCTCCAGTGGCCGTGCACTTTCGAGTCGAAGCTGGCCCCTTCCGGCAGCACGTCCGCCGAAAAGAAGTGCTCGCCCGGCTTGAAGACGCGCGTGCTGCCGTCCTGCAGCCCGATCTCCATCTCGCCGCCCAGGATGAACACCCACTGCGGCCTCGGCGTGCAATGCCACGGGCTGCGAAACCCCACCGGGCTGTGGCGCAGCTGGTAGCCCGCGGATGGAAACACCGCGGAGAGCATCGCCTGCGGCGTGCCGTCGGCGAGCGGCAGCTCTTCCTCGCGCCACTTCGCGCGGCCGTCGCGATCGGTGTAAAGCGTGACCTTGGTGAACATTGCCATATACTGGGTCCCGAGAGGAGAGCGACATGAAAGCATATCTTGGCGCGCTTGCGGCGGCGCTGGTTTCGCTTGGCACCACGGCGTTGGCGCAGGACGGGCCGCGGTTCAGGCCGCTTTCCGTCAGCGAGCTGAACGACGCGCAGCGCAAGGTGTACGAGCGCGCCACTGGAGCTCGCAGTACGAGTGGTACGCGCATCACCCGCTCGCGCTGAAGGCGGGTCTTGCGCCGGGCGTCGCGTCGGATCTCGCGCAGCGGCGCCGCCCGGCGGCCATGCAGGACGACGAGGCTGCCGTCTATGACTTCTGCACCGAGCTGCACGAAAGGAAGTTCGTGAGCGACGCCACCTACAAGGCGGTGCTCGAGCGCTTCGGCGAGCGCGGCGTCGTCGACCTGATCGGCGTGTCGGGCTACTACACGCTGGTCTCCATGGTGCTCAACGTCGACCGCCATCCGGCGCCGGAGAACCTTCTCGCCGGTCCGCCGACGCAAGTCATGAACATCGTGCGCGAGGCCGACATCAAGTTTCAGCCGGCTCGATATCCGGGAATCCAGAGCGCGGTCATTTCCGGCAACCTGACTTCGCCGGGACAGCCGTACGTGCAGCGCAACAAGTTTTCGCCGGGCACGTTCAGCCCGCCGCACTTCCACCCGGAGACGCGCTACATCGTCGTGCTGAAGGGCACCTGGTGGGTCGGCTCCGGGCCGAAGTGGGACAAGGAAAACACTACGCCGGTCCCCGCCGGCAGCTTCGTCGTGCACCACGCCAACCAGATCCACTACGACGGCGCAAAGGACGAGGAGGTCGTGCTGCAGATCATGGGCATCGGCCCGAGCGCCACCATCCCGGTCGACGAGTCCGGGCAGCCGAAGAGATAACTAGCGCAGTTCGGCGCGCACGATGGCGGCGCCCTCGGCGAGGGCTTTCAGCTTGCCGAACGCCGCCTCGCGCGACAGGTATTTCATGCCGCAGTCGGGCGCGGCCACCAGGCGCTCGGGCGGCACGTGCTCGAGCGCGGCGCGGATGCGCCGCGCGACTTCCTCGGCGCTCTCCACCTCCTCGGTGCCGAGGTCGATCACGCCCAGGACCACCGTCTTCGGCGCGAGATCCTTCAGCACGCCGAGATCGAGCCGCGGCTGGGCGGCCTCGATCGAGATCTGCGCCGCGCTCGCGTCGGCGAGCTGCGGCAGGAACGAGTAGCCGCTCGGCTTGTCGTGCACCGCGGCGGCATAGCCGAAGCACAGGTGCACGACGGTGGGGCCGGGAATGCCGGCGAGCGCGCGGTTGATCGCCTTCACGCCATAGCGCGCGGCGCGCTCGGGCCGCGCCTGGAGCCAGGGCTCGTCGATCTGGATCACGTCGGCGCCGGCGGCCTTGAGATCGCGCGCCTCGGCGTTCACCGCGTCGGCGTAGGCGAGGGCGAGGGCCTCCTCGTCCTTGTAATAATCGTCCTGCGCCTGCTGCGCCATGGTGAACGGGCCGGGCAGGGTGATCTTGATCATGCGCCCGGTGTTCGCGCGCAGGAACTGCACGTCCCTCACTTCGATCGGGCGGCTGCGCACGATCGGGCCGCGAATCCGCGGCACCGTGGCGCGCCCTCCGCTGCGGTTGATCGTCGTGCCGGGATTGCGCAGGTCGACCCCGCCGAGCGACGTCGCGAAGCGGTTCGAATAGCTTTCGCGGCGCATCTCGCCGTCGGTGATGATGTCGATGCCCGCGCTCTCCATGTCGCGGATCGCAAGCAGCGTGGCGTCGTCCTGGGCCTGCTCCAGCCAGGGTTCCTCGACCCGCCAGATCTCCGGCGCCCGCAGCCGCGGCACCTTCGAGCCGAGCTTGTCGCGGTAGATCAGCCAGCCGGGCTGCGGATAGCTCCCGACCACGGTCGTCGGCAGAATCTTGTTCACGTGACCTCGACTCGCATCGAACCGATGCGCTCGATCGATGCGAGCATCATATCGCCCGGCCGGACCGGCCCGACGCCTTGCGGCGTGCCGGTCAGCAGCACGTCGCCTGGATACAGCGTGTAGAACGAGGACCCCCAGGCGATCAGCTCCGGCACCTTGAGGATCAGGTCGCTCGTGTGCGCGTCCTGCCGCGTCTCCCCGTTCACCTTGATGGACAGCGCGAGCTGTCCCGGGTCCGGTATCTCGTCCGGCGTGGTCAGCCACGGCCCGAGCACGCAGTACGAGTCGGGCGACTTGCGCAGGCTCCTCTCCTCGGGCCCGCGGATCGTCATGTCGAGGCCGATGCAATAGCCGGCGATGCAGCCTGGAGCTTCGGCCGCAGAAACGTTGCGCGCCTTCCTGCCGATCACCACGGCCAGCTCGACCTCGTGGTCGTTCCTGCGGTCGAGGTGAACGAGCTTCACGCCTTCGCCCGGGCCGACCAGCGAGCTTGGCGCCTTCAGGAACATGCCTGCCTTGTGGATCTCGCTCACCAGGTTGCCGTGGTGGATCCCCTTGTCGGCGAGCGCCTCCTCGAGGTGCTTCTTGTAGTTCACCGGCGCGGCGATGATCTTGCCCGGGTTGGCGACCGGGCTGAGCAGCCTTACCTGATCGACGGGGATCGGGCTCGCGCGCCGCGCGGCCGCCGGCATCTCCGGCAGCAGGTCGCGCAGCGCGGCGATGAACGGATCGTGCCGCGGCAGCGGATAGGTGACCTGCGGCAGGCGGTCGAGAACCGCGGTCACATCGCGGATGCCCTCGCCGGAGACGATGCCGACGCGATTGTCGTCAAACCGGCAGATCCGCATGACGCCGCATTTTAGCGGCATCAAAAAAGGCCCCGGGCGCCGGGGCCTGAGCCGGTGCGAAGGAAGTCAGCCGGACGAACGGCGATCGGGACGCATATTAGCGGCCAGTTTTGCCGCTGCGTTCCTGGTCGCCTCAAACTGCAGCTGCAGGAGCCGCGCGTGAAAGGCGTCCAGCTCCCTCAAGATTTGCAGCCTGAGAAAATGCGCGCCTCGCATTTCCGCTCGCGCCCATTTCAGGTGTCCGGATTCTGAGAACAGGTCGGCGGCGTAGCCGTCGACTGCCGAGAGCAGCCGCTTGCAATCGCTATCGTCGATCGCCGCTGCTGCCTTCCGGGACAGGTCCCCCAGCCTCTCCAATGTTCGTTCGTCTCGCGATCCGCCACGATGATTGATGATCAGATTGCGCATTGCGGAGTAATGCTTGCGGGCGGTCTCTACGTCATGTACACCACTTTTTAATCTCCGGTCCATCTCAGGTCCCCTTCGTGAGGGCCCCCCCGAACCATACTGTGTAATTGGCGAGCCGCGTTTTTGGAGTGTCATGACCATGGATCATTCGGCATGGTCGGGAAAATCCCTACGCGCGGTATTTGCAAATGCTTTTGAAATCATGTTGATAGGCAGTATGAGAATCTGCGTTTTCGGCGCCGGCGCGGTCGGCGGGCACATCGCGGCGAAACTCGCTGCCTCGGGAAACGAAGTGTCGGTGGTCGCCCGGGGCCCTCATCTGCAGGCCGTTCAGAGAAATGGACTGAAGCTGCTCCATGGCGAAGAGACCATCCTGGGGCACGTCCGCGCGAGCGAGAGCGCGGCCGGGCTCGGGCCGCAGGACTGCGTCATCGTCGCGCTGAAGGCCAACATGCTGGGCGCGTTCGCCGAGCAAGCCGCGCCGCTCCTGGGACGCGAGACGTCGGTGGTCTTCGCCCAGAACGGCGTTCCATGGTGGTATGCATTCGGGTTGAAGGCTGACAGGCCGAAACCGCCCGATCTCTCCGCCCTGGACCCCGGGGGGCAACTGCAAGCCGCCGTAGCGCCCGAGCGCATCATCGGCGCGGTGGTCTACTCAGCGAACGAGGTGATCGAGCCGGGCGTGATCCGCAATTTCGTGCCGGGACGAAACATGCTGGTGGTGGGCGAGCCCGACGATTCTTTCTCCAGGCGAGTAGAACAATTGAGAAACACCCTGGAAAGCTCCGGCATGTCCTCGCCGCCGGCCGCCGATATCCGGCAGTCGGTGTGGAGCAAGCTCACGCAGAACCTCGGCAATTCGACACTGTGCCTGCTGACCGAGGCGACCGTCGGCGCGGTGCGCGCTGACCCGGCCCTGTCGAAGCTGCTCGGGCGCATGGGCGATGAGGCCCGGGTGATCATGCGGGCGCACGGCATTCCTACCGAGGGCGCCGTGGAGCGGCCGGGCGGCGGCCAGTCCCCGGGGCTGATCGGCCACAAGCCCTCGATGCTGCAGGACTACGAGCGCGGCCGTCCGATGGAGATCGAAGCCCAGCTGATGGCGCCCCTCGCCTTTGGCCGGGCGGCCGGCGTCGCCACCCCGACCCTGGATGCCCTGATCCCCCTAGCTACTTTCAAAGCCGCCGCCAAGGGCCTGTACGCAATGAATTTTTTACACTGACGCGCCGGGCAGGAAACGGGCGCGAGGATTAGAATCGCGTCCAGGGAGGGCTATGCCGAGGACGCGACAGGTGGCAAAAGCCAAGGCAACCGAAGCCGCAGTCCGAACAGCCAAAGCCGGCAGCCCCGCTCCGGTCGATGCCGCGTTGCAGCTGGTCGAGGCGCTGCCCGTGCCGATGTTCGTCAAGAGCCGCGACGGCAGGTATCTCGGGGTCAACCGGGCCTGGGAGGAGTTCTTCGGCGTATCGCGCGCGAGCTTCCTCGGCAAGCAGGTCGAGGACCTGTATCCGCAAAACCCGGCGATCGCCGAAATGCACCTCGAGATGGACGGCCAGCTGTGGCGCAATCCCGGCGGCCAGAGCTACGAGGCCACGGTCACCGCGCGCGACGGCCGCTTGCGCGACACGATCTACTACAAGGCGACTTTCGCCAACGGCAGCGGCGAGGTCGCCGGGCTGCTGGGCGCGATCGTCGACATCACGGCGCGCAAGCAAGCCGAGGCGAGCCTGCTCGAAAGCGAGCGGCGCTTCCGGCGCACCTTCGAGCTGGCAGGCTCGGGAGTCGCGCACATCGGCATGGACCGGCGCTTCATCCGGGTCAACCGGCGCTTGTGCGAGATCCTCGGCTATCCGCAGGCCGAGCTGCTGCGCCTCACCGGACGGCAGATCTCGCATCCCGACGACCTCGACGTCATCAATGCACAGCGGCCTCGCCTGTATGCGGGCGAGGTCGATTCGGTGCGCGTCGAGAAACGCTATCTGCGCAAGGACGGCTCGATCGTGTGGGTGTCGTTCACGATGGTGGTCGAGCGCGACGCCGCCGGCAAGCCGCAATACGAGATCGCGTTCTACGACGACATCACGGCGCGCAAGCACGCCGAGGCGGCGCTGCGCGAGAGCGAGGAGCGCTTCCGCTCGGTGGTGGACTCCGCGAATGAGGGCATCCTGGTCTACGACAAGCAGCTCAATGTCGTTGCCGGAAACCTGGCCGCCGAGCGCATCCTCGGGCTGCCGCTCGCCAACATCATCGGCGCCGCCGGCTTCACCTCGCTGCTGCCGTGCGTGCACGCCGACGGCTCGCCGGTCCTGCCAGACGAGCGGCCGACGCGCCTCACCGTCAAGAGCGGCAAGCCGCTGACCGGGGAGATCGTCGGCATCTACCGCGCGGACGGCTCGATGAACTGGGTGTCGGTGAACACCGGCTTCCTCAGGCGCCCGGGCGACACCGACTGGTACGGTGTCGTCTCCACTATCGGCGACATCACCAAGCAGCGCCATGCCGAGCTCGCGCTGAGCGCGAGCGAGGCGCTCTACCGGCAGACTTTCGAGCTCGCGACCGCCGGCATCGCCCACGTCGATCTCAGCGGCCGCTTCATGAAGGTGAACCGCCGCCTGTGCGAGATCCTGGGCTACGGCGAGCAGGAGCTGATCGGCCGCCCGGTGAAGGAGATCTCGCATCCCGAGGACCGCAACCTGACCGATTCGCAGCGCATGCGCGTGCGCAGCGGCGAGAAGCAATCGGTGCGCTTCGAGAAGCGCTACCTCAGGAAGAGCGGCGCCATCGTGTGGGTCGACCTGTCGGTGGCGCTGGCGTGCGACGCGAGCGGCGTGCCGCAATACGAGATCGCGCTGTTCGACGACATCACCGAGCGCAAGAAGGCCGAGGCGGCGCTGCGCGAGGCGCACGAGGAGCTGAAGCGCTCGAACGCCGAGCTCGAGCAGTTCGCCTATGTCGCCTCGCACGACCTGCAGGAGCCGCTGCGCATGGTGTCGAGCTACACCCAGCTCCTCATGCGCCGCTACGGCGACAAGCTCGACGGCGACGCCAGGGAGTTCACGGCGTTCATCGTCGACGGCGCGACGCGAATGAAGCAGCTGATCGAGGACCTGCTCGCCTACTCGCGCGTCGGCACCCGCGACAAGAACTTCAAGCCGGTCGACGCCGGGTCGTCCCTCGGGCGCGCGCTCACCAACCTGCGCGCCGCGATCCAGGACTCCGGCGCCACGGTGACGCACGACCCGCTGCCGACGATCCCTTGCGACGAAGTACAACTCGCGCAGCTGTTCCAGAACCTGATCGGCAACGCGCTGAAGTTCCGCAAGCCCGATGCCGCGCCCGCCGTGCACGTGGGCGCCGCCGACCAGGGCGCGGAATGGGAATTCATGGTGCGCGACAACGGCATCGGCATCGAGCCGCAGTACTTCCAGCGCATCTTCATGGTGTTCCAGCGCCTGCACGACAAGGGCGAGTACCCGGGAACCGGGATCGGCCTGGCGATCGTCAAGAAGGTGGTCGAGCGCCACGGCGGCCGCATCTGGGTGCAGTCCCAGCCCGGCGCCGGCACCACGTTTCATTTCACCATGCCAAAGGAGAGGAAAGCCGCGAATGGATGACGCAACCAAGGGCAGCCGGCCGGTCGAGATCCTGCTGGTCGAGGACAACCCCGGCGACGAGCGCCTGACGCGGGAGGCCCTCAAGGAGGGCAAGGTCTACAGCAACATGCACTGGGTGAAGGACGGCGTGGAAGCCATGCAGTTCCTGCGCCGCGAGGGCAAGTTTACCGGCGCGGTGCACCCGGACATCATCCTGCTCGACCTCAACCTGCCGAAAAAAGACGGGCGCGAAGTGCTCGAGGAGATCAAGCAGGACCCGCAGCTGAAGTGCATCCCGGTCGTGGTGCTCACCACCTCGAAAGCCGAGGAGGACGTGCTCAAGACCTACGGCCTGCACGCGAACTGCTACGTCACCAAGCCGGTCGACCTCGACAAATTCATCCACGTGGTGAAGTCGATCGACGCGTTCTGGCTGTCGGTGGTCACGCTGCCGTCGGGCCAGCGCTGAACATGAGGCTCTTGAGTTTCATTTTTCTGGCTGTCCTTGCCGTTGCCGCCCGCGGCGAGGAGATTCGAGTGCTTTCCGGCGGCGCGGCGAGAGCGTTTGTCGAGCCCCTGGCCGCGACCTTCCCGGGGCATGCGGTGAAGCTCGAGTACCAGCCGATGGGCAAGCTGGTGCAATCGCTCGCGGGCGGCTACCGGGCCGACATGGTGATCGTGACGAGCGAGGTGCTGCCGCAGCTAGAGCGCGACGGCAGGGTGGCGGCGCTCGGCGGCAAGCCGGTCGCGCGCGTCGGCATCGGCGTGGCGGTGAACGAGAAGGCGCCGCTGCCCGATATTTCCACCCCCGAAGCCTTCAGGCGCACGCTGCTCGCGGCGCGCTCGGTGGTCTACATCGACCCGAAGACCGGGACCAGCGGCAAGCATGTTGCCGACGTGTTGGAACGTCTAGGTATTTCGGAGCAAATGAAATCCAAGACCAGGCTGGGACAAGGTGGCTATATCACCGAGCCGGTCGGGCGCGGCGAGATCGAGCTCGGCATCCACCAGATCAGCGAGATCCTGCCGGTGAAGGGCGTGCGCCTGGCCGGCCCGCTGCCGCCCGAGCTGCAGAAATACACCGTTTACGTCGCTGCTCCGGTCCTCGACAGCCAAAACAAGCCTGCAGTCGACGCCTTCATTGCGCATCTCAGCGCACCGGAGGCGCGCGCGCGGCTCGCGGCCTCCGGCTATACCCCGCCCGAGTGAGCGCGGAACGCCCGGTCATTCTCGTGGTCGACGACTCGAGCGATCTCCTTGCGCTGACCACGAGAATGCTGGCAGACGACTACCAGGTGCTGACCGCCGAGGACGCCGGGACCGCGCTCGAGCTGGCGGCCGGCACGCCGCGGCCCGACCTGATCCTGCTCGATGTCGAGATGCCCGGCGCCACCGGGTTCGACGTCTGCCGGGTGCTGAAGTCGGAAGGCAACACCTACGACATCCCGGTGATCTTCCTCACCAGCAAGGCCGAGGGCGATGCCCAGCTGGAGGGCTTGGAGATCGGCGCGGTGGATTACGTGCTCAAGCCCGCCAACGCCGGGGTGCTGAAACTGCGCATCGGCCTGCACCTCGGCCTCGCCAGCCGGCAGCAGGTGCTGGAGCGCGCGGTGGCGGAGCGCACCGAGCAGCTCGACAAGACCCGCACCGAGCTGATCCGGCGCCTGGCGCGCGTGATGGAGCTGCACGAGAGCTCGGCGGTGGGCAATCGGGTCATGCGCCTTTCGCAGTACGCCAAGCTGATCTCGCAGGCGGCAGGCGCCAGGCAGGCGATCTGCGACATGATGATGAAGGCCGCGCCGCTGCACGACATCGGCAAGCTCGGCGTGCCCTCCGAGATCCTGCGCAAGCGCGAGCGGCTCTCGGCGCCGGACTGGGAGCAGGTGAAGCGCCACCCGAAGCTCGGTGCCGATATCATCGGCGAGCACGACGACCCGCTGCTGCAGCTCGCGCGCCAGCTCGCGCTCACGCACCATGAGCGCTGGGACGGCTCGGGCTACCCGGAGCGGCTGAAGGGCAACGCCATCCCCTGGCCGGGGCGGGTGATGGCGATCGTCGACAGCTTCGAATCGATGACCACTACCCAGTTCTACCGCGATGCGATGCCGATCGAGAAGGCTGCGGCGGAGATCATCTCGGGCAGCGGCAAGAAATACGACCCGGCGCTGGTCGAGGCTTTCAAGAAGGCGCTATCGGTCATGACCAAAGTGCGCGAGACTTACTCCGATTCCCTCGGGGACATGATCAATCTAGACTTTTCCCCCGCCAAGGCCAGGGCCAAGCCCAGCAGATGAGCAAGCTGTTCGACAAGCTGAAGGAAGCGGACCGCTTGCGCGCCGGAGCGCAGCGCGACCGCATCGAGGCCGAGCGCAGCGCCGGCCAGGCGGCGCAGGCGAAGCTGGGCGAGGAGAAGCGCGGGCTGGACATGGCGCGCGAGCGCCAGGCGGCGGAAGTCGAGCTGCGGCGCATCGCCAATGCGCGCGCCGAAGCCGAGGCGAAGGCGGCGCGCGTGGTCGCCGAGCGCCAGCGCGCCGAAGCGCAGGCGGCCGCCGAGGCGAAAGCGCGCGAGGCAGCGGAGAAGAAGGCCGCGGCGCTGGCCGAGGGCCGCCGCCAGAAGGAGGAAGAGGCCGCGCAGCACGCGCGCGAGCGGGCCGAGTCCGAGAGCCAGGCGGCCGCGGCGATGCGCGAGCGCGCTGCGGCCGAAGAGCTGGCGCGGCGCGCGGCGCGCGAGCGTCTGCAAGCCGAGCAGCGGACGCTCGAGGCGGCAAGAGAGCGCGCGGCGGCTGAAGACAAGCTCAAGCGCGAGGCCGAGGCGCGCACCGCGGCGGAGTCCGAAGCGGGGCGCCTGGCAAAGGAGCGCGGCGACATCGAGCGCGCGCATCTCGAGCAGCAGCAAGCGCGGCGCGATGCCGAGAAGCGCGCCGGGCAGCTCGCCGACGAGCGCCGGCGCCTCGAAACCGATGCCGCGCAGCTCGCGCGTTCGCGCGCCGATGCCGAGGAGCAGGCGCGCGTCGCCGCCGAGGAAAGGATCGCCGCCGAGCGCAACGCCATGACGGCGGTGCGCGAGCGCGAGGCCCAGGATTCGCATGCCGCGCGGCGCGCGCAGGCGCGCGCCGATGCCGAGGCGGCGGCCGGCGAAATGGCGAAGGAGCGCCAGGCAGCCGAAATGCGCGCGCTCGAAGAGGCGAACTCCCGCGTCGCGGCGGAGAAGCGCGCGACGGTGCTGGCCGAGGAGCGCCGCGGCATGGAGCTCGCGGCAGAGCAGAAGGCGCGCGAGCGCGCGAATGCCGAGGCGCAGGCGCTCGAGGCGGCGAAGCTGCAGGCCGCGGCGGAGCAGGCGGCCAAGCACGCGGCGGACGTGCGCGCCCACGTCGAGGCCGACGCGGCGCGCCTCGCGCGCGAGCGCGAGGCGATGGACGCCGAGCTGCGCCGCAGCGCCCAGCAGCGGCTGGAGGCCGAGGCAAACCTCGCGCTGGCGGCGGGCGAGAGCGAGGAAGTCAAGGCGCGCGCGCTCGCCGAAGCGCAGGCGCGCATCGCGTCGGAGCAGGCCCTCGCCGCCGCCGCGCGGCAGCGTGCCGAGGCGGAAGACCGCCTGAACGAGCGCGCGCAGGCGCTCTCGGCGGCGGAAACGGCCGCGATCCAGGCGGCGCGCGAGCGCGAGGCGGCGGAGGCCGACGCGCGCGATGCCGCCGAGCTGCGATCGCGCATCGCCGCGGAGGAAGCGCTGCGCCGCGAGGCCGAGGAAGCCGCGGCGGCGGAGGCGGCGGCGCTGGAGGGCATGCGCCAGCGCGTGGCGCTCGACGACGAGCTGCGTCGCGGCGCCCTGGCGCGGGCCGAAGCGGCCCAGGATGCGATCAAGATCGCGCGCCGGCGTGAAAAGGCGGAAACGAAAGCGGCCGCCGCGCTGCAGGCGCGCGTCGAGGCCGAGCGCAGGAGCGAGGCGCTCGCCGCCGAGCGCGCCGAAGCCGAGTCGCGCGCCAGAAACGCCGCGCCGCGCAGGCGGCGCAGCAGCGCACCGAAACGGCGGCGGAGCTTGGCCTCGCCCGCGCTGCGCATGCCAGCGCCGAGAAGGCGCTAAGAGGCGGCGGCAGCGCCTGGCTGATTGCGCCGCTCGCCGCCGTGGCGGTGGCGATCTTCCTCGGGCTTCTCGAGGTGAAGCCGCCCGCCGACGCACCGGCTGCCCCACCGCTGGCTCTGCGATTGGATTACAAATTGGAGTTTTATAAACCGTAGAAGCGCTCCGCGTTGTCGGCGAACACGCGCTGGCGCGCGACCGAGTCGGGCAGCCATTCGAGCGCCGCGCCGATCAGCTCGAGGTCGTCGGGCGCGCCGCCGCTCAAGCCCGGGTGCGGCAGGTTCGAGCCCCACATCAGCCGGTCGGGAAAATCGCGCGCGAACAGCTTGACGATCGGCGCCACGTCCTTGAACCCCGCGTTCGGCAGCAGGCGGTAGAAGCTGCTCAGCTTGAGCACGAAATCCGGGCGCTTGTCGAGCAGCCGCAGCACCGCGCACAGCCCCGGCG
>WNGC01002516.1_pt1 | contig 18144 bp, 15 predicted proteins | sample 5400051 | NCBI WGS metagenome assembly WNGC01 (sample SAMN13153368, study PRJNA577476) | soil metagenome | isolation source: 20 cm soil or saprolite under grassland replicate 2 | place: USA:California | collected 2016-06-15
CAGCGAGACATCGCGGGCGGCTGCGAGTTCTGCGCCCAGCGCCCATTGTGACGCCGGCGCCCACTGCGCACCGAGCGTGGCCGTGGATCCGCCCAGGGTCTGAAAGGTCGGGACCTTGATGCCGTCGTAGATGCCCGGCGTGCCGGCGCCGGCCACGAACTGCAGCCCCGACGGGCCCCGCCATTCGGTCTCGACGCCCTCCAACGGCCCCTGCGCCAGCAGAAAGCGCGGTTGCGCGCGCGCGAGGCCGATGAGCGGTGCATTGATATCGCCGAGTGCATTGTCCGCCTGCCAGCCATGGTCGAAGGGCATGCCCCGCTCGTGCAGCGAGAACGAGGCGGTGCCGTAGTCATGGCCGACTCCGGGGCGGCTGGAACCGCCGGTGCGTGCCGCGGCATCCGCCGACCAGGCGCCGTAGGACGCGGTGTCCCATTGCGCGTCCACGATCACGCCGTTCTCGTGCGCGCGGGGAGAAGCGTCCGCACCTTCCTGGTCAAGGACACTGACGACACCATCGATGCGTATCGAGCGCGGGAGGCCACCGGTCTCGCTCGTGCCGTAGCCCCCCGTGGAAATGTCGGGACTCAAGGTGCCGCCGGCAATGTAGCGATCCTGGTAGGTGGGCGTCGGGGCCGGCGGCGCCTGCGGGGCGGTCTGTGCCTGTGACGGTGCGCTCAGCGCTGCGATCACCCACGGGCCCCACAGCCACGCCGGCAGGCGCCAGGCGCGGCCCGCCCCGGGGATCATTCGAAGCGCTCGTCGAGCTCGGTGCGCTGATTACCCCATTCGAGTGTTCCCAGCACCGTGACGGGGAAAGTGAGCGTCGGGTGGTCGTTGCTGCCGGTGGAGGGTGTCAGGAAGACTTCGCGGACCTCGCCGGGCAGGATCGGCAAATCGGAGGGGTTGAAGTCGTACTTGATGCCCTTCGCATCCGTGCCGGAGAGAAAGCCGCTCATGCGTGCGTGTGCATTGCCGGCGTTGTGCACGCGCAGGGCCGGCACCCTCTGGCCGTTGAGCGTGACCACCTGCGGCCCGAACACTTCGATTTGTGGCTTAGCGTCGCCAACAATCACATACACGATGATGCCGATGCGTCCCACGACCGGAAGCCGCAGTGCGCCGTTCTGCGCCACGGCCGGCTCCTCGCCCTCGACCAGAACGCCGAACCGGCACTCCCCCGCCGGCGCATCCTTCGGCACCTGCACTTCGAAGCGGTAGCGGATGGTGCCGCCGCCCGGCAAGGCGACCTCGGGCCTTTCGATCGCGACCCAGGGCCGGCAGCTGTCCGCTTGCAGTTCATCCTGGAACGCGACGCTGTAGTCCGCACCCAGCGTGAAGTCCGCCGTGTGTACGCGGAACTTAGCGGGGGCGGTGGAACGATTGGTGAGCTCGAATACCTGGCGGACCGTGGTACCTGCCCGGCTCGTCAGCTCGAACCGCGGCGGCGACACCAGCGCGGCAAACCCGCCTGCCGAAGCGACCGCCGCATGCCACGCGGCCAGCAGCACACTCACGCCCAGTGCCATGCGCCGCACGCTCAGTCCTCGTCCATCTCGAATCGGAAGTTCACGTGGTACAGCTGCCGCATCCGAGTGCCGTCCACCTCCAGGGTGAGTTGCAGGAGGTCCTCGATAAAGGGCGTCGTGATCAATCCCGAGTACACCAGCGCCCGAGTACCGGAGCTGAGGTTTCCCGGAAGCAGCCGGCCGTGTGTGGACCAGGAAGCGTTCATCGCACCAGGCTGCTGCGCCGGCAGCACCAGGTAGATGCGCCCGGGGCGCCGCAGCCAGCGCGCGACGTTGAGCTTCACGCGCAGACTCAGCGTGCCGGTCATGCGGTTGTTGACGGGCCGGCGCGGCGACAGCTGTTGCCAATGCAGCACGAGCGGCGCGTCGTAGGGCAGCGTGCCCGAGTCGTCGATGACCGTGGTCTTGGCGTCAGCCGGGACGGCGACGACCAGCACCGTCAACAGCAGCAGCCGCGGGAGGGGACGCATAGCTCGGGCAACAACGCGGTCACGGTGCGGTCAAGGTGTAGAGCACGCGGCCGGTATAGGTGCCCGCGGCGGGAAAGGTGGTGTTGCTGTAGGAGAAGGTCCAGCAGCTCTCGGCCCACTGGTTTTGGGCAATGGTCCCCACCGTCTGCACCGCGCCCGCGGAGAAGCTTCCGGCGGGGAAGGGTTCACTGCCGCTGTCGCCGTTGCCGCCGGTCGTCCAGGAAATTCGCGTGAACGAGAGGGTGTCGCCGCCGGCATCGACGAGCGCGGCGGGCACGGTCGCGGTCACATTGACGGAGCCGCCGCCGGCGGTCGTGGTCCGATAGAAACCGCCGATGTACAGCTGCGCGGGGACGTTACAGAACGCAAAGCCGTCGTAGGAGCTTGCGCCCACGGTGCTGTCCGTGGTCATGGCCTGCGCGGTAGCGTTGCCGACTGCGGCGGCGGCCACGGTGACGGACTCCTTGTTAACGGTCGCGTTATTGCCCGGCGTGCCGCCGGCGTTGTAGTGGCCGGTAAAGCCACCGACTCCCACCTGCAGATAGACGGTCTTGGGCGACACCGGGGCGATGGCTACCGTGAAGGCGCAAACCGTGTGCGAAACTGAGGCGAGCAGCGCAGCGCACAGAACGTGCCTGGCCAGGCGGCTCGCGTTATGCAAACCCGCCCCCCCTAGGCGCTGGTATGTGTCGCGCCGTAGGGGGGACATAAAGCACCGAGTCCTGGGGTTTAACGAGCGGTTAGGGCATCGTCGCGGTGTAGACCACGCGGCCATTATTCACGTTCACACCACCGTAGGTTCCCGCCGGCGGCGTTGTCGTGTTGGCGTACGCGTAGGTCCACTTCGCATCCTGGACGATCACCTTGGTCGCGGGCGCGGTGATCACCACGTTTGCGCTGATGCCGTTGCCCAGCGTGGGTGCCGGCAGGGCAGTCGCCGAGGTCAGTGTCGTCGCGGTTGTGGTGATCTGAGTGTAGGCGATGGAATCGCCGGCGCCGTCGCCGAGCGCCCCGGTTGCGGTGGCGTTCAGCGTCACGTTGCCGCTGTTGCTGACGACCGCCGCAGTCTCCACGCCGTTGGTCTGATCGCCGCCGGTGCCCGCGACCGCGGTGGCGTTGCCCACCTGCGCCGCCGTCGGTGCGAACGAGATCAGATCAACCGTGCCGACGGACGACAGAACACCTGTCGTGTACGACGAGCCGGTTCCGACGCGAAGATAGAGAATCTTCGGAATGGTGATCTGGAAATCTACGTGAGCCGTCGCGCCGGGTGCGGCCGTACTGGCGCCGGTCTGAACGTTCGACTCGGCGTGACACAGCAGGGGCACCGCGGCCGCAGCCGCGGCCAGGAGACCCTTGAGTACGATCGAATTGCGCATGATGCTGATTCCTGAGACTGATTGAGAGACTTCTTGGATTGTTCTGATTTTCGACGAACACGGTTGTGACACCACACGCAACTTTCCGGTAACGAAAAGTAAAGTCTGCGTTTTCATTGAAAATTCCATAAATGAATGACATTTCTACAAATGGATGACAATATCGTAAATGGATGACACTCTTGATGAGGCTTGCCGGCCACGTATCTCGAGTGGTGGGATACGGGTAGAGCATGGGCACCAAGCGAGATCTGACGACGCTGAAGGAGCTGGAGCGGCGCCGACGGCTGGCGGCGGAGCTGCTGCGTCAGGGTGTACGGCCGGCCGAAGTGGCCCGATGGGTCAAGTCGTCGCGACAGTCGGTGATGCGCTGGAGCCGACTGCTCGAGCAGGACGGTTTGCGGGGTCTGCGAAGGGCGGAGCGGGTTGGGCGACCGCCAGTTCTGACCGACCCGCAGCTCAAGCGCCTGGCGAAGCTCCTCAAGGCCGGGGCGGTCGCGGCCGGGTATGCCACGGAGACGTGGAAGCTGCCGCGGATTGCGGTGTTGATCCAGCGCGAGTTCGGCGTGCGCCTGGCGACGAGTTCGGTGTGGCGAACGCTGCAGCAGATGGGTTGGAGCGTACAGCGCACGGGCCGAGTCTGGCAGCAGAATCCGGCCGGGCCGATGCGCTCGAAGCAGACGCGGTGACCATGCCGAAATAAAACGCTGCGCCTCAAGGACTGTTGATGCTAATTGCCCGGTCGCGCAAGCCAGCAGGTTTTTCCCTACCCGCCCAGGGACGGATGCACGGCCATGGGCTTCCTGACCGCGGCGCACGATGATCGCGCGCGCAGACCCGCTTGCCTTGGAGGAACCGGCGGCGTATACAACTGCGACGTCGCGGGCACGGTGATGCTCCTGTCGACGGACAGACACCGCATGCCTCCGACAGCCGAGCATAAGAACTGGGCCGCCGCCGTCGATTCGATTGTGCGCTGCGCACCGAGATCGGCCTCGCAGCGGGATCCTCTGCGCGCGCAGGTCCGATTGCTCGCTCTGCTCAGCTCGCCCGCGCCCCTCAATGTGCTGCTCGACGGACTCGCGACCTACGTCGAGACCTGGGCGCACGGTCTGCACTGCACGGTGCTGCTCGTCGACCCGACGGGCCAGCTGCTGCGGCCGGGAGCAGCTCCGAGCCTGCCAGATGCGTACACCCATGCGATAGATCCCGTGCCGATTCGCATCGGGGAGGGTAGCTGTGGCACCGCTGCGGCCCGTCGTGAGATGGTCGTCGTGGAAGACGTTGAGCAGTCCGACCTTTGGACCAAATATGCGCCGATCGCGTTGTCGTACGGCCTCAGGGCCTGCTGGTCGGTGCCGATCGTTGATGATGCCCGCGCTTTGCTCGGCACGCTGGCACTTTATTACCGCGAGCGGCGAGCGCCGTCGGCGCACGAGATAGACCTCATTGAGTTTGCCTCCTCCCTGGCGGCATTCGCTATTCAGCGACATCGCGACGCTGAGAGACTTCGGACGAGCGAAGCCCGGCTCGAGTCCGCCGTCCGGGGCACGGGGATCGGGCTGTGGGAGGCTACGGCGGGCGGCGAGTTCCGTTGGTTCGACAAGTGGTGCGAGCGCTTCGGCGTCGACCCTGGTGTCGGGGACGATGGGTTCGCGCGCTGGCGGGAGCGCATTCATCCGGAGGATGTCGGGCGCTGCGTAGCGACCGACGAGGTCTTCCGGCGTGGGTCCGCGGACCACTATGCCGTCGAGTATCGAATCCGCACTCGGAACGGTGAGTGGCGCTGGGTTCATGAGCGCGGCAAAGTCGCCGCGCGTGCCAGTGACGGTACTCCGCGGCTTCTCGTCGGCGTGTGCATCGACATCGACGCACAGAAGCAGACGATGGAAACCGCCTTGCGCGAGAGCGAGGAGCGGTTCCGCGGCGCGTTCGAGTTCGCGGCCATCGGCATGGCGCTCGTGGCTCCCGACGGCCGCTGGATGCGAGTCAACAGGGCGTTGTGCGGAATCCTGGGTTATCCGGCCGAGGAGCTGTTAGCGACCACGTTTCAGGCCATCACCCACCCGGATGATCTCGATGCGGACATGGAGCACACGCGACAGATGCTTGTCGGGTCGCGAACCCACTACCACATGGAGAAACGATATCTTCATAAGGGCGGGCATTTCGTCTGGGTCCTTCTATCCGTCTCGCTGGTGCGCGACGACGCGGGTCAGCCGATGTATTTCGTTTCGCAGATCCAGGACATCAGCGCTCGGAAGCACGCCGAGAGTCAGCTCATCGACAGCGAGTTCCGCTATCGGACCATCGCCAACCTCGTGCCGGGCTTCGTGTTTGAGGGAGTGGTAAGGGAGGGGCTCCCGCAGCCGACCTGGGTGAGCAGCGGCTTTGAGCGGGTGTACGGCTGTACCCTCGCTCGCTTTATTGAACTGGGCAGCGAGCGCTTCTACGAGGCGGCGACGCGCGAACGGATTCGTGCCGGTGCGTCCACGGTCGCCCGGGGCTCTGATCTCAGCATGGACGTGTCCCTTAGGAGCATCGACGGTGCGCAACGCTGGCTACGGGTCGTTGCCCGAAGCGTTCATGCGGGGCCGGGAGCAGGGCTCGAGCGCGTGCTCGGCGTTGCAGAGGATATCACGGAGCGAATGCGCCTCGAGCAGGCGCTGCACGAGGCGACCCGCCTGGAGCAACAGCGACTCGGCAAGGAGATTCACGATAAGCTGACTCAGGAGCTCGTCGGCGTCGCGCTGCTCGCCCGGGGTCTCGCCGCGGCGGCGCGAAAAGGCCGCCAGCCCAGCGCGGAAGAACTCGACCAGCTCGCGTTGCTCGCGAGCGGGACGATCGGCACCTGTCACAGCATCGCTCAGGACCTTTCGCCGTTGAGCGAGGCGCACGGCGGGCTCGTCCAGGCGCTGCACGACATGGTGGACCGTCAGTCCGACTCCAACGGCCCCGGCGTCCGTTTTGATGCGATCGAGGACGCGCCGATCCGCCTGCAGTTGCCGTCCACCGACCATGTGTTCCGTATTGCTCAGGAGGGCCTGACGAATGCGCTCAAACACGCATCGGCGCACTCCATCAAAGTCACTCTCGATGTTCAGCCCGATACCTTACGGCTCGAGATCGAGGACGACGGCATCGGAATACCGCCGGACGCGACGGAGTCAGCCGGCCTCGGTCTGAAGATCATGCACTACCGGGCCGAATTGATCGGCGCTCGTCTGTCGATCGGACCAGGGGAAACTGGCGGAACCCGTCTGGTCTGCGAATGTCCTCAGCCGGCGAGCGATGCGGCCTGATGCGGGAAGTCACCATCCAGTGACCTGAGCCGGGTGCCCGCCCAGCCGCGTCGACCCAGAAGGCCATCACTGAAGCGCCCCAAGCACGGCGCCAGAGGCCATGTTGCGTCTCCTGCCTGTGCTGGCCGCTACCAAATGGCGTGACCGGGTAAAGGCAACCTATGGAAATCCTTCTGATTATCATCGGCACTCTCGCTTTTGTTTCGAGGCGCAATGGGTGGTGGTTTTGCCGATAGGCGTGGCTCCTCCCCGGAGTTACCCTCCGTACACTGTTTCTCTGACTACGATGTAAACACGCGTCGCTAGGCAAGGATCAGCCGGGTTTCCGACGCGCGCCTCGCCGACGGCCAACCGTCAGGGGTGACGCCATGAATCAGCTGTTTTCCTTCACTTTGACGTGCCCGACGTGCCAGCGCGAGCGGGTGATCGAGACGTACGCTCGCAGCGAGCTGCTGCGGTTCACCCCATCGAGGCGCGTTGCACCGAATGCGACGTTCATTGGCCCATTCCATCGGAAGCGCGGGTCCAGATCGCCCGCGCCGTTACAGCGAGTTTTTCAGCATCGCGCAAACAGACGCTGAGACCGCGGCTCGTACAGTAGCCGCAGCAGCGGATTCCTGCGTCGACGCAGCCCGCACGACCGCGGCAACATTGGCCGCATGCCCCTCGAACTCTCCGACGCCGAACTAGTCGGGGGCCCCGCGATCGTGGCCGGTGCAGCCTTGTCCGACCGCAGGGGCGATTGCGGTGGCATGCGCCTTTGGCACAGCCAACACTCAAGCTGCAACCGCGCAAGCCGCAATCTAGCGATCTTCATGAACGCTTGCGCTCTTTCTGGGTACTCACAGCATGAGAGCACCATGCAGATGTGTGGTGCCGAGGTAGCGCCATAGATCCTTGAATGGGCCCAATCCCAACATTGCCGGTCTTCTCATGGAGCTAATACGCAGCCTCCTGCGGCCGCTGCATCGGTGGGTCTGGCTGGATACAGCGCGGCGGGCGCGTAAGCTGCTCCGTTTCGCGGAAACCGAGGCCGACGGCGGGCGCGATTTGGTCCGCGCCGCCGAAATGACCACAGATTCCCTATTGCGCAGGCAATTTCTGCGCCATGCGCGCGACGAGCAGCGCCATGCGGAGCTGTTTCGCGGGCGCGGCGCGGCTCTGCTGCGTGTACTCCCCGAACCTCCCCGATCTGGCTACCGGGCCGACTGGCTGGCTCCGGGCGAGCGTGGGCTGGACGACTTGCGAGTCGAGGAGCTCGAGATTGGCGCTCTGCTTGCCTTCCTCCACTTATCAGAAAAATCCGCCGCAACGGATTTCGCACGCTATCGCGACGTACTGCAGCACGACCCGCCGACGCGCGCGGTCTTTGAAGAGATTCTTCGAGACGAGGCCCACCACATGAATTACACGTTCTCGCAGCTCGTGCGCGTCTCGCCTCAGCACCACCGGTGGCTGTTGTGGCGGGCGCGTCTCGGTCGCCTGTGGAAGGGCTACTTGCGGCTGGCGATCGCGCTGGCGGGCGGCATCAGTTGGCTGATTCTGACAGTGCTGTACTTTACTCTGCTGCCGCCCTTTGCCTACTTCGCCAAGCGCTCCGCCCGGCAGGAGCCGGCTGGCTGGCGGCCGGTCTCCGCGGAGCGCAACGCGTCACTCGACAGGCAGTATTGACATGAAGATTCTGGGAATCTCGGCTCACTATCATGATTCGGCGGCGGCGCTGGTAATCGATGGGGTGCCGATTGCAGCGGTGCAAGAAGAGCGGCTGTCGCGCCGCAAGAATGACGCGGCCTTCCCGCTGTTGGCGATCGAGTGGTGTTTGGATCAGGCGGGCATCGGCCCGGAGGCGCTCGACGCGGTGGTCTTCTACGAGCGTCCCATGCTGAAGTTCGATCGCATTCTGACTTGCATGCTGCGCGAGTTCCCGCGCTCCTGGCGTGCATTCCCCACGGCGATGAAAAACTCACTCGGAGAGAAAGTCTGGATGCGCGGTGTGATCGCCTCCCACTTGGGCATGCCCGGGCGCAAGGTTCTGTTCACGGAGCACCATCAATCGCATGCCGCTGCCGCATTCCTCACGGCACCCACCCAGCGCGCAGCGATCTTGACGACCGATGGCGTCGGCGAGTGGGCCACGCTGTCTATCGGCCTCGGCGCGCGGCGTGCCCAAAGTTCCGCCTCCATCACCCTGCTGCGTGAAGTTAGATTCCCCCATTCCCTGGGGATGCTCTACTCGACCTTTACAGCGTATCTCGGCTTCGAGGTGAACGAGGGGGAATACAAAGTCATGGGGCTGGCCAGTTACGGCCGTCCAACACTCGTCAACGAAGTCCGTCGGCTCATCCGCCGCACACCGGATGGCGCCTTCGCCCTCGACCTCGATTACTTCGAGTTCCACACTACGGCCCAACGCTCTTATTCGTCGCGGTTTATCGACCTGTTCGGCCCACCGCGCAGGCCGTACGAGCCGATCGATCTGCACACCGCAGAGGGAAGACGGTTTGCGGACTGCGCTGCAAGCGTGCAGCGGGTGCTCGAAGACACGCTGGTGGAGGTCGCGGTTGCGCTCCGGCAGGAAACGGGGTTGCCCGATTTGTGCATGGGCGGTGGCGTGGCCTTGAACGGAGTCGCCAATGCACGGATCCTCACTGACTCGGGTTTCGAACGGCTATTCGTTCCGCCGGCGCCCGGTGATGCCGGTTGCGCACTCGGCGCCGCTCTGTATGCCGACCGGATTCACTTCGGCAATCCGGATCGTGAGGTCCCGGACCATCCGTTTTGGGGACCGACCGTGGACGGAGCGGCGCTTGCGCAACTAGCGCGCGAAGATGGCCAGCCGTGTGACGAATTCGACGATCCGGAATTGATCGAGCGGACCGCGGACGATCTCCTTGCAGGCCGAGTCGTTGGGTGGATGGACGGCGCGCTCGAATTTGGACCGCGTGCGCTCGGGCACCGCAGTATTCTGGCCGCGCCACACGCCGCGGAAACGCGCGATCGACTCAACCGCGACATCAAGTATCGCGAGGAATTCCGGCCGTTCGCGCCCGTTGTGCCGATTGAGGCTGCTGACCGATACTTCGAGCTGCCGGCCGGTGGGGCGCGTCTAGCACGATTCATGTCGGGGGTTTTCCCTGTGCGGCCCGAGTGGCGGACAAGGCTCGCCGCGATCACGCACATCGACGGCTCGGCCCGAGTGCAAACGCTCGAGCAAAGCATGGCGCCTCGGCTCCACGCCTTGCTCAAGTGTTACGGACAGCGCAGCGGTATACCGGTGCTGCTCAACACGTCGTTCAACCTCGCCGGAGAACCCATCGTCAATCGCGCCGTCGAGGGATACTGCACCTTCCGGCGCAGTGGAATCGACGTGTTGATCGCCGGCCGGACGCGGGTGGCGAAACGGGCGTCATCGGCAATACACCAGGAGCAAGTCGCGTGCTCAAGAAGCGTGGCAGGATAAGACGCAGTCTGATCGTACTCGGCAATGCGGGCGGATCGATCGCGGACCTCGCCCGTGGCATGTGGCGAAGCGGCCCTGCCAAACGCTGGCTGCTGCCGCTGGCCGTTTTTCTCTGTGTACTAGGACTGGTGCTGGTCCTTGCCGCAAGCGTGGAGGCACTGGCTCCGTTTGTGTACTCCATCTTTTGAGGGATGGACGCGTTACGGGACCTGCTTGCCTGCCCAATTTGCGGCCGCACGCTGGCTATCAGCTGGCAGTGTGAGGGGTGCGGCGTCCGCTATACGGCTCCCGATGGGATCCCGAATTTGCGCCTAGGCGGCGACGCGCGCACTGACGCCGTACGCCGCTTTTACGAGCGTGCTCCCTTTCCCGGCTACGGGCCGCGCGACAGCCTGTCATCACTCTGCGCACGGGCCGAACGCAGTAAGTTTGCGCGACTCCTGAACGAGGCAATTCCCGGAGATGCCCGCATTCTGGAGATCGGATGCGGCACCGGGCAGATGAGCCTTTACCTGACACGCGCCGACCGCCTGGTCATTGGCGCGGACCTGACACGTGCTTCGCTTCAACTCGCCCAAGACGCGGCGCGGCGCTTCGGACTCGCGCGCGTGCAATTCGTCGAAACCGATTTGCACCGTCCGGGATTGCGGCCTGGCGCATTCGATGTCGTGTACGCCTCGGGCGTCCTGCACCATACGCCGAACCCGCGGGAATCTTTTGCGCGCATCGCCTCGCTGGCCCGGCCGGGCGGGATCATCATCGTCGGCCTTTACAATGCATTCGCGCGCATCCCGCTCCGGCTGCGGCGTTTCGTCGCGCGGATGTCCGGCTATCGATGGGTGCCATTCGATCCGGTGCTGCGCGAGCGGGACGCCGAGCCGGCGCGCCGCGAGGCCTGGTTGAGGGATCAATATCAGCATCCGGAAGAGCATCGGCACACTGTCGGCGAAGTGCAGAACTGGTTCAACGAGAATGGCGTCGAGTACGTGCGGACGTACCCGAGCGCACTTCTCGGCGAGACTCCGGCCGATCTCTTGACAGCGGCCGCCGACACCTGGAGTCCTGAAGCCTGGCTGGCACAGCTCGCCTGGATGAGGAGCCTGGGGCATGAGGGCGGGCTGTTCGTCACCGTAGGCCGCCGACAGAGAACATGAGCCGGCGCCTCATCATCGAGGCCTCGTTGGTCGGTCTGGGCACTGCTTTAATGCTGGTTGCGCTCGCTGCAGACCAGGGCTGGTGGGATAGGCACTTCCTGCCGGTCTTTGCCGTGGATCGCGCGACCATGGTGGCGGCGGAGCACACGGCGCGCGGGCTCATTGGTCTGTCCGGTGCCGTGCTCTCGCTCGTCCTTCGCCGCCCGCTCGCCAACGCCCTGATCCGCGCGACCACCGGCGGCACGCTGCGGATCATCGTTGCGATAGTGTTGGCGCTCGGTGCCGGCGAGCTGATCCTGCGCACTCAACCGCCGCACCCTCACGATGCCGATCCACTGCAGCAGGAGCCGCGGCGCAGGGCCGACACTCGGCTGGGTTGGGTGTTCGTGCCGTCGCGATCCGTCGTAGTGCAGGAGGCGGGTCGCCGTGTGCACTATAGCTTCGATGCCGCTGGTTATCGGGTGTCAGGGCCCGGGACAGCTGTGGACCCCGAGAAGCCCACAATTCTTTTCACTGGCGAATCCATCATTGCCGGATTCGGGCTCGCGTGGGACGAGACGATACCCGCCCGCGTGAGCGCGCTGCTGCGGATTCAGAGCGCCGACTTGGCGGTGTCCGACTACAGCAGCGACCAGTCCTATCTGCGCCTGGCAACTGAGCTGCCGCGCTTTCGCGAGCCGGTTGCTGTGGTGACGCTGTTCATGCCTTCCCTGTTCGATCGCAACCTCCTCGACAATCGCCCGCGCCTGGCAGCAGGGCTGATCTGGCAGCCGCCCGTGCAACACTGGCGCCTTGCCGCGCTGCTGCCCTGGCTGTTTCCCTACCGCAGCAGTGCTGCCATCGAGCGCGGGATCCTGCGAACCCGCGAGAGCCTGCGGGCGCTGGTCCAACTCGCTCGGGCACGCGGCGCGGAGCCGCTGATCGTTGTACCGCAATTCGGTCCAGAGAGCCCGACAGAGGAGATGCTGCGGCGGCGCATCCTCGATGCGGCCGGATTACCGTACGTGCACGTGCGACTCGATCCGAGCTGGCATCTGCCCGGCGATCTGCACCCCGATGCACGCGCCACCCAGGCCATCGCAATTGCGGTGGCAGGGCGGCTGCGCGCCGCGTTGCCGAAATCGCTCCAGGGCAGGGCCGATAGCTGCGTTCAAAGCGCAGCTGGGATGCCGGCAACCCACGCCTGAATAATTGGCGGGCCAGTAAGGAGTTGCACCCTACTTCCGGGCTTTGGAGACATCCGCGAGGATGCCACTATTGGCGCGGGGCGCTCGACTCCCGCACGATGAGCTCGGCCGGCAGCACCTGCGAGGCGGTCTCTTCGCCCTCGAGACGCCGCAGCAGCAGCCCGACGAGCAGCTCGGCGCCGCGGCGCAGGTCCTGGCGCACCGTGGTCAGGGCCGGATTACTGTGCGCGGCCGTGGGGATATCGTCGAAGCCCACCACGGCCACGTCCTGCGGCACGGCACGGCCGGAGGCGTTGAGCGCGCGCACTGCGCTGATCGCGCTCAGATCGTTGGCGGCGAATACCGCGTCGAACTCGGGCTCCTCGCGCACATACACCCGCATGGCCTCGTAGACCGTCTGCGCCGTGGCCGGGAGCAGGCGCGCTCCCGCGGTACCGGACGGCGCCGCCGCGAGCGCGTCGCGGTAGCCCTCGTAACGCTGCCGCACTTCGGGAACGTAGGTATCGCCGATGAACACGATATTGCGTCGCCCGGTCTGCAGCAGATGCTCGACCGCGGCCCGCGCGCCCGCCACGTTGTCCGTTCCCACGGTGCAGTACGACTGCTTGCGGGCGTGTGCTCCCCAGCAGACCAGCGGGCGATAACGCGCGGCCACCTTCATCAGGGCGAAGTGTTGGGTGCTTTGCCCGAGGACCACGATCCCGTCCGAGCGCCCCGAGCCGATCAGCTCCTCCAGTGGGTCCTTGATCGGCGCCGTGGCCCTCTGCAGCAACATCCCATAGCCGCGCCGCGTGATCTCGTCGGCGAGGTGCCCCAGCATCTCGAAGTGCAACGGGTCGCGCAGCATCTGCCCCGCCTCCAGCGGGACCACCACGCTCAGGGCCTGCGTGCGCTTCAGGCGCAGATTGCGCGCGGTGGTATTCACCACGTAGCCGCTCTCGCTCGCCAGCTTCGCGATCTTGTCGCGCTTGTGGCGCGGCACGAGCTCGCTCCCGGCGAGCGCGCGTGACACCGTGGTCGCCGACACGCCAGCAAGTCTGGCGATGTCGGCCATGGTCGCGGGTACAGTGCGGCGGCGTCCTGTCACGGCGTCAAGCATACCAACCGGCGCCGCAGCGCGCGCAGCGCGCCCGCAGACGCTGCGGACTGCGTCTCACTGCGGCTGCCGTGACCGGTTTGCAATCGTATTCAGTCCGGGGAATCACGGTACGGTCCGGTGAATCACGTCACAGTCCGGGCGTCTCGCAGCCCAGTTGCATGCTGCGCTGCGCCGATCTGTGAAATCGGTTGCAAGCCAACGCCAAGCTTCAGGTCCAATGGGGGGCATGTTGGTTTTGGAAAGATCGAGAGATGTCATGCGAACGATAATTCAGCGGCGTTGGTTGGCCCTGCTGGCGGCGGCACTGGCGCTCGGGAGCGCCTGGGCGGCGCCGCCCCAAGTGGTTTCGGAGCTCACCGTCGCGCAGGTCACGACCGTCGACGGCAAGACGGTCCTCAGGCCCGCGCCGGTCAGCAAGCCCGGCGACATCCTCGAGTATCGCGCGAGGTACACCAATCACTCCGCCGCGGCGGTGCTCGGGCTCGTGGCCAACCTGCCGATTCCCGCCGGCACCACGCTGGTGGACCGTTCGCAGATTCCGCCGGATGCGCTCGCGAGCACCGACAGCACTCACTTCGCACCCTTGCCACTGACGCGCGCGACGCGGCTCGCCGACGGCTCCGAGCAGCGCGTGCTGGTACCCATCGAGGAGTACCGGGCGCTGCGCTGGAGTCTCGGCACGCTGCCGCCGGGCGGCAGCGCCCAGGTGCAGGCGCGGGTGCGCGTCAACGACGTAGCGCCGGCCGGGAACGGCACGGCGCCGGCCCATCCCCGCGGGTAACCCACACAGATTCGTTTTCCGGAGCTCATCATGAAGAATCCAATAATTCATCTGTCGCCATCCGCACGCCGCTCTCAGGGCGGCTGGCTGCGACGCACGTGGCTCACCGCCGGCCTGCTGCTGGCCGCCCTCAACGGGGCACAGGCGGTACCGCCGCCGGCCGGCACCACCATCGGCAACCAGGCATCGGCGACCTACACCGACACCTCGGGCGTGTCGCACACCGTCACGTCCAACGTGGTGCAGACCACGGTGCAGCAGGTGGCGAGCCTCACCCTGACGCAGAACGGCGCGCAGAACGCCACCGCCGGCAGCGTGGCGTACTACCCGCACACCCTGACCAACACGGGCAACGGCAGCGACACCTTCAATCTGACCACCGGCAACTCCGGCGGCTTCACCATGACCGCCGTGCAGATCTATGCCGACAACGGCAGCGGTCAGCCCACCGGCTCCCCGATCACCTCGAGCGGCGCGCTGGCCGCCGGCGCCACCTTCAAATTCATCGTCGCCGCGACGCTGCCGGGTACTGCCACGGCCGGGCAGACCAATGCCATCACCGTGACCGCGACCAGCGCATTCGATGCCACCAAGACCGCGAGCAACACCGACACGACCACGGTGACCAACAACGCGGTGGTCTCGGTCACCAAGGCGGTGAGCGCCGCGAGCGGGGCGCCCGGCTCGGGTCCGTACACCTACACGCTCACTTACACCAATACCGGCAACAGCACCGCCACCAGCGTGGCGCTGACCGACGTGATTCCGACCGGCATGACCTACGTGGCGAGCTCCGGCCGCTGGAGCGTGACCGGCTCGACCGCGTTGTCGGATACCGGCGGGACCACCGGGACGGCGCCCAACACCATCACGTCCGGCTACACCGCCGCCACCAACACCTTGGTGGCAACGCTGGCCCAGGTCACCCCCGGCCAGTCCGGCACGGTGACCTTCCAGGTCAATGTCGCGGCCGGCACGGCGACCGGCACCCTGAACAACACGGCGACGTACTCCTACAACAACGGCGCCGGCACCACGGTGCCCGGCAGCTCCAACACCGTGCCGTTCCAGGTGAAACAGGTCGCCAGCGTGACCCTGAGCGGCCAGACGCTCCCCGGACCCGCCGCGCCCGGCTCGACGGTGAGCTTCACCAACACTGTGAACAACACCGGCAACGGTTCCGATACCTTCAACGTCACCCTCGCGACCGGTAGCTCCACTTTCCCGGCCGGCACGACCTTCCAGCTGTTCAAGAGTGACGGCGTCACCCCGCTCACCGACACCAACGGCGACGGCACGCTCGACACCGGACCGCTGGCGGCCGGCGCCAGCTACAACGTGATCGTCAAGGCGACCCTGCCGCCGAATGCGACCAACGCCGGCGCCCCGTTCACCCTGCAGAAGACGGCCACTTCGGTATTCGATGCCACCAAGTCGGCCACCGCCGCGGACACCCTCAGTGCCATCTCCGCCAACGCGGTCGACGTGACCAACAACAGCCCCTACAACGCCGGCTCCCCGGCGCCGGGACAGGGTCCGGGCCCCGAGGCCACGGCGGTGGTGACCAACGCCACCAACCCGGCCACGAGCACCACGTTCGTACTGGTCGCGAACAATCGCGGCCCCTCGCCCGACAGCTACAACCTCGCGGCCAGCACCGTGTCGAGCTTCGCCAGCATCACGCTGCCGGCAGGCTGGACGGTGACCTTCAAGGCCGACGGCGGGGCGGGCAACTGCTCGAGCACCGGTGCGACCGTAACCAATACCGGCACCGTCGCCTCGCTCGGCTCGAGCGTGATATGCGCGGTGGTGAGCGTGCCGGCCGGCTACGCCGCGGGCACCAACGACCTGTACTTCCGCACCGTGTCGCCCAATTCCGGGGCGGCGGACACCATCCACGACGCGGTCACCGTGAACGCGGTGCGCTCGATCAGCGTTACGCCCAACCAGGCCGGTCAGACCTACCCGGGTGGCTCCTACGTCTATACCCAGACGCTGATCAACACCGGCAACGTCACGGAAGGCAACGGCTCAGTGAGCTCGATCGCGTTCAACGCCGCGAACAACCAGGGCGGCTGGATAGCGACGCTCTACTACGACGGCAACAATAACGGCACCCTCGACGCGACCGACCCGCAGATCACCGGCAATCTCAACACCGTGTCGGGGCTGGCCGGCGGCCTCGCGCCCGGACAGTCGATCACCGTCTTCGTCAAGGTGATCGCCCCGAGCGGTGCAGTGGTCGGTGCCGTGGATACGACCACCGTCACGGTCACGACCACCAACGGCAGCTATGTGACCGCGGCGCCGGCGGCGGCGGTGGCTACCGACAGCACCACCGTGATCGCGGGCAATCTGACCTTGAGCAAGGCGCAGGCGCTGGATGCTGCGTGCACCGGTCCCACCGGTGGCACGACCTACGCTCTCACCGGCGTGAGCGCCAAGCCCGGCCAGTGCGTGCTGTACCAGATCACGGTGAGCAACGTCGGCTCGAGCAACGCCACCTCCGTGGTGGTGTCCGACGCCACCCCGACCTACACCACGCTGAGCTCCGCGGCTGCCACCACGGTCGGCAGCATCGGGGCCGGCAGTCCGGCGGTCGGAGGCACCGGGACCGTCACCGCCAACGTGGGCACGCTGACTCCAGGTCAATCCGCGCTAGTGACCTTTGGCGTGAAGATCAATCCTTAACAACGGCCATAAGCGGTGCGGGGGAGGTGTTTGTGTCACCTCCCCCGCTCCCGTTTCGTAGGCCGGCACCGTCATGATTCGCCCACTGCAGCTGTTGCGGATCGCGGGCATGCTGCTGGGCTTCGCGGCGCTGGCGCAGGGCGCGACGCCCCCGCCCGGCACGATCATCAGCAACACGGCCACCGCCACCTTCACCGATTCGGTCTCGGGGTACTCGGCCACGCTCTCGTCCAACACCGTCAGTGCCACGGTCACCGCCGGCGGCGGCCCGGCGGCCATTGCGGTCACGGTCAGCGCGGCGAGCGGCTCGAGCACCCCGGCCGCCACGGTCAATCTCACCTCGATCGCTGCCAACAGTGGCGGCACCGCCGCCTATCCGGTGAGCGTCACAGTCAACGGCGCGGGCGCGAGCCTGTTCCTCCTGAGCTTCCCGGTGCCCGCCAACACCAGCTTCGCGGGCGCGCAGACAGCAACCGCGGGCGCGCAGACCCTCTACCACCTGTCGGGAACGGCCGCGAACAGCTACGCGACCACCGTCCCCGCAGGTGCCACGGTGGATGCCGTGGCCTGGGCCATGCCGGCTCTGGCGGCGAACTCGAGCCTCGTCGGGCAGCTCGCGGTTACCGTGAACGGCAATGCCAGCGGCTCGTTCAGCGCGCTCGCGACGGCGGGCTGGGCCAGCACGCCCTCGGGCGCCCCGCTGAGCACGCCGAGCAACGCGCTCGTCATCAGCCTGCCGGTACGCCCGGCCGCCATCGCCTATTTCAGCAGCGCAAGCTACAGCGCGCCGAGCGCGGTCGGCAGTGCCGGCGCACCGCTGTTCGTGCAGCTCGACGCCGCGGCCTGCAACGTCGACCCGACCCGCGTGCTCACCGTACCCGTGAGCGTGACGAGTCAGCTGACGGGTGACACCGAGACGTTCGCGGCCACCGAAACCGCGCCTAACACGGGCCTGTTCCGCATCCAGCCGGACGTGCCCACGGCGGACGCAACGGCTCGCCCGGTGGCCTCCGGGGACGGCGTCCTCGAGGTGCTGCGCAACGACGTCGTGACCGCGAACGTCACGCACTGCGGCAGCGTCGCGGTATCGGTGAC
>WNGC01000865.1_pt1 | contig 18121 bp, 14 predicted proteins | sample 5400051 | NCBI WGS metagenome assembly WNGC01 (sample SAMN13153368, study PRJNA577476) | soil metagenome | isolation source: 20 cm soil or saprolite under grassland replicate 2 | place: USA:California | collected 2016-06-15
CGCCTGCCGATGCGCGAGGGGGAGGCGCACGACTGAAGACCCTCCTCGTCGGCGCCAGGCAGATCGTGACGTGCCGCGGACCCGCCCGTGCCCGCCGTGGTGGTGAAATGGCGGACCTCGAGGTGCTCCAGGACGCCGCCGTGCTGATCGAAGGCGAGCGAATCGCCTGGGTCGGTCCGCGCTCCGAAGCTCGCGACCTCCATTCCGCATTCCGCATTCCGCAATCCGCAATCGACGTGGTGGAGGTGACGGGCGTCCTGTTTCCCGGCTTGGTCGACTGCCATACTCACGCCGTGTTCGGCGCACCCCGGCTCGACGATCACGAGCGCCGGGCGCTGGGCGAGGACTACAAGACCGTGGCCGCCCGAGGCGGGGGTATCCTCGAGTCGGTGCGCGATGTACGGGCGCGGAGCGAAAGCGAGCTCGTGGCTCTCATGCAAACGCGGGTGCGGGCCTTGCTCGCCCACGGCAGCACGACGATCGAAGTCAAATCGGGCTATGGGCTCGACCCCGTGAATGAGCTGAAGCAGCTGCGCGCCATCCGCAAGACGGCGGCAGCGGAGCGGGCCTCCCTGGTGCCGACCTTCCTCGGCGCGCACGAAGTGCCGCCCGAGTTCCGGGGCCGCCGCGCCGACTATGTCCGGCTGGTGTGCGACGAGATGATTCCCGCCGTGGCCCGCGAGCACCTGGCGGCCGCATGCGATGTGTTCTGCGAGCCCGGTGTGTTCGATGTCGCCGAGACGCGCACGATTCTCACCGCCGCCCAGCGGCACGGCCTGGCAGTGAAGCTGCACGCCGACGAGCTGGCGGGGTCGGGGGGCGCCGAGCTGGCCGCAGCCCTCGGCGCTGTTTCGGCCGATCATCTCGCCGCGATCTCCGACGCCGGAATCCGGGCGCTTGCAGCGAGCGCCACCGTCGCCGTCCTGCTGCCCGCCACGATGATCTTCCTCGGCAAGCGCACGCAGGCGCCGGCGCGGCGCCTGGTCGAAGCGGGAGCGGCGGTCGCGCTCGCGACTGATTTCAACCCGGGTTCGTCACCGACCGTCGGCCTGCCCCTCGTAATGGCACTCGGCGTGTCGCAGCTGGGGTTGCGCTACAGCGAGGTCGTGAGCGCGGTCACGGTCAACGCGGCGGCGGCGCTCGGCCTGGCCGCCGACCGAGGCCAAATCGCGCCGGGGTTTCGTGCCGACCTGGTGTGCTGGGGCGTATCGGACTGGCGGGAAGTCGCGTACTGGATGGGGGAACAGCTCGTAACCGCCGTCTGGACAGGAGGTTCCGCTTGTCCGCTCCATGTGGGGCCGGTATCTTTAGGGCTCCATGTCAAAGCTTGAGAAACAGAAGGAGAAGGCGCGAGGCCTCGAGGGGAAGGACCCCAAAGGGGCCATCGAGGCGTGGGTGGAAATCCTCAAGGGACAGGAAGAAGATCCCGACCCGAACCACGACCTGGCGATCTTCAATCGCATCGGCGACCTCTATCTCAAGCTGAGGGAGCCTGCCCAGGCGGCCGACTATTACGACCAAGCCGTCGATAAGTACGCCGAGCTCGGTTTCCATAACAACGCCATCGCGATGTGCAATAAGGTGCTGCGCAACGCGCCCGGGCGGCAGACCACCTACCTCAAGCTGGCCAAGCTGTATGCCTCCAAAGGCTTCATGGCCGAGGCCAAGCAGAACTTCGTCGAGTACGCCGAGCGGATGCACAAGGTCGGGAAGATCCAGCATGCCTTCGCCGCCCTGAAGGAGTTCGCCGACATCTCGGCCGAGAGCGCACACCTGCGCCAGCAGCTGGAAGAGCATCTGCGGATGTACGGCGATCCGGAGCGGCGCCTGGCCGCCGGCACGGCGGCTCCGGCGGCACCGAAAGCCCAGCCGCAGGACGACCCGTCGAAGTCGGGCAAGCGGAAGACGTCGAGCCTGGTGTTCCTCGACGTGGACGCCCCACCTGTCACTAAGGCGTCTCCCATGAAGGGGCGCGCCGCGCCCCCGCCCCTCGCGAGGCCGGCGCCCGAGCCTGAGCCGCCTGAACCGGAGCCGGTGGTGGAGAGCCTGATCGAGCCGGTGATCGCGGAGCCCGATACGTCCCTCGAGATCGAGACCACGAGTCTCGTCGAGGGGCTCGAGCCTACGAACGTGACGGACAGGCTCGAAGGGTTCGAGACCACGATCGCGGAATTCGGCGACATTCAGCTTGAGGCGCAGGACGCGCCGTCGCTGCGGGACGAAATCTCCCCCGAGGATATCCCACCCCCGGCGGAGTTCGAGCCGACGGTGGCCGAGGCGGAGAGCACGCCCGAGTCGGTGCTGGAGCTCGAGCCGTTGCCGGAAACGGAGATCGAGATCGAGGCGCCCAAGCCAAGTGCTCCGCCACGCGTGGCCCCGGTCGTACCGAAGCGGCCCGGCGTCGGGCCACCGCCCCGCTTGGGTGGAGGGGCGAGTCCCAAGGCGCCCGAGCCACCGAAGGTCAAGCCCGTCGTGCCGAAACGGCCCGGCCCACCACCGCGCAAGAGCATGGTGGAAGTACCGCCGCTCGAGCTCGAGCCGGACTTCGATACCAGCGCGACCGACCAGAAGCACGACATCGACGATCAACCACTGGCGATCGAGGATGTCCGTGCGGGGGGCGACGCGTCGATTGGCTCCGGGAGAGGCGGGCGACGGTCCGGGGCGATCGACTTGAGCCTGGACGGCGTGGTGATCCAAGGGGATGAATCAGGATCGCTCGTGTTCGCGGAGATCGACGCGGCACCGGCGAAGCCGACTATTGAGGAGCTCGAAGGGCGGGTGGCCGACGATCCGGACGATCCGGAAGCGCACCAGGCGCTGGGCGAGGCGCTGATCGAGGCCGGCGAGCGGGAGCGGGGCGTCGTGGAGCTCGACCTGGCGACGACCGGCTTCGAGACCCGGGGGAACCTGCCGCAGGCACAAGACCTGGTGGACGAGATCCTGCGGCTCGATCCCAACAGCGTTCGGCACCGGCAGAAGCAGGTCGAGTTCGCGTTCAAGTCGGGCGACAAGGTGAAGCTGATCGACGCATACGTCGAGCTGGCCGACACGCTGCTGCGGAGCGACCTTCCGGACAAGGCGCGCGCCGTCTACAAGCGCGTCGCCGAGCACGATCCTACCAACGAGCGCGCCAAGGCCGCGCTCGCGATGCTGGCGCCGGTGGCCACGCCCCCGCCGGAGCCGCCCGCGAAGCCGAAGGCGAAGGTTCGGGATACGGAAGGCAGGACCGCGGCTCGGGACGCGAAGATGAAGGTGCGGGATGAAGCGGCGGAGGCGGGAGACTTCGTCGACCTGAGCGCGATGATACTCGACGAGGACCTCCCCGAGCGCGACACGCGTATGAAGGTCGCGGACGAGGAGCCGACCGGGGATGAGGAGCGAGACTTGAAGGAGATGCTCGCGCGCTTCAAGCAGGGGATCGACGAGAACATCGACGAGGGCGACTTCCAGTCGCACTACGACCTGGGCGTGGCCTTCAAAGAGATGGGGCTCTTGGACGAGGCGATTGCCGAGCTGCAGAAAGCGCTGCGGTCGCCCGACGGGAAACTGAAAAGCTCCGAGGCGCTGGGCGTGTGCTTCATCGATAAGGGTGCCTACGTCGTGGCGGAGTCGATCCTGCGGCGCGCGCTCGACCTGCCGGCCTCCAGTGACCAGGAGCGCCTGGGCATCCTCTACTGGCTGGGCCGCGCGCTCGAGGAACTGGGCAAGCGGGTCGAGGCGCGCGAGCTGTACGGCCGGGTGTTCGCCGTGGACATTCGCTTCCGGGACGTGGGCGAGCGCTCCAAGGCGCTCGCCAAGGCGAAGTAACGTGAGCCAGCAGGTCGTTCCGGTCGCGCTGCGGGACCTCCAACGACCGGTGGCGGCGGAGCTCGAGCACGTCGCCGACGAGCTGGTACGTATCATCGCGGCCGACTTCCCGATCATCGCCGAGGTGAACGAGCACCTGGTGCGGATGAAGGGGAAGCTGTTCCGCCCGACGTTGCTGCTCCTCTCGAGCCAGGCGACGGGCGCCCTCGACCCACGCGCCGTGACGCTCGCCGCCGTCGTCGAGTTGATTCATCTCGCCACGCTGGTGCACGACGACTCCGTCGACCACTCGGTGCTGCGGCGTGGCATGCCGACGCTTAACGCGCTCTTCTCCCACCAGGTCGCCGTGATCATGGGCGACTACCTGTACTCGCGGGCGATCATCGAGCTGGTCCGCCTCGACGATCGCGAGCCGTTGCGCGTGTTCGCCCGGGTGACGAACGAGATGACGATCGGTGAGATGCGGCAGCTCGAAGCGCACGACAAGCTGGCGTACAGCGAGGAGCAGTACGACCAGCTCATCCGCGCGAAGACGGCCTCGCTCCTGTCCGGGGCGTGCGAAGTCGGGGCGCTCCAGGGGCCGGCTGCGTACCGCGAGGCGCTGGCCCGCTTCGGCATGCAGCTCGGCATGGCGTTCCAGATCGCCGACGACCTGCTCGACTACACCGAGGCGGAAGCCGTGACGGGCAAGCCGTCGGGGCTCGACCTGCGAGAGCACAAAGTGACGCTGCCGCTCATTGCGGCACTCGGCGCCATGCCGCCGGCCGACCGCCGCCTGGTGGCCGAGCTGATGGCGTCGCCGGAGCCGCCGGACGCCGTCGTCGCGGAGGTGGTACGATGCGTGGCCGCGGCCGGGGGCCTGGATTATGCCCGGCGGCGTGCGCTCGAGCTCGCGCAGCAAGCCGACGCGGAGCTGGATCTTCTGCCCGCCTCGCCGGCGCGGGATGCCCTGCGCGACAGCATCGCATACGCCGTGGAGCGGCGCAGCTAGTCCCGTTCCCAGTGACGCAAATGCCCTGCGGATCGCATCCGACGCCCCCGCACTTGGAACGGGACTAGCCGTGGCGCAAGGCCCGCGCAGGCCGCTATTTTACTGTGGCGTGCTGGCCACCGGCTTCGTGCTGGGCGGCTTCGTCCACTCCCTGCTGCGACGCTTCCTGCCGCAGGGGCCGGCGAAAGAGATCTTCACCTGGTCGGTGACTCCCACGCTCGGGCCGGTCCACATGGACCTGCTGGTGGTATCGATCACTCTCGGGCCGATCGGACTCGACGTGTCCCTGCTCGCGCTCGTGGGCGTGGCGATTGCCTACTACGTCGCCCGGTCGATCTTCTGAAGCGAGGCGCGTTATGTTCGGGGACTTGTCGTTCAGCCACATCCTGATCCTGCTGCTCGTGCTGGTGCTGGTGTTCGGCGCGAAGCGGATCCCGGAGATCGGATCCTCGATAGGGCAGGGGATCAAGGAGTTCAAGCGCAGCCTCAAGGACGCCACGAGCGACGACCCGCCCACCACGCCGCGCGGTGTCCAGCCGCCCGCCTCGACTTCGAGCCCGCTTTCTTCCGGCGACCCGAAGCGCCTGAGCGACTAGCTCTCGCTGGCGGCGGCCGGTCGGAAGATTTCGCTCCGGCGGTCGACGATCTTGGCGTCCGCGCGTAGCGCGGCGATGAACTGCTGCAGCCGCGCCTGCTCGACGGGCCGGACCAGCGTCTCGCGTTGCTGATCGCGCTGCTTCAACCACGCGGCCGAATCGGCGTCGACGTGGGCCAAGCCCTGCAACACGAACCATCCCGTCTCGTCCGCGATCACGCCGCTGCGCTCGCCCCGGCGCAGCCCGAAGGCGGCTCCCAGCACGAGTGGATCGCGCGCGAACTGCACGGGCGCGGTGACGCGCGTAAACGGACCGAGCTTCTCGACCCGGTACCCCCGCGCCCGGCCGGCTGAGAGGAGATCGCCGGCGTCGCGCAGCACGGCGGCCGCCTGGTCCGCGCGCTCGCGCGCCACGGCCTTCTTCTTCTCGAAGCGCGCGGCGGCGAGCACCCGGGCACGGATGCTCGCGAGCGGCGGCACGCCGGCCGCCTCGAGTGAATCGAGGCGGAACACGTAGCTCGCCTGAGCCGCGTCGATGACGGGGCTCGTCTCGCCCGGTCGGGCCTCGAACGCCCACACGCTCACGTCCGGTATGGTGGAGCTGCCGAGCGTCAGCCGCTCGCCTTGCGCGAGCTTCGACGCGTGAGCGAGCGGGAGGCCGAGCCGGTGTGCCGCGCTGTCCAGGTGGCTGCCGTCCGTCTGATCCGCGGCCAGCCGGTCCAGAGTGTCGGTGCGCGCATCCACGGCGTCGAGGTGCGCGCCGTGCAGCACGATCGGAACCAGAATGTGGTGGACGCGGGCGGAATCGCCCTTGACGGAGTCGACGCGGATCAGGTGGTAGCCGAACTCGGTGAGCACGGGCTCGCTGAGGACGCCCGGCGCTTGCCGCCGCAGCGCCGCGGCGAATGGCGCGACGAAGCCGGAGCCGGTCCGCTTCACCCACCCCAAATCACCGCCCCGCGGGCCGGTCCCCGAGTCGGCAGACTCTCGTTTCGCCACGTCGTCGAACTTGGTCTTTCCGCCCGCGATCTCGGCCCGCAACGCCCGAGCGTGGGCGAGGGCCGCCGCGCTGTCGGCGGCGCTCGGGATGCGCGGCAGCTCGACGTAGCTGAGCCAGGCGGCCGCGCGTCGCTTGAAGTCGGCCTGGTGGGCGGCGTAGTAGCGCTCGAGCTCTGCGTCCGATACCGGGGCGAGCGTGTCGGGCATGTCTTCCGGGTGCACGGCGAGCAGGGCCACCGTCACCGACTCGTGTTGATCGCGCCAGATGCGCCACAACTTCGCTTCGGAAACGTAGACGTCCGCCGTGAGGTAGTCTTCCAGCTTGCGCTGTGGCAGGTAGTCGCGGTACAGCTGCTCGACCTGAGACGCGAACTCGGAGCCGGCGCTCGAGATGTAGCGCTGCCACTTGGTGATGTCGAACTGGCCGTTCGTCTGGAAGGTCGGGTCCTGGAGCACCTGCTGCATGATCTGCGGCGGCGGTGAGCTCCGGGCGGCCTGGATGATCTCATCGTCCGACACCGTGATGCCGAAGCGACGGTACGCCCGCTCGAGCAGGATCTTCTGGATGAACTGGTCGGCGACGCGATCCTGCAGCTGCCGCTCGTCCTCGCGCGTCAGCCGCCCGCCGCCCTGCTGCCGTCGATACTGCTCAAGGCTGGCCTGATACTGCTGCTGGAACGGCTGGGAGCGGACGATCGTGCCGTCCACGCTGAGGACGACATCCTTTCCCCCGCCTACGATATCGGTGATTTGCCCGTACGCCATCCAACCGATAAAAGAGATCGCCACGACCCAGAAGACAGGCTTCGTTATCTCGCGCATCGCGCGCATCATATCCGACAAAACTCCTGGGAGAGCATGTGAGAAGGGGCCTAAGTCTAAAAACGACAACGCGAAAACTCAAGCGAGCGGGCGCGATTCCGATTGACAGCGCGCCCGAGCAAACACTATCTTTGTCCAACTCCCCCAAGCACTTAGGCTGTGGCCTACACGAGCGAAATAGAGAAGCTGGAAAAGCGGTGGGCGGAGAACCCCAAGGGACGTAACTTCGCCCCCCTGGCCGACGCCTATCGCAAGGCAGGAGAACTAGATAAGGCCCTCGAGCTGTGTACCGCCGGGCTGGAGCTGCACCCCGACTACGTCAGCGCGCACATCGTGTTCGGGCGCTGCTTGATCGATCAAAAGAACGACACCGGTGCCTCGGACGTGTTTCGCAAGGTACTGGCACTCGATCCCGAGAACGTGCTGGCACTCAAGATCCTGGCCGACATCGCCGGGCGCGGCGGCCGGTTCGACGAGGCCGCCGAGTGGCTCGGCCGGCTGCTGGCGGCCGACCCGATGAACGGGGATGCGGCGGAGGCGCTGACGCGCGCTAAGGGCAAGGCGACGCAGGCGGCGAAACAGGCACCTGAGCCGGTCGTGCGGCTCGTCCCTGACGCGGCCCCGCATTCCCCCCCTCCCACCTCGCGGACGGCCGCGCCGTTCCAGCCGTTGCGGGGCTTGGTGATCGACCACGCCTCGGAAGAACCAACCTCCCCCAAGCTGGACGTGAAGGGCGCCCCCGCCGACATCGAGACGTTTGACGGGACACTGGACTTCAACGCGGTGGCCCATAGCGCTGCCAAAGCGGACGGGATCGAGGTGCAGGAAGAAGTGGAGCTCAAGCCCCAGGACCTGGTCGTCGAGGGGCTGGCGCACACCCAGTACGAGAGCGGCATTTTCGGCACGCCGTCTGAAACAGCGGAGGCGGGCGACGAGCCGAGGATCGATCTGCCGCTGATCATGCCCGATGACGTGGCGGAGGCCGGACCCCCCCCCTCCGTCGTCGCCGAAGAAGCACCCCCCTTCGCGGCAGCCCAGCGGGCGCCCGCTGCTTCGCGGGGTGCCTCTTCGGCTCCGCCAGCCACCCCGCCGGCTGCGGTCGTGCTGTCGGACGATGATGGCGCGGCGGACACGGCGGCGCTGTCGCGCCTCGAGCCGGTGCTCACCGAGACAATGGCCGAGTTGTATCTGCGCCAGGGTCACCAGGAGGACGCCCTCCGAGTGTACCACGCGCTCCTGGCGAAGCGGCCGGCGGACGCGCGACTGCGGGGGCGGGTCGAGGCTCTGACCGGCGGTGGAAACCGGCACGACGCGGCTGGGACGGGCGAGACCGTGCAGGTGTTCCTGAAGCGCATCCTCGCCGGTCGACCGGGCGCTCCCGGGCCCGCGCCATCGGGTCCGCAGGTCGGGTCTCCGCTTGACGACGCGTTCGCGCCGACTCATTCCGAGGTCGAGCCGGACCCCCGTCCGAGTGTGGTGTCTCCGGGCGAGGCGACCCGCCCGGCGGACGACGCCATCTCGCTCGATGAGGTGTTCGGGGACGAGGGCCCGCGCAATTCGGGCGCGGTTCCGGAGCCGGCGCCCCCCGCCCCCCCCGCGATCTCGGCGCCCGCACCGGCCCCGCAACAGAGCGGCGGGTTCTCATTCGACCAGTTCTTCAGCGCCTCCGAGTCAACGGATCAAGGGGGCAGGGGGGCCGGGAGTATGGGGGGAGCGGGCGGATCCGGGACGCCCGGCGAGGGAGGGGCGACGCCGCCGGCGCGGGCTTCGGGCGGCAGGCTCCGGCCGCCGGTGGAGGACGAGGGCGACCTCGATCAGTTCCAGGCCTGGCTCAGGGGCCTCAAGTCCTAGTGCCGTTCCCGTCGATCGAGCCCTACCGTATCGGAGCCGCGCCCGGCAATCCGCGGGAACGGCACTAGTGCACATCGCCGTGTTGAACGGCCCGAACCTGAATCTGCTGGGAGAGCGAGAGCCGGAGCTGTACGGGCGGATCACCCTCGCGGAGATCGAGGCGCGCACCCGCGAGCGGGCGCGCGCGCTCGACGTCGAAGTGTCGTGGACGCAGACCAACCACGAGGGCGAGCTGGTCGATGCGATCCAGCGGCTCAAGGGCAAGGCGGACGGCCTGATGATCAACGCCGCCGCGTTCACGCACACGAGTCTCGCGGTGCGGGACGCGCTGCTCGCGGTGCGCGTGCCGTTCGTGGAAGTGCATCTCTCGAACATCTTCGCGCGCGAGCCGGAGCGGCGCCGCTCGGTGCTCGCCGACGCCGCCGTGGGCGTGGTGACCGGCTTCGGCGCCGAGAGCTATCGGCTAGGACTCGAGGGCTTGGTCGGCTTTCTCCAGGCCCGCCATGGCGGCTGACCGGCGGCGCGACCGGCAGGAGGCGCTCGTCCGGACGCTGGAAGTGGAGGGCCTGGACGGGCTGGTCGTCACGTCGCACGCCAACATCCGCTACCTCACGGGGTTCTCGGGCTCCGCCGCGGTCGTGGTGGTCACGAGAGCCGACGTGTTGCTCGTGACGGATTTCCGCTACGACGCGCAGGCGCGGGGGGAGGCGGGTGCGGTGGCGCGGATCGAAGTCGACAGCACCAGCGTGTGGGATCGCTTTTTCAAGGAACTCGCGACGCTGGGGCCGCTGACCACGCTCGGGTACGAGGCCCACGCGCTGTCGGTGCACGACGCGGAGCGGTTCGCGCAGGCCGGCAAGGCGTGGCGGTGGATACCGACGACGGAGCTGGTAGAGCGTCTGCGCGCGGTGAAGGACGAAGGCGAGGTGGCTGCCATCCGGAGCGCCGCGCTGCTGGCCGGCGAGGCGTTGCGCCAAACGCTCGCGCAGGTGCGCGCGGGCACGACCGAGCTGGCGATCGCGGGCGTGTTGGAGGGGGCGCTGCGCGGGTTGGGCAGCGAGGGGCATCCGTTCGCGACCATCGTGGCGTCGGGCCCGCGCAGCGCCCTGCCGCACGCGCGCTCGAGCCGCCGGGCGGTGGCGGCCGGCGAGTGGCTGCTGCTAGACTTCGGGGCTCAGGTAGACGGCTACTGCGCGGACATCACGCGCACCGTGGTGGTGGGGGCGCGCGCGACCGAGCGGCAGCAGGTGTTGTACGGATTGGTGCGCGAGGCGCAGCAGCGCGCGCGCGCCGGCGTGCGCGCCGGCATGAGCGGGCGGGAGGCCGACGCCCTGGCGCGCGATCCGATTGCGGCGCGTGGGTTCGGCGAGGCCTTCGGGCACTCGCTGGGTCACGGGCTCGGGCTTGAGGTGCACGAAGCGCCACGCCTCTCCAAGACCAACCCCGATCCCCTCCCCGCCGGCGCGGTGGTCACGATCGAGCCGGGCGTGTATTTGCCGGGCGACGGCGGGGTGCGGATCGAAGACGTCGTTCATCTCGCGGCGGCGGGGCCGGAGCTCCTGAGCGATGGCCTGACGGACCTCTTGGAGCTCGTGTAAGTTTGGGAGCCATGAACCTCGACATCATCGCGCAGCTGGTGCAGATCCTGAGGGAGGCGCCCGAGCTTGGTGCGATCGAGGTCCGCCGGGGTTTGTTCGGGGCCTGGTCGTCGGTGCGGGTGAGCAAGGCCGGGCATACGACCAACGAGGGTGGCCAGCACGCGATCCTGGCTCGGGCGCCCGCCGCGGCGTCGGTGGCGGGTTCCGGCTCCGCGGGGCCCGCGGCCGCGGCCGCGCCGCCGTCGCACCTGGTCGAGATCAAGTCTCCCATGGTGGGGACGTACTACTCGGCGCCGGAGCCCGGCGCCGGGCCCTACGTGAAGGCGGGGAGCCGCGTGGCGACCGGCCAAGTCGTCTGCATCATCGAAGCGATGAAGATCATGAACGAAATCGAGTCCGAAGTGGCGGGCGTCGTGCGGGACGTGCTGGTGGAGAACGCCCAGCCCGTCGAGTTCGGACAGCTCCTCTTCCGGGTGGATCCTCATGCCTGAAGCACCTCAAGCCGGGCAAGCGACGTTCAACTTCAAGGCCGCCATCACGCTGATGGTCCAACGCAATGCGTCGGACCTGCTGCTCAAGGTGGGTCGGCCGGCCACGATCCGGGTGAACGGTGAGCTGGTGTCCCTGGACTCGTCGCCGCTCAAGCCGGAGGAGTTGAAGTCACTCGCCGAGCAGATCATGACCCCCCGACAGGTGAAGGAGTTCGCCGAGCACAAGGAGGCGGACTTCGCGATCGGCGTGCCGGGCGTGGGCCGGTTCCGGACCAACGTGTACCAGCAGCGCGGGACCGTGGCGTTCGCGTTCCGGGCCATTCCGTACGAAGTCAAAACGATCCGCGATCTGAACCTGCCGCCGGTGCTGGAAGAGATCGGGCTGCGGCCGCGGGGGCTGGTGCTGGTGACGGGCGTGACCGGGTCGGGGAAGTCGACGGCGCTCGCGGCGATGATCAACCACATCAATACCAACCGGCGCGTCAACATCATCACGATCGAGGATCCGATCGAGTTTTTGCACCGCGACAACCTCGCCAACATCTCGCAGCGCGAGGTGGGGAACGACACGCTGTCGTTCAACGCGGCGTTGCGCCATGTGCTGCGGCAGGCACCCGACGTGATCCTGATCGGCGAGATTCGCGACATGGAGACGCTCGACACCGCGCTCAAGGCGGCGGACACCGGGCATCTCGTGTTCTCCACGCTGCACACCACGGATGCGACGCAAACGATCAACCGGGTGATCTCATTCTTCCCACCCCATCAGCACGACGAGGTGCGTCACCTCCTGTCGACCGCGCTCCAGGCGATCGTCTCGTTGCGCCTCGTGCCGCGCAAGGACGGCAAGGGACGGGTCCCCGCGTCCGAGGTGCTGATCAACACCGCGGCGGTGCAGGAAAACATGCGCGATCTCACGAAGTCGCTCAGCATCCCCGATCTCATCGCGCAGGGCTCGGTCCAGTACGGGATGCAGAGCTTCGACCAGTCCCTGTTCCTGTGGTACCAGCAGGGGGCCGTCAGCTACGAGAGCGCGATCTTCTACGCCACGAATCCGAGCGAGTTCGCGCTGAAGGTCTCGGGCGTGGACTCGGGCGAGAGCCAGGCGTTCGGCGGCAGCACGGCCGCGGCCGGGCTGCGCGGCGACATCACACCCTGATGTTCAAGAAGGTGCTGATCGCGAACCGCGGGGAGATCGCCCTGCGGGTGATCCGTGCGTGTAAGGAACTGGATGTCCACACGGTGGCCGTCTACTCGGAGGCGGATCGGGACAGCCTCCACACCCGCTTCGCCGACGACGACGTGTGCATTGGCCGGGCGCCCTCCCGCGAGAGCTATCTCAACATCCCGCGCATCATCGCCGCCGCGGAGATCACCGGGGCCGATGCGATTCACCCGGGCTACGGCTTTCTCGCCGAGAACGCCGAATTCGCCGATATCGTGCGCACGTCGAACATCACGTTCGTGGGCCCGAGCGGGGAGCAGATCCGCCAGATGGGCGACAAGGCCGCCGCGCGCAAGCTCGCCCAGAAGCTCAAGGTTCCGACGGTCCCGGGCTCCGCCGGACCGATCGAGGACGCGGAGGCGGGGCTGAAGATCGCCGAGAAGATCGGGTTCCCGGTGATCATCAAAGCGGCGGCGGGCGGGGGCGGAAAGGGGATGCGGGTGGCGCAGGACCCGGAGCAGTTCCCGCAGGCGTTCTCGCTCGCGAAGCAGGAAGCGCTGGCGGCGTTCGGCTCGGACGAGGTGTACCTCGAGAAGTATCTCGCGCGGCCGCGCCACATCGAGATCCAGATCATGGGCGACACCCATGGGCGCATCATGCACCTGTGCGAGCGCGACTGCTCGGTCCAGCGGCGCCACCAGAAGCTCATCGAGGAGGCGCCGAGTCCGGCCGTGGATCAGACGCTGCGGCACGACATCGGCGATGCGGCGGTGCGACTCGCCGAGGCGATCGCCTACGTGGGTGCGGGGACGATCGAGTTTCTGCTCGACGAGGACGGCTCGTTCTACTTCATGGAGATGAATACCCGCATTCAGGTGGAGCACCCGGTCACGGAGATGTGCACCAACTTCGATCTGGTGAAGGAGCAGATTCGCGTCGCGGCGGGGGAGCCGCTGTCGTTCGTGATGAACGGGAACCGGCTGCGCGGCCACGCCATCGAGTGCCGCGTGAACGCGGAAGACCCGTCCCGCAACTTTCAGCCGAGCCCCGGGACGATCACCGTGTACCACCCGCCGGGGGGCCCCGGGGTGCGGGTCGACACGCATATCTACGCCGGCTACTCCGTGCCGCCCTACTACGACTCGCTGCTCGCAAAGCTGATCGTGCACGGCAATAATCGCGCGGAGGCGCTCGCGCGCATGCGGCAGGCGCTCGACTCGTTTATCATTGAAGGCGTGACCACGACCATCCCGTTCCTCAGTCGGGTCATGCGCCATCCCGACTTCATCGCAGGCCGGGTGGACACGAAGTTCCTCGAGCGCGAGCCCCAGCTCCTCCAGCCGCCCGCCCCCGCATGAAGATCGACGTGCATTTCACGCCGCTCGGCCTCGCCGCGGGGGATCTCGCGGGTCATGGCGTCGTCGTCATCGACGCGCTCCGCGCCACGACCACCATCGTCACGGCGCTCGCCAACGGCGCCAAGGCGGTGATCCCCGCGGCGACCTCGGAGGACGCGGTGCGCCTCGCTTCGAACCTCGAAAAGGACGGCGTGGTCCTCGCGGGGGAGCGCCGCAGTGTGAAGATCGAGGGGTTCGCCCTCGGCAATTCGCCGCGCGAGATGACCGCGACCGCGGTGGCGGGAAAGACCATCGTGCTCGCCACCACCAACGGCACGCCGGCCCTGGTCGCCGCACAGGGCGGCGATCCGGTGCTGGTGGGCGCTCCGGTGAACTTCAAGGCGCTGGTGGAGCGCGTCCGGGCGGTGCTGCTCGAGCCGCGCGATCTGCTGGTCATCTGCGCCGGCCGCGAGAGGCAGTTCGCCATCGAGGACGCCTACACGGCGGGCCGGTTGATCAAGGCCGTCAAGAAGGGTCTCCGCAAGCTCGCCTTGAACGACGCGGCCCGCACGGCGCTCGCCCTGACCGACGAGCTCACGAGCTGGCAGGATGCCCTGGAGGGATCCGAAGCGGCACACCAGCTCGCCGACGTCGATCTGGGCGAGGACGTCGCGTTCGCCGCTCAGGCCGACCGGTTCGGCGTCGTCCCCGTATACGCGGATCGCCGCATCACATGAACCGGAAGGCGCGCCAGGAGCTCATCGGCATCGGCGCCCTCGCGGTCGGGCTGTTCCTCGGACTCACCTTGCTGCGACTCTCCATCACCGGCAGCTGGGGCGACCAGATCGGCTCGCGGCTGTGGCGCCTGCTGGGGGTGGGCTCGGTGCTCCTCCCCGTCCTCGGCATCGGTTGGGCGTTGGCGGCGTTCGAGCGCCTCGGAAGCCTGTCCGCCGGGCGGGCGGCAGCCTTGGGGGCGGGGCTGATCCTGCTCCTCCCCTATGGGATCGGCACCGTGACGGGCGCCGGCTTTCCGTCGGCGTACGCCGCCTGGAGCCCGACGCAGAAGCTCGCGGGACTGGTGCCCGCCCTGTTGGCCCATGTCGTCCACCAGGCGGTGGGAACCGCCGGTGGGACGCTGGTGGGTCTGTTCGCCCTCTCGGCGTTGGGGATTCTGACCGTCGGCTGGCATCCGCTGGTGGCGCTCCGCACCGGGAGCAGGGAGCGGGGAGCGGGACCCGCCGTGACACCGAAGACTCCGAAGAAGGAGAACGATGCGGCCCCTCGGGAACGGAAGGAACCGCTCCCCGCTCCCCGCTCCCTGGCGGAGCAGACGCGGAAAGCGAAGAGTGTCCCGCCGCCCAAACCACCGCCAGTGCCCGCCGGTGTTCTGATCCCCCCCATCGATCTGCTGCACCCCGCTCCTCCCGAAGACGGCGACGCCGGTCTGGCGCAGATCGACCAGATGGGGCGGAAGTTGATCGAAACCCTCCAGACGTTTCGCGTCGAAGGCTCGATCGCCGGACGTACGGTCGGACCGGTGGTGACGCAGTACGAAGTGGCGCCTGGCCCCGGGGTCAAAGTCGGCCGCATCGCGGCGCTGGCCGACGACCTGGCGCTCGCGATGCGCGCCCCCTCGCTCCGCATCGTGGCGCCGATCCCAGGGAAGGCCGCCGTGGGCATCGAGGTCCCGAACCCCATGCCGCGCATGGTTCACGTACGCGACCTGATCGAGGGTGCCGAATATCATCGCCCCACGCGCGCCCTCCCGATCGCCCTCGGCAAGAACCTCGAGGGCGATCCCGTGGTCGCGGATCTGGCGAAGATGCCGCACCTCCTGATCGCCGGCGTCACGGGATCCGGGAAGTCGGTCTGCATCAACACCATCATCACGAGTCTGATCTACACGCACCCGCCCGAAAAGCTCAAGCTGCTGATGATCGACCCCAAGATGGTCGAGCTCTCCATGTACGCGGCCCTGCCGCACCTCGGGCTGCCGGTGGTGACGAACCACCACAAGGCGGCGAGCGTGCTCAAGTGGGCGGTGTGGGAGATGGACCGGCGCTATCGGCTGCTGCACGCCAACCACGCGCGCAACATCGTGGACTTCAACCGGAAGGTCGAGGAGAAGCAACCGCTCAAAGGCCCGCGCGAGACGCTGGCCACGCAGGCGGGCATTCAGAAGGAGCTGCCGCTCGACGGCGAATACACGGGTGGGATCTTCCCCTACATCGTGCTCATCGTCGATGAGCTGGCGGACCTGATGCTCACGGTGCAAGGCGAGATCGAAACGCCGCTCGCCACCCTCGCACAGAAAGCTCGTGCCATCGGCATTCACCTGGTGCTCGCCACCCAGCGTCCGTCGGTGAACGTCATTACCGGGCTCATCAAGGCGAACTTCCCCTGCCGGATCGCGTTCCGGGTTTCGGCCAAGGTCGACAGTCGTACCATCCTCGACCAGAATGGCGCCGAGACCATGCTCGGGAACGGGGACATGCTGTTTCTGCCGCCCGGCAAGAGCGAGCTGCTCCGCGTGCAGGGGGCCTTTATCTCGACGGATGAGACCGAACGGCTGATGGACTGGTACAAGGCGCACGCCGCACGGGCGGCTCTAGTCGCGGGCACGAGCATCGATGCACAGGTGACGGCGCTGGAAGAAGCGGAAAAAGCCGGGGACGACGGAAGCGGGAGGGGCGAGGAGGGCACTCCGGGCGAGCGCGATGCGCTGTTCCGGCAGGCCGCGGAAGTGTGCATCCAGAACCAGCTCGGCTCGACCTCGCTGTTGCAGCGGCGCATGAGCATTGGGTACGGGAGGGCGGCGAGGATCATCGACCAGCTGGAGTTGGCAGGGATCCTGGGACCCGCCAATGGGTCGAAACCCCGGGACGTCTTGATGGGATTAGAAGATCTGGACGAGATTTGTGGGAGGGAGTGACAATTGCGGATTGTGGATTTCGGATTACGGATTCTAAGGGCAAGTGTCGTGCGCCACGATCTGCGCTCCTCCCAATCCGCAATCCGAAATCCGAAATCCGCAATCTTCGGGTTCCGTCGGCATAGTTTCGGTTACGTCGACCCCCGGCGGATCGGTAGCTTGCATCTGTGAGGAGCGGCATCAGAACCGACCCGACGCAGTGGACCGACGAGCGCCACCGGCGCGGGATCGCCGGCGAGGAACAGGCGATCCGGTACCTCCTGTCGCGCGGCTGCACGATCGTGGCGCATCGGTTTCGGGTCGGCCATACCGAGATCGACCTGATCGCGCGGCAGGGCGACCTGGTGACGTTCGTGGAAGTGAAGACCCGGCGGGGCAAGGCCTTCGGGAGCCCGTTCGAAGCGGTGACGGGGGCGAAGCGGCGCGAGCTCGTAAAAGCCGCGCGGGTCTGGGTGGACCGCTTCGGGAAGCCGGCGGACATCTATCGGTTCGACTGTATCGCGATCGTGGACAGCCAGCTGGAGCACCTGGCCGACGCGTTCCGCCCCGGGTGGCGATAAACGGGGCTTCGGTGTATATTCGGGCCTCACCAAACGAGGCTCCCAACCCATGTCGAGGACACTCATGGCCGCGGACAAGGAAGTCCCGCAGCTCTCGGACGAGCGCAGAAAAGCCCTCAACCTCGCTATCACGCAGATCGAGAAGACCTGCGGCAAGGGCGCGATCATGCGGATGGGCGCCGATTCGCCGCGGGTACGGGTGGAGGTCATCCCGACGGGCGCAATCAACCTCGACGCGGCGATCGGGATCGGCGGCATCCCGCGGGGGCGGGTGACGGAGATCTTCGGCCCCGAGTCGAGCGGCAAGACCACGCTGGCGCTGCACGTGGTCGCGAACGCCCAGCGCCAGGGTGGGGCGGCCGCGTACATCGATGCCGAGCACGCGCTCGACGTCGAGTACGCGAAGAAGCTCGGCGTGGACATCGACAACCTGCTCGTCTCCCAGCCGGACACGGGGGAGCAGGCGCTCGAGATCACGGAGATCCTGGTGCGGTCCGGAGCGGTGGACGTCGTCGTCGTGGACTCGGTCGCGGCGCTCGTGCCGAAAGCGGAGATCGAGGGCGAGATGGGGGACTCGCTGCCGGGGCTGCAGGCGCGGTTGATGAGCCAGGCGCTGCGCAAGCTGGCGGGGGCGATCAACCGCTCCCGCACCTCGGTGGTGTTCATCAATCAGCTGCGCGAGAAAATCGGGATCATGTTCGGCAACCCCGAGACCACCAGCGGCGGGCGGGCGCTCAAGTTCTACGCGTCGGTCCGACTGGACATGCGGCGCATCGGCCCGGTGAAGGAGCGGGAGGTGGTGATCGGCAACCACGTCCGTGTCAAAGTCGTCAAGAACAAGGTGGCCCCGCCGTTCCGCCAGGCCGAGTTCGACATCATGTTCGACGAGGGGATCAGCCACGAGTCGCTGCTCGTAGACATCGCAGCGGAAGCGGGCATCATCGAGAAGGCCGGCGCGTGGTACGCCTAC
>WNGC01000866.1_pt1 | contig 18117 bp, 16 predicted proteins | sample 5400051 | NCBI WGS metagenome assembly WNGC01 (sample SAMN13153368, study PRJNA577476) | soil metagenome | isolation source: 20 cm soil or saprolite under grassland replicate 2 | place: USA:California | collected 2016-06-15
AAGCCGAGCCGCCGTACGGTCTCGAGCACCCCGCGCGCCGAGCCGTCAAGCAGCTGGGCCCGGACGGCGATCCGACGCGCCTGCTCCAACGTGACTCTTCGAGTCCGGCCGGGCACGGCGACATCATTTCCGATCAATCTCAGTGGGCACGGGCGGAGCCTCGGTTCATTCACACCTCCGTCCCGCGCGGCTGGTCGACACTCGGGTCTTGACTCTTAGGTGTCGACCTGCGAAAGTCTTGTTGCCAAGTCCCTGCGGGCCCTCGGGTTCGTAGGGACTAGGCATTTTCGGGGCCGTTTTTCGCCGAGGCGCTACGCCCTCGGCAGGACGAAGAAGGCGATTGCCGCGTACTGGCAGCCCACCGCTCCAAGGGTCAGCACGTGGAAGAGCTCGTGGTACCCGAACACCTGCGGGTAGGGATCGGGCCGCCGGTAGACGTACACGGCTGCGCCGACCGTGTACAGGAATCCTCCCGCAACGACCAGGGCGAGCCCTGGTGCCGGCACCTTGAGGAGTTGGGAGAACGCAGCCGCACTCACCCAGCCGAGCGCGACGCCGATCGCGGCCGAGAGCCATTTCGGCGCCCGAAACCAGAAGAGCTTCAACAGTGTCGCGCCGACAGCTCCCGTCCAGACGATCGTCATCACGGGCACCGCCCAGCCCTCGGACATCACGAGCAACCCGAACGGCGTGTACGTGCCCGCGATCAGCAGGAAGACGCCGGCGTGGTCGAGACGCGCGAGCCATGCCCGGACCGGCGGCCTCCAAGTCGGACGGTGGTAGAGCGCGCTCGCGCCGAAACAGAACGCGACCGAGCCCGCGAAGACGGCCGCGGCGGTGCGCGCCCGCTCTCCGTCCGCGGTGACGACGAGGGCTGCTCCCAGCCCGAGAGCGGCGTAGAAGCCAACCTCGTGGAAGACGCCGCGAAGCCTCGGCTTCACACGCTCAGCGGTCACCACCACGGCTTATGAGTTTAAGCAGGATTTGACCTTGTCCGGGCCCGTACAGACAGAGAGACATGTCGATTCCCGCGCTAACGCTCACGGTCGCCGCGCTCGCCGCCGGCGGCGCTCCCGCTGCAGCAGTCGGTCTGGCCGCCCCACAAACGCCCCGTATGGACCATGGGAGGCAAGGGCTGACCTCGTCCTGGAGCGCGCTCGGGATCGAGGTGTCAAACCGCGGAACACGGGCCGCGCTGCTCTTCGTGAGCGGCTCGGGCGACGCCCGGGCGCAGGTCCGTCTCCGCGACGCGCGCACGGGACGAATCGTCTATGAAGGCCGGCTGGCGGGCCTTGCCGACCTCCCCGCAGGGCGAATCGGTGGCTCCGACTCGCGGCGCTTCCAGCTCCGCGCCGACCGGCCCGGTCGGTTCACGCTGCGCTGGACTGCGGCAACCGCTTAGCGCCGTCGGCCGGTGATTTGGCGGCCCGCCAGGAGGGAAGTAGGATCGATTGACTGAGCGATCAATCGCCCCCCTCGGTTGATGAGCCGCCTGCTCAGAGTCGCGTGCTGCTCGCCGGAGACCAATCGACGCTGCGCGCCTGGGTGAGGCTTGCACTGGCCCAAACCGAGCTTCGCGTCGCGGGCGAAGCCGCGAGCGCCGAAGAAACGGCTCGGCTCGCCGCCGAGCTCGAGCCCGGCGTGCTCCTGATCGAGGCGACCGGCCTGGAGCTCCTGGGCGAGCTCCGCGCGCGAGGCGTCTCTGTGCCCGTCGTCTTGATCTCCTCCACCCCCGAGCGCGCCTTCAACGAGAACGCGCGCGAGGCCGGCGCGCAGGGAACCGTCCTGGCAACCGGCAGCGTCAGGGCGCTCGTGACCGCTCTGCGAGCCGTCGTGCGAGGCGAGTCATCGTTCGACGCAGGCCATCCCAGGCGGCCGGCCGGCAAGAGCGCGCTCACCCGGCGCGAGCAGGATGTCCTACGCCTGGTCGGGCGTGGGGCGACGAATCGCGAGATCGCGCACGAGCTCGAGATCGGCGACCAGACGGTGAAGACGCTGCTCGCGCGCAGCTGCGCGAAGCTCGGGGTCAGCCGGCGGGGCGATGCCTTCGCGGCAGCGCGCGGGCTCGGGCTGCTGCTCCTGTGAGCGACCCCGTTGCTCCCGCAGCCGAGGCGCTGGCGAGACTCTCGAACGGCCTCCGTAGCCCGCTCGCGCTGATCGCCGGCTACGCCGACCTGCTCGAGCTGCGGCAGGACGCCGAAACCCTCTCGGAGGCGCCGCAACGGATCAAGGAGGCCGCGGCCGACCTGGCCCGCATCGTCGACGACCTGCTCACCGTCTACGCGCTCGACGCGAACGTCCTCTATCTGGCGCCCGTGCCGATGCAGGCCGGGACGCTCGCCGACGAAGCCATTGCGCTGGCGCGAGATCGCGGGACGATCGTTGCGCTCGAGGCCGACGATGGGAGCCGCGACACGGAGCTCCTAGCCGACCCCGAGTACGCGGGCTCGATGCTCTCGACCCTGCTCGAGAACGCACGCCTCCGTGCAGCCAACGCCGGCGCGACGCTGCGTATCCGCCGCACCGGCGGCTTCGTCGAGTTCGAGGTCGGGGACCACGGCGGCGCCGTCGAGGCCGACGAGCAAGCGGTCGCCTTCGACCGCTTCTCGCCGCTCCGGCCTCGGACCGGACTGACGACCGGGCTCGAGCTCTACAAAGTGCGCCGCCTCGCCGAGCTACAACGCGGCCGGGTGTGGGTCGCCGATGGGCCAGGCGACGAAGCGCGCTTCGGCTTCTCGCTGCCGCTCGCACACCACGCCGGAGGTTGACTCCCGCGGAAGTCGGCAACGGTAGACGGACCCATTTGTTGCGATCTTGTTCGACCGCTTGACCGGTACTTGCGCCTTTGAAAGGGTCGCCTTGCGTCGTCGCCGCGTTCTCCTGACGCGCGATCTCGATGATCGAGGTCGGTGCATGCGACGACCAGAAACGGAGGTCGATTTGGCAACGATCGAAAGCACAACCGAGATCCGTCCGTTCAGCGTCGAGGTGCTGGAAGAGGATCTTGTCGACCTCCGTAAGCGCATCGCCGCGACGCGGTGGCCCGAAAAGGAGACCGTCGCAGACGAGACCCAGGGCGTGCAGCTGGCGACGATTCAGGAGCTCGCGCGTTACTGGGGCAGCGACTACGACTTCGGCCGGGTCGAGGCCCGGCTGAGCGCCTTCCCGCACTTCATAACGGAGATCGACGGCCTCGACATCCACTTCATCCACGTCAAGTCGCCGCACGAGAACGCCTTGCCGCTCATCATCACGCACGGCTGGCCGGGCTCGATCATCGAGATGCTGAACGTCATCGGCACTCTCAGCGACCCGACGGCACACGGCGGCGACGCGGGGGACGCGTTCGACATAGTGGTTCCATCGATACCGGGCTACGGGTTTTCGGGGAAACCGACGGCTCCCGGCTGGGACCCCGTCCACATCGCGGATGCTTGGATCGCGCTGATGAGGCGCCTCGGATACACGCACTTCGTCGCACAGGGCGGCGATTGGGGCGCGCAGATCACGGACGTGATGGGGGCAAAGGCTCCTCCGGAGTTGATGGGGATTCACTCCAACATGCCCGGCACGGTCCCGCCCGAGATCTCGAAGACGCTCGGGTCCGTCCAGGAGCCGTCTGGTCTGTCAGCCGACGAGAGCCGGGCGTGGGAGCAGCTGAACTTCCTCTACACGAAGGGCATCGGCTACGCGACCGAGATGAATTTGCGCCCGCAGACGCTGTACGGGCTCGCGGATTCGCCCGTCGCGCTCGCCGCCTGGATGCTCGACCATGACGCGCGCAGCTACGAGGACATCGCACGCGCCTTCGACGGCGACCCCGTCGGCAGCCTCACGCCAGACGAGGTCCTAGACAACATCACCCTTACCTGGGTGACGAACACTGGGATTTCGTCGGGTCGCCTCTACTGGGAGAACACGCTCGGCTTCTTCGACGTCAAGGGCGTCTCGGTTCCGGCTGCCGTAAGTGTCTTCCCTCGGGAGCTCTATCGGGCGCCGCGGAGCTGGACCGAGCAGGCCTACCCGAAGCTCATCTACTTCAACGAGGTCGACGAGGGCAACCACTTCGCCGCCTGGCAGGAGCCCGAGCTCTTCACCCAGGAACTGCGCGCGGCGTTTCGTCCGCTGCGAACCACTAAAGACCAAGGGAGGTCGTCATGAGCACCACCGCCGAGACCGCCACCGGCATCCGTCCCTTCCACTTCGAGATTTCCGATGACGAGCTCACCGAGCTGCGCCGCCGCATCACCGCGACGCGGTGGCCCTCCACGGAGCTGGTCAGTGATCGGTCGCAGGGCGTGCAGTTGGCCCCGCTGCAGAAGCTCGCCCGCTACTGGGTGACCGATTACGACTGGCGCAAGGCCGAGGCGAGGCTCAACGCCCTGCCGCAGTTCACGACCGAGATCGACGGCGTAGACATCCACTTCATCCACGTCAAGTCGGCTCACGAGAACGCGTTGCCGCTGATCATGACGCACGGCTGGCCCGGCTCGGTCATCGAGCTGCTCGAGGCCATCGGGCCGCTGACCGACCCGACCGCACACGGCGGTGACGCCGAGGACGCGTTCCACCTCGTGGTGCCGTCCCTGCCCGGCTACGGCTTCTCCGGCGAGCCGAAGGAGCTCGGCTGGAACGTCGGCCGCATCGCGCAGGCGTGGGCGGAGCTGATGCGCCGCCTCGGCTACACGCGCTACGTCGCCCAGGGCGGCGACGTGGGCGCCTCCGTCACCGACCAGATGGGCCGCCAGGGACCCGAGGGGCTGCTCGGCATCCACACGAACTTGCTCGTGACGACGCTGGCCGGCGGCCCCATGCCGTCGGAATCCGAGGAGGAACGCGCCGCACTCGAGCAGATCAACACCTTCAAGACGAGCGGCTTTGGCTACTTCCTGGAGCAGGCCACGCGGCCACAGACGATCGGCTACGCCCTGCTGGATTCACCCGTGTCCCTGGCGGCCTGGATGCTTGACCACGACACTGACGCCTACTACAAGATCTCCAGCGCCTTTGTCGACGGGCAGCCCTCGGGCAATCTCACGCGGGACCACATCCTCGACAACATCACGCTGTACTGGCTGACGGGCACCGGGGCCTCGGCGGCGCGGTCGTACTGGGAGAACGGACAAGCGCAAGCTGCGGCCCTCGCCGCAGGCCAGGCTCCTCCGCCGGTCTCGCTCCCGGTCGGATTCACCCAGTTCCCCGGTGAGATCTTCCGCGCCCCGCGCAGCTGGGTCGAAGCGGGATACCCCAACGTCACCTACTTCAACGAGGCCGAGAGGGGCGGCCACTTCGCCGCCTGGGAGGAGCCGGGGCTCTTCTCCAAGGAGGTCCGAGCAGCCTTCAGATCGCTGCGGTAGCCGGCAAACCCGAGCAACAAGGGAGGGTCAAGTGAGCTCCGTCGACACAGCTCTTCAACCTGCGGTCGCGCGCGACCAGGCGCGCGCGCTCTTCGGCCAGACGATGGGCCTCGTGGCGGTCACCGCGGGGCTGTTCGCACTCGGTGCCTACCTTGGTCGGGACCTGTCCTACGGGTGGGGCTTCGCGGCGTTCATCGCGAGCTTCGGGCTCTTGATCGGCCTCAACTTCGCCGCCAGGCGCTCCGAGCAGCTCGCGATTGGCCTGCTCTTCGGCTTCGGCGTCCTAATCGGGCTGGGAACCGCGCCGACGATTGCCTACTACGCCTCGACGAACCCGCAATCGGTCTGGCAGGCGGGAGGGGCGACCGCACTCTTCATCGCGGGCTTCGGCGCGGCTGGGTACGCCACGCGTCGCGACCTCTCGGGCGTCGCCCGAGCGTGCTTCTGGGCGCTCCTCGCCCTGATCGTCTTCGGGATCGTGACCATCTTCGTGCGAATCCCCAATGGCGCGCTGATCTACTCGATCGCCGGTCTGGTGATCTTCGCCGGGTTCACGGCATTCGACTTCCAGCGCCTGAGGCGGACGCAGGACATTCGTGCCGCACCGCTGCTCGCCGCCTCGATCTTCCTCGACGTCCTCAACGTCTTCCTGCTCCTGCTCTCGCTCTTCAATCGGGACTAGCCGGTGTCTCCTACCCAGACCGAGACGCAGCAGCCGCCGGGACCCGCGCCCAGCAGCTCCTTCGGCGTCCTCGGCCAGGTCGACGGTGGCGCCAAGTGAACCGGCTCACCGGCTTTTTCGCCACCGGGGCAGCGGCCCTCCCAGTCGAGGGCGAGTTGCCGCCGCTCGGCGGCGCAACCGGATGGCTCAATTCGCCACCGCTGACACCCGCCGAGCTACGCGGCAACGTCGTCGTGATCAACTTCTGCACCTATACGTGCATCAACTGGCTACGCCAGCTTCCCTACGTCCGCGCCTGGGCGGAGCGATACAAGGATCAGGGCTTGGTGACGATCGGCGCCCACACGCCGGAGTTCTCCTTCGAGCAAGACGTCGACAATGTCCGCCGGGCCGTGCAGGAGATGCACCTCGAGTACCCGATCGCCATCGACAGCGACTATGCGATCTGGCAGGCGTTCGACAACGCATACTGGCCTGCCCTCTACTTCGTAGACGCCGAGGGTCATATTCGTCACCATCACTTCGGCGAGGGCGCATACGAAGAGTCGGAAATGGTCATTCAACGCCTGCTCACCGAGGCCGGCCAGAGCGGCGTCGGTCATGACCTCGTCTCGGTCAATGCCGGTGGGATCGAAGCCGCCGCCGATTGGGGCAGCCTGAAGTCGCCGGAAAACTACGTCGGCTACGAGCGCACCGAGAACTTCGCGTCTCCCGGTGGTGTAGTGCCGAACGAGCCTCAGGTCTACAGCGCTCCCGACGAGCTGAGACTCAACCACTGGGCCCTGCCCGGTGACTGGACGGTGGGGAGAGAGGCCACGCGGCTGAACGAAGCCGACGGGTCGATCGTCTACCGCTTCCACGCACGTGATCTCAATCTCGTCATGGGACCTGCAGCGAAGGGAACCTCCGCGCGCTTTCGGGTGCTCGTCGACGGGCAGCCACCGAAAGCGGCGAACGGCGGTGACGTCGACGAGCAAGGCAACGGCTCAGTCGGCGAGCAGCGGCTCTATCAGTTGATACGGCAGCCCGGCCCAATCGCCGACCGCACGTTCGAGATCACGTTCCTCGACGCAGGTGTCGAGGCCTACGCCTTCACGTTCGGTTAGTGCTGCCGGCAGAGCCGGTCGCGGTACGAGTCGAGAATCGCGTTCCCCGCCTGCTCGTAGGCGACGTCATCCGGGTTCTTCGGGTTGTAGGGGTGAAGCCCCGAGCCCTCCCAGCTGATGTCGGGCGTGACACCCGGGCCTGGCACGGTCAGCCGGTAGCGCTTCCCGACTCCGGGACCGCGGCGGTGGTGGCGCGGCCAGTTCGGGGGCGCGACATAGCCGCCGCCCGTCGGGTCATGGCGGTAGAAGCCGTAGCAGAAGACACCGGTGCCCTTGTGGGTGACGAACGAGTTCTCGCGCCGCCAGCCGCGCCCGTAGGCGGGCGCGTTCAAAGTGTCGAGGTAGAGCAGGCGCCCGAAGCGATCCGTCGGAGCTCCCAGTCGCGTCGTGCCGTAGCCGTACACCGGACGGCCCAGATAGGTGAGCCGCCCGAACACGTGCTGGAATCGGCCTCCGTAGATCCAGTCCGTGTGCACCTCCAGCTCCGCGATTGGGCCGCTCCAGTGCGAGAGCGTCAGCCAGGGCGTCTTCTGAGCAGGCAGCCAGGGAAGGAACCCGAGATCCGGCAGCGCAACTCGCCAGCTCTGCAGGGCCCAGTAGCTTCCATCGCCCGCCGTGCAGCTGGCGACGACGTTCGTGAGCACCGGTCCGTCGTAGCGGCGGCACGTGTCGGGGAATGCCTGCCAGAGGCGCCGGTGGTACGTGCCCCAGCCGCCTGAGTAGTCGAGCCGGAACGCGACCTGCTTCCCCCCGCTCGAGGACGGCCGCGCGTTGATCGCGCCCCAGCCGAGCACGCGCCGGAGCCGACCGCTGGCCCGGTAGGTGATCAGGGCCTGCCCTTTGGCGTTGACCTGGATGTGGACGTTGCGCGCGTTCCGGTCGACGAGCTGTGAGGCTTGTACCGGGCCGCCGAACGCGAGTGCCGCGAGGAAGGAGACGGACAGGGCCAACACGGCGAGGGGGATGTTCTTGGAGGGAACCGAGCGGGCCCTGCCCATGTCTTCGTCTCCTCAGCGTTGCAGCGTCGGGAGATAAGGAGCGGGAGCCGCCGAAAACTTGCGGTCGGACTAGGCGCCTGCCGCCGGATAACTGACCGTCAGCGCAAACGCCACAGGCCTGCGGCTGGTCGTGCTGACGACGAGTCGATACGTCCGCGCGCGGACTTGGGCGCGCAGGCTCGCGCGACCGGCGCCACGGGCGGAGACCGCGACGCGTCCCGCTGCCACCAGTCTGAGCCGGATCGTTGGGCGGCCGGTGCGGGCCTTCACCGTCGCTCTGAGCACGCCCGCACCGGTCACGATCACGACACTCGCGTTCTTTCCGCGCCTGAGCGTGCCGGTGACGACCTTCGTCCTTCGCGCCCCGGCAGAAGTCCCAGTCCCACTTGCGCCGCCCCGCGGCTGCGCCTGGCTTGGGGCCGGGGTCTCCGTAGGAGCCAGTCCGGGAGCAAGGGTGTGCAGAGTGGCGTAGGCGTCGACCCGCCCGCTCGCGACGCCGGGAATCGGGACGGCGCTCGCCTCGATCGCCTGCTCGACCTGCCCGGGCGTCGCTCCCGGCACGAGCGAGAACGCGAGCGCGGCGATTCCGCTGACGACCGGAGCGGCCGAGGATGTGCCGAGGAACGAGACGTAGGTGCCGCCGAGCCCGGTCGTCGAGTTCTCGCCCGGGGCGGCGACCCGGGCACCGGAGTTCGAGAACCCGTAGAGCCGGTCGTTCTGGTCGGAGGCCGAGACGCTCAGCACGTTGGGGAGAACGGCCGGGTAGTCGGGCGACGGGCTGCCCTCGTTACCGGCCGCCGCGACGACGAGGACACCGTGCAGCCAGGCGTACTGCGCGCCGGCCGCGAGCGTCAGATCGTTGACCGGCGAGCCCAGGCTCGCGTTGATCACGCGGGCGCCGTGGTCGGTCGCCCAGATGATCCCCTGCGCAAGACCTGACGCAAAGCCGGTCCCGTCGGCGCCGAGCACCTTGACCGGCATCAGCCGGCAGGCCCAGCAGTAGCCCGCGACGCCGATCACGTTGTCCGAGCTTGCGGCGACAACACCGGCGACGGCGGTGCCGTGGCCGTTGTCGTCGCTCGGGTCCTGGTCGTTGTTGACGTAGTCGTAGCCGGCAACGAGCTTGCCGCGCAGGTCCGGCTGCCCCGGATCGATGCCGGTGTCGAGAATCCCCACGACCACCTGGGAGGAGCCGGTGCTCAGGTCCCAGGCCTGCTCGGCGTGGGTCTTCGTGACCGACCACTGGGTCGGCAGGAACTCGTCGTTCGGAACCCGCGAGGCGCGGACGATTCCGTCGACCTCCGCGTAACGGACGCGCGGGTCGGAGCGCAGGAGCGCCAGCGCACCATCGGGCTCGCCGCCGTCTAGGCGGAGGACATCGGCCCGCAACGCTCCGATCCGTCCGATCACCTCGGCGCCGAGCTCCCGCTCGAGCTCAGGGGCGCCGCTGTAGCCCTCAGCCGTGTAGCCGACGACGATCCGCGTCGCCGCGGGAGAAGCCGGCACTCCGCCGGGCGAAAGAAGCAACAGCACCCCGGTGGCCAGCGCCGATCCAAGCGAGCGGAACATCGCAATGCGGCAGGGAGCAGCGGGCCACCTTTCTTGCGGGCGGACGCAATCTTTCCGGCCGTCGTGCCCCTACCGAACGAGATCGCAACAAACGAGGAGGTACTCGAAGCGATGTCGTTCAGCCCAGCAAGAAAAGCCCAGCTCTCCGCCGTGTTCGGCGCGCTCGCAATCGCGCTCGCGCTCGTGCCCGGCGCTCGATCCGGTTCGATCCCGCAGCTGCTCAATCTCGGCCCGATCACCGTCCTCAACGGCACCGCGATCGTCAGCGGCACCGTCGGCGGCGCCGGCGCCGGCTCGCAGCTGACGGTCAACGGCCACCCGCTCAGCCTGGACGCCGCAGGCAACTTCGCCGGCGTCGTCAGCCTCGACGGAGCGAGCACGCTCGACCTCAGCATCGGGAACTCGAGCGGCCAGCTGGTGGACTTCCACGTTCCCGTCGCCCTCGCAGGTCCCGGTGGGATCATTCCCGGCTCCGTCCTCGACGCCGTCAAGCAGGCAGGCGCGACGCTGCTCGAGCCTGCGGGCGGGTTCATAGGCGGCCAGCCACTTACGGTCGCGGGCAGCGTGGCCGACAAGGGCCAACTCGCCGCCCTCGCAGTGAACGGAACCGACGTGATGCGGTTGCTCGGAACCGACCAGTCGTTCTCGGTCCAGGTTCCCGGGACGACGAAGGAGATCACGCTCACCGCCACCGACAAGAGCGGAGTGACCGAGACGACGCATTACCAGGTGCTCGCCGGCTCGGGCGGCCTCGCGACCCCCCTCGGCCCGTACGTGACCGCGAGCAGCGCGGTCGGGCTCAAGATCGCGAAGGTCCGGTACGTCGCAACGGGCGTCGCGAAGACGAAGCGGCTACGGATGATCGTGACCGTCAAGGACAGCCGCGGCCTCTTGGTCAGCGGAGCGAAAATCAAGATTCGCTCGAAGGCGGCCGGCCGGCTGACTCGCCGCGCGCAGATCAAGGCGAGCAGCAAGACCGGCCAGGCGGCCTTCATCCTGCGCGTCAAGCCGCGCATCCTCGGCAAGCGCCTGGTCATGGTCACCGTGGCGCGGACACCAACCGCGAAAGCGGCGAAGACGACCTCGATCCGCCTCGCGAAGGCCCGCAGCACCAGGAAGCACTAGCCCCAGGTCCTCCTCGAACCGGCAAACGCGGATGCCGCACGGGCGGCATCCGCGGCCGGCCCCACCGAGCGCAGGACTCATGCGAGCGGCGCTGTCCGCCGACAACCAGAGCAAAGCCGCCGAAAGGGTCGGGCGATGCTCGGAAGCTTCAAGCACAAACTCGCGGTCTATTTCCTGCTCCTCGCGGTCGCGCCACTGACGGCCGCCTTCTGGGGCTTCGGCACGGTCACGAAGCGCGCCGAGGAGCGGCGGGCCGACTCGCGCCTCGAGGCCGAGCTGCGAGCCGTCTTCGCGTCCTACGAACGGCAGGCAAATCACGTCGAGGCGCTCGCGCGGAACCTGGCCGGGCGCCGCGACGTCCAGCGGGGCTTGCGTCTTGGCAGCTTCGGGCGGCTCCCCCGCGACGTTGCAGTCCTCGGGCCGCACCGCCTCGTGGTCGGGCTCCGGGGGACGATCGAGTCAACCCAGACGGTCCGGGTCAAGGCGGGCCGGCGCGTGATCGGATCGATCCTCGCGGTGCTCCCGCTCGACCGCTCGCTGCTGCGCCACCTGCATTCCGAGAGCGGACTCGCGCGCGGCGACCGGATTGTCTTCGTTCCCCGCTCGAAGCCGGACCGGCCCGCGCCGCAGCCGGTCGCTTCCGGCCGGCCCCTGGCGGTGTCTGTGGCCGGGACGCGCTATCGAGCGCTCGCGACCAGGCCGCTGGGCGAGCAGCCGGACGTCCAGATCGCGGTGCTCGCGCCGGCGGAGCCGATCGAAGCCGAGGTCGCGGCGACGCGGCGGCACCTGCTCTACGTCCTGCTCGGGGCCCTGCTCGTCCTGGCGGCGATCGCCGCCGCCGAGGCGAGGTCGGTCATGCGCTCGGTGCGTGAGCTTGCCAGCACGGCGGATGCGATCGGACGCGGCCGGCTCGATCGCCGCGTGCCCGTCCGCGGCCGCGACGAGTTCGCCGACCTCGCCGGCTCCTTCAACTCGATGGCCGACCAGCTGCGGACTCGGCTGGTCGAGCTGGAGCTGCAGCGAACCCGGCTCCGAGAGTCACTCAGCCGGACCGGCGAACTGCTGACGGCGACGCACGACGTCGACCAGCTCCTGACGCTGATTGCCTCGGCCGCCGTCGAGGCAGCGGATGCAGAGGGAGCGGTTCTGCTCGGCGAGGACGGTGCGGTAGTCGAGGTCGGCACCCTCGCGGACGACGCGAAGACCTTCGAGCTCCCGATCGCGACCAGCGACCGTTTCGGGATCCTGATCCTGTACGCCGCCGAGCTCGACGAGGACAACCTGCTCGCAACGCGGGCTCTGGTCGCGCAGGGAGCGAATGCGCTCGAGAACGCGAAGCTGCACGAGGCGGCCGCAAGGCAAGCGAGATCCGACGGCTTGACGGGGCTCGCGAACCGGCGGCACTGCGGAGAGCGCCTGCTGGCCGAGGTCGCCCGCAGCGAGCGCTACGAGACGCCGCTCGCGGTGGTCCTCAGCGACATCGACGAGTTCAAGGCCGCCAACGACACGTACGGCCATGCCTTCGGCGATCTCGTCTTGCAGCGGTTCGCGGACGTGCTGCGCGAGACGCTCCGCGACATCGACGTCAGCAGCCGCTGGGGCGGCGAGGAGTTCCTGGTCGTCCTGCCCGGCACAACGTTGGAAGGGGCGGTCGAGGCCGCCGAGCGGATCAGGACGGCGTTCGCGGCGCTCGAGCTCGCGGCCGGAGATGCGACAACGCGGATGACGGCGAGCTTCGGCGTTGCCAGCTTCGTCGCCGGAGTCGACCCGCTCGAGCTCGTTCGGGCCGCCGACGAGGCCCTCTACGAGGCGAAGCGCCGCGGCAAGAACCGCGTCAGGGCCGCTGTCGAAACCGTTGCGGCCGAGCGCTGAGCCCGGGTTCCCTCGGATGAGGGAGTTGCCGGGTGACAAACAGATACGGGAACTTCCGCAATAAAAGGTGTTCAAACCTGCTCGAAGGTTGTGAACAGCGCTTCCCCGGTCGGGTGATGCGAGCGGGCCTAGGTTCGGGCTAGCTGCGACTACGTGATGACGACGCCGCGCGGGAGGCACCCCGCAGCAACCGCGACCGTTCCTCGCTCGGAACTGCCACAGGTCCGCCTGGTCCTGGGGGCAGCAGCCGCTGCCGTCGGGCTCTTCGCCGCACTCCACTGGATCGTCCTGCCAGGCGACCATCTCTGGCTGGATCAGAAGAACCGCCGCACAGAGTCGGTGGCCGCGCTCGACTCGGCGAAGGGCGCCGGGTCCCGCCGCAACCCGGCCGCCGATCGCGTCGCCGGAGCACATCCAGCCGCGCGCGGGCGAGCCGCCGCCGTCAAGGCGCGCCGCGGGCAGACCCAGAAGACGGCGCCGCGGACGGCCGGCAAGCCGATCGGATCTGCGCCGTCGACCAAACAGCCCGGCGCACCGGCCGTCGGGGGCGACCCGACCGCAAGCGGAGGCGAAGGTCCGGCAGCGACCGAGACGCCCGCCGTCAACCAGGACTTCGGTTCTTCGCCGCCGCCGCCCCCGCCGCCGCCCCCTCCGCCCATTGGTCTACCCCAGCTCCCGCAGCTGCCTCAGGTTCCCGAGGTTCCTCAGGTTCCCGTCCCGAGTGTCCCGGACGTGCCGAAGCCGCAGGTACCGAGCGTCCCGACCCCACAGCTGCCGACGCTCCCGTGAAACGGGCTTTCAAGAGCAGCGCAAGTTTTTCGCTACCGCTGCCCCACACCTATGCCGACACACGCATCGAGGAGGCGAGGGTGGGCAAGTCAATCGTTCCAGCGTCAGCAAACCGAGGCACTCCGTCAACCCGTCGTGAGAGGGGTGCCGCATGAGCGCGGTGCTCCAGGCACCCGTTGCTCGCCCGACCGAGCCCGTCGAGCTGACCGAATACCTGTACGAGAATTACGGCCAGCGCGTCTTCACGTTCTGCTACAGCCGCCTTCGCAACCGCGAGGAGGCACAGGACGCGGCGCAGACGACCTTTATCTACGTGCTCCGCTCGCTTCAGCGCGGCGTCGTGCCCGAGTTCGAGCTCGCGTGGCTGCTCAAGATCGCGTTCAACGTCTGCCGAGGCACCCGGCGGTCGAGCGGGCGTCTCACCGCCGTCACCCAGGAGGTCGAAGACATCGACGAGCTCGCTGCGCCTCAGGCGGCCGGCCACGAGGGGAGCGAGCGGCTCGAGGCGCTGCGGGACGGGCTCGCGCATCTTCCCGAGCGCCAGCGTCGCGGCATCCTCCTGCGCGAGTGGCAGGGCCTCTCCTACGCGGAGATCGCCGATGAGCTCGATCTGAGCGTCGGAGCCGTCGAGACGCTCCTCTTCCGCGCGCGCCGCAACCTGGCGTCGCGGCTCCAGCACGTTCGCAGCGGCGTCGCCGCGATCAACGTCGTCACTTTGGCGCCGTTCCTTCGCTCGATCGCGCGAGGCGGTCTCGGCAAGCTCGGCCTGATCGGTGCGAGCGCGACCGTGGCGCTCGTCCCGGTCGTCGCCATTGAGATCGCGCCTGCTCTCGCGGACGGCAAGGCCGCCGTCACGCTTCGGTCCGCTGTTCCGGTCGAGCCGTCGAGTGCCCCGCAGCTCGCCACCACTGCCCATCACCCCACCGCCGAGGCGGCCGCCTCCCCCGGCGTGCTGCCCGCCGCCCGACACCGGCAGTTGCCGCAGCGGCCGACCACCGCCACAGAAGCCGCTGAGTCCACTCTCCTCCCGGGTCCCACCGCGCCCGCCCCGGTTTTGGGCTCCCAGGAGCCGGCCCCGACGACACCCGAGCAAACGCTTTCACCGCCGCCGCTGAAGGCGCCGCCGTCGGCCCCGGTCGGCGTTCCCGTTCCGAACCTCGAGCCGCCGGCCGGGCTACCGCCGGCAGCCACCGACGCGCTCGACACGCTCACGACCGTGGTCAGCGGCGTCACCGAAGCCCTCCCTGTAGGGAAGTAGCCTCGTTAGCGGTGCCAGGCGGCGACAACCGGCAGGGCGACAAGAGCGACTCCCCCGCCGGCAAGTAGCGAAGCTGCGACGGCTCGCCGGCGCAGCCGCCCGCCTACGGCCTCCTGCTTCCCTCGCACCCAGTCGGCGACTGCGAGCCTCGGAAGGTGATGCAGGTAGGCGAGCACGTGGATGCCGATCGCCCCGAGCCAGATGATGAAGCTGACTTTGTGGATCGCGAAGACGAGCGAGTTGGGATGCTCGAGCAGCATCAGCGCGACTCCGCTTCCGAACAGGCCGATCGTCGATGCGACCAGGGCCGGTGCAACGAGGATCCGCATCACGAGCTGCGGCGGCCCTTTCTCCCGGAAGATCGCGCTGCCCGTGTAGTAGCGGAAGAACCGGTAGAAGGTACTTCCCAATTTGAGCGCGATCGGCGGAATCAGGGCGACGCCGATCAGCATGTGCAGCGATAGGAACGAGTGGAGCGAGAGCAGCGTCAGCCCCTCGATCGGCAGCAGCACGAGGAGAATGAGTCCGGTCGTCGCGGTCAGGCGAGCGTTTCCGTCGGCGCCGGTGAAGGCGGTCCGAAGTCTGGCCGCTCGAGCCGGGCGACGTTCGCGAGTGAGCGTTTCCACACCGGAAGTGGAGCAAGACCAGATGAGAAAACCGTGAAAGCCACGCGGACTCTCGAGAGTGATTGTGCAGCCAAGCCTCCGGGGCGTCATGCTCAACGAGGACGCGATCGAGAAAGGAACCACGAGCATGAGCGGATCAGCGAGTGAGCCTGGTGCACTTCCGGCGGCCGAGCCGTTCGACATCAGCGGCACCAAGGACAGGCTCGCGGCCGGCACCGGCGGCTACGAGGTCGTCCATCGCTCCCCCGGGCTCGAGATCGGCGTTTACGTGCTTGTGTCACCCGAGGCAGACCGCCAGTCGCCCCACGACGACGACGAGGTCTACATCGTGATCGAGGGCAGCGGCGTGCTCGAGATCGAGGGAGAGAACGTCGAGCTTCGCCAGGGGCACGCCGTCTTTGTTCCGGCGGGCGCCGAGCACCGCTTCGTCGGCTACGAGCAGCTCAGCGTGCTCGTGATCTTGGAGAAGTGGCGGCGATGAGCCTGCCGTCCACAATGACGCAGACGCTGCCGGCGGAAGAGTTGCGGCTAATCGACGCGTACTGGCGGGCCGCCAACTACCTCTCGGTCGGCCAGGTCTACCTGCTCGACAACCCGTTGCTCCGCGAGCCGCTCCGGCCGGAGCACGTCAAGCCCCGCCTGCTCGGCCACTTCGGGACCGTTCCCGGCCTCAATCTGATCTACGTCCACCTGAACCGCGCGATCCGGGAGCGCGACCTCGACGCGATCTACATCACCGGGCCCGGCCACGGCGGCCCGGCCGTCGTCGCGAACGCGTGGCTCGAAGGCACCTACACCGAGCTCTACCCGCATGTCGGCCGAGACGAGGAAGGGATCCGCCACCTCTTCCGCCAGTTCTCGTTTCCCGGCGGCATCCCCAGCCATGCGGCGCCCGAGACGCCCGGGTCGATCCACGAGGGCGGCGAGCTCGGCTACTCGCTCTCGCACGCCTTCGGCGCCGCCTTCGACAACCCCGAGCTGGTCGTGGCCTGCGTTGTCGGCGACGGCGAGGCCGAAACCGGCCCGCTGGCGACGGGGTGGCACGGCAACAAGTTCCTGAACGCGCGCACCGACGGCGCAGTCCTGCCGTTCCTTCACCTCAACGGCTACAAGATCGCGAATCCGACCGTGCTCGCACGGATTCCCGAGCAGGAGCTCGTCTCGTTTCTCGAGGGCTGCGGCTGGCGGCCGTTGATCGTCGCCGGCGACGAGCCGGACGCGGTCCACAAGGATCTCGCCGGCGCCCTCGACGAAGCCCTCGACCAGATCGCCGAGATTCAGCGCGCGGCCCGGGAGGAGGGCGTCGAAGCGCGGCCGCAGTGGCCGATGATCGTCCTGAGGACGCCGAAGGGCTGGACCGGCCCCAAGGAGGTCGACGGCCTGCCGGTCGAGGGAACCTGGCGCTCGCACCAGGTGCCGGTCACGGGCGTCCGCGACAACCCCGACCACCTCCGCGTGCTCGAGGACTGGTTGCGCAGCTACCGGGCCGAGGAGCTCTTCGACGAGGAAGGGCGCCTCGTTCCCGAGCTCGGTGAGCTGCCGCCGCGCGGCGGCCGGCGGATGAGCGCGAACCCGCACGCCAACGGCGGCGAGCTGATGCAGGATCTCGTCTGCCCGGACTTCCGCGACTACGCGATCGACGTCCTGGCGCCCGGCACGACCTTCAGCGAGCCCACGCGCGTGCTCGGCGGCTTTCTCCGGGACATCGTCGCCCGCAACCCATCGAACTTCCGGATCTTCGGGCCCGACGAGACGGCGTCGAACAGGCTCGACGACGTCTTCGAGGTGACGGAGAAGGTCTGGGAGGCGGAGATCGTGGCGACCGACGAGCACCTCGCCCCCGAGGGCCGGGTCGTCGAAGTGCTCTCGGAGCATCAGTGCCAGGGCTGGCTCGAGGGCTACCTCCTCACCGGCAGGCACGGGCTCTTCAATTGCTACGAGGCCTTCGTCCACATCGTCGACTCGATGTTCAACCAGCACGCCAAGTGGCTGAAGGTGACTCGGGGCATTCCCTGGCGGCGCCCGATCGCCTCGCTCAACTACCTGCTCAGCTCGCACGTGTGGCGCCAGGATCACAACGGCTTCACCCACCAGGATCCCGGCTTCATCGACCTCGTCGTCAACAAGAAGGCCGAGGTGATCCGCGTCTACCTGCCTCCCGACTCGAACACCCTGCTCTCGGTCGCCGATCACTGCCTCCGCAGCCACCACTACGTGAACGTGATCGTCGCGGGCAAGCAGCCGTCCCTCAACTACCTGCCGATGGACAACGCGATCGTGCACTGCACCCGCGGCGTCGGTATCTGGGAATGGGCGTCGAACGACGAGCAGGGCAAGCCGGACGTCGTCCTCGGCTGCTGCGGTGACATCCCTACGCTCGAGACGGTCGCGGCGGCGGCGCTGCTTCGCGAGCACCTGCCGGAACTGAAGGTGCGGGTCGTGAACGTGGTCGACCTGATGCGCCTCCAGCCCGATACCGAGCATCCGCACGGCCTCTCCGATCACGAGTTCGACGCTTTGTTCTCGCCGAACCGGCCCATCGTCTTCGCGTACCACGGCTACCCGTGGCTGATCCACCGCCTCACCTATCGGCGCACAAATCACGGGAACCTGCACGTCCGCGGCTACAAGGAGGAAGGCACCACGACGACACCGTTCGACATGGTCATGCTCAACGACCTCGACCGGTTCCACCTCGTCATGGACGTGATCGACCGCGTGCCGGGGCTGGCCGA
>WNGC01000868.1_pt1 | contig 18111 bp, 20 predicted proteins | sample 5400051 | NCBI WGS metagenome assembly WNGC01 (sample SAMN13153368, study PRJNA577476) | soil metagenome | isolation source: 20 cm soil or saprolite under grassland replicate 2 | place: USA:California | collected 2016-06-15
CGCGCCGACGTACTCCTGCGGCACGAAAATGATGGTTTCGATGATCGGCTCGCGGATCTCGTCGATTTTCGAGGGATCCGGCATCTTCGCCGGGTTCTCGATGCGCGTGATCGTTCCGTCGCGGAGCTGAATCTCGTAGACGACGGTGGGAGCGGTTGTCACGAGCGCCATGTCGTACTCGCGCTCCAGGCGTTCCTGCACGATGTCCATGTGCAGCAGGCCGAGAAACCCGCAGCGGAATCCGAAGCCGAGGGCCTGGGAGGTTTCCGGCTCGTAGTGCAGCGAGGCATCGTTGAGCTTCAGCTTCTCCAGCGCGTCGCGCAGCGCTTCGTATTCGCTCGCCTCGACCGGGTAGAGGCCGGCGAACACCTGCGGCTTGATCTCCTTGAAGCCCGGAAGCGGCGCGGCCGCGGAACGATTGACGAGGGTGATGGTGTCGCCGACGCGCGCGTGCTGGAGCTCCCTCACCCCCGCCGTGACGAATCCCACCTCTCCGGCCGAAAGCTGCTCCCGGGCTTGCGACTTCGGCGTGAATACGCCGACCTGCTCGCACAGATGGATCGCCTGCGTCGACATCAGCAGCAGCTTGTCCTTCGGCCGGATGATCCCGTCCACCAGGCGCACCAGCATGATCACGCCGACGTAATTGTCGAACCAGGAATCGATGATCAGTGCCTTCAGCGGCGCATCGGGATCTCCCTTCGGAGGCGGCATTCGACGGATCACGGCCTCGAGAACGTCCTCGACCCCTTCCCCGGTCTTGGCGCTGACGAGCAGAGCATCGCTTGCCTTGATGCCGATGACGTCCTCGATTTCCTGGATGGCGCGCTCCGGATTGGCCGAGGGCAGGTCGATCTTGTTGAGCACCGGCACGACCTCGACGCCCTGTTCGATCGCGGTGTAGCAATTGGCGACGGTCTGCGCCTCCACTCCCTGGCTCGCGTCCACCACCAGAAGCGCCCCTTCGCACGCGGCCAGCGAGCGCGATACTTCGTAGGAGAAATCGACGTGACCCGGCGTATCGATGAGATTCAAGTTGTAGGTCTTTCCGTCGCGCGAAGTGTATTGCAGCGCCGCGGTCTGGGCCTTGATGGTGATGCCACGCTCGCGCTCCAGATCCATCGAATCGAGCACCTGCTCCGACATTTCGCGCTCCGACAACCCGCCGCAGCGCTGGATGAAACGGTCTGCGAGCGTCGACTTGCCGTGATCGATATGGGCAATGATCGAAAAATTGCGGATGTGCTGCATCGGCCTACAAAAAAGGGTGCCGTTCGGCACCCTTGTTTCCCGGTTCCAAGACTTTGAATTTTAGCGCGTTTAAGCGAGACACGCAGGGTGCGCGCGCTAACCGGGCGCACCTTCGCCCTTGACGGTTACGAACAGGTTGCTTTCGCCACGGCGTACGTGGAGCGTCAGAGTGGTGTTGCGCTCCAGCTGCGCGAGGAGCTTGTTGAACTGCTCCGTGGATCTCACTTCGGTGGTCTGGCCTTTGCTGGTCACCGCAGTGATCACGTCGCCTGCGCGCACATCTGCGCGGCGATTGTTGCGGACCTCTTCGACGATCACGCCGCCTCCCAGCTTCAGGTCGCGCTTTTGTTCCGCAGTGAGATCGACGACCGCGAAACCGAGGCGATTGGCCGCCTGCTCCTGCGGCTTTCCGCGGCGCTCGCTGCGGCTTGCGACTCGATCCTCGGGCAACTCCCCGACCGTGACGGTGATCTCGCGGGTCGCGCCCTTGCGCCACAGCTCGACGGGCGCTTTGATCCCGGGCTTGGTGCTGCCGACGATGCGCGGCAATTCGCTCGAGCTCGATACCGGCTTGCCGTCGAACTTGAGAATGATGTCGCCGGTCTCCACCCCCGCCTTCTCGGCGGGGCCGCCCTTCTCGACGGCATTGACAAGCGCCCCCGAGGGCCTTGAAAGACCGAAGGATTCGGCGAGCTCCTTGGAGACTTCCTGGATTACGACGCCGATTCGTCCGCGACTGACGCGGCCGGACTGGCGCAGCTGGCTCTGCACCTCCATGGCGACGTCGATGGGGATGGCGAATGACAGCCCCATGAAACCGCCGGTGCGGCTGTAGATCTGCGAGTTGATCCCCACGACTTCGCCGCGCATGTTGAACAAGGGCCCCCCGGAATTCCCCGGGTTGATCGCCACGTCGGTCTGAATGAAGGGAACGAAGTTCTCCTGCGGCAGGCTGCGGCCCTTGGCGCTGACAATGCCCGCGGTGACGGTGCTGTCGAAACCGAAGGGCGAACCGATTGCGACGACCCACTCGCCGACCTTGAGCCGGTTCGGATCGCCCATCCGTACCGCCGGCAGCCCGGTCGCATCGATCTTGATCAGGGCGAGATCGGTGCGCCTGTCGGCGCCGATGACGCGAGCCTTGAATTCGCGCTTGTCGGTCAGGCGAACGGTGATCTCATCAGCGGAATCGACGACGTGCGCGTTGGTGAGAACGTAGCCGTCGGTACTGATGATGAAGCCCGACCCGAGAGAGCGGCTCTCGAAATCGCGCGGGCCCTGGCCGCCCGGCCCCGGCGGGCGCGGGATGAAGCGCCGGAAGAAATCGTAGAGCGGATCGTCCTCCTCGAGATTCGGAATTTGCGGCGAGCCGCGGCGCTCGCGCACCTGAGTGGTGCTGATATTGACGACGGTGGGACCCTGCCTCTCGGCGAGCTCGGTGAAATCGGGCAGCTCGCGTCCCTGCGCGACCAGCGCGGAGGGCAAGCCGAGCAGCAGGCAGATGAACAGTACTCTCGCCATCAAAATGATCCTCGGAATCGAGCCGGTAGAAACCGCGCGCGACACAACCCGGCTGAGGGGAGCCGGACCGATTCAATGGAGGTCGCCGGGTTACTTGCGGTATTCGACCGCGTCGGCGATGTATTTTACGCTCTCTGCGGGCGCTTCGCCGACCACCGTGACCCAGTAGCTGCCCACGGGGCGCATGTAGACGTTGATCGCCCCCTGCCGCACCAGACCCGGCTGCGGCGCCGGCTGCTTGCTCGTCGCGGGCTCGATGAATACCGAGATCGCTGCAAGCCCGTCGGACAGCACGATATGGCCGACTCCTCCGATGCCTCCCATGGTCCGCATCAGCTCGGCGACCGTGCGAAAACCCGCGGGACTGGAACGGATCGTCCACCCGGCTTCGGCCAGATTTGCGCGTTTCGCGCCGGAATCCTCCACGCGCCAGTCCCGGCTTTTGCGGAAATAGCGCGCCTTCAGCTGATCGCGGCCGATGTGGCCACCTATCTTGATCTGCGTGAACGCGAACTGCTCCAGGAGCTCGTGCTTCTCATCGAAGGTCTTCGCCTTGAGCAGCATGCCGGTATTGAGATCCGCCCAAAGCCGGTGACCGTATCGCATCCGGTCCTTCGGCTCCAGCGCGAGAACCTGGCAGCTGTAGCCTCCGACGCGCTCGATCTCGCCTTTCCTGATGGTGTAGTTCTCCGACACGTCCTTGAGCTGCTCGGAAAGGATCGCGGGAAACGGCCGGCGGCCGGGTTGCTTGTCGATCTTCACAGTCAAGCTCGCAGGCAGGTAGCACACGACCTCGTCGCCGGTACGGATGATCTCGCGCGGCACCCCATCCAGGGTTTCCAGCCGCTCGCGCGGCCCCGAAGCCTCGACGACGTGGGTGATGCGGGAAGTTTCGACCTGCTGGCCCTGCTGGTACACGAACGTGCCGGAGTAGCTGAGCTTTTCGGTGGCGGCGTAGATGCGTTGAAGCCATTGCAGCGCGGAGGGTTCGGTCTGGGCTATCGCCGCCGATACCGGGAGCAGGAACAGGGGGATCCTCATCCCCGCCCGCACGCATGAGGCGAAGGGCGCCGTCATTTCCGTGCCGCCCCACGCTCGTCGGACATACTGCGGCCATAGGGTGCGATTCCCTGCATGGCGCTCGTGTGGGAATAAGGCCGATGGGCGAGCAGGTAGTTCTCGATTCCGGCGGGAGCGGCAGTGGAAACCAGAGTTACCGGCGCCGCTGTCGCGACCGTGGCCGCGTCCTGACCGGCGGCGAGTTGCGGCTCGGCGCGCCAGCCGGGGGAAGCGGTCCACACGACGAAAGCCACCGCCGCGACGCTGGCGGCGGCGCTCATGGCGTACCAGCCGAGGCGCCTGGAACGGCTTTTTTCCGGTCGCGGGGCAAGGACTGTGGGCTCCTCGCGAAGGCGGGCGACGACGCGATCGGCGATCGCCGGGCTGATCTGGCCCCTGAGCGCATCCCCGATCAGGTGGTAGGTATCCCACGCGCCGCGCAATTCCGGGTCCGCCCGGAGCCGTCCTAGGTGCGTGTGAAGACTGTCGCTCTGGAGCTCGCCGTCGATCATCGCCGATAGCTTTTCCTTCATGATCACCACCTTTGGTCCTTGCGTGTGTCGAGCAGGGGTCGCAGCTTTTCGGCGATTGCCTCGCGCGCACGGAATATTCTCGAACGGACCGTGCCGATCGGGCAATTCATGATGGTCGCAATGTCCTCGTAACTCAAGCCTTCGATCTCGCGCAGCGTGATGGCGTTGCGCAGTTCTTCGGGCAGCTGCATCAAGGTGTCGTTGACCGTGTTCGCGATCTCCCTGGTCATCAGCATGCTCTCGGGCGTGTTGATGTCGCGCAATTGCTCGCCGCCCTCGAACCCTTCCGCGTCCTCTGAATCGAATTCGGTCGTGGTCGGGACGCGCCGCCCCAGCGCCACCAGGTAGTTCTTCGCGGTGTTGATGCCGATCCGGTACAGCCAGGTATAAAACGCGCTGTCCCCCCGGAACGAGGGCAGCGCGCGGTAGGCCTTGATGAACGTTTCCTGCGCGACATCCTCGACCTCTGTCGAGTCCCGGATGAACCGGGACAGCAATCGCGCCAGCTTTCGCTGGTATTTCGACACCAGCAGCTCGAACGCATGCTTGTCGCCTCGCTGGGCTTGCTCGACCAGCTGCTGGTCGAGCTCCCGATCATCCATCCGCCGCCTTCCCTGACGAAGCGGTGTTGCGCTTCTGTTCTAAGTTGTCCACAGGCGGCGGCCAGTATACCGCAGTACGTACGCGGACCCAGGGACCCTGCAGCTAGAGACTCGTCCCCTGAAGAATAGTTCAGCCTCCTGCAAGCTTATTCCGTGTTGGCCCGAGTCGGGCTCCTTCCGGATCCGACATCGCGGCGCCAACGCAGCCAGACCCGAAGACGCCGAAAGTCCTCGGGCAAGGCCGAATCGCCCAAGAGCACCAGCCATTTGCGGCCGCGCCCGGCCACCTCGAGTCCCAAGACTACGAATGCCGCGGAGACAAAATGGTCGCTGCGAAGCCTGCCCTCGTGCCACCGGCCGCGGCCGTCGCGCCAGGAAGCACCCCCGTCCTCCCGCAACTCGAGTGAAACAGCCGCCCGGGCGGATCGCTGCAGGACCTCGGCAAGGCAGCCCGCGCCCGAGAGCAGGATGCCGAAACCGACCAGAACCCGCGGCCAGCCGGCCAGACTGACGCAAGCAGCAAGGAGCGCAAGAGCATGCGCGACCAGAAGCAGACCCGCAAGCTTGAGCGAAGGTTTGAGATCGAGCTGCAGCGTGGGCGCAGTCGACATGAGCGCTCGCGTTCACCCCTTTGGGGATCAAACGCGTGTGAAAATCAGCGTTCCGTTGGTCCCCCCGAACCCGAAAGAGTTCGACAGGGCGGAGCGCAGCGGCATGCGCCGCGCCGCGTTGGGCACGTAATCGAGATCGCAAGCCGGGTCCTGGTGGAACATGTTCGCGGTCGGGGGAGCGACCTGATCGCGAATCGCCAGCACCGAGAAGATCGCCTCCACTCCTCCGGCCGCGCCGAGCAAGTGCCCGGTCACGGATTTCGTCGAGCTTATCGCGAGCTTCCTCGCATGATCGCCGAAGCAGCGCTTGACCGCTATGGTCTCGGCGAGGTCGCCCAGAGGCGTCGAGGTTCCGTGAGCGTTGATGTAGTCTATGTCCTCGCGATTGAGACCGGCGTTGCGCAACGCGTTTTCCATGCAACGGGCGGCCCCTTCTCCGTCCTCTTGTGGCGCGGTCATGTGGTAGGCGTCACCGCTCATTCCGTAACCGGCGAGCTCGGCGTAAATCTTCGCGCCGCGCCGCCTCGCGTGCTCGAATTCCTCGAGCACCACCACTCCGGCCCCCTCTCCCAGAACGAATCCGTCGCGATCCCTGTCCCAGGGACGGCTCGCCGTCGCAGGATCGTCGTTGCGGGTCGACAGCGCGCGCGCCGCGGCGAAGCCGCCCACCGTGAGCAGCGTGATGGTCGCCTCGGCGCCGCCGGCGACCATCACGTCGCAGTCGCCGTACTCGATGAGACGTCCGGATTCCCCGATGCAGTGCGCGGAGGTCGTGCAAGCCGTCACCATCGCCAGATTCGGACCCTTCAGTCCGTGCATGATCGACAGATTTCCGGAGATCATGTTGATGATCGTGCTGGGTATGAAGAACGGCGAAATCTTGCGCGGGCCGCCTTTCAGCACGTCGTTATGGGTCCCTTCGATCATCGGCAGGCCGCCGATGCCCGAGCCGATGTTGACGCCGATGCGCGTGGCATTCGCCTCGGTGACCTCGATGCCGGAGTCTTTCAGCGCCTGCACCCCGGCCGCGATACCGAGATGGATGAAACGATCCATGCGGCGCGCCTCTTTCGGCGACAGGTACGCGGCGACGTCGAAGTTCTTGACTTCCCCTGCGATCCGGCTGGAGAGCAAACCCGCGTCGAAGTGGGTGATGCGGGCGATGCCGGATTTGGCCGCAAGGGCGCTCGACCAGGCTTCGGCAACTGTGTTGCCGATCGGGCAGACAATTCCTAATCCGGTGATAACAACACGACGGCGGCTCAATTCGGCTCCGGCCGTGGGGGAAAATCAGGTTTTCTTGGTGTGGGTGTTTACGTAGTCGATGGCCTGCTGCACGGTAGTGATCTTTTCGGCCTCCTCGTCCGGGATCTCCGTCTCGAATTCCTCTTCGAGAGCCATCACGAGTTCGACGGTATCGAGCGAGTCCGCGCCGAGGTCGTCGACAAACGAGGATGCGCTCTTGATCTCCGCTTCGTTCACGCCGAGCTGTTCCGCGACGATTTTCTTGACGCGCTGTTCAACGTTTTCCATTGCGGACTCCTTCCCCTTGTTTTGCTGCGATCGAAATTCAGAAGGTGCGAATTGTAGCAGAATCACCTTTCCTTCCGGCAAGCCAATCCGGTGACGCCTGTCAGCTCATGTACATGCCGCCGTTGACGTGAAGGGTCGCGCCCGTGATATAGGCGGCCTGGGGTGAAGCGAGAAACGCCACCACGGCGGCCACGTCTTCCGGATTTCCGAGGCGCCCCAACGGAATTTGCTGGAGCAGCGCCTTGCGCTGCGCGTCCGTGAGCACTCGTGTCATGTCCGTGTCGATAAATCCGGGCGCGACGCAATTGACGGTGATGCCGCGGCTGCCGATCTCCCGCGCGAGCGACCGCGTCAAACCCGCGATGCCGGCCTTCGCCGCCGCATAATTGATTTGGCCGGCGTTGCCGCTCGATCCGACCACTGAGGTGATATTGATGACGCGGCCCGAGCGCGCCTTCATCATTCCCCGCATTACGGCTTTGCAAAGCCGGAACACCGATTTGAGGTTGGTATCGATCACCGCGTCCCACTCGTCTTCCTTCATGCGCATCGCGAGGTTGTCCCGGGCGATGCCGGCGTTGTTGACGAGTATCGACACCGCGCCGTGGGCCTGCTCGATCTCGGCCACGAGGCGTTCGATGTTCGTCGCGACCCGCACGTCGAGCTGTGCTCCATTTCCTCGAATGTGCGCCTGGGAGAGGTACGCCGTGATGGATTGCGCGCCGGCATCGGTGGTGGCGGTCCCGACAACGGTCGCGCCCCGGCCGCCGAGCGCGAGCGCAATCGACCTGCCGATCCCGCGCGATGCGCCGGTCACCAGCGCAACTTGGCCCCCGAGATCCATCATGCGGCTTTCGACAATTGAGCGCCCTGCTCCAGACCCGCACGGTCGGCGAGCGCGATGCCCTGCAGCTCCTTGGCCGCGCGTCCGACGAGCGGCGCGAGCACCTTTCCCGGGCCGCATTCGAAAACCAGCTTCGCTCCTCGTGCCGCGATCTCCCTCACGCACTCGACCCAGCGCACCGGATGATCGGCCTGAGTCACCAGCGCCTCCTTGACCCCCGAGGCATCAGTACGGCTCTTCGCATCGACATTATGGATGACCGGGATTCTCGGAGAATTCACTGCGATTCTGTCGAGGGCTTCTCTTAGCCTCGCCGCAGCCGGGGCCATCAACGAGGAGTGAAAAGGAGCGCTCACGGGCAGTGCCATTGCCCGCTTCGCGCCGCGCGCCTTTGCGCCCTCGATCGCGCGCCGCACGGCGGGCGCGTGTCCAGCGATGACCACCTGTCCAGGCGCATTGAAGTTTACCGCCTCGCAGACATCGCCCTCCGCCGCTTCCGCGCACGCCGACCTCACCGCTTCGTCATCTAGGCCGAGGATGGCTGCCATCGCGCCCGCGCCCTGCGGCACCGCTTCCTGCATCGCGCGGCCGCGCAGGCGCACGAGGGGGAGACAATCGGCGAAGGAAATTGCGCCGGCCACCACGAGCGCCGTGTACTCCCCGAGGCTGTGGCCAGCAAGGAGCGCGGGGTCGGCGCCGCCTGACTCCCGCCATGCACGCCAGGCACAGATGCCCGCCGTCACCATGACCGGCTGCGTATTGACGGTGCTGTTGAGTTCCTCTGCGGGACCTTCGGCGATCAACTTGGCGAGGTCCTGCTTCAGGACATCGGATGCTTCGGCGAGCGTCTCGCGGATCGCGGGCATGTCCCCGTAGCGGGCGAGCATTCCCGCCGACTGGGATCCCTGGCCTGGAAATATCATCGCGAACTTCACCTCGGCTACATCTCCACCAGTGACGCGCCCCAGGTGAAGCCGCCGCCCACTCCCTGGAGCATGATCTTGTGGCCCGGCCTGATGCGCCCGTCCCGGATCGCCACGTCGAGTGCCAGAGGCACCGAAGCGGCCGACGTATTGCCGTGGCGATCCACGGTGACGACGAGCTTCGACAGATCGATGCCCAGCTTCCTCGCGGTCGCCTCGAGTATGCGCACGTTGGCCTGGTGCGGAATGAGCCAGTCGACATCCGCGGGGGTGAGACCGCACATCGCCAAAGTCTCGCGCGCGACTTCGTCCAGCACCTTGACGGCGAACTTGAAAACCGCTTGCCCGTCCATGTGCAGAAAAGGCGACCCCACGATCTTGCCGCCGCAGATGTTGCCGGGCACGGAAAGAATGTCGACGTAAGAGCCGTCGGCATGCAGCGCGCTTGCCATGATACCGGGCTTGGAGTCCGCCCGGAGTATCACCGCGCCGGCGCCATCGCCGAACAGCACGGCCGTGCCGCGATCTTTCCAGTCGAGGATCCGCGAGTACACCTCGGCGCCTACGATGAGGGCGCAGCGATGCTGGCCCGATCGGATCAATTTGTCGGCGATCGCAAGCGCATATACGAAGCCGCTGCAGACGGCCTGAATGTCGAATGCGGCGCAGCCCTTTATTTTCAGCTTCGCCTGCATGATGCAAGCCGTGCTCGGAAAGATGTAGTCCGGAGTCGCCGTGGCGACGATGATGAGATCGATTTCTTGCGGCAGGATTCGCGCCGCGGCGAGCGCCGCGCGGCTCGCCTCGACGGCGAGGTCGCTTGAGGCCTGCGAGGGTTCGGCGATGTGACGCTGGCGGATGCCGGTGCGCGTCCGTATCCATTCGTCCGTGGTGTCCATGAGTTTGGCCAGGTCGTCGTTGGTCACGACCTTCGGCGGCAAGTAGCTCCCGGTGCCGATGATGCGCGACCAGATCACGTTTCCACCGCCTCGGCGTTCCCTCGCTCGGCCTGACCGAACCGCCGCATGAGGCGGTGCAGCACTTCATTGCGCACTTCCTCCATCGCCCGCTCGATGGCGCGCTCGAATCCGAACACGTCGGCAGAGCCGTGACTCTTCACGACGATGCCTCTCAGTCCGAGCAAAGTCGCGCCGTTGAAGCGGCGCGGGTCGAGCCGCTTGCGGAACGCGTAAATCGCCGGCATGACGATTACTCCGGCGAGCCTGGCGAGAACGCTGCGCATGAACTCCTGGCGGATGAAGCTGCGCACCATCTGCACCATTCCCTCGGAGGCCTTGAGCATGACGTTGCCGACGAAGCCGTCGCACACCACGACATCGGCCTCTCCCTTGTAGATTCCGTCGCCTTCGATGTTGCCGATGAAATTGACTTCGCTGTCGCGCAACAGCTCTGCCGCTTGCTTCACCACCTCGTTGCCTTTGATGTCCTCCTCGCCGATGTTGAGCAGGCCGACGCTCGGCCGGTCCTTGTGCTCCACTGCGGCGACCAGCGTGGCCCCCATGATGGCGAACTGCAGCAGATGCTCCGCCCCGCAATCGACGTTGGCGCCGAGATCGAGGACGTAGGTGCTGCCGCGCATGCTGGGCAACGCAGCGATGATCGCGGGGCGGTCGATGCCCGGAAGTGTCTTGAGAACGAAGCGCGACACCGCCATCAGCGCCCCCGTGTTGCCGGCGCTGACACAAGCCTGCGCTTCGCCGTTCTTCACGAGCTCCACTGCGACGCGAACTGACGAATCCTTCTTGTTGCGCAGCGCGAGCGCGGGAGATTCGTCCATCAGCACGACCTCGCTCGCGTGGTGCACCCGAAGGCGCGGACCGGGCCTGGCGCCGCGCGCCTTCAGCTCCGCCTCGATCGCGTCGCGCAAGCCCACCAGGACGACGTCGACGTCCGAGTTGGATTTCAGGAAATTGAGCGCCGCCGGCACGGTGACGTGCGGACCATGATCGCCGCCCATGCAATCGATGGCTACTGTGATTTCCATGAAGCGGGGTGCGAAGCGATTCCTGCTTCGCTCAATGGGAGGGCCGATCCCGGCTCTGTCCGGTCACTGCGGCCAGATGAAGGCTACTCGCTCTTGGTCTTGACGACCTTCTTGCCGCGATAGTAACCGCTCGGGCTGATGTGATGGCGCAAGTGCACTTCGCCCGTCGTTGGCTCGACCGCGAGCGACGGATTGGTGAGGAAATCGTGGGCGCGGTGCATGCCGCGCTTTGACGGCGATTTCTTGTTTTGCTGGACTGCCATATGGGAGCTCCTTCAAACTCAGGTCACTCGATGGTGCACGCACCCTTCATGGCGCGGCACCATCGGCAAAGCCAGGATAACTTCGTCCTCGACAAGTTGCGCTACGTCCATGCGGCGGGATGCGAGCACGCGGTCGATCTCGTCGTCGGCTTCCGCAATCTCGCGCAGGTTCTCGGCGAGCTGCAACTCGGCATCGATCGCGATGGGAACCGGGAGCGGATCGAGGCAACGCTGACAGAGCGCCTGCACCGATCCTCTTACCGACAACCGCAAACACCGCTTGCCGTTGCTCGCCCTTCCCCCGCGCAGGTGATACTCCAGCCTTTCGGTCGAGCACTGCATCTTCGCTAGGCGCTGCAGTTGCTCCAGGCCGAGCACTCCCCGCTGTTCCAATGCGGCGCGGGCAAAATGGAGGCTGTCTATCACCCCCGCTTGCGACATAAGGGGCGCATGATATTATGTTTGCTCTTCGGTGTCAAAAGAAATTCCAAGTTGTTCAGAGCGTTACTGCACTTTTTGTTGTTCGTGGCCACGGCCTTGCCGGCGTTCGCCCAGGTCTACAAGTGGGTAGACGAGCGCGGCGTGACACACTATGGCGAACGACCGCCGCAAGGCAGCAAGGCGAGCGAAGTACCGAACCGGCTTGCTTCGCCCGCCCCGGGTGCTGCCGGCGCCGAGGCGAGCAACCCGAAGGATCCGAGCCCCGAGCAGGGGCAGGCACGGCCGAAGGATCGGGATCCCCGTCAAGCCTCCAGCAAGGGCGAGAGCACGCAGGAGGCCGCAGCCGCCAAGCGAGCGCAAGTTTGCAACCAGCAACGCGCGCTACTCGAGCGTTTGAAGCAAAGCCCGCCGAGCTACACGCTGAACGAAAAGGGTGAGCGGATACCCTTGGACAATTCAGCCGCCATCGCGCGGCAGGAAAAGTTCGCCGCCGAGCAGTGCAGGCTCTAGCGCCATCCCGGGCGTGACTCCCGAAGGCCCGACGCGTGCAGCTCGTTCTCGCTTCAACCTCGCGCTATCGGCGCGCCCTCCTCGGGCGGCTCGGGATCCCGTTCTCGGTCGCCGATCCGCAGCTTGCAGAGGGAGCCCGCCCCGGCGAAGCCCCGGAGGGCACGGCGCGGCGCCTCGCGGAGGCGAAGTCGCTGGCGGTCGCGCACCGTTATCGCGACGCCCTCATCATCGGCTGCGATCAAGTCGCCGTGGGAAACGGCGAAGTGCTCGGCAAGCCGGGAACTCGCGAGAATGCGGTGCGCCAGCTGCGCGCCCTATCCGGCAGCGAGGCGGTGTTTTACACGGCAGTGTGCGTGCACAACACCTCGGTCGGGACAAGCCGCATCCGCGTGGTCCCCTGCCGCGTCACCTTCCGCAGATTCGACGACGGTACGATCGATCGTTATCTCGCTCGCGAGCAACCCTACGACTGCGCAGGCAGCGCGAAGGCCGAGGGCCTGGGGATCGCGCTGATCGCGAAAATGGAGGGCGATGACCCGAGCGCGCTCGTCGGCTTGCCGCTGATCGCGCTGGTCGATCTGCTGCAAGAGCAAGGGTTGAATGTCCTCTGACCCCAGAGGCTCGCTTTATCTCCTGCCCAACACGCTGGGTGAGGTCGCGCCGGAGGCGGTTATTCCGGCCGGCGCGCTCGATCGCGCCCGCTCGCTCGATTACATCATTGCCGAGGATCCCAAAGCGGCGCGCGCGTTCCTGAAGCGCATTGCGACGACGCGACCGCTGCAGAGCATCCGCGTCGAACGGCTCGACCACAACACCAGGGCGAGCGATATTCCGGCATTCCTCGAACCGCTCCTCGCCGGCAGCGACGCGGGACTCCTTTCCGAAGCAGGCTTACCGGCCGTAGCCGACCCGGGCGCAAGCTTGGTGCGACTCTCGCACGAGCGCGACATACGCGTCGTGCCGATGAGCGGCCCCTCGTCCCTCGTGCTTGCGCTCGCTGCTTCCGGCCTCGACGGGCAGCGTTTCGCGTTCCACGGCTACCTCCCCATCGCAGAAACTGAACTCGTCTCCACGTTGAAGGAATGCGAGCGCCAGTCGCGAAAGCTCAAACAAACTCAAATATTCATCGAGACGCCCTACCGCAACGATCGCACTCTGGCGACGATGCTGCGCGCTCTCGCTCCGGCTACGCTCGTGTGTATCGCCGCGGACCTGACGCTGGATTCGGAAGCGGTGAAAACGCGAGCCGTTGCGGCATGGCGCAGGGAAACACCGCGACTCAAGGGACGGCCCACAGTATTCCTGCTGCTCGCCGAGTAATCGCGCCCGGCGCGCTCAGCGAATGTTGAATTGCCCCTGCGCCAGCACCTTGGCGAGCGCGCTCGCCATCGCCGCGCCGAAACGCTTGGCGAAACGTTCGGTGAAATCCTGCTTCTTCGTGTAATCGAAGATGTCCTCGGCCTTGATCACCTCGCGAGCGACGGAATCGACGCTCCCGAAGCCGTCCGAAAGTCCCAGCTCGACGCTTCTCGCCCCCGTCCACAGGAGCCCGGAGAAAATGTCGGAGCTCTCGTGGAGCCGCTTTCCCCGCCCCTTCCTCACGACATCGATGAATTGCTTGTGGATTTCGTCCAGCATCGATTGCGCGTGGCGCTTCTGCTTCTCGTCGACCGGCGAGAACGGATCGAGGAAGGCCTTGTTCTCGCCCGAGGTGAGGGCGCGCCGCTCCACGCCGAGTTTCTCCATGGTGCCGGTGAAGCCCCAGCCGTCCATGATCACGCCTATCGACCCGATGATGCTCGCCTTGTCCACGTAGATCTTGTCGGCCGCGGCGGCGATGTAGTAGCCGCCCGAGGCGCAGATGTCCTCGACGACGGCGTACATGGGAACGTTGGGATAAAGTCCCCGCAGCCGGCGGATTTCGTCGTAGATGATGCCCGCCTGCACCGGGCTGCCGCCCGGCGAATTGATGCGCAGGATCACGCCTTGGGTATTCTTGTTTTTGAAAGCGTTCTGGAGGGATTCGGTGACGCGGTCGGCGCTCGCGTCGCCTTTGGGGTCGATGACGCCCACCACATCGACCAGCGCGGTATGCTTACCCGAAGTGAGACCGTCGTGCCCGCGCCAGTCGAGCACGAGCAACACCAGCAGCGTGAGATAGGCGAAGCCGAGCAGCTTGAAAAAAATGCCCCAACGGCGGGCGCGGCGCTGCTCCTTGAGAGCGGCGGTCGCCAGCGTCTCGATCACGTCCCGCTCCCAGTTACCTTCGGCCACGCGGATCACCCTTCATGATTACACGGCCGTCGCGCTCCTCGACGGGGACCGGCGCGAGTCCCTCCTCGAAGCAAGGGCCGCGAAGACATCGGCCTGTATCCGGCGCGTAGGTCGCACCGTGCGTCGAGCATATCAAATGCAGGCCCCAGACATCAAAAAACTTTCCCGGTTTCCAGTCCAGCTCCATCGGCATGTGCGCGCAGCGGTTGAGGTAGGCATAGACCCGGCCCTTGTAGCGCACGGCGAACGCCGGCTCGGGCCTTCCGTCCACTTCGAGTTCGAAGCGTACTCCGTCGCCCGAATCCGTCAGGTCGTCGCTCGAGCAAATTACGCGTTCTGGGCCAGCCATAGCGTCAGCTCGTCGATATCTTCCAGACAGGCAAGGGGCGCGAGCGCCACCAGGTCGCTCTTGGGATGCGCCCCGTGACTCACCGCGACCGCCTGCACTCCGGCGTGTGCCGCCATCTGAAGATCGTGCACCGTGTCTCCGATCATAAGGGTGTTGACCGCGTTCGTTCCCAGTTCTTCCATGAGCTCGCAGAGCATGTCGGGCGCAGGCTTCGACGCGCATTCGTCAGCGCAGCGCGAGGCGGCGAACAAAGGCCGCAAACCGGTATTGTCCAGCGCCCGGGTCAAGCCCGCTCGGCTCTTTCCGGTAGCGATGGAGAGAGTGTGACCGCGAGCGCTGAGACCTGCAAGCATCGCCTGGGCTCCTGGAAACAGCGGGATCTCGGGGTCGCGCGCGAGAAAATGCCTGCGGTACGATTCCACCACCCTGCCGTAGTCGTCCGCGGGTAAGCCCGGAATTGCGTACGCAAGCGCGTCCTTCAATCCCAGACCGATGACATGGCTCGCTCGCGCCTCGTCGGGCACGGTCAGCCCGAGATCGCGGCAGGCGGCCTGAATGCAGGCGACGATCGTGGGCGCGGAGTCGATCAGCGTACCGTCCCAGTCGAAGACGAGCAAGGGATAGCGCATCAGCTTCCCAGCGAATCGAGAAAGCGCGACAAGTCTTCGGGAAGCGGGGCATGCAGTTTCAGCGCTTTCCCGGAAAGCGGATGTCCGAACTCCAGCTCCCCCGCGTGCAGGAACATGCGCTTCAGGCCCTGCTTCGCCAATCCTCGGTTGAGCTCGAAGTCGCCGTACTTGCCGTCACCCGCGATCGGAAATCCGAGGTGGGTGAGGTGGACGCGGATTTGATGGGTGCGGCCGGTCAGCAGCTCCGCCGACAGCAGCGTGTAATCGCGGATTTCCCTCTTCTTCCGGAAAACCGTTTGCGACTCGCGGCCCTCGCGATCGACGCTGACGCGCCGCTCTCCGGAACGCGTGAGGAATTTTTTCAGCGGAAGGCTGACGTGCTGCTTTTCGTTGCGCCAGCGTCCCTTCACCAGGGCCAGGTATTCCTTCCTCACCCGGCCCTCGCGCAGCGCGGCGTGCAGTACGGTCAGCGCCGAGCGTTTCTTGGCAAGGATGAGCAGCCCCGAGGTTTCGCGATCGAGCCGGTGCGCCAGTTCGAGGAACCTGAGCTGTGGCCGCGCGGCGCGCATCTGCTCGATGACCCCGAAGCTGATGCCGCTGCCGCCGTGCACCGCGATGCCGGCCGGCTTGTCGACGACCAGCAGCGCGTCGTCCTCGTAGATCACCGGCAGATCGAGCGGCGGCGCTGTCTTCTCCGCGCGCCGGGCCAGACGCAGCGGCGGAATCCGCACCCGGTCCCCCGGCTGCAGGCGGTAGGTCGCGTCGACCCGGCGGCTGTTGACCCTGACCTCGCCGGTTCGTAGGATGCGGTAGACATGGCTGCGCGGCACCCCCTTACAGATGCGAAGCAGAAAGTTATCCACGCGCTGGCTCTCGCTCTCTGCTCCGACCTCGACCGTCGAGGCGTTGCTTAAATCCTTCATTTTGTTTATGATCTGCCCGCTGCTTGCGTTGCGGGACGGCTGCTTGTACATGCGACGGTGCGAATTTTCGCCCCAGACGCACGAACCCGAAGCGAGCAAAGGCGGTTGGTTATCCAACCAGTGATAGTAATTGAACAGCGCGCCAACAGCATATCGGCAGAATTTGCGGTCCTGCAATGCAGCGACTGGAACCCGACGAGCCAAACACCCGCGTTCTCATGATCCCAGGATCGAAAATGCGAGACCAGCCTTCACAATAGGCTCTTGGCTTGTCCTGCCCGTGCGCGCGGGAGAATAGAAACAATGAAGCGCATGCTTTTCAATGCGACACAGGCCGAGGAACTCCGTGTCGCGATCGTCGAAGGCCAGAAGCTCATAGACCTCGACATCGAATCGGCCGCAAAGGAACAGAGAAAAAGCAACATCTACAAGGGCGTCATCACGCGGGTCGAGCCCAGCCTCGAAGCCGCGTTCGTGGACTACGGCACCGAGCGCCACGGGTTCCTTCCCTTCAAGGAGGTCGCGCGCCAGTTTTTCCGGCCGGGCGTCGACGTCGGCCGCGCGCGCATCCAGGACGCGCTCTCCGAAGGCCAGGAGCTGATCGTCCAGGTCGAGAAAGACGAGCGCGGCAACAAAGGCGCGGCGCTCACGACATTCATCAGTCTCGCCGGACGCTACCTCGTGCTGATGCCCAACAATCCGCGCGGCGGCGGCGTGTCGCGTCGCGTTGAAGGCGAGGATCGCGACGAGCTGCGCGAGATCATGGACAAGCTCGAGGTTCCGGCCGGGATGAGCATCATCGGCCGCACCGCCGGCATCAGCCGCGCCTTCGAAGAGCTGCAATGGGACTTGACCTATCTACTCAAGCTCTGGAGCAAGATCGTCGAGGCGACCGAGCCGGCGCGCGACTCCGAAGGCAAGCTGCTCAACCCGGCGCCTTTCCTCATCTACCAGGAAGGCAGCCTCGTCATCCGCGCTATCCGCGACTACTTCCAGCCTGACATCGGTGAGATCCTGATCGACACCGATCCGATCTTCGAGCAGACGATGGCGTTCATGAGCAACGTCATGCCCGACAACGTGGGGCGGGTGAAGCGTTACCGCGACGACGTGCCGCTGTTCTCGCGCTTCCAGATCGAGCATCAGATCGAGACCGCCTACTCGCGCCAGGTGTCGCTCCCCTCCGGAGGCGCGGTCGTGATCGACCACACCGAGGCGCTCGTCTCGATCGACGTCAACTCGGCGCGAGCCACCAAGGGCCACGACATCGAGCAGACGGCGTTTCACACCAATGCCGAGGCGGCCGACGAGATCGCCCGCCAGCTGCGGCTGCGCGACCTCGGAGGCCTCATCGTCATCGACTTCATCGACATGGAGAACCAGCGCAACCAGCGCGAAGTGGAGACCCGGCTGCGCGACGCGCTGCGCTACGACCGCGCGCGGGTGCAGATGGGCAAGATCTCGCGATTCGGCCTGATGGAGCTGTCGCGCCAGCGCCTTCGCCCTTCGCTCGGAGAGGGCAGCAACATCACCTGCCCGCGCTGCAACGGCACCGGCCACATCCGCGGGACCGAATCCACCGCGCTGCATATCCTACGCATCATCCAGGAAGAGGCGATGAAGGAAAACAGTGCAGCGGTGCACGCCCAGGTGCCGGTGGACGTCGCGACCTTCCTGCTCAACGAAAAGCGCGCCGATATCCATTCGATCGAAGCGCGGCTGAAAGTCAACGTGGTGCTGATCCCGAACACCCACCTCGAGACACCGAATTACAAGGTGGAGCGCCTGCGACACGACGACTTGAACCAGTCGGACGCGCTCCCGGCGAGCTACAACCTCG
>WNGC01001942.1_pt1 | contig 18099 bp, 21 predicted proteins | sample 5400051 | NCBI WGS metagenome assembly WNGC01 (sample SAMN13153368, study PRJNA577476) | soil metagenome | isolation source: 20 cm soil or saprolite under grassland replicate 2 | place: USA:California | collected 2016-06-15
GTCGGCGAGGTCCTCTCAACGACCATGGTCGGGCTATCGATCCCGGGCGACATCGTGGTCCAGCCCAACGCATACATGCTCGACAAAGCAAACGGCGCCAACCTGCTCACCATCCCAGTCGGCCACAGCCTGGACATTCTGAATTACGTACTGGGCGAGTTCGCCGAGCTGTCAGCCGTGTCGGATCTTCGCCGGCCACTGATCACGATCGAAGAAACCGGGCGGCGGGTCGTGAAAACGGCGGCCGACCAGATCGCGGTGATCGGCACCCTTACGTCCGGGGCGACCGCCAGCATTCATATCCGCGAGGCCGTGGCTGGCGGTACCGGGTTCCTGTGGGAAATCAACGGAACCGACGGAACGCTCCGGATTACCGCTGACGCCGCAGTCCCCGGAATCTTTCCCATGACCGTCGCGGGAGCACAGGGACGCAATGAGCCCGCCGAGCTTGCTGTCCCGACGGCGCTGACACAGAAATGGCCCATGCTCGCGAGCCTGGAAGGAGCGCCTGCCTTCAACGTCGGGCGTGCCTATGCCGCGTTCGCGACCGACATCGCCAATGGGACTCACACCGTGCCGGACTTCGCCGATGCTGTCCGGCGCCACGAGGTCATCGCCGCCATCGAGAGGTCGGCGGCATCAGGGGAACGCGTGAAGGCGTGAGGCCCAGGGTTCAAGTCCCGACCGCCTCGACAAGGTTCTCTTATCTGAACTGGCCAACGAAGAGGCTGATTGTCGACGTCACACGTCATCGCTCGAATCTGATCCTCGCGCTGCTTTGCGCGGCGCAGTTCATGCTGATCCTGGACATCGCGATCGTCAACGTGGCGCTGCCCTCGATGCAGCGAACTCTGGGTTTGTCGGCTGAGAACATCCAATGGGTGGTCGGCGGCTATGCACTCACCTTTGGCGGCTTTCTCATGTTGGGGGGTCGGCTGGCTGACGTCGTCGGCCGGCGACGCATGTTCTTGACGGGTTTGGTCCTCTTCATCGGGGCATCCATGCTGGGCGGATTCAGCCGGTCCGGCGGAATGCCCGGTCACCGTCGGTTGGCTAGCGAGCGCACCGGCGCTCCAGCCTTGAGGGCCGCCTTGATCGCCTGGTTGGAGGCTTCGTCGGGCGATTCCGAGATCACGGTCGCTGGGCGATCGAAGCCGGCCAGCGCCTGGGCTAGCGGATCAGCCCGAAGCGTGCCCTGGCCATAGGGAAGGTGCGCCTTCTCGTTGCGGTTCGCAAAACTGATGTCCGAGAAGTGAATGTGGAATGGCACGCCACGCTGCAGGACGCCATCAGCCGCGGCGAGCGCGGCGGTAAAGGGGCCGACCCTGGTAAAGCCGCCATCGCTTGTGGCATGCATGTGGGCGAAGTCGATCACCGGTCGCACCCAGTCGAAATGGCCGGAGATGGCCACAATGTCATCGAGATTGCCCAGCTCCTGAACGCGCCCCATCACCTCGACCCCGAAATCGACGGCCCGTCCCTTGGCCGCGAGACGGTGCCGCAATTCTGTCAGTTGGGAGACGACCGCGGCCAGCGCATCCTCGCGCGACCGTCCGAGCAAGAAACCGGGATGGATGACGATCGGGGCCGCCCCACAGGCCGCAGCCAGACCCGCGGTGTGGTCGAGCATGCCGACCGCCATTTGATGCTTCCGCCCGCCGTGCTGCACGTGACCCAGGAAGGCGGCCAGCGGCGCGTGGATGGACAGTGCCAGGCCCGCGTCGCTGGCCAGCGAGCCCAGGCGCTGCGCATAATCCCGATCCATCCAAAACCCGTCGCTGAAATCGATCTCGCAGGCGTCATAGCCGCGTTCGATCAGCGTCTCGATCGCCTTCGCTGCACTATCGCGCGAAGGAATGCCTCCTGGGCCCACGCGAATCGTACTCACGGCAATTCCCCTGTCACACTGCTTCGACCTGCCCCGTCATAGTAGCGACGGACCAAATCTCGCATCTGTGAGAAGGTGAGCAATCAGCGCGATCAGCAGGTGGCTCTTGCGGTCGCGGCGTCTGTCGTTATTGTGAAGTGGGTACCAGGGGGGATGGATGCTTCGCCTGGTAGAGCTTTAGTACGCCTCCGCCGGGAAGCTGGATTCTGGTTAGCGAACCCCACCGTACTTCCTCGATCTCCGAACACTGGACATCCTTGACTTTAAGGGCCGCCATATCGGCATTGAGGTCATCGGACATGAGATAGAGCTCGTGTCCAGAAGTCCCTTCAGCGGGGTGCACGGCCATTTCTGCAGGAGGCAGCGCAAAGATCAGCCAATCGTGACCAGCGTCGACCGATGAGAATCCAAGGACGTCTCGAAAGAAGGCCCGATCAGCCGTTGCATCGTTGCTACTTACGATCACGTGAGCGCCAAAAATCATGCACTTGCTCCTTTTCGTTTCAAGTGTCTCGATGACCTGGGTACGTGAGGACGCACCCGACCTGGCTGCGATGCGGGTGGTTCAAACTCCGGGGCCGAGAACACCGAGTCCGGGGACGATACCTTGAGAGCGACCGCGGTCAAGCGCTCCATGCCGGCGAGTAGGGCCACACGCTCACGGGAGGACAGCTTCTTTAGCGCCGCCGCCAAACGGTCCAGGTCGAGCACGCTGTCCGCTGCCACCCGGACCTGCCCTTTCGCGGTTAACACGATCGATAGCCGACGTTCGTCGTGCGGATCGCGCCGGCGGCTTAGGAACCCGCGGCGCTCGAGGCTCTTGACCTGCTCGGACGCCGAGCTTTTTGGGATACCGAGATGATTGGAAACGCCACCGAGAGGGATACCACCGACAGCGGGAACGTGATGTAGGAGCTGGCGCTCGTGCTGGGAAAGGTCATCGGCGTCCGGCTTAATGAAAGCGCGCCACAGCCGACCGTACAGGAAGTCGAACTGTTCGGCCGTCGATTTGTTCGCCATGGCGTACAATCTACTCCATCTGTGCAGGGATTCGCTAGGAGGTAGGGCTGTGGTAAAGATCGAACGTGAGAGAACTATTCCCGCTGCGGCGGCGCAGATATGGGCGGTCGTCGCCTCGGCGGACCGCCTGCCCCAGTGGTACGGACGATCCGGCAAGGTCGAGGTGCTGGAGGGCGCCGGCCTGGGCCGCCGCCAGCGCATCAGCAGCACTTGGCAGGGCCAGGAGTCCGAGGTAGACCAGGTAATCACCGCATTCGAGCCGGGTCGCCTGCTCGAATGGCGTCACGAGGCGGAGCGGCTGGGGGGCAAGCCAGCCCCACGATTTGCCCTCGAAACAGTTGTCAGGATAAAGCTCGAGGCGGATGGACAGGCCTCGACTCGGGTCGTAATGGAGTCACGGCAGCGCCCGGCCGACCCGGACAGGGAGCGTGCGATGCGCAGTAACTCCGAGTATCTCGCGAAGATGCTCGAGACCTCGCTCGAACGCTTGGAGATGCTTGTAACGAAGTTGCGCCCGACGATAGCGAGTACCTAGCCCGGGCTGACCGTCATGTCCCGGTCGTCGACGGCGACGAGGGTCCCGTAGATCTTTCTGACGCCCCGGAGCGCGATGGCCGCCGCCGCGCCTATAACCCCGCGAGCAGGTCGCGGAGCGCTGCGGTGTAGGTGTCCAGTGCTGCGCGGCCGTGGTTGCTGAGCGCGACCGAGGTGTGCGAGGCGACGCCGCTGCCGTTTTTTTCGGTGCTGAGGTAGCCCGCGTGTTCGAGTTTGCGCAGGTGCGTGATCAGGTTCCCGGGCGTCAGCCCGATCATCTTCTGCAGGCGGGTGAACGAGAGCGCGTCGCCCTCGGGCAACGCCGCCAGCGTCGCGACGATGCGCAGCCGGGCCGGGACGTGGATCAGCGGGTCGAGCATACCGGCGGTCATGTCTGCACCTTCCGTTAGGCGCGACGCAGCCAGACCTGAACGATGGCCCGGCAAACGAGCACAGCGCAGATGCCCGCGCCGGCGACCCCCCACACTCCGACAGGTCCCGCGAAGGCGCTCCCAGCGCCGACCGCGATCGCAGCGACGGCGACGCCGAGCACCTGCCACTCTTCCCGCGCGGCCGCATAACCTGCCATCGCCGCGCCGACGACGATCAACGGCCCGGCGGCGGGAAGGATGCCGTAGACGATCGCGTGGCTGAATCCGTCATACCGGAGCGCCCCCATGAGCACGTACACAGCGAGAAAGGCCGCGACCAGAGGGATGGCACGACTCCACTGCTGCCGCGAGGAGCGCCGGATCACCCCGGCGCTCGCGCGCCGGCCCTCCCAGGTGGCGGCAATCGCCGCCACGGCCACGAATGCGTACAGCGCGGCCAGAGCAGGGTAACTCGGTCCGCTGTAGGGATTCTGCCCCCGCACCGACAGCCAGATCGCGCCATAAGCGGCCAGAACCGCCCCAGCCTGGATCAGCGTTAACAGCGGCGAGGGGAACTCGAACTGGCGCTGCGCCCGCCTTTTGGCCTGCTCGAGGAGCGTCGCCGCCGTCCTGGGATCCAACTCGCTGCCTTCGTCGACCGCCCCGTTCTCGTTCACGTCAGTGTCCTCACCCATCTCGCCCTCCACGGAGTACTTTGTACCGCAAAGTTTACGGGACTTTGCATCACAAAGTCAAGCTCCGCTCCGCAACTCAAACATGGTGGTCATGACCACGTTCAACAACGGCATCGTCATCCCCATCTAAGCCCCGGAATGATCTCCGCGGCCAGCGCCCGTGCCCAACTTCGAACACCGATTCGAATGCTGCGTGTCCAGCAGCCGGCGACGCGCACTGCGCGGAACTCCACGCGCCACAACGCAAAGGGGCGGGATCGAGAACACCCGGAATAGGTAGTGTCCCCCACCGTACAAGTTATGAACTCCACCTGCCAGCCGATCGGGCGGCCGTCGATTTTGGTCTGCGTGATCTCGGATGTACTGTGGTGACATTTGGTGTCAATCGCGATGCGGCTCCTCTCGGGATTCATCGGGCTGATCTTCGTGGGAACCGGCCTCTATGAGGCAGTCCAGGGAAGCATGTTGCCGGGACAATTGGGTTGGACCTTCTTCCCGCGCAACCGTCCGCCAAGCTCCCAGGGATGGAGCAGCCGACGGTGGCGGACCAACGGTTTGATCCTGATCGTCTGGTCAGGCGCGCTCCTTACGTGGGCGATTGCGGGCTTCACGGAGGTGACCGTGTCGACAGGACTCGCCCTTGGATGGCTGGGTTTCGGCATCGGCGTTTGGGTCGCCTTGACCAAATTGCGCTAACTGACTGACCAGGTCATGCCCGGCTAGTGTTCCAACGTCCCGAGATCGCCGGCACTTGGCGAGCGGTTCAAAACTTGTTTTGACGGGGCCTCGCCCCACGCGAGTGGCGCTTTAGTGCCATACGAGCGTTTGAGAGGTTGGTGTCCCCGACAGGATTTGAACCTGTGCACCCGGCTCCGGAGGCCGGTGCTCTATCCAGGCTGAGCTACGGGGACACGGACGGGACTCGATTATAAAGACGCCGCGAAGGGCTGGTCGGCGGTTCGCGACCCGCCTTACAGAATCCGTTACAGGCGTCACCCCGCTGATTGATCACCCTCCATAAGCTGGGTTCAGGACAGGCCGGTTGGAGCGAGCTGCCTGTTCTGGAGGTGGAACCGTGCGCCGCTTTCTGAACCCTTGGGTCCTGATGGTGATCGCTGCGGCCGTGCTTTCCTGCGCCGAAGTCTGGCCGAACCCGACGTAGCCGACCTGCATTGTCAAGCGACTGTTGCTAGACTGTAGGCCATGCTTACCAAGCGGCGCCCGGGGCGTCCCTCGGCGGACGACCCCGGGACGCCGAGTTCTCTCGGCCAGCGAATTCGGCAAGCCCGGCAGGCACTCGGGCTGAGCCTTGCGGCCGTAGCCGGCGACGACTTCAGCCGAGCCTTTCTCAACCAGGTCGAGCTCGGCCGTGCCCATCCGTCGACCCAAACGCTACGGATCATTGCCCGCCGCCTGCAGCAGCCAATCGATTATTTCCTTGAAGAGCCCGGTGACTCGAGCGCCGCGCTCGAACTCATCCTTACCGAAGCGGAGATGAGCCTGTACCACAGCGACTCCGCGCGCGCCGAACGACTGGTCAGCCGCATGCTGCATCGTCCCCTTCCCCTCGAGCTTCGAACCCGCGCGCAGTTGATCCTGGCCACGGCCTATCTCAGACAGGGAAAGCCGGAGGTCGCCAAACCTGTAATCGAGGAGGCGATCGATGTCGCCGAACGGTCACCGTGGCCGCATCTGCTCGTCGACCTCTACGACCGGCTCGGCAGCGTCTATTACCTCCTTCGGCACGCCCACGCGGCCGGCCAATGGTTCGAGAGAGCAATCGAGCATTATCAGTCTGCGGGCCTGAAAGACCCGGGGTTGAAGGCTCGCGTACTTGGTCACCGGGCCAACCTCCATTACGTAGCCGGCCAACCCATCGAGGCCATCGCCGCCTATGAATCGGCCATCGCCGCGGCCGAGGAGGTGCTCGACATGTCGGCACTCGCCGGCATCTATGAGGGTCTCGCCCTGTCGCTGCGCCAGACCGGCCAGTACCATCGAGCGCTCGCCTACGCGCAAAAGGGCTTGCGCCTTTTCGAGACTCTGCGCGACGTCCGGATGACGGCCCAGCTGCGGCTCAACATGGGCGACATGTTGCTGCAGCAGGGTCGCGTCGCGGAGGCGGACCGGCTGTTTTCCGAGGGTGCCGAGCACCTTCGCCGGATTGGGGACCACGAGCTCCTTCCCCACCTTGTCGTCGGCATGGCTGAGTCCGCTCTCGAATTCAAGGACCTGGAACGCGCCCACGACCTGGTCCAACAGGCGATCGACCTGGCGACTCGCTCGAGCGATCCGCTGGCGGCGGTCGCCGTCCACCGGGTAGCCGGACGGATCGCCCACGCCCGTGGTCAGCGGGAAATCTCGCATCGGCACTTCGATCGCGCACTGGAAGTGGCGTCCTCCGTCGACAACCCGGACCTTCGAGCTCGCGTCACCTACGACTTCGCACGGGCGCTCGAGGCCGAGGGCGACAGCGCCCAGGCGGCGCTCCGCTTTCGGCAAGCCTACGAGGCGGGCCGGGGGCCGGCGCCAGCCGCCGGTGTGTCAAGTCCGCTTGGTGCATAGGTAGGTAGAACTTGACACGGGTCATTCCTACCAGCCATAATGACGACCACGGAAGGTGGTGTCGTTCGCCAAGAACGATCCCCCCGCCACCCTCCGATGCGAACACGCAAAAAGTTTGGTTAGCGTCGCAACGTGCGATAGACTGGTCACACACAGTCAAGGGGGACTAATGGACGGGTACTCGCGAAAGGTGGGGGCCAGGCTGCGCAGCCTACGGAAGCAGCGTGGCTTGACGCTCCAGCAAGTGGAAGTCCTATCGAACAAGCGCCTCAAGGGCTCGTTGCTCGCCGCCTACGAGCGCGGCGACCGCAATATCTCCGTCACCCGCCTGCACCAGATCGCCACCCTCTACAGCGTCCCGGTGAACCAGTTGCTGCCGGAGGAGATCGAAGGCGTCGGGGAGCCGGCCCTCCCGCCGAAGCTGGCAATCGACCTCAGCCAGCTGCAGGGGCTGCCCGAACGCCAGGGCTCGATCCTGGCTCGGCATGTGGCTCGGCTGCAGCAGCAACGGCAGGACTTCAACACGCAGGTCGTGACCTTCCGCAGTGACGACCTCGAGCAACTCGCCGCCGCCTACAAGACCACACCGGAGATGCTGCGGCGGTCGCTGAACGAGTGGGGCGTCTTCCGTCCCGGTCAGGCGCCGAGCGAACGTCCCGAAGTCGAACGGGACGAACCGGCGGAGCCCGCCGAGAACCTCTAGGCCGGTCTCTAGAAGGGGATTTCCCCTTGAGGCGTCGACGGCAGCTGGTTCCGCTCAGCCCGCAGTTCCGCGACCGTGGCGGGATGGGGGGCCTGCTCGTCGGGTAACGCTTCCTCGGTCACCGGTAGGCTTTCGATCCGCTGCCGGGCCTCTTCCAGCTTTCGCTCGCAGAGCTCGAGATACTCGCGCCCGCGCGCGACGGCGGCGATCGCTTCCTCGAGGCTGAGCTTGCCTTCTTCGAGCGAGCGCAAGGTCACGTCGAGCTGCGCAAGAGCCTGCTCGTAGGTGATCGATTGGTCCACGCTCATGGAACAACCCGATCCACGGTAGCTTCCAGCCGCCCCGCGGAGAGCAGGACGTTGACCGGCTGGCCCTGACGCGCCTGCCCGGCTTCCCGGATGATGCCGCCGTCCTGGCCATCGATGCAGATGCTGTAGCCGCGCTTGAGCGTCTGCTCTGGAGCCAGCGCGGTGAGCCGAGCCGCCCGGCTATCCAGGCTTCTCAGGCGTTCGCGAACGCCCCGCTCACCGAGTCCAATCAGGCGGTCACGCAGGCCCCCGACCTGGAGCCGCGCGCTGGCCATCCGTTGGGCGGTGACGTCCCGAGCGTGCGTCAGGCGCCGCCGGCACTCCTGGAGTGAGCGTTCGCGCTGGCGCCAGACCTCGCGCGGATCTCGCTGACGCAGCATGCTCGTGAGATGCGCCAGCCGTTCCCTGCGGCGGCCGTGAAGATCACCGCCCAATCGGGCCAGCGTCTGGCGCCGGAGCTGCAGCTGGTGCGCCGGCACGATCAGCGCCGTTAGCCCGGCGCGCTGAAGCCGCTGGCCGCGCTCGCCCAGTTGCCGGCGCAGGTCGGCTTTCTTCGGCACGACGATCTCGGCGGCCGCAGTCGGCGTCCGCGCCTCGCGGTCCGCTACCAGGTCCGCCAGCGTCCGGTCCGAGGTATGACCCAGCGCGGTGATTACCGGGATCCGCATCGCCTGGATGGCGCGCACCACCGCTTCCTGGTTGAACGCCATCAGCTCCTCGAAGCTGCCGCCACCGCGGGCCACGATGACGACGTCGGCCAGTCCGTCCAGGTCGCACTGGCGGAGCGCAGCCACAAGGCTGCGCTGGGACGCGGTGCCCTGAACCAACGCAGGGTAGAGGGCCAGCCGCATGTTGGGGAAGCGCTCCCAGATGGTCTGCTGCAGATCGTGGATCACGGCGCCGCTGGGCGAGGTGATGAGCGCGATGCAGCGGGGCAAAAACGGGAGCCCCCGCTTGCGGTCGGGTGCAAAGGCTCCCTCCGCCTCCAGCCGGCGCTTCAGCTGGTCGATGGCGGCTCGCAGCTTGCCGGCCCCGTCGTAATCGAGCCGGCTGACGACCAGGTTGATCCGGCCGTACTGCGCGTGGTAGTCGACCTGGCAGGTGACGACCAGCTCCTGGCCGTTTTCGGGCAGGAATGGCAGCCGCCGGGCGGTGCTGCTGAAGATCACCGCGCCCACGCTGGCAGTGGCGTCTTTGAGCGTGAACCAGACGTGCCCACTCCGAAGCGAGACCCCGCTGACCTCGCCTTTGACCACCACGCTTTGAAAGCGAGCGGCGAGCAGGTCGTGGATCCGCGTGTTCAGTTCCAGGACCGTCAGCGGCTTGATCGCCTCCTGCGGCTGGATCGCCATTTACGGCACCGCCTCCGCCAGGCTCGAGTCACGCCGGTAGAGGGCACGTTCCACGGCCCGCCGGAGCGCCTCGGCCTCTGCGGTCTCGTCGGTGAACACCCGCACCAGCGTGGTGCGGATCGGCAGCCGGCGGAAGAGGTCCGCCACCGCGCTCCGCTCCACCGCGCGGCTCACCGGGTTGTAGATGCTGACGGGGAAGGGATCGTTGAACGGATTCTGCGGCCGGGGATCGACCGACGCCAGGTCGACCTCGAAGGATGCGTGCGCCAGCGAGGGCGGGAGTGCCTCACGGATGCGTCGGACGTAGTCCGCCGGTTCCGGGTAGAGCCAGCTGTCGGGCAAACTGGAAAACTCGTAATAGTCCTCGAAGATCAACCGCCATTTGAGCTCCCGCCGGACGATCCGGCCCCATTCCCGGGACAGATCGGCCGCCCGGCCGCCTTCATGGCGCCATCGGTCAACGGTGTCGATCAGCGACCAGTCGGTGAGCTCCCGATACTCATCGAGCTGGTCCAGAGGATTGCCGGTCAGGATTCGCTCGATCGTCTCCCGGAAGATTTCCCGCATGTGCAGATCGATGCGGCGTACGGTCCGGTGGTAATAGATGTTGTTGTAGAGGTAGAGGCGGGCGTTGAGGAAGAGCAGCAAGGCCTGAGCGCCGTGCTGATGAAGCAGCAGCCCCTGCCGATCGAGAAACGAGTAGTGGAGGAGCCGCTCCAGGTCGATCGGACCCACTTTGACGCCGCACATGTAGGCATCACGCGGCACGTAGTCGAGGTTGTCCGCCGTGTACATACCGTTGAGGATCGGCTTGAGCGCCTTCACCCAGGCTGGGACGGCGACGCCGGCAAGCTCGGGCTCGGCGATCAACTCCGCGATCCAGTGCGGCTCGATCCGCTCGCCCGGGGTGAACGGACCGGCGGGACTCGCGTTGAGGGCCGCGATCGTCGAAGCCAGCTCCCCCTCGATCAAGGCGCGGCCGATGATCTCGTGATCGATGGTGAAGCGATCGAGGTAATTCTGGTCGAAGAAATGCCCGAAGGGGCCGTGCCCGATGTCGTGCAACAGCCCGGCGACCCGCAGCGTCTCCTCGACGCAGGCAGCCGATGGAACATCCGGATACAGGGCCGTCAGGTTGGCGTAGAGCTGCCGGGCCCATTCTCCACTGAGGTGCATCGCACCCAGCGCGTGCTGGAAGCGGGAATGCTCGCCGCCCGGGAAGACCCACCAGGCGGATTGCAGCTGATGGATGCGGCGAAGTCGCTGCAACCAGGGATGGTCGAGCAGGTCCTGTTCTGCGGCTACGCTCTCACCGTGAATCCGTTTGGTGATCTTGATGTAGCCATGCAGCGGATCGGCCACCAGATTGACCGCGTCGTATTGCCGGGCGAGATCGTTCACGAGTTCGGCAACATTTTAATGACGTAGCATGACCTCGGTGGAGACGGCGGTCATCGTCGATGCGCTGCGCACCCCGATCGGACGCTACGGTGGGGCGCTCAAAGACGTCCGGCCGGACGATCTCGCCGCGCTCGTCGTCCGGGAGGCCGTCCAGCGCAACGCGCTGGATCCCGCCGGCATCGAGGACGTCTTTTTCGGCGATGCCAACCAGGCGGGGGAGGACAACCGGAACGTGGCGCGCATGGCAGTCCTGCTCGCCGGGCTGCCGGTTGAGATCCCGGCCGCCACGATGAACCGGCTGTGTGGCTCGGGTATGCAGGCGGTGGTCGCGGCCACGCGCGAGATCCAGACCGGCAATGGGAATTGCTTCCTCGCGGGTGGGGTGGAGAGCATGACGCGCGCCCCGTACATCCTCGAAAAGCCGCAGCGTGAGTTCTCGCGCGGCAGCCAGACGCTGCACGATAGCACCCTGGGCTGGCGCATGGTGAATCCGCGGCTCGCGGAGAAATATCCGCCCATCAGCCTGGGCCAGACGGCCGAGGTGGTGGCCCGCCGCTACGGCATCACCCGGGAGGCGCAAGACCGATGGGCGCTGGAAAGCCATCAAAAGGCGGTCGGCGCGCAGCAGGCGTGTCATTTCCGCGCCGAGCTGGTGCCGGTCGCATTGCCGGCGGGCGCGACGTTCGACAAGGACGAAGGGCCGCGGGCGGACACGAGCCTGGAGAAGTTGGCCGCCCTGAAGCCGGCTTTCGAAAAGGATGGGACGGTGACGGCGGGCAACTCGTCGCCGCTCAACGATGGGGCGGCGTGCCTCGTGATGATGTCCGAATCGCGGGCCGAGCAGCTGAAGGCTCAGCCGATCGCCAGGATCCTGGCGGCCGCCAGCGCGGGCGTCGATCCATCCTGCATGGGCCTGGGGCCTATTCCAGCATCGCGTAAGGCACTGGCTCGCGCCGGACTGCGGTCGACCGACATGGACCTCATTGAGTTGAACGAGGCATTCGCCTCCCAGGTCATCGCCTGCATTCGGGACCTCGAGCTCGACCCGGCGCGAGTCAATCCCAACGGCGGGGCCATCGCGTTGGGCCACCCGCTGGGCGCGAGCGGCGTGCGGATCATCGCCACCCTCGTCCATGAGCTCGCCCGCCGCAAGGCACGATACGGGCTCGCCACGATGTGCATCGGTGTCGGCCAGGGGATCGCCACCGTAGTCGAAAACCTGGTGCGCTAAGCGGTTTCCTTCCGCCTCGCCGGTTTCATTTCCCTCCGCCTCGCGGGTCCCATTTCCCTCCGCCTCGCGGGTCCCATTTCCCTCCCCCTCTGGGGGAGGGTAGGGTGGGGGGCGTCAACCGCACGACGCTGCCCTGTCAAGGGATTGCGACCTGGCTTTCCCCGCTCGCTACCGGCACTCCGAGATGATCTGCGTGAGGCCGGCTGGATGCTCCCAATGGGTCGTATCGGACGACGCCGCTTGGTCGCGGCTGCCATCGCATCGGCAATGGCGCTCATCCCGCTGACCGCCACCGCCTCAAACAACACCGCCGACGCCGACGCCCTCTGGAACCAGCCGGAAAGCGTGAGCGCCGATAGCGCCTTCTACGTGATCCAGTCGTGGTGGGATGGGATCGGTCGGGCGACGCAAAGCGACCCGACCCAACGAGGCCTCGACGAGCTGGCGCAGGCGAATGCGGATCTGCTCAGCGCCCATTCAGTGCTCCTGCGGCAGCGCACCGACCCAGGGCCGCATCCCGTCGCCGTCATCGACCCACTGCTCGCCGGCATCTACAACCTGATCACAATCGTTGCTCAACCTGGAGGGCCGCGGATCGACCGATGAAATCGTTCGGGTCTTACTCAAGGACTATCAGGCAAAACAGGCTGCGGCCGAGCGCGATCTACACTCGACGGCAAGCTTCGACGCCGACGCCCTGTTAATCGCGAACGCACAGCGCGAGACCGCGTTCATGCTAAAGATCAAGGCGGTTTCAAGCCCTGGCGATGGGCTGGCCGGCCTGTTGCACGATATCGATCAATCGACGACCGCACTCGCGGCCAGGCACCATGGCAACAACGGAGCGGGCAATGGCAACGGCAACGCGAATGCGAATAGCAACAAGCAAAGCCCACCGAAGCCGAAAGCGAAGAGTGGCGCCGGTGGTTAGGCTTCTTCCTCGTCCTGCACGCCTTCAAGGGTGAGCATCAGCCCGTCCTGAAGGTCGTACAACGCATCCATCGAGTCCGCGATCGTCAGATCCTCCGGAGCTCGATTGCCCAGGGGATGTTCCATTTCGGCCGTCAGCCTCTGGACTCGGAGGGCCAGGTCAGCGGGAAGCTGCGTTTCCTCGGCAATGTTCAGCATCTCGAGCTCATCCAGCAGTCGGTCGATGTGCCGGATGCGGTTTCGGCGGGCATAGCGGAGCTCGCGCTCCGCGTGCCACCGCTCGCGAAGGGCGGAAATCTGGACCGAGGTCTGCTCGATCATGCGCCCGCTTCCGAGGGTCCGAGGCATGGTTCCCGAGGGTTTACATTACTTTCAAATACTGAATTGGTCAAGAACTCACCACCGGGTTAGCACAGATACGCCTCAAACGCTCGTATGGCACTAAAGCGCCACTCGCGTCGGCCGGCGGGCCGGCCGGTGGGCTACCCGCTGGTGCTGCTGTCCGCTTTCCTGTTCGCCGCCGGCGGCAACGTCGTCAAGGCTTTGTTCAAGCTCGGGTACTCACCGCTGGTGCTCGCGCAGCTGCGCATCTGGTCGGCCTTCCTCGGGTTGTTCTTTTCACTGTTGGTAATCCGGCCGGCGCTGCTTCGTGTGGACCGAAGGGAGCTTCCAGCCCTGGCCATCTTCGGCGGGGTTGGTCTCGCCGGTGTTCAGCTCAGTTACTACCTGACGATCGCCCGAATCAACATTGCGGTGGCTCTACTCGTCCAGTACCTGGGGCTGGTCGCGGTGACCGTCTTTGAACGCTATCACCGCCGGCAGGCGGTGGGCACGCCGGTCTGGGCCGCGCTGGCGATGGTGCTGATCGGCGCCTTTTTCGCGGTGGGCGCCTATCAGCCGGCGCTCCTCCGCGTCAACCTTCCGGGCGTCATGCTGGGCCTGGTGTCCGCCGGGTTCTTTGCCTTCTACATCCTGCGAGCCTCGACCCTGGCGCGCCGGCTCAATACCTGGACCGTCCTGCTCTACGGCTTCGGCGCGGGCACCGTGCTCTGGGCGGTGTTCGACACGGTGAGCGGCACCGCGCTGCCGACGGATCTTCGGATCTGGGCGGTGATGGCGCTGCTGGGCCTGGTTGGAACGCTGCTGGCACACGGGCTCTTCGTGATGGCGCTCCGCACGGTGCGTCCGTCGACGGCCGGCATCATCGCCACCGCCGAGCCGGTCTTCGCCGGCCTGATCGCGTATCTCGTTCTCGGCGATCGATTGCAGCCGCTTCAGATTTTCGGGGCGGCCGTCATCGTCGCCGGGATCATCGCCGTACAGGCCGGCAGCCGCGATGCCGCCGTCACCGCGCCGGCGATCCAATGAGCTTCGACCTCGCGCGGGTCACGGCGCAACTCGCGACCGGAGAGGTTACCTGGTCCCTGCACTATGAGCCGTCCTGCGACAGCACCCAGGACCTGGCGCGAACGGCCGCGGCCGGCGGAGCCGCGCCGGGATGGACTGTGACGACCGACCTGCAGCTTCGCGGCCGCGGTCGCCATGGGCGGTCATGGACGGCACCAGCCGAGAAGGCCTTGCTATTCTCTACAGTCTTGCAGCCACCGGTCGATGTGCTTCCGCTGCTGCCATTGCTCGCTGCGGTCACGGTCGCGGGCGGCGTGGAGCTCTCGACCGGAGCCGCCCCGCAGCTGAAGTGGCCCAACGACGTGCTCCTCAACGGGAAGAAACTGGCCGGCATCTTGCTGGAGCGGCCGCCTGGGTCGTCGGTCATCCTCGGCGTCGGCCTGAACGCCAACCAGTCCGCGGCTGAGCTTCCCGAAGGGGCGACGTCACTGGCGGTCGAGCTCGGCCATCCGGTCGAACGCGAGGCTCTGCTGGCCGCGATCCTCAACGACCTGGGCAACGCCTACGAGCGTGCCGATCGGGAGGGCGTGGATTGGATCCTGCCGGGTTGGCGCAGCCGAACCGCCATGCTGGGGAAACCGGTCACGTTCCGGCGCGACGGCGTGCTTCTGCGCGGCCTGGCCGAGGACGTCGGCGCGGATGGCGCGCTGCTCGTCCGCACTGCCGATGGAAGCCGGTTGAGCATCGTGGCGGGCGACGTGGAGCTGGTCCGTCCCGACTAAGCGAAAGCCGCGAAGAATCCTCAGTCGTAGGTCTTTCCGTTGTCCTCGATGTAGCCACCCTCGTGGGTGCCCTGTGGATCGTGGTGCGTGAAGTGGATCAGTCCACCCTGGGCGTTCCAGACGTACTCGCCGTGGACGATGACATGGTCACCCTCGGCGACCGGCACCCGCGCGCCAATCGAGACGTTGTGTTCGATCTCGACCGTGATCGCGCCGGTTAAGAGCTTGACGATGAACCGTTCGTGCGTGCCGGCCGTGCCGCTTTGGTCGGTGAGCAGTCGGACCACGGTCCCGTCCGCTGTAACCTCGACATTGGAGCGATGGTTCTGGAAATCGGCGACGATCGCCGAATTGTCGGGTTGCGCCGACGCGCCGCACGCCGCTAGCCAAACCGCGCTGAGAAGCAGCGCGAGGGCACAACCCGAGCCACGCTTTCGCGGGTTCAGTCTCGGCTAACTAACCTTGACGTCGCCGAGCATCTGCGAGTGTATCTGGCAGTGGTACTTGACGTCGCCCGCCTTGCTGAACGTGACCATGAATTTCGCACCGGCGTTCTGCAGGCACGAGTCGAAGACGCCGGAGTCATCTGAGGTCACGCTATGCTGCGCCGTATTGTCCTGGAAATCCCACTCGACAGTGTCACCAACCTTGACGCTGACGGTCGCCGGATCGAATTTGCCAATCGTGTTCGGATCGGCAACGAGCTTTACGGTATGTGTCGGGGTCCCGCTGGTGCTGCCCCCCGCCGGGGTGCAACTCTGACCAGTGTCGCCGCTCGAGCCGCCGCAGCTGGCCAGTAGCAGAGCGGTCACCACCGACCCGATCGCCATCTTCCAAACAGTCACGCTTGCCTCCTTGAGAACGAATTGCCCCGGGCTGAGTTTACGGGTCGAATCGGCGGCGAGGCATCGAAACGCCTACCGCCGGGGCAGAATCAGGTATGTACCTTACTCGGGGAGGTCGGCAAACTCGCGGCGCGCATCGCGCACCCAGAGGGCGATCGCCGCGACGGTGATCACCGCGCCCGCGATCGAGATCAGCACATTAAGGATGAGTCCGGTCAGAAGCATCGCGATACCCACTGCCAGCACAGGCGGCCAGATGCTGGGCGGCGGCAGGTGGAAGGCTTCGTGGCCTTCCGGGTGGGGCTGCTGCTCAGGCTCTGCCATCACCCGAAGTTGTTGTAGATGAGCGCCCAGGCGAAAGAGAGCCCCAACATGATGACCGCCGTGACAAACAACAGCACCCCGAGTCGAATATTCTTGCTCGCTTCTTCTTTATGCATGGGCCAGAGGAAACTATAACCTCCCTATCATTCGATCGGCCACCATCACCGCGAACAGCAATCCCAGGTAGGCGATCGAGTAATCGAAAAGCAGACGGGACCATCGCTGGCGTCGGGTGCGCAGGTTTGCGACGGCCAGCGCGATGAAGAGGCCACCGAGCACACCGGCGCCGGCCAGATAGAGGAGTCCGAGCGCGCCGGTCAGGACCACCGCCAGCGTGACCGCAACCAGGATCAGCGTGTAGAACAGGATCTGGCGGCGCGCCGCCGACTCGCCGCGAACCACCGGCAGCATCGGCACCCGCGCCCGCGCGTAGTCGCCCTTGAGCCGGAGCGCGAGCGCCCAGAAGTGCGGGGGCGTCCACAGGAAGATGATGGCGAAGAGGTAGAGCGCGGTCAGGTCGAGCCGGTGGGTCACCGCTGCCCACCCGACCATGGGCGGCACGGCTCCCGCGGCGCCCCCGATTACGATGTTCTGCACCGTCCACCGCTTCAGCCAGAGGGTGTAGACGAACACATAGAAGAGCAAGCCGCTGATCGCGAGGGTGGCGGCCAGCACGTTGACCCAGAACGCCAGCACAAGGAACGCCGCCAGTCCGAGCCCGATGCCAAAGATCAGCGCATGGCTGGGCGCGATCCGTCCGTCCGGCAGCGGACGCCGCCTCGTGCGTAGCATCTCGCGGTCAAGGTCGCGATCGATCCAGCAGTTGATGGCCCCGGCACCTGCGGCCGCCAGCGCGCCCCCCAGCAGCGTGAGCAGCACAAGCCCGGTCGACGGCCAGCCGCGCTCCGCCATCATCATCCCGCCGAGAGCGGTGATCAGCAGCAGCGGGATAATCCGGGGTTTGGCAAGGCTGACGTAATCCAGCACCACGTCGCGGACTGGACGGCCTGCCGATCGACTCGCGTCCCGGATTTCCAGCGGCTGCTCGGCTGGAGGCAACCGGCTGGCGATCACGGCGAGGATGACGGTGCCGCTCCAGACGGCGCTCGCGAGGGCGAGGTGCAGTCCGCGCAACACGGCGGGCAGGTGCAGGGTCACGACCGCGGCACCGGCGGCGACCTGGAACGCGAGCGCCGCTAGGGTCAGCGCCACCGTCGCCCGAACGGCCGGCTGGCGCCGGTGCCGCGCGAGCACCGACAGCAGACTCATGACTACCAGCAAACCGATGACCGCGGCCACACCCCGGTGCAGCAACTGAATGGCGGGCGAGCCTTCAACGGCAAGGCGGAAGCCGCCACCGCAGAGCGGCCAGGCATCGCAAGCGCCGCTGGCACCGCTGCCCACCACCAGCGATCCGGTGAGGATCAGGAGATAGGTGCCGCCGGCCGCGCCGCGGGCGCGTCGAGCTGATTGGGCGTCAGCCGGCTGCGCCGGCATCGGCATCAGCGACGCGACGGCCGTGACGCACACCGCCCCCAGCAGGGCCATCGCCGTGGCGAGGTGGGCAAGCACGATCATCGGCGGTAACTCCAGCCGGACGGTGATCGCTCCCAGCACCACCTGGACGGCCAGGAGGCTGACGGCGAGGGTGGCCGGAACCACGAGGTCGCGGCGGTTACGCCAGGCCATCCATGCGACAGCGGCGGTCAGCACGACGAGGGTGCTCGTCAGCGAGGCCGCGGTCCGATGCGAGTACTCGATGATGGCATGCAGGTCGAGTGGCGGCAGCACACGGCCGTGACA
>WNGC01000872.1_pt1 | contig 18079 bp, 16 predicted proteins | sample 5400051 | NCBI WGS metagenome assembly WNGC01 (sample SAMN13153368, study PRJNA577476) | soil metagenome | isolation source: 20 cm soil or saprolite under grassland replicate 2 | place: USA:California | collected 2016-06-15
CCACGCGACGAAGCCGGTAAGGCGCTCATCCAGGAAGTTTACAAACTCAGCCGCGAAACCGGTTTCGAAAACCGTATTGTCCTTCTGGAAGATTACGACAGTTACATCGCGCGTCGCCTCGTGCAGGGGGTCGATCTTTGGCTGAATCATCCACTTCGCCCGCTTGAAGCGAGCGGCACAAGCGGAATGAAATTGGCGCCGAATGGCGGGATCAACCTCAGCGTACTCGATGGTTGGTGGCGTGAAGGGTACAACGGCAATAACGGCTGGGCGATCGGTGCGGAAATCGATAATGGCACGGTTGAATTTCAGAACCAGGTAGACGCAAACAGTCTCTATCAATTGCTCGAGAACCAAATCATCCCGCTCTACTACGCGAAACCGGACGGCAAACTTCCCCTCGCCTGGCTGCAATTGATGCGCGAATCGATTCGCAGCGTCACACCGGTTTTTAATACGCAGCGGATGGTGAAGGAGTATACCGAGCATCTTTATGTCCCCGCGGCGAGATCGCACGAGGATTTTTCTCGCGATAGTTGCGACGCGGCGACACAACTCAGCCACTGGAAGGCGCAGATGCGCAAGGATTGGCCACAAGTGCAGATTTCTGATGTGCAAGTCGGCAACAAAGATCGACAAACCATCTTGGTTGGCGAATCGTTGCAGATAAGCGCGCGCGTTCATCTCGGCGCTGTCGATCCCAAACATGTGCGCGTGGAAGCGTACCACGGCGAAGCAGATAATGGCGAGATTCGCAATCCCACCGCCACTGTTCTTAATCAAAGCAGCCAGTCGGATGGGGACGGCAATTATCTTTACCAGGGATCAGTCCCCTCTACCGAAAGCGGAACTTACGGCTTCAGCGTTCGCGTCGTCCCTACGCATCCGCACCTCATGCAAATGCACGAACTGCGCTTGATCACATGGTCGTGATAAGACAGCAGTGGGCACTCGTGATCTGCAATTGCTAAAACTGAACTGAAATTCCGCCGCGCAGCCGGTAATCGGGGACAACCTGCAACGCCGTGTTCTCGATGGAAACAGGAAACTCAGCGCCAACTTCCGCGCTCCAGCGGCCGCGCGATACCACCAATCGCGGACCTAGAAAAACGGAAGTGATTCCGGTGTCCTCAGCTTTTTTGCCGCGGAATCGATCGACATCTTTGTATTCGCCAGAGGTTGCAAACTGCACCCCGAAGATGGTCTCATGATTGCGGACGATATAATAACCGGGCCCGCCCGCCCACACGAGATCGTTGGCAAAGTGATATTGATGTGTGCCATCACCGCGCAATGTGAATTGGATGTTCGTCTCGAAAAAAATATTCTTGTAGCGAAGCGCAGTTTGCTCGCCAAAAATGCCGTCATACGATCCGGTGCCGAGTGTGAGATCGTGACCGTGGATTCCGCTCTCCGGAGCACCGGGAATTTCGACCTCGTGGAATTCTTCCTCGAGCCGGCTGCTATCGCCAGTGGCAAATTTGATTCCGGTGAGTAAAATGGCCGAGACGGTGAAGTCCGGTTCATGCTCTACCGCGACAGGATTTTTGCCTTCGAACTCAAAGCTTCTTCGGGCGGGCGAAGCGTAATGAAAAACCACTGTCTTCAGCAGAAGCGAAATATCACCCAGACCGGAAACCGTACCACGATCAATCTGGAAGCCTTCCGGCCTTTTGAACTCGCGATAAATAAGTGGCAAGTTCATCTGCAATGCGAACCGGCTGTTGATTTGATAACCGGCGACAAGCTGCGTGATCGAACTGTTTTCATATTGACCGGTCGGATTTGCGACTTCGCTCCCATCCACTTGAACCGTCGCAAAACGGGTGAACTGGTCGCCGACTGCACCGTACCACCCGGCCAACCAGGGAAAAAAATGGGTCGATTCCATTCCCGGCATGGTGTTGAGTTGGGGCGTATAACAGCCGCAAAGATCGCACGCGCGGCTCGTGACCGCGCCCGCGGCGACAAAGACCAATAAACAAAGCAGTCGTAAAATTTTCATTCGATCCCTCCTGAAAAATGGGAACGACGCTGCAAAATTCCGCAGCAGTCCCCGATTGTTGATGCGCGCGGACTGCGATCCGGGCACACGCGCGGCGCAGCCAAATCAGTCGCGATTTAGCTGAAGAGCAGCCGCGGTGGAGGAACTGGCGGGGATTTCCCGATGTCGGAGAATGAAAAATCAGCTGACGCGTACTCAAAACGTCTGAGAGGCGGCACCAGGCGAATCGCGCGCGACACGCAGATCATGTCGATCTTTGCCGACGGCGATTGAAGATCGGATTTTCTCTCCGAATTCTTTCCGTGGTTGACGGCGTGGCAAAGTGAACACGGATGACCGCCATCAAACGTCTGAGTAATCGCCTGGCGCAGCGGCGCGCGCTTCGAATAATCAATAATCATCGTCGTCCACGCCAGCGACTGGAGAGCGATCCAATGCAATCCAATTGCACAGCAAAGCGCGAAAATCGTGGCGATGTGGCCGGCACAGCGAAGCACGATTGCGAGGCTAGTTCTCGCGTATTCTAATGTCAATCAGCGGGCCGGAACCGAGAGAGCAGCGTGCTGGTTCCCGCCCTTCGGAACAAAGGCGCCATTGCCTTCGTCGAGATATTCGGTCGGGCCGACGCGAGAGATTTGAAGCGATTGTCGCCACGTTCCCGCTGGGAAATCTTTTGTAGCTTCGATCGTTTTGGTTTCCGGTTTCAATTCCGCAGTTGCGGGATCAGCCTTAACCATCGCTTCGGACAAAATTCTGCCATCTCCGCCTGAGGCGGACCGCGGCGACGTGAGGCCGAGTATGCGCAGAATCGTTGGGGCAAGATCGACATTGCCGCTCGGTAAATCATCCACTTGGCCGCCACGAAAATCTGGACCGACGGCAATCAAAGTATTGTGCACGTCGAATCGGCTCAGCGTGGCATGTGTCCCCTTCCCTGCGCCTCGTTGCCAGTCCGCGTCAATCATTCCTGGAATGCCGAATTGGTTTTTTGAATCGTTCCAGCGGAAAGCCATCACCACCTCTGGCGCGTTTTGACTATCGATCTTGGCTTGCTTGAGACCGAATGTTCCTTGCATCGGTTCCTTCGTAAAAATCACTCCGGTAAAATCCTCTTGTTGCAAAAAGTCGACCAAATGACGCGTGACCGTCACGTCATGCCCGATCACGTAAAAAAGAACGGAGCCGCCGTTTCCGACCAGCATGATGTCTCCAGGTTTCGGCTCGTCACTGAATTCAGTCTTCGCAGTGAACCCGGCGTCATTCAAGATTTTCCGCAGATCAATGGATCGCCCGATCGTAGAGAAGCCATGATCGGAGACGACAAACAGATCGGTTGTTTCGCGCACTCCTCGTCGATCTAATGCCGAGAGGACAGCGGCGAGATTTTCATCAGAGGATTTGATCGCAGCGAGCGCAGGTTGCGCACCGGGCGCAGATCCATGCTGCGTAAGATCGGGTTCGCCCAACCAAAGCAGTGAAAAGACCGGTATGCCATCTTTCCAAAGAAAATCGGTAAGAGCTTTCGTCGTCCACTTATCCCCCTGCGCGAATTGCCCGAACGGTGGAAATGGACCGAGCACATCGACAATCCGAGTGAGCGCGTCGCGCGGCCGCGATTCTCCGGCAAAAAGCGTGACGCAGTTTCTCCCACGGTCTGGATCGACATGCCTATCCAATAAAAGTCCGACGGTTTTGGCAGCCGCAATCGCGCTGCGCCCACCCGCGCTTTGCACAATCTCAGCGATTGTCGGAATCAAAATATATTTTCCACCAGATAGTTCGTCTCCCTTTTCCACCACTTTTGGAATCTCAACGTCGATTGAGTGTTTAGAATCGATTTCCGGGCGGTAATCGTGATTTGCGATTAGTCCGCTGTGGTCCGGATACACGCCAGTGACGATGGCTGTACCATTTACGTTCGTCGCACTTGGATAAACGGCGTGATGATTGCGAAAAACGACTCCTTGTTTTGCCAGCTTCCACAGCGTCGGCGTATTTTCTTGGTTGACGAAATCCGGGCGCATCCCATCCCAAACAACAACCACGACATGTCGCTCAGCTCTTGGCGTTTCTATCCCAAATGCATGCTGCCCAAACAAGGCGCAGACGATCCATGTTACAATCGCTATCGATCTCCTGGCGAAAACTTGCTCGACTGAGATTCTCATGTGTTCATCGATGTTGGAAAGATTTTGCGTCGCTGTTGATGAGCAGCAACGAAGTTATTCCGCTCGCCAGCGCCAAGGCAGCTCCAACAAGCATAACGCGACGAAAACCGTTCACGAACGATTCATCGATCGCCTGCTTAAGAACCTGGCGCATCGAGGGTTCGAGATCTTGGGGAAGGGCCGCCGCTGCCAGGTTGATCCGCTGGTCGGCAAGCGAATGTTGCACTTCTGCCGAAACTTCGAGTCTGGATAAACGTGAGTCGATCGAGCGATTGAATACGTGAAGCATCACGATGCCAAGCGTGGCAATTGCTAGGAGCGCGGCTGTGCGTGAGATGGCATTGTTGATTCCGGAAGCAATGCCAACGCGATTTGCTGGAACTGCATTCATCACGGTCGTAGTCAGTGGCGCGACGCTCACGGCCATACCCAAGCCAAGTACGACGACCGCTGGAAAAAACTTGCTCCAGTAATCGCCCCCAACCCCGGGGACCGCGAAAAGAGCGAACCCCGCTGCCGAGATAATTGGGCCGACCACGAGTGGAAGCTTGGCTCCATATGTCGTCACAAGTCCACCCGACCACCGGGAAAGGAGAAACATGATTAAGATGAAAGGGAGCAAGGCAGCCCCGGCGGCAGTTGCGGTATAGCCTTGAACTTGAATCAAATTCAATGGCAGGAAAAAGAGCGTTCCCCCGAGCGCACTATAAAGAAAGAATGTCAGCAAATTCGCACCGGTGAAATCATGCGAACGAAAGAGAGTAAGCGGTAACATTGGATTTCGTGCCCGCGCTTCCCAATAGAAAAACAGGACCAAAGTGAAGCCGCCGGTAATCAGCGCGGCCAGCACCGCCGGGTGGCCAAAGCCCAACCGCGAGGACTCGATCAACCCGTAAACAAGAAGTGTAAGGCCGATTGTTGCCAACGCCGCGCCCAACCAATCGAGTCTCTCATCATTTTCGTCCCGACTTTCCGGCACACAGCTGAAGGAAATAAGCAGCACAATCAACCCGAGCGGCAGATTAATAAAAAAGACTGCGCGCCATGAAATTCGCTCGATCAACCATCCACCAAGGACAGGACCGATCGCCGCTGTGATAGCAGTGAAGCCGGACCAAACGCCGATGGCGTGTCCACGATCTTGATCGGTGAATGATGCGCTTATGATGGCAAGACTTCCGGGCACCAGTAACGCGCCACCGGCGCCTTGAACGGCACGCGCTAGAATCAGTTGGCCAATGCTGGTTGCAAAGCCGCACCACAGGGATGCGGCAGAGAAAAGCACGACGCCGATGGTGAAGATGCGGCGTCGCCCATAGTGATCCCCTAACGAACCGCCGACGAGCAGGAACGAAGCGAGCAGTAGCGCATAGGCTTCAACGACCCATTGAAGATCGACCACACTGGCGTGCAAGCTCCGCTGCAACGCTGGCAGGGCTACGTTGACGACTGTGCCGTCGATAAACGCCATGCTCGATCCGAGGATCGTTGCCGCGAGAATCCACGGGGCGGAAGATTTCGCGCAGGGTACGGCGGCAACCCCGGCATGAATGACGGCTTCGTCACAGGGCGATTGAACGAAATTTGCCATCTCGTGTTCGAATTTGCATCACAATGGGATGCATATTGAACCCTGCGTAAATTTTCGAACTTGCCCAAGCGCAAAATGTCCAGTCCGCGTCAGCTGCAATGCGGTAAGTTGATCCGTCCAGCCAATCCCCTAGCCTCTTCCATGCAGAAAATTGCTGTCCTGGCGCTGGTCGCAGTTCCGCTCGGTTTCGTTTCCGCTGCGCAATTGATCCCCACCGAACCGGGAACCGGTTGGCGATACAACATGACACAAGAAGTTGGCAAAGGACTCCGCGTCCCTGATTCAAAAATGGACGCCGAGGGGAAAATTCGCCAACCGGTTTTGTACCGCATCGCTGGTATGGAAAACATCGACGGCAAAGAGCTGCTCAAGTTTGAAATGCATCGCGCTGGCGCGGTGACAAACACAGACCTGCTTTCCGTGGACGAACACGGCATCATTTGTGTGGCGCGCATGAATTTGGACGGCGAACTGATCAAGCTTGATCCACCTCAAACGATGATCGCCACGCCGCTTAAACCGGGCACAAGCTGGAATTTCAATGGACAGGTTGGCGAGATGAAAGTGCATCAGCATTACGACGTGACCGGAGAAGAAGATGTCGAAGTGCCCGCGGGAGAATTTCACGCATCCCGTATTCACGGCGAACAGACGTCACCCAGCCCGATGACGATTGACCGCTGGTTCGTGACCGGGACCGGAATCGTCAAAGACATCACAACAATTCGCGGCTCGAACGGCGATTTGCTTGAGCGCATTTCTCTTGAATTGACGGAACGTCCAAAAATTGTGAACAGACCGGAAGTTAACGTGGAGGCGGCGACGAAGAAACTTTCCGTAAGCGTTGCCAAAGAGCGATTCGGTAAACCGACCACGGCATTTTCGTGGGACACACCTCAGATTTATGTGCGCTGGAAAGGACATCGCTTGCGAAAAGGCGCCAAGGTCCGCGTGGACTGGATCGCTGAGAACATTGGCGACGATGCTCCCGCTGATTACGGCGCGGACGAAGCTTCCACGATCGCGGACGGTCCAACCGCTCATGGAACATTTACGCTGTCGCGGCCGGATGACGGCTGGGCCCCCGGCAATTATCGCACGGAGTTCTACGTTGACGATGTCTTGATAGACACAGTGAAGCTGAAGATTGTGAAGTAAACGCGAATTCTTGAATCCAAGGCCGGGCGTTGCCGCATCGTAATAAGAGGAGGCACAATTTCCATGAAGAAGATCACGATCATATTTCTTGCCGCATGCGTCGCTTTGGTCGTCGGATGCCACTGGGTCGGAATTCGGGGCAATGGCAATATCAAGACCGATCAACGCACGATCAGTGCCTTTGCCAATATTGATGCAGGCGGCGCATTCATAATTGAATGGCAGAATGGCGCCCCCGCTCTCAGCATCACCACGGATGAAAATCTTCTCCCCTACGTCGACAGCCACGTTTCTGGCGACACCCTTTACTTGCACACGCGCGACCAGATTTGGCCGACGCACGGGATCAAGGCGGCTATCTCAAGTCCGACGCGTTCTGGGGCGAAGACCAGCGGCGCCGTTAGGCTCACCGCGAATCAACTTGCTGGCCCGAGATTCGCTTTGGAATCGACAGGCGCAGCACGTGTCACACTCGATGGAAACATCGATGAATTGCTCGCGGATATGACTGGCGCAAGCGAATTAACCGCGAATGGTCTTCAAACCAAAACCGCCGAAATCTCCACCACCGGCGCAGCTGATGCCGAGCTTGCCGTTAGCGAGATATTGAAAGTGGCAATCACCGGCGCGGGCAAAGTTTCTTATTCTGGTAATCCGAAGACGATCGAGAAACACATTACTGGCGCCGGCTCGATCCGCCACAAAGATTAGATCTGACAAATGGTAGAGACGGATCGCCGAGCCGTCCGTCTTCGACACGCCCCCGCGTGTTATTTCGGGCGCCTCGTCGAGATTCTAGCTAATATTCTTCCGGCGAGAGAGCATGCGCTCCCCATTCCAAGGTCGACGTTCGTCTGCCCTTAACAATCGCAACTTTTCCCGCAATTGCACTCCTTGTTGTCGTTCATCGGACAGTTCTTGCCGGTCTTTTTGCAAGTCGGCTTGTCTGCGGCAAAGGTTGCCGTGCAAATCACTGCCGCCAGAATCGAAAACAGAATTTTAGTGTAATTCTTCATGAGATTAGTTTTGTTCGCGATGTCATCCGGCGCTAGCGAAAAGAATTAATTAGATTTTCATACGATTGGAGCGGGCACCTGGCAATGCCGCGGCCACAAGGAAGGGTGTCTTCGAAATAAATTCACGCGGTTTTAGCGCCGGCAACCCGAAGACAATCGAGAAACATATCAGCGGCGCAGGCTCGATCCGATATAAAGCTTAGCTCCTGTAGCCGTCTCAGTGATTGGAAAGATCGAGAATAAAATTCTGTAGGGGAAGCAGTTTGCTTCCAAATACCAACACGGGACGCTAACAGCGTCCCCTACAGCGCGCCGCGCGCGCTGTCGTGAAGACAAGGTGGGACGACACAGAGGTCGCCCCTCCAAGCAAAAAATTGGAGGGACAGGCTCCGTCCTGTCCCATTACTATTTCATGATGGAAAACTTTATCTGCGTGCAATGCGGAGCGCAGTTTGACGCCACTGCCGAGCCGCCAGCACGCTGCACGATTTGCGAAGACGAGCGGCAATTTGTTCATTACGGCGGGCAGGAGTGGACGACACTCGAATACCTGGCTGCCGATCATCACAACCGCTTCCAAGACGAAGCGCCGCAACTTCTCGGCATCGGCACCGAACCGGAATTCGCAATCGGCCAGCGCGCATTGCTCTTGCAATCCCCCGGCGGAAATCTGCTCTGGGATTGCATTTCATTGCTGGACCAAAAAACCATCGCTGAAGTGAAAGCTCGCGGCGGTATTCGCGCGATCGCGATTTCCCATCCGCATTTTTATTCGTCGATGGTCGAATGGGCCGAGCACTTTGACGCGCAAATCTTTTTGCACGCGCAAGATCGGCAATGGGTCATGCGCAAAAGTCCGTGCATTCAATTCTGGGAAGGAACAACCTTGTCACTCTGGGATGGTCTGACGCTGATCAATTGCGGCGGCCATTTCGAAGGCGGCACGGTGCTGCACTGGCCGGCAGGCGCGAACGGCAAAGGCGCGTTGCTCACCGGCGATATTATAACGGTCGTACAAGACCGCCGTTACGTCAGCTTCATGCGAAGCTATCCGAACCTGATTCCGCTCGGGGCCGCCGCCATCCATCGTACTCTCGAAACGATCGAACCATTCCCGTTCGAGCAAGTCTACGGCGGATGGTGGCGGGCAAATGTCTTGTCCGACGCCAAAGCGGCGGTCGCGCGATCAGCCGACCGTTATCTGCGAGCGATCGGACAGGTGTAGCCTCTAGCCCGTTTACCGGAAGTCGTCCGTAATCAAGCCACTGCCTCGCATGATGCTTTTCAGCGTGCCAATCGGGATCGATTTGCTGCCGTGCATCGGAACAATGACCTGCCGGCCATCCGGATGACGCCATTTCTGATGACTGCCGCGCTGGCCTAGGAGAATGAATCCGTGACGACGTAGAGCACGAACCACAACGTGGGCGTTACAGACGGGAAAATGCTGGCTCACGGAAGAGCCACTTCCATCAGCTTGGCCCCGTCGCGCAATTCAACGGGCGACGGCTCAAACCACAGTGCCAGCGCCTCCTTCGCATTGACAACGGCCTCCTCTTCCGTGTCGCCAGCAGAACCGCAGCCGGGTAGCTCGGGAAACACCGCTGACCAACGCCCGACAGAAGAATCAAACTCAACCAGCAATCGAAGCTTCATCCGACACATCATAACGAAAACCGGGGGTCGCGCCTAAATATTTGACATTCGACCTACCGATTGTTTGCGACGATCAGAGATCGCCGCTACAAAACGTTGGTTGCGATGGATCGCAAAGTTCCATTCCTGATTCGACTTTTCGTTTGCTTTGCAGCTCTGGCTTCGGTCGGAATGTATTTGTCGATCTTGCTCGCGATTTGTGACATCGGGCCACACATCATGGGCGGGGAGCCAGTTACGCGCGAGGAGTGGCTGCATATCGCTGCACCGCTGGTTGCGGTCATTGGAATTCTTATGGCGTTCATCGCTTGCGGATTCGCCGCGCAAAAATATTGGTCGCGTCACCTCGTCATCGCGATGTTCGCGTTGATTGTCCTCTACGCGTCGATCCTTGGTGCCGTGCACCTGATTCATCATGCGATCATGTGGCGCGCGATCATCAACGCTTCGGTGTTTGGTGGCGCGGCCGTTTGGTACTTTTACTTCAAATCAAACGTAGCCGCTTATTTTTGCGAGCTCGCGAACCGATGACCTAACGGCTCGCAGAGCCGTGGCTACAACTTACTTGATCGAGAAATAACCAGTTGATCGACGATGCGTGGAAATGCCACGGCAGCTGACTCGCGCACCCGTTGCGTCGCGAACTGTGAAAGCGGTGTTTCGTCTGGATTCACCTCGATAAGTTCACCAACATCACGGCTGGCGCGCAGCGCCCAATCGATGATGTATCCGAACGTGGCAGTTGTTCCGGCTACGATCACGAAATCGCAAGGGCCGTCCTCCAAATAATTCTCTACCCGCCGAAGTTCGTCCCACGGCAATTGTTCGCCGAACCAAACAACCCCTGGCCGCATCAGCCCCTCGCATCGCGGACATCTCGGAAGATCGATATCTTCGCTCTCATGCTCATGCTCGTGCTCGTAATCGTGTCGGCTAAAATCGCAGCGTGAACAGCGCGTGACAAAAATATCTCCGTGAATTTGCACCATCTTCTCTTTCGATGAGCCAGCGCGTGCATGGAGATCATCCACGTTCTGCGTGACCAGCAGGAACTCTTGAGCGTACTGCGCTAGCTTCGCGATTGCCTTATGCGCTGGATTCGGCTGCGCATTACGAATCCGTTGGCGGCGTTCGCGATACCATTCCCAAACTAATCCTGGATCCTTCGCGAAGGCTCCCGGCGTGGCCAGTTTCGCCGGATCGAGATTCCGCCAGTAGCCGTCCTCGCCGCGAAATGTCGGGATTCCGCTTTCGGCGGAAACTCCAGCGCCGGTTATTATTAGAAGTCGCGCGTTGCTAAGATCAACAAGATGCAACGTTGACAATTCTTTCCGCAATCCACAATCCGTAATTTTTTAATCCCAGCCGATCTGGCGGCCTTTGTTTTGTTCCTCCAGCCAGCTCATCAGCGGCTTGAAGTAATCCATCATCGCGCGAGTAGAGATATCTTCCCCGGTCGCTTCCTTCAAAACTTTGCGCCAATCTTCCGTCCCGCCCTTTTTCAAAATGTTGTTTAGCCACGCGCCGACTTCCTTGTTGTCGGCGTAATTACACGATTGCGGCGGTTGATGCAGAATTTTGCGCGCGATGTAATCGTGCAATTGAAATTTAAACACGGTCGCGAACGCGTAATTGTAGTAGTAAGCCGGATTATCATTGATGTGCGTTTTGGTCGCGGCATCGCAAAATTCTTCGCCGCGAGATGACGGCGGCTCGATGCCCTGGAAATCGGAAACATATTTCCACCAGCGCGCGTTCCATTGATCGGGCGGCAAATTTCTCGCGTAAATGTCTGCTTCCCAATGCGGCATTACGCCGCACGAAAAATAAATAAACGGAATCGAGCGCGCGAGCGCGTCATCCAGAAGGAACGCAGTCTTGTCCGGTGTAAAGTCGGCTGGCAAAACGCCACGCGATTGCAAATACGGCACCTGACCCGAGGCAAGCGCAATCAACTCGCCAACGCCTTCATGAAATCCAGGTGCCGCGCCGAGCCGTAGCAGATAAGGAACCTCCGGACGAGTGTAGGCTTTGAAATAATAGCCGTGACCGAGCTCGTGATGCGCGGTGAAAAACCAGCGCGCGTTTGGCTCAATGCTTTGGAGCGAACGGATGTCGTTCTCAAGATCGACGTGCCAGCACGAGGCGTGCGTGTTCTTTTTGCGTTTCGAATCCAGTGGCAACGGAAACAAATCCGATTTTTGCCAAAAACTTTCCGGTAATGGCGAAAATCCAAGCCCGGTATAGAATTGCTCAGCCGTCTTGATGATCCATTCGGGCTTTCGACCTTCGAAGTATTTATCGATATTAGCGGCCTCGACCAGTCCTTCCCATTCCTGGCTCCAGCGATTGTTGATCCAGTGCGCCGGAATTTTCTTCGGGACCGGCTGATGATATTTCTCCGCCAGCTTGTATTTCGCCCAGGTGTGCAGTTGCAAATACAGCGGACGCAGCGTCGCCATCCAATCGTCCAGCATCTTGAGCATCTCGTCGGTTGTCATCCCATAAGCAGCGACCTCGAGCGAAAAGTAATCGGGATACTTCATCTCCTTGGCCACACCGTTCCGCAGATCGCGCAGGGTCACGAGGTTGTCTTTGAGTTTGGGCCCGATTTCTTTTGACGCTTCCCAAACCGCTTTGCGTTCGTTGAGATCGCTACTCTTCTCGAGCTTATTGTCGATTTCATTCGCCGTGATCTTCTGACCGTTCAGTTTGAATTCGAAACTGTTGAGGATCGACGACTGTTTCGTTTCGGCTTGCACGCGCTTTGAGACAAGATCGGGATTTGTCATCGGCCCTTCCGCGGCGTTTAAGAGAAGTTGTTTCAATTCCCGAACCGTAAGCTCGCTTAGTTCTTTCTGATGCGTGAGCAGCTCGCGTGCCTCGCTAATGATTGCCGGGTTGCCATTAAACGCCGCGTAGGCCTTACCCGTCGCTTCCGCCGCGGCATCGTGTTCCGGCGTCACATCTGTAACCGCCTGCCATTGCGCTTCGCTGTTTACGCGATAAAGCGCCTGGTAACCGGCATTAGCAAGTTTCAGAAATCGATCAGCGCGCTCTTGAATCGGTGAGGCGGCGAACGTGAGAGATGGAAGCAAGACCAAAAGCGAGAAAAATGTAGTGCGCTGCATGGGCGCAGCCTAACCGCATCCGCGCGAAGTTGTGAAGCGTGAAGAGCGCGTTAGCTTCGTGCATGCGCAGAATCATTAAGTCGGACCAGCGACCCTTTGAGATCAAGCCCCAACAGGAATCGGTCTGGATTTGTATGTGCGGTCTTTCCAAAAACCAGCCGTTTTGCGACGGCTCGCACAAGACCACGCGCGAAGAGGAAGAGGGCAAAACTTACGAGTACGACGCAGAAGGACATCGTCGCGAAGTGTAAAGTGCGCCTTTGCCCCTGCGAATCCGCATTCTGCCTCCTCTGTCAACTTAAAGCCATTTTTCAATCCGCGGCCAGGCCTGACTAAGGACGTGTGCACCGCGTCGTGCGAAGCACGCCTTTGCGGTTCTTCCAATCCGGAAAATTACCGCCACCAGGATTACGAATAGCGAATTAGTTAATAGGGACACGGAGATGAGTTAATTCGAGCGCTTTGGCGGATGCTTCCAACGAACGCACCGTCAGAGCGGCCCGTTTTGGAACTTAGATGAAATCAGAAACTGCATTGCTGACAGAAACTGCCCTAATTACAGGATCCAGCAGCGGCATTGGATTCCATCTGGCAATGGAATTCGCCAGACGCAGACATGCCCTGGTGCTCATCGCTCCGGTCGCATCAGAGCTTCAGAAGATTGCTTCTGAACTGAAAACTGTCGGGGCCTTGTTCGTGAGGACAATCGCGAAAGATCTGGAAAAACCCGAAGCGCCACAGGAAATTTTTGATGAATTGTCGTCCGATCGTATCTACATCGATATCCTCGTTAACAACGCCGGATTCGGCCATAGAGGAAAATTTTGGGAAATCCCGATCGAACACGAAATATCGGTGTTGCGGCTGAACATCGAAGCGGTCTTGCGCCTCACGAAGCTGTTCTTGCCACCGATGCTGCAACGTCGCCAGGGCCGTATTCTGAACGTGGCGTCAGTCGCTGGCTTCGAGCCCGGTCCGTTATTCGCCGTTTATCACGCCTCAAAGGCATTTGTTCTATCGCTCACCGAAGCACTCGCAACGGAATTGGAGGGCACGGGTGTGACTGCTACCGCCCTTTGTCCAGGGCCAACCGATACCGATTTCTTCCAGAAGTCCGGCATGCTGCACGCACGCATGTTCCAAAAGGCAAATCTAATGGCGCCGCAGGACGTGGCAAAAGCCGGGTATGAAGGATTAATGGCTGGCGAACGGGTCGTCGTTCCTGGTGTAGCCAACAAAATAATTGTGTTTTCACGGCGTCTGCTGCCGGAAGCGACCTTGGCAAAGATGACTGGGAAACTGTACGTCGATACATCAGACGGGACGCGGGAGCGCGGAGATAAAGAACTCCAAGCGGCGCAAAGAGGTTGAAAGTTGTCGTTTTTCCACCGCGCGGGTCAAGTCGAAACAAATGCGAAACCGTAAAGCCGAAAGCGATTAGACGCTGAGCAAATGGATTGCGCCTAGATTTCGTGAGGTTTCTTGTCATCGCGTAATCCTTCATGTGTGCCCTTCCGAATACCAGCCGTTCTGCGACGGCTCGCGCAAGACCACGCGCGAAGAGGAAGAGGGCAAAACTTACGAGTACGATGCGGAGGGACATCGACACGAAATCTGAGGGTCGACATCTGCAAGATCGACGTTATAGTATTTCGCAATGAGCGCTGACCTCCTTTGTTGGACAGACGTAACAAATCGAAGGCGGCTTGCCTTCGCGGCGGCGCCGGTAGCGTGGCGATAAAAAGCGACCGTTGCTCAACGGGACGCTGATTTATCTCTCTTTCAAAGGGAGATCTCGTCTTTGCGTCGAATGAAATAACCCAAGGCTTTGTAAACATATGTTGATTGTGATGAAATCCGGCGCCACCGCACATGAGGTCGATACGGTGGTGAACGTTATCCAAGGGATCGGACTTCGTGCCCATCCAATGCCCGGCGCGACGCGAACCGCCGTTGGCATTACCGGCAACCAGGGCGTAATCGAGAGGCGGCGCTTTGAAGACTTGCCCGGTGTCGCGGAAGTCATCCGCGTCACCAAGCCCTACAAGCTGATCACGCTCGATCTGCGACCGGAGAAAACGGTCGTGCAGGTTGACGACGCCACCATCGGCGGCAGCGAACTTGCGATCATCGCTGGGCCATGCGCGATCGAGAATCGCGATCAGGCGTTTGCTGTCGCGGAAGCGGTGCAGAAAAGCGGTGCCCGTTTTTTTCGTGGCGGTGTTTGGAAGCCCCGAACCTCGCCCTACACGTTTCAGGGTTTGGGTGACAAGGGTTGGGAAATCATGTCGGAGATCCGCCAAGCTTTCGGGCTGAAAATCGTCACGGAAGCACTAGACGAGTCCAGCGTCGATCTTGTCGAACGGTACGGCGACGTGATCCAGATCGGCGCTCGCAACATGCAGAACTTCTCGCTTCTCAAACGCGCGGGTCGGTCGAAGCTGCCGGTGCTGCTGAAACGAGGAATGGCAGCGACACTCGAAGAATGGTTGCTCGCGGCCGAATACATCATGGCTGAGGGCAACTACGACGTGATCCTGTGCGAGCGAGGTGTTCGCACTTTCGCGCAACACACACGCAACACTCTCGATCTCGCTTCGGTGCCGGCGATTCGTCGAATTTCTCATTTGCCAGTAATTGTGGATCCATCCCACGGCACAGGTAGCGCATACATGGTCACGCCGCTCGCTCGCGCTGGCGTGGCAGTCGGGGCCGATGGCCTCATGGTCGAGGTTCACAACCATCCCGAGCTTGCCCTTTCTGATGCCGCACAGGCGTTAACGCCCTCGGAGTATGCACAGCTTATTAAGGAAGTTCGCGCGATCCGCAAAGTCACCGCCCCCTTTGCTGACAACAGCCGAGCGCAAAGGCACCCGCCTAACGAATTCAAAATCGATGCTTCTGCTTCTCGATAACTACGACTCCTTTACTTACAACCTCGCGCAGTATTTTGGTGAGCTTGGGTGCGAGCTCCTTATCAAACGAAACGACGAGATCTCGCTTAATGAAATCACTGCGTTAGCGCCGGATCACATCTGTATTTCGCCTGGGCCGTGTACACCGCGTGAGGCGGGCATTAGCAAAGAAGTTGTTCTGCGCTTCGGCTGCGAAATTCCCACCCTAGGGGTCTGCCTTGGCCATCAATGCATCGCGGAAGCATACGGCGGAAGAATCGTCCGCGCTTCCCGCCTGATGCACGGGAAATCATCGATGATCAGGCATAATGGCAGCGCGCTTTTTTCGGATCTAACGACTCCGTTTGAGGCGGGCCGATATCATTCGCTGGTCGTCGAGCGAAGCTCATTTCCAGGGTGTCTCGAGATCACGGCCGAAAGCGATGACGGTGAAATCATGGCATTGCGCCATCGCCAATTCCCAGTCCAGGGAGTGCAATTTCATCCCGAATCAGTTCTCACCCAGGATGGCAAAAAAATTCTCGAGAGCTTTCTGTCGCGTCCGCCACACTGATGAAAGCGCAGCTTACTCCGACCGCGGACGAGTTCTCCCAGCTCGCGAAGCGCGGTAACGTCATTCCTCTTTTTGCAGAGTTCGTCGCCGACGGCGAAACGCCAGTTTCAGCGTTTAAAAAATTTGATAACTCCGGTTACAGCTTTCTCTTTGAATCGACCGAAAAAAATGATGTCTCTGGCCGGTTCTCCTTCGTTGGGATCAACCCCCGGGTCGTCATCGAAAGTTACGGACGCGAAATCCGGGTTGTCGAACGCGGCACGGAGCAGCGCTTCGACACCGCGACGGACCCGCTCGACGAAATCCGCAAATTGATGGCGCGTTACCAATTTGTCTCGCGCACCGAATTGCCACGGTTCGCTGGTGGCGCTGTCGGTTTTCTCGGCTATGAAGCGATCCATTTTTTTGAGCCAAAAGTTCCAGTCGCGCACCATGATGATCTCCATTTGCCTGAGGTGCTTTTCATGATCACAAGCGGCCTCCTCATTTTCGATCATCAGTTGCGCAGCTTGAAAATAGTCGTGAACGCATTTCTCGAGGATGGTTCGCCGGAAGCAGTCTATGCACGAGCTGCTGCATCAATCGACGCCATTATGTGCCAACTCGCGAAATCTGCCGACCTTCCACTCATTCCAACTACGGACTGCGAAACGCGGCCCGCTCGCAGCAATTTCCTCCGCGAGGAGTTTGAGCGCGCGGTGGCAGAGGCCAAAGAGTACATCCGCGCTGGCGATATCTTCCAGGTCGTCTTTTCCCAGCGTTTCGAATCCGATTTCATTGGCGATCCGCTCGATTTTTATCGGTGTCTCCGTTTCATCAATCCTTCGCCGTACATGTTTTGCCTCAAGTTCGCTGAAGATTTCGCGCTTGTCGGCAGCTCACCTGAGATGCACGTCCGGCTCGTCGGCGATGTGATTGAGATTCGTCCGATCGCAGGAACGCGCGGCCGTGGCGCGACTGTCGCCCAAGACGAACGCAACGCCGCCGAACTCCTCGCCGATCCAAAAGAGCGAGCTGAGCACATCATGCTTGTCGATCTCGCGCGCAATGATGTTGGCCGCGTCGCCGATTTCGGTTCCGTGCACGTAACTGAGATGATGAATATCGAGCGTTACAGCCACGTCATGCATATCGTTTCGAATGTCGCTGGCCGTCTCCGCAACGGCTGCAGCGCTTTCGATGTGGTTAAATCGACATTTCCTGCTGGCACCGTCTCCGGCGCGCCGAAAATTCGGGCGATGCAAATTATCAGCGAACTGGAAAAAACACGTCGCGGCTGCTACGCGGGCGCGATCGGCTATTTCGGATTCGATGGTAACGTCGACTCCTGCATCGCGTTGCGTTGCGCCGTATTGAAAAACGGGAAGGCGTACTTTCAAGCCGGCGCCGGCGTCGTTGCGGACTCTGACCCGCGCTTCGAATATGAGGAAACGGTAAGTAAGGCGCGCGCGATGATAAAGGCTCTCGCGATGGCCGCGCCTTCCGCAAAATGAATTCGGAGGAGAGTAAGAACGATTCGACCGCAGGCCGGGGCGCTGCCTCTGCTCCGCCACCGGACGTTACCGCCAGTCCTGTTTGGTTGGTGCCGACGCCACCACGAACGGGTGAAATTGGTCGTGAGGCGGCTGTTGTCGGCGATCCTGACCTTCGGCAAACGACGTTGCGTCTCATGCGCGGCGAGAATCTCAGCCGGGTTGAAGCCGGGCATTTTCTCAACGCGCTGCTCAATCCTGCCGCTACGAACGGACAAGTGGCGGCCGCGCTCGCTGTCCTAGCCGTCAAGGGCGAAACGATTGACGAGCTTGCCGGAATGGCCGAAGCGATGCGCAACCGCGCGCTTCGATTGTGCTCTCGTTATTCCCAGTTCATCGACACTGCGGGGACTG
>WNGC01000874.1_pt1 | contig 18073 bp, 17 predicted proteins | sample 5400051 | NCBI WGS metagenome assembly WNGC01 (sample SAMN13153368, study PRJNA577476) | soil metagenome | isolation source: 20 cm soil or saprolite under grassland replicate 2 | place: USA:California | collected 2016-06-15
TCCAGATTCAGCGCGAATTGGCCAGGCACGAGGAAGCGAATCCCGAGCGGTCGGTCAAGGTTCGAGTCGGTGCCGCAGCAGGAGAACCTGTCGAGCAACATAACGATCTCTTTGGATCGACGGTGCAACTGGCCGCCCGGCTCTGCGCCCACGCGCAGCCGGAACAGATCTTGGTAACGAACGCGGTTGCAGAACTGTGCATCGGCAAGGGACTCCTATTCGAAGACCTGGGCGAAGTTGTCCTTAAAGGCTTCGGTCGACCAGTCCGCGCGCATGCGGTGCAATGGACTGGCAAAGCGCTGCAAACGACGGTTTAAATACTCACGCTGCTCATGCAGCTCGAAGGAATTGATCATGTAGCACTCGCCGTCCGCGATGTCGAGGAAGCAGCGAAATGGTACGCCGATGTCCTAGGATTTGAGCAACGATATGAAGGAATGTGGGACGGAATCCCGACCTTCATAGGTAAAGGGAATACCGCAATCGCTTTGTTTCCGGTGCGGGTGGATGGTTCAAAATCTGCCATGCGCACTAGCAAAATCCGCATGTTACATCTGGCCTTTCGTGCCAATCGCAACGGTTTTCTCTCCGCGCAGGAAGAACTCAAGCGCCGCGGCATCAAGTTCGAATTCGAAGATCACGAAATTTCGCACTCCATCTATTTTCGCGATCCCGATGGTCACCAACTCGAGATCACAACCTACGAGCTTGATTAGCCGAAAGAAATCGAGCGTGACTAGTAAATGAACGACTGACCGGTCTTTACGCGACGCGCCCGCAGCAGTTCTTGTATTTTTTGCCGCTGCCGCAGGGGCACGGCTCGTTCCGGCCGACCTTTGGCATTGAACGCCGAATAGGAAGATCGAGCGTCATCTCGCCGGCGCCGTCGCCATCCTCGCCAACCGCGGCCATTGCACCAACCGGTTGAAGCTGTCGACCACGGGCAGGAGCATTCGCCGTTGGTGCAGTCGGGGCATGTTCGCGCATCAAGAATTGCGGCAGCGTTGCCAGGAAATTCTCGAACGCCTGCAGGTTTGACGTGCTGCGGAAGAGATTATGCAGCACTTCGTTTTTAATGTTCGCCATCAATTCGACGAACATGTCGTACGCCTCGGTCTTGTACTCGATGAGGGGATCCTTTTGGGCGTAGCCACGCAGATAAACGCCTTCGCGCAAAGCATCCATCGCGTAGAGATGCTCCTGCCAGAGCCGGTCGATTGCATTCAGAATGATGTAGCGCTCGAGGCTTTTGACCGCACTCGGTTCCTCATGACTCGATTTACGCTCGTAAGCATCCTTGATCTTTCCGATCAGGAATTGGGCGTTTTCATCGACAGTGCGTGTCTCGAACTGCGCTTTCTCCTTCGTTAGACCGAGGGGAAACGTAGTGTTCACCCAGTTTAGAAACCCTGTGTAATTAGGCTCTTCATCGCGCTCGGCTGCGAGATACTCCTGCACTTTCGCCGGCACGGCCTCATCGATGACCTCGTAAATGAGCGTGCGCGGCTCTTCCGACTCGATCGTCTCGTTGCGGTAAGTGTAAACGACTTCGCGCTGCATATTCATCACGTCGTCGAAATCCAGCGTCCGTTTTCGGATGAGATAATTGCGCTGCTCTACGCGTTTCTGCGCCGTCTCGACTGATTTATTCAACCACCGATGCTCGAGCTCTTGCCCTTCCTCCAAGCCAAAGCGCTCCATGATTCTCGTCATCCGGTCGGCCGCGCCGAAGTTGCGCATCAGGTCATCTTCGAAGCTTACATAAAATCGAGAACTGCCCGGATCACCCTGGCGCGCGCAGCGCCCGCGTAATTGTCGATCGATGCGGCGCGCTTCGTGACGCTCGGTGCCGATGACAAAGAGACCACCACGGTCTGCAACACTGGCCCCAAGTTTAATGTCCGTTCCGCGCCCCGCCATGTTCGTGGAAATTGTCACAGTGCCAGGCTGGCCGGCGCGTGACACGATCTCCGCTTCCTGCATGTGAAATTTTGCATTCAGAACGTTGTGCGGAATTTTCTCGCGCTTCAGCATTCGGCTAAGCAACTCGGATGCTTCCACGCTGACCGTGCCGACGAGCACCGGCTGTTCCCTTGTGTGGCAATCTCTAATCTCATTGATCACCGCGCTGTATTTTTCGCGGCGCGTTTTGTAGATGCGATCATTGTGATCCTTGCGCGCCACTGGCCGGTTGGTGGGAATGACGTTGACGTCGAGTTTGTAAATATCGTGAAACTCCGCCGCTTCCGTCTCGGCTGTGCCGGTCATGCCGGCCAGCTTTTGGTATAGCCGGAAATAATTTTGAATCGTGATCGTTGCCAGGGTTTGCGTTTCGCGGTCGATCTGCACGCCCTCCTTGGCTTCGACGGCCTGATGCAACCCATCGCTCCAACGGCGTCCCGGCATTTTGCGGCCGGTGAATTCATCGACAATCACGACCTTGTTCTCCTCGATAACGTATTGAACGTCTTTTTCGAAGAGACAGTAGGCGCGCAACAACTGCGAGATGTTGTGGATCCGCTCTGCTTGCGCGTCGCAATGCTGCTGGCGTTCCGCTTTTCTCTTGTCTTTCTCTTCCTGGGACAGCGACGGATCGAGGTCGATCTCGGTGAATTCGTTGATCAAATCCGGGAGCACAAACGCATTCGGATCGTCTGGATTAAGGAAATTACGTCCCTGCTCGGAGAGGTCAGACTCGTTCGATTTCTCGTCGATCGTGAAGAAAAGCTCTTCCTTAAGCGCGAACAGCTCCTCTTTGCGGGTGTCTTGATAAAACGAAAGCTCCGCTTTATCCACCGCACGGCGCTTGTCGGGATCTTCCATCATACGCAAGAGCTGTTTGTTGCGCGGCTGCCCGAGCTTCACTTTGAACATGAGCCGGCCACCCGTCTCTACGTCACCCTGCTCGAACTTCTCGAGCGCTTCGCTTGCCAGCCGGTTACAGAGCATGTTTTGCTTGCGAACAAGCTGCTCGATAAGCGGCTTCCATTTGTCGTACTGATGCGTCGAGATCGTCGCCGGACCGCTGATGATGAGCGGGGTGCGCGCTTCGTCGATCAAGATGGAATCGACTTCATCGACGATCGCGTAATAATAGCCGCGCTGCACCTGCTGCTCACGCGTCGTTGCCATGCCGTTGTCGCGGAGATAATCGAATCCGAACTCACTATTCGTCCCGTAAGTAATGTCCATTGCGTACTGTTCGCGACGGAAATCCGGTTCCTGATCGTGTTGAATGCAACCAACCGTGAGCCCAAGGAAATCGTAGAGCCGACCCATCCATTCCGCATCGCGTCGCGCGAGATAGTCATTGACCGTGACCAGATGCACGCCGCGCCCGGTGAGGGCATTGAGATAAAGCGGCAGCGTCGCCACAAGCGTTTTGCCTTCGCCGGTTGCCATCTCAGCGATCCGGCCCCGATGCAAAACAATGCCTCCCAATAGTTGCACGTCGAAGTGCACCATGTCCCACTTCATCGGCTGATCGCAGACCGTGAAAGTATCTTGTCGATCTTTCAGCCGGCGCGCCGCGTTCTTCACCACCGCAAACGCTTCCGGTAAGATTTCATCAAGCCGCTTCCACTGGTCCTCGAGCTCCGGAATCTGAGCGAGTTCCTCCTTCCAGATTGCGGTCTTAGCCCGCAATGCCTCATCTGATAAGCTCTTGAACTGCTCGTCGAACTCGTTGGTTCGGTGCACGATCGGCATCAAGCGCTTGAGTTCGCGCTGATTTTTCGACCCCAGTATCTTCTTTAAAATCCAACCAACCATTTCGTTATCAATATCGACGAGATTCGGTCACTTGTCATTCCGGCCGTCCCTCTTGTCATGGAAGGCAAAGCCTGCCAGAGCAAAAGTCGAAAGCATCGAGACCTTGCTCGCTGTTGGAAAAGCGCAAGCAACTGCTAGTATCGCCGCATGAAGAAGATCATTTCGACTAAAGAGGCTCCTGCTGCCGTTGGTCCTTATTCGCAAGCCGTGCGGGTTGGATCGACAATCTATTGCGCAGGCCAAATCCCGCTCGATCCGAAAAGCGGGCAGATCGTTCCAGGCGACGTCGGCGCGCAAACACGGCGCGTTCTTGAAAATATCGCTGCGGTCTTAAAGGCCGAGGGGCTGAGTTTTCAGAACATTGTTAAAACCACGATTTTTCTCACCGATCTGGCTGACTTTCAAACTGTGAACGAGATCTACGCGTCGTATTTCAAACAAGCGCCGCCAGCCCGCTCGACTGTGCAAGTCCCCGCTTTACCCAAAGGTGCACGCATCGAAATCGAAGCCGTTGCCATGATAGATCAAGACATGGCCGCTGATGAAGGGACCGTCAGCGATACTTCGGGCTAAGATCGACATCTTCATGAGCGAAGAATTGCTTGCGCTCTTTCGAAAAACCGGCGCGCTGCTCGATGGGCATTTCGTGTTGCGTTCCGGCTTGCATAGCCGGCAATATTTTCAGTGCGCGCTGCTTCTCCAACATACTGAGATCGCCGCAGAAGTTTGTGGATGGCTCGCCGACAAACTGCGCAAGTTTGACTGCGACACCGTAATCTCCCCTGCTCTCGGTGGAATCATCGTTGGCCAGGAAATCGGGCGCTCGCTGAGAAAACGTCACATTTTTCTAGAAAAAGAGGAAGGTAAACTTGCCTTGCGCCGCGGTTTTCAGATTTCTCCTAACGAAAGATTTATCGTCGTCGAAGATGTCGTCACGCGCGGCGGCCGCGTCCAGGAAACGATCGACATCGTCCGCTCGCGCGGCGGTATTGTTATTGCGGTGGGCGTAATTGTCGACCGAAGCGGTGAGACAAAACCGAACTTCGGTTGCCCATTCGTCAGCTTAATCAAAATGGACGTCGAAACTTTTGCCGCGGACAAGTTACCACCCGATCTGGCGAAAATCCCGGCGGCGAAACCCGGGAGCAAATGATTCGCAGGGCGTTCTGTGAAACGCCGATCTCTGGCACTGACGCCCTACGATTCGCTTTCTTGACGCTCAGACTAGCGTCCATAATCTCAAACCCAATGAGCCGTTCGCCACGACGCATGAATTAAGTGTGAACACTCTAGCGGCCTTTTATCGCTCCTCTGTTGGGAAAAAAATGATCGTCGCGATCACCGGCATCATTTTGATTCTTTTTGTCGTCGGACATTTGCTCGGGAATCTGCAAATCTTTCTCGGACCCGATTGGATAAACGGTTACTCGCAGCATCTCCGCGACCTTGGGCCGTTGCTTTGGGCAATTCGAATTTTTCTGCTCGCTGCCGTTACAATTCATATTTACGCGACGATTCAGCTCGCGATCGAAAATCGGCGCGCTCGACCCGAACCATACGTCGACAGAGACTACGTGAAAGCAAGCTGGGCGTCGCGCCACATGGTCGTCAGCGGATTAGTGGTACTCGCCTTCATCATTTTTCACCTGCTCCACTTCACCGCACACAAGTTCAACCCGCAATTTCCCCTGCTCAAACTCGACCCGCTCAATCGTTACGATGTTTACTCGATGATGGTTTACGGATTTGAGAATGTTTACGTGTCGATTTTCTACGTAATCGGGCTATTTCTTTTGACCCTGCATCTCACGCACGGTTCGTCGAGTTTTTTCCAATCACTTGGACTGAACGATAGAAAGCTCACGCCTCGTCTCGCGTTGGGCGGCCGCATTTTCGCGTGGCTTCTTTTCGCCGGCTACACGTCCATTCCGATCGCCATTTTGCTCGGCCTGATTAAACCGGCCCAACAATTATGATCGGGACACTCGACGCCAAGATTCCACCCGGGCCGCTCGCCGGAAAATGGACAAACCACAAGGACCATTCGCGATTGATCAGTCCAAACAACCGCCGGAAATTTGAGATCATAGTCGTCGGCAGCGGCCTCGCGGGCGGATCGGCCGCGGCGACGCTTGGTGAACTCGGTTATCGAGTGAAATGCTTTTGCTACCAGGATTCACCGCGTCGTGCACATTCGATCGCGGCACAAGGTGGAATCAATGCCGCGAAAAATTATCAGAACGATGGCGACAGTGTTTATCGCTTGTTTCACGACACAATCAAAGGCGGCGATTTTCGCTCGCGCGAAGCAAATGTTTATCGCCTTGCTGAGGTCAGCAATCTGATCATCGATCAATGCGTCGAACAAGGGGTGCCGTTTGCACGAGAGTATGGGGGTCTGCTTGCCAACCGGTCGTTCGGCGGCGCGCAAGTCTCCCGAACTTTTTACGCACGCGGCCAGACCGGTCAGCAGCTTTTGCTTGGTTGTTACCAGGCGCTTTGCCGTCAAATTGCCGCGGGCACCGTCCAGATGTTTCCGCAAACCGAGATGCTCGATCTGGTGATTGTCGATGGACACGCCAAAGGAATCATCACCCGCAGCCTGCGTTCAGGAAAGATCGAGAAGTATGCGGCCGACGCGGTTGTGCTCGCTACCGGCGGTTATGGAAATGTTTTTTATCTTTCCACCAACGCCCGCGGCTGCAATGTGACCGCCACGTATCGCGCGTTTAAAAAAGGCGCGCTCTTCGCGAATCCTTGTTTCACGCAAATTCATCCGACCTGCATCCCCGTCAGCGGCGAGCATCAATCGAAGTTAACTCTCATGTCCGAGTCGCTGCGTAACGACGGACGCGTCTGGGTCCCCAAGCGCAAAGAGGATTGCGGCAAGCCGCCGGGCGAAATCCCCGAAACGGAGCGCGATTATTATCTCGAGCGAAAATATCCCAGTTACGGCAATCTTGCCCCCCGCGACATTTCATCGCGAAGCGCCAAGAAAGTTTGCGACGAAGGCCGCGGCATTGGCCCCGGCGGGCGTGGCGTTTATCTCGATTTCGTCGACGCAATCAAGCGGCTCGGCGAAAATACGATCCGCGAACGCTACGGAAATTTGTTCGAGGTTTATGAAAAGATAACCGGCGAAGATGCCTACAAAGTGCCGATGCGAATTTACCCTGCGGTCCACTACACCATGGGCGGGCTCTGGGTTGATTATGATTTGATGAGCAACGTGCCCGGCCTGTTTGTAATCGGCGAAGCAAATTTTTCCGATCACGGTGCTAATCGGCTCGGCGCCAGCGCCCTCATGCAAGGTTTGGCCGATGGCTATTTCATTCTGCCTTACACGCTGCCAAATTATCTAACCGGTCAGATTGGGAAACGCCCGTCTGCCGATTCTCCGGACTTTCAAAAAGCAGAAGGTGAGGTTCGTGCTCGCGTCAAAAAACTGCTCGATGTCGATGGGAAACGTTCGCTCGATTCCATCCATCGCGAACTCGGGCTCTTGCTGTGGGACAAATGTGGAATGGCGCGCAATGCCAGAGGGTTGGGTGAAGCGCTCCAAAGAATTCCTGAACTGCAAGAAAAGTTCTGGCGCGAAGTCCGGGTTCCTGGTGATGGAGAAGATTTCAATCAATCGCTCGAACGTGCCGGACGCGTGGCTGATTTTCTCGAGTTTGCAGAGCTGATGTGTGCCGATGCGCTCGCGCGCGACGAATCATCCGGCGCACATTTTCGCGAAGAGCACCAAACGCCTGACGGTGAAGCGCTGCGCGACGACGAAAACCACGCCGCAGTGTTCGCATGGGAATTTCAGAGCGACGTTGGCCAAATTGCGCCGCCAAAGCTGCATCGCGAGCCGCTTCACTTCGAAACCGTGCATTTAACGCAGAGAAGCTACAAATGAGAAATTTCATAGGTAGGGCGCGACCGCCGGGCGCGCCGACTAAGTTCCGCGGACGGCTCGGCGATCCGTCCCTACCATTTGTACAACCATGAACTTCCGACTGAGAGTTTGGCGTCAGCCGAACGCGAAAGCTGCCGGCAAACTGCTGGATTATGAAGCACGCGACATTTCGCCGAACACGTCGTTTCTCGAAATGCTCGACATCGTGAACGAAAATTTGCTCGCGCGCGGTGACGAGCCGATTGCGTTCGACTCCGATTGCCGCGAGGGCATTTGCGGCACTTGCTCCCTCACAATCAATGGAGAAGCGCACGGGCCCGACCATCCCGGCGCGGTTTGCGAGCTTTACATGAGAAAATTTCGCGATGGCGAAACGATCGTTGTCGAACCATTTCGCGTGAGATCATTCCCAATCATCAAAGACCTGGTGATCGATCGAAGCGCGCTGGATCGAATTGTGCAAGCCGGCGGTTTTATTTCCGCGCGCGCAGGTTCTGCGCCGGAAGCGAACTCAATTCCAATTCCAAAGCACGATGCCGACCTTTCCATGGAAGCCGCAGCATGCATCGGCTGCGGAGCGTGCGCGGCGGCGTGCCCAAATGCGTCGGCCATGCTCTTCACCGCAGCGAAAGTCTCACATCTGTCGCTCGTGCCTCAGGGAAATCCCGAGCGTGTCGGCCGCGCTTTGAGAATGGTGCACGTAATGGATGCGGAAGGCTTTGGTAATTGCACCAACACCTACGAATGCGAAGCGGTCTGTCCGGCCGAGATCAGCGCCAGTTTCATTGCGAAACTGAATCGCGAATACGCGAGGGCAGCATTGCGCACCGGCGCGGGCGATTAGGTGGAGGGACACGCGCTGTCGTGTCCCAAATCTAATCTACAAGGAGAGCTGTTAGCCCCCATCGGGACGACAACGTCATCCTTTATAGTCTGTGCGCTTGGAACGTCCAGAGTTCGTGATCGAGCTGATCGCGCGCCCGCTTGGCGACAAGTTCGACATCTGCGTGTGGGCGCATCACCGCGAAAACCGTCGAACCAGAGCCTGATAGTAATGCCACTCCCACTTCTGGTTGACGCAACAACCACATTTTGAGCTGTGCGAGAAAAACGAATTTCTCGAAAACAGGACGCTCTAGATCGTTCATGAAAGTTTGGCCGGCGAATTCCTGAGTTGCGTACGAGACACCAGGAACTTCTCGCGAATCCTGCCAGTGCGAGTATGCCCATTCGGCCGCGATTCCAAAGCTTGGCTTTAATAAAAGGATCGACAATTGTTCTGGCAGCTGAATCGGCGTGACCAGCTCCCCTCGTCCACGACAGAGCGCGGCCGATTCGAAAATAAAAAATGGAACGTCGGATCCGATTGCCGATCCAAGCTCAGCCAACTCATCACGCGCCAGGTTCGTTTCGAAAAGCCGATTAAGGGCGAGCAAAGTCGTTGCCGCATCGCTGCTTCCGCCGCCCAGACCCGCGCCATGGGGAATTTTCTTTTTGAGTTCGATTGAGACCGCGGGGATCAATTTTGTCGCCGCAAAGAAATTCGTCGCCGCACGAACAACGAGATTGTCTTCATCTGGCGGAACTGACGGATCATCACAGTGAAACTCGATTTCTTTTCCGCTGTTGATCTTGTCGATTTTGATCTCATCGCAGAGCGAAATCGGCGCGATGAGCGTCTCGATTTCGTGAAAACGATCGTCGCGACGACGCAAAACTTTGAGCGAAAGATTGATCTTCGCAGGCGCGGAAACTTGCATACCTTGCAATCTGTCCACGAATTTTAGCAGAATTACAGGATGAACTCACAATCCCGAACGGTCAGCGCCCGGGACAGATTAATCGTAGCCCTTGACGTTCCGACGCAAACTGAGGCGCTCAACTTTGTCCGCGATTTAAGTCCCGAGGTCAGCTTTTTTAAAATCGGGCTGCAACTTTACACCGCCGCAGGTCCGGAGATTGTGCGCGCCGTCCTGGCGACGAGCGCCAAAGTTTTTCTGGATTTAAAATTGCACGACATCCCGAATACCGCGGCGCGGACAGTGGAATCCGCTGTTTGCCTGGGGGCGCAGATGCTGACGATTCATTTGAGCGGCGGAGCTGAGATGATTCGAGCCGCGATTGCCGCACGCAAAAACAATTTGTCGATCCTGGGCGTCACGGTGTTGACCAGCACAACTGAGGAAACGCTTCGCAAAATTGGGGTCTCCGATACAATAGACAGTTACGTTTTGCGCCTGGCAAAAGTTGGAGTCGCGGGAGGAATTGATGGACTGGTCGCGAGTCCGCGTGAAGTAAAAATGTTGCGCGCGCAATTCGGCGCCAAGATAAAACTCGTAGTTCCGGGAATTCGCCCAAGCTGGTCAGAAGTCGGCGATCAAAAACGCGTCATGACGCCGCGCGAAGCGCTGGATGCAGGCGCAGATTATCTCGTCATTGGCCGACCGATTATTGCACATCCGCGACCACGCGAGGCAGTCACCAAAATTTTGAACGAAATCGAAAGCTGACAGCTTCGCATGCCGATCTTCGCCAAACTTGAAATTTGCAGGGATGCTACCCCGCGATCGGCAGCGGTGAACATGGCGATCGATGAAGCTTTACTCGAGACGGCAAAGGTTCCGTCGATTCGCTTTTATCGATGGAACTCCCCTGCTCTGTCGTTTGGATATTTTGGCAAATTTGCCGATGTTGCTAATTATGCGCCTAGGCGCGACTTGGTCCGGCGATGGACTGGCGGTGGAATTGTTTTTCACGGAGATGATCTCACCTACTCAATTGTAATTCCCGCGAACGATCCGGCCTTCAGTGAGTCGTCGATGTTGATCTACGAAAAAATTCACTGCGCTCTGCGCAGTGCGTTGCTCGCAAATGGTGAGCGAGCAGAACTAGCCCCTGTAGCCGGTGTCGTTGACGCCGGGGCCGCGATCATCGATCGCGGCTACACCTGTTTTGCGAATCCGGTACGAGCCGACGTGATGGTGAATGGCCGAAAAGTTGCCGGTGCAGCGCAAAGGCGCACACGCGGTGGTTTACTGCATCAAGGCAGCATACAACTCGCCACAGGATGGGTCCGTGTCGCCGCGACGACCGGACATGTCGATCTTGGAAATGGTCTCGCGGAACGGTTTGCCAAGGAGTTGTCGGAAGGGCGCAATGAAAAATCGCTGAGCAACACCTTGGTAGAGCGCGCGGAGAAAATTGCCGAGCAAAAATACAATACCCAAAACTGGTTGCAGGGACGTTGAGTTGAGTGTCCCCAGTGCGCGCCGCGTGCGCTCCACAAAAGCAGAGTCTTCGAACGTGTTGCTTTGACAACACGCAAGCCGCCCCTCTATTCTGCGCCTGTGAAAGCCTTTGCACGCTCGGCGGCGTTAACCACTTCTCCGCTGGGGCCGCTGGCTCGAGTGGCGCTGCTCGTTCAACCGCATCTCGACGAAGTGGAAAGGCGCATCGCGCAACAAACGGCAGCTTTCGATCCCGCGATCGAAGGCTATGTGACCTATGCCGTAGGCGGTCGCGGTAAACGGCTGCGACCGCTTCTCGCGCTCCTGGCTGGAGGCGCGACCGGCGAGATCAATTCCGGACATCTCGATCTTGCTGTCATCGTTGAACTAATTCATGTCGCCACGCTCGTTCACGACGACATTCTGGATGAGGCCGAGCGCCGTCGCGGACAGCCAACCGTGAATGCGCGCTGGGGAAATTCGCTCAGTGTTCTTTTGGGCGATTGCCTTTTCGCGCATGCCCTGGACCTCTCCACCAATTTCGAAAACGCGGACATCAGTCGCGCAATCGCCCGAGCCGCAAGGGAAATCTGCTCGGGAGAAATGATCCAAACGCAGCGCCGTTTTGATCTCAAACTCGAGGTCGATGATTATTTGCGGATCGTCGAAAAGAAAACCGGCTCGCTTTTTTCGACGGCGGCCGAATTGGGAGCGACGATCAGTGAAGCTGATCCAGGCGTGATTGAAACATTCAGGACTTTTGGGATGCGCGTCGGCAAGGCCTATCAAATCTACGATGACTGTCTGGATATTGCCGGCAACGAGAGCGCGACCGGAAAAACGCTGGGAACGGACTTGCGCAAAGGGAAGTTCACGCTTCCCGTGCTGATCTTTTTGCGCTCCGCTTCCGAATTCGAACGGGAGCGCTATTGCAGTCTGATCCTCGAAGGAAAGAGCGAGCAGATGACAGAACTTTTGAGAAATAGCGCGACGAACGGCGCCCTGAATGAATCGATCGCTGCGGGAAGCGATCTTATCCGCGAGGCGCAAACTGGGCTCGATATCATCCCTCAAAATCCGTATGGGGACGCGCTTTTCGCGCTGGGCGGCGCACTGCGGGAAATGTTTGATCACCTGCGAGTGTAGATGAAATGTCGAAGGGGCCTTTGTGTCCCGACTTTCAGCAATCTCCCATCGCGGCGCTGAGGTTGCTCCTACTTTCGAATGTCGCAGCTAAAGATCCACGAGATGCCGCGGGAGGAGCGGCCACGCGAAAAACTCGCCGCGCACGGCCCTTCGGCACTCAGCAATCCCGAGCTGATCGCAATCCTTCTTCGTACTGGCGTCGTCGGGACAAACGCGATCGAAGTTGGGCGCGAACTGCTCGAAAAATACGGTTCGCTCGGAGGATTGAGCCGTTGCTCGGTTGACGAACTGGCAAAGGTCAGAGGGGTTGGTTTCGCCAAAGCCGTGCAACTTGTCGCGGCATTTGGGCTGGGGCAGCGGCTTGCCCGCGAAACATGGTCAAAGCAAAAAATCGATTCACCGGAGATTGTGAATGAATTGGTTGGGGCGGAATTGCGAGCGCTGCGTAAGGAGTCGTTGCGCGTGATCTTGCTCGATACTCGGTATCATCTCATCCGCATTGAACAAGTTTCGCTGGGGAGTGGGAATGAAAGCATCGCGCACCCGCGCGAGATTTTTCATCCAGCGGTAGTTTCGTCGGCTTATGCTGTGATTGTCGTGCATAATCACCCCTCCGGCGATGCGTCGCCGAGTCAGTCTGATCACAGTCTAACGAGGCGTTTGGCTGAAGCCGCAGAGCTTCTCCAAATTAAACTGCTCGATCACATCATCATTGGCGCGCCAACGGAGGGAGGCCCGGGCTATTTTAGTTTCAAGGAAGCAGGCGTGCTTTGAAGATTCATCCGACGGCACTTGTCGATCCCGATGCGCGAATCGGAGCCGATGTCGAGATCGGTCCATTCTCGGTAGTCGGGCCGCGAGCCGTTATCGGTAACAACACAATCGTGCAGTCGCACGTCGTCATTGAGGGAAATGTCACGATCGGCACAGGCAATTTTATTGGACATGGCGCAGTTATTGGCGCGGCGCCGCAGGACCTTTCGTTCTCGCCGGAACGAAAAACGAAAGTCGAGATCGGAGACGACAATGTCATTCGCGAATACAGCACGATTCATCGGGGCAGCCCGGAGGGCAGCTTCACCAAAATCGGCGACAGAAATTTTCTCATGACAGGCGCTCACGTTGGCCACAATTGCGCGCTCGGGAACAACGTTGTCATCGCGAATAATTGTTTGTTGGCCGGTCACGTGCGTGTGGACGATGGGGCTTTCCTCGGCGGTGGATCGACATTTCATCAACACATGCACGTTGGACGTTTGGTGATGGTGCAAGGCAGTTCCGCCTTTGGCAAAGATCTGCCGCCGTTTGTTGTCGCGGCCGAACGCAACTCTGTTTTTGGAATCAATGTGATTGGGTTGCGGCGTGCCGGTTTCAACGCGCAAGATCGTGATGAAATCAAAGCAGCCTTCAAATTGCTTTACACTAGCGGCCTGAACATTTCGCAGGCGCTGAAGAAGGCCGCTGCGACGGAATTTGGCGCACCAGCGCGGGAGTTCTTTGATTTTGTCGCGAGCGCCAAGAAACGCGGGATTTGCCCTTATAAAACGTTGGAGGGACGGGCTCCGTCCCGTCCCTAATTTTTTTTGGGACGACACCGCGGTCGTCCCTCCATCAGACGAGCGCAAGCAACGCGAGCATGCGGCCGGTTTTGCCTTTCTCCACACGGTAGGAATAATAAAGATCGACATGACACGCAGTGCAGATGCCGCTGTCGTGGATTTCCGTCACGCCCAGCTCGCGACATTGGCGCACAATTTCGGCTGCGAAATCGACTTCGTAATGTGGCGGACGAATGCAGGGGCTGACCTGAACGATTAATTCAGCTGGATTCGATCCGAAGCGCTCGATCATTTGCGTGATCGCGTTGGTGACAACGCCGAGCCCCGTTCCTTTGCGGCCGGAATGGACGAGAGCGATGGCGGGCGTGTTTGGATCGATAATGTAGACGGCGCAGCAGTCGGCAACATGAATGCCGAGCGCGAGCCCCGTCTGATTTGTAATGAAGCCGTCGCAGCCGGCGAAATATTGGTCCTTGTCGGGCGATGTATCGACAACTGTGATCTTATTCCCGTGAATTTGTTCGGCGGTGAGCAGCGGCCAATTACTGACGCCGATTGCACGGCGAATCTCGCGATGCGCGACATCGAGCCGCTTTAACGCTTCGGTTTTATCGTGCGAAACGTCGATGCCGGGAATTCGTTGCGTGAAAACATGCCGACACATTGCAATCGCGCCCAGCGCGGGAAATTGCTCGAATGGAAGCCGCGTCATTTAAACTTAAAATCCTAAGTTCCAAATTCTAAGTCCCCAGTAAATTCCAATCATCAAATCCCAAAAGCTCCTACCGCCCGTTTGGAATTTCGGATTTGAGCCTTATTTGGAATATGAAGTTCGAGATCTTCTAGCCGGAATTGGCAGCGCGCTATCGTCAGCGCGTTTCGGCTTTCCTTCGGCGTCCACGCCGCTGCCGGTGTAATACGTTTTAGTTTTCGTGGCGCGCGGAGTCAGGTTGGCGAACATCTCGTCGTAGGTGCTCTGCGCGCCTGTGGCTCGATCAAATTCCGCGAGCGAGGAATTGTATCCGAAAAGCGCCTGTAAACGCGTCGATTGCGCTGTGAGCAGTTGCACCTGCGCGTTGAGCACATCCAATTGAACTCCTGCGCCAGCATCCAGGCGCGCTTTGGCGAGGCGCAACGCCTCATCGGCCTGTTCGACATTTTTCTCCTGGCTCTTAATAAGTTCACGGTTCTGCTGCAAGTTTGAATACGCTGTCTGCACTTCCAGCTCAACCTGCCGAACGTCATCGTCGTACGTGAGTTCCGCCTCCGAGAGGAGTGCCCGCTGTTGCTTGACCTGGCCATATATCTGGCCGCTGTCCCAAATCGGCAGGCTGCCTTGCACCCGCGCGATCCAACCTTTTGAAATGTCGTGCCAGCTCGAGTTCACGGGCGAGCTCACCCATTCGCCGCCCCCGGTCGTAGTGATAGTTGGGAGCCACTGGCCGGTTGCCGCGCGCAGCTGCTGTCGCTGGTTCAAGACGTTTGCCCGCGCCTGTTTGAGAAATGGGCGCCGTTGTTTTCCAAGCTCAATCGCATTGGCCAAGGCAATAGTACGCGGAACGTATGGCATTTCGCCTACTACTTCGAGCGGCGGGTTTTCACCGCCTCGTGCTCGAAAATCGAGCCCGAGGGTCTTGGCCAGAGTAAGCTGCGATATTCGATAGTTGTTTTGCGCGGTGATTAATAGCGGAAGCTGATTGTAGTAAGCCACTTCCGCCTGCAACACGTTAAACCGTGGAACTGTTCCTGCTTCGAAACGATTTTGCTGGTCCTGCAATTGACTCTGCAGCAACTGTACCGATTGCTCCTGCACCTTAATCAGCTCTCGATTGACCACGATTTGGTAGAATTGCGTTTTCACGGTGGCGAGGAGTTGGTCCAGAACGTTGCGGAATGCGAAATAGGCGCTATCTCTCTGAAAGAAGGTACCGCGAATGGATGGCCAACTGGTGCCGTTAAAAATCAGCTGTGTTCCAAGAACGCTGATGCTGTAGGAAACATCGCTCGTTGCAAGATTGCTACTACCCGATTTCGCCGCTGCCGACGCCGGCACGCCCAATGCCTGGACATCCTTGACTTGCGATGGAGCTGAGTCGACAACGGATGCGGTCCCGCCTGGGGTCGTCCCAGTTATGGTAGTTCCAAGTATCCTCGCCCCTTGCAGGTTCGGATCAATCCATTCATACTCCCCGCTTGCCGTGATGTGAGGCAGTACCTCGGCCCGGATCTGAATGATTACGCCTTGCGTCCGTTTTATCTCTTGTTCCGCGATGAGAAGGGTCGGATTGCGTTGCAACGCGGTCAGGATCGCTTCATTCAACGTAAATCTTCGCGGCGCGCTGCTATCCGTTGCGACCGTGCTCTCCCCGCCGTTGGCCTGCACCGCCAGAAGCACAACTGCACTCAATGCGACGCGGCTAAGACGATTCATTGGTATGCTTTTAGAAAAGGTTTTCCCCGAGGAAAAGCGCGAAGTTAATGCCAGACGCAAGTATTAGCTAACATTCCCAGCGATTGTTGGAAGAATGTTTTGCCTGACAGAAGTCATAAATTTTTGTGTAAATTTGTAGCCACGCTTTGTTTTCCGATGGCGTGAGGTGCGCCATCAACTTCATCAGGTTGGCCATCATCTCCTCGCGGATCCGCCGCACCAGGGCTGACCCTTTCGCAGTGATGCAGACCATTACTTTTCGCCGATCCTGCGCTCCCGATGCGCGCGTGACATAGCCGAGATTTTCCAGCCGCGCCACCAATCCGCTCGCCGCCGCGGTGGTGTGGCCCATCTTTTGCGCGATCGCAGACATTGTTAGCACTTCTTTTTGATCGAGCGCGGCGAGAAGGAAATATTGGGAGAAGGAAACGTTACCCGGAGCGAGTTCTTTACAGAGATGCAGCAGAAAACAACGCTGCATTTCCATTATAATATGGGAAAGCCGTTCCGCATCGGCTCGAAATTGCGCCGTAGTCGGCTCGGCCAGCGTTGCTTCCAATTTCACCGCGCTAAAACTAAGGGGTGAGATGAACGTGTCAACGGTGGGCATGGTAATTTAATCGATTAACAAGACTTCGACCTCGCTGCCAGCGCTTAGCCTCGCTTCGGGTCTCACTCGCAACAGGGCGTTGGCGCGGGCCAGTCCAAAGATGGCATGCGATTCCTGACGGCCAATCACAGTAAAGGCTCCATCCGCCAACTGGCCTCGGAAATAATGCGGTCGTGTTTCGTCGCCGGTGATTTCGTGAACAAGCCGAGCGTTTGCCCGAGGCAAACTTAGGTCGATTGCCCCCATCATTTGCAAGAGGGCGGGACGCACGAAAACCAGGAAAGTCACGAAAGTTGAAACCGGATTCCCCGGAAGCCCGAAAATCAGGCATCGGTCGCGTTTGCCGAACAAAAAAGGTTTGCCCGGTTTCACGGCTACGCGCCAAAGATCGATCTCAGCGCCGATCTCGCGCAATGCTTCCCGCACGAGATCATGTTCACCGACCGAGACGCCGCCACTGATGATCACCGCGTCCTGGTGCACAGCATCTCGTAAGGTCGTGCAAAGCGTAGCGAAGTTGTCGGGACAATGCCGTCGCATCGCAACCTCCATGCCTGTTTTTGCTGCAAGTGACGCGAGCATTAGGCCGTTACTGTCAAAAATTTCGCCTGATCGTAACTGTTGCCCTGGTGCCGCCAGCTCGTCACCAGTCGTTACGATCGCCACTCTTGGCTGCGCTCCTACGCGAACCGATTCGATCCCTTGTGAAGCAAGCAATCCAAGCGTCGCCGGTCGCAGTCGATCGCCTCGCTTTACAATTTGCTGTCCGACCGCAAGATCGGCGCCGGCTTTGCGCACAAAATCGCCCACCGAAATTTGTTCAGCCTGGATGAGAACAAAATCGCCTTCCCGTTGCGTTTCTTCCTGCATCACGACGGCATCGGCCCCGATTGGCATCGGCGCACCGGTAAAAATGCGGATCGTTTTTCCCGCCGACAGGCTCAGATTTTTCGAAACCCCTGCCGGTTGCTCACCAGCAATTTTTAATCGGGCATTTTTTCCTGCCGAATTTGCGACGACCGCGTAACCATCCATCGCCGAATTGTCGAAAGGCGGCAGCGGAATTGTCGCAAAAAGATCGTTTGCCGCGAAACGATCGAGGGCGTGGCCTAACGAGACTTCAGTTGCCGGCAATGGGGCAACTGCCGATAGAATTTTCTCGCGCGCCTTCTCCTCGCTAATCACGTGAAGACCATTCAATCAGTAATTGGCAATCAGCAATTGGCAATCAGCGATTCTCCGCCATATTCTCGCGCGATCGATTTTGGTGAGGTGGCTGAGTGGTCGAAAGCAGCGCTTTGCTAAAGCGCCGTACCCCAAAAGGGTACCGAGGGTTCGAATCCCTCCCTCACCGCTTCATCGGTGTTCAACGGTAAACATAGCTTTGCATAACGGGTGAGCATAACAATGCCACCGGCGTTCTCG
>WNGC01001402.1_pt1 | contig 18035 bp, 20 predicted proteins | sample 5400051 | NCBI WGS metagenome assembly WNGC01 (sample SAMN13153368, study PRJNA577476) | soil metagenome | isolation source: 20 cm soil or saprolite under grassland replicate 2 | place: USA:California | collected 2016-06-15
GGTCCAAGTTGCGACGCAATGTCAGCGCGATGTCGATCCAGAATATCGATCTCGGTGCGGGTGACATAATATTCCGGCAGCTCACAGATCTTCTGAAACAACGCGGCGCCTCGCTCATCATAGAAGTATTTACACGGGATCGTGCGCGGATTCGACGACAGACCAGCAATAACATCCGCCAGAAAATCCGCCGATTCTGGCGCGGAAACCTGCGGCGGAGCTGTGATTGAATCTCCGGTCATTGTGGGGTTGAAATGGCGCGCGCGGAGTGATGCACCCTACCGATTTACTGTGCGTCGCGTGCGAGTCTGATTCCGGTGAACTGCCAGCGTTTTTCCGGTTGAAAGAAATTGCGATAGGTGCGCCGAATATGAGCGCGGGATGTCGCGCAGGAACCGCCGCGCAGGACGTATTGGTTGCACATGAATTTGCCGTTGTACTCGCCAAGCGCGCCGGGAGCAGCGCGGTAGCCGGGGTACGGCGAGTAGGCGCTGCGCGTCCATTCCCAAACGTCGCCGTACATTTGGTGAAGACGCTGACCTTTTCCCGGTATGTCCTCTAATACAGCGGACATTACGGACACCGGGTGGAAAAGTTCAGTCTCGACGAAATTGCCTTCGATCGGACAACTCAACGCCGCGCGCTCCCATTCGAACTCAGTCGGGAGGCGTGCCCCAGCCCAGTTGGCATACGCGTCAGCTTCGAAATAGCTGACGTGCGTGACAGGCTCGGATTGATCGACGCGGCGCAGACCGGAGAGCGTGAAATTCCACCAGGCACCGTCGCGTTTTATCCAGTAAAGCGGCGCGTTCCAGCGTTGTTCGTTCACAGTCATCCAACCGAGCGATAACCAGAATTCCGGCCGGCTATAGCCGTTGTCCTCGATGAAGGCGATGTATTCGCCGTTTGTGACCGGCCGCGTTGCCAACGAAAACCCGGGAACGAGTGCCTGATGCCGCGGCCCTTCGTTGTCGTAGGCGAATCCGTCCCCATCATGCCCGATTTCAGCGATTTGTTCGTCGAATTCGACGAACTGGTAGGGACCGATCGCTGAGCCGTCCGTCGAAATTTTCTGCGCGCTCGGCGATCGCGATCTACCAGCACCAGCACGAAATACAGGGTAGAGCGGGTTTTGCGCAAGGACGTGCTTGATGTCTGTGATGAGTAATTCCTGATGTTGCTGTTCGTGATGGATGCCAAGGACGAGAATCGGTTCCATTTCATCGAGCAGACTTTCGTCGGGATTTGACAGCAGATCATCAATCTGTGAATCAACCGATGCGCGATAACGCTGCGCTTGGCTCACAGTCGGACGCGAAATTAACCCGCGCAGATCCCGCCGGTGCATGTCGCCTGCGGCGTTATAATAAGAATTGAAAAGGTAAGCGTACTCCGGGATTTCTGCGCGATATCCCGAGGCGAATCTTTTCAGGATAAAGGTTTCGAAAAACCAGGTGGTATGCGCAAGGTGCCATTTGGTCGGACTGACATCCGGCATCGATTGCACGACGCAATCTTCGGGTTCGAGACCAGCACACAACGAATTCGTGAAATTTCTGATTTGATGAAAGCGAGCGCGCAAGCATTCGACCCGGGATTGGCGCGCGGGGAAAAGAGATCGGTCCGCCGCTACCCGTCTGGAGGCGGTTTCAACGGAGGGCGGGCTCAACGATTTTCTCCCTCCTGATCCCGTTCTTCCCGGCGCGCTTCGAGCATTTGATCGTGAGTTGCTTCCTCTATGCCCTCAATCACAAGATGCTCGCCAACGCTTTCCTCTTCCTCGGTGCCGGGACGCGGCATGTGGTGACCTTTGGAACCGGCGATGACGCTCCACTCTTCCGTCATCTCCGCGTTGTCAGGAGTTTCCTCCGGAGGCACATTGTTTTCCTCGCCCATTAGTTCATGCCGCGCCTGTGCCCAATCGGCCTCGGTAAATTCGTCAGGATTGCGCTCGTCGATCATGGCAATTTCTCTGGCGCGTTTTTCCACTTCCTCAGGTGATGGCGCGCCGATTCCGTTGCCGTGCTCTGAAATCTTTCCCGGCGGAAGTTGCGAATAATTTTCCATAACCAAAGCTGCCAATAACAGAATCGTTTTTCGAACTACAATTTGGTCTACACATTAATGCCGTGCAATACAAAGGCACAAAAGAGGATGCCCGCTCGATGCACGGGCAAAATATCGTTCAGCTTCATGACGGCGCCGTTCTTGTGTTCGAAGAATACGGCGATCCAGATGGAGTGCCGGTGATATTCTGCCACGGCTGGCCGAGCTCACGCACAATGGCACAACTCACAGACGAGCCAGCGCGCTCTCTCGGTATTCGCATAATTTCACCGGATCGGCCGGGTATCAGCGGCTCGACCATGCATGTCGATCGAAAGTTGAGCGACTGGCCGTCACTTCTTGTACGGCTTGTTGATGATCTTGAGATCGGCGATTTCCGAATCCTCGCGATCTCTGGTGGCGCGCCCTACGCGTATGCCACGGCGGTCGCGATACCCGAGCGAGTGCGGGCGATCGCTATCGCAGGCGGCGTGATTCCGTTTGCCGAGCTGAAGGATTTCAAAGGACTACTGCCGCTTTATCGCTGGATGCTGGCATTTTATCGCAATCGGCCGCACCTGTTGCGGCCATTGTTTCGCCTGGCGCAACCGTTTTTGTCCTTCCGCGCGCCGATCCGGCTTCGTCCTCTTCTTTTAAAAATGCTGCTATTGCGCCCGTGCGACGCAGCCAGCTTGCGCGACGACGCAGCTTTTGAAGCGATTTTCGAGAGCCAACGGCGTGCCTGGCGCGGCTCGGCGGAAGGGGTAATGATCGATGCACAAATCTACGCGCAGCCGTGGGGATTCGCGATCGAAGATGTACGCGTGCCCGTGCGATTGTGGCATGGAATAGAAGATCGCGCTTTCGCCGTTCGGCTGGCGGAAGAAATCGCGAACCGTTTCCCGAATTGCAAAGCGCGATTCATTCAAAACGAAGGACATTATTCGCTGCCCATTCGCCATATGCGCGAAATTCTCGAGGACTTGATTGCCGTTTAGCCGAAATTTGCATTCACGTGAAAGCATCCCCAGAACGGCAATTGCGCCTGCTCAAGTTCGGGTTCATTTCGGAGGAAGACTTCCCGCTTTTCAAAATCAAACACAGCGCGCAGGATGCCGCGGCGGAGATCACCCAATTCTAAAAGGTCTTTCATTCGGCGCGCTCGGTGGCAGAGCGCTTCGTTACTCGCCTCAATCGTTCGTTGTCGAACGAGGCGCTTGCCGATCTGAACAATCACTTCAGGGACATCCTGCGCGCGGGCGAAATTGTCCACGCGTTGCGCCAGGGAAAGAAAACGAAGGATTCGAAACTGTCGACTTGCGCCGGCTGATTTTCACGCCGATTCGCAGCAGATTTGGCCGCTTGCGTCAGCTGATGGATGCGATCAATTGTTCCCCGATGATGTGATGTCCTGCGAAGAGCGGGAGGGAGATTCGCGGCCTTGTTTCTTCCGCAATACAGCAAGATCAGCGCGCAGCTTCGCGTCCATCATTTTGTCGAACGAAAAATTTTCGGTCGCGTAGCGGAAGCCATTCTCTGCGCAATGCGCCGCCAGTTCCGGATCGGAAATGAATTCGACGATCGCCGAGGCCAATGCCTGAGTGTTGCTTCTGGAATATCGCCCACTTTCGTAGCGATCACGGGTCGTCCGCTGGCGAAAGCCTCACGTAAAACAATTGGAGAGGCTTCGGTGCGCAGCGACGCAATCACGATTACGTCACAAGCCGCGTAAACGTTCGGCGTATCCCAACGATAACCAGCCATGATGATTTTGTCGGCTAATCCGGCGCGATCGATTGCATTCCTCACATTGATGCCGCGCTTCAAAATCCCGGTGCCCTGGCCGACGATGACGAAACGCGCATCGGGACGTTTTTCAAAGACCAGGGGGGCCGATTTGACCAGCTCGAGTTGACCTTTGTCCGGACGAATCATCCCTACGTTGCCGATCAGCGGGGTCTCGTCGGCGACACCGATTTCACGGCGGAATTTTGTCCGGTCGCGCGGAGGCTTGAACTTTTCCAAATCGACAGCTGAACCGATGACTTCAATTTTTGCTGCATCAATTCCATCTTTTTCCACCAACTGGCGTTTGATCACCGAAGCGTCGGCAACGATTTGCGAACAGCCGTACTTGAAAACAAATGCGCGACTTCGACTGCCGATTGGATCGGTGATGCAGCGCGCGCGGCTCAATGGAATTCCGCAAACGAAAAGTGGCAGGCAAATCCAGTGATCCTTTGAGCTGTACGTTTTGAGCAGATCGATTCTGTTCTTCAGACAGAACTTCCAAAGGCGCAATGAGCAGAGCGGGTCGACCCGGCTGCGGAGTGGCATTGTGACTAGGAGCGTGCCGAGTTCCGACGCCTTGGAGTGGACCTGGCTGTCTGGATTGCAGATCAACCAGGCCTGATGCCCATGCCCGTTGAGCCAGTTAATTTCCAGACAGGTGCGATATTCTTGTCCGCCCCAGCTGGGGCTACTCTCTACGTAGAGAATGTTCACGTCGAAACGCGGCGATGCGCGGTTAGCACATCTACGCAGCGGCAGCGCGCTTTTCGAGAATGTAATCGTGAATCGTGTTTACAGTCCGAAGCGCTTTTCCGGCTACGTCGGAATTTGGAACGCCCACGCCGAACGTCTTTTCCATACTCACAACCAGCTCCAACGCGTCGATGGAATCGAGGCCCAGTCCATCCGGACCGAAAAGCGCCAGCTCATTGCCGATTTGTTCAGGAGTAACTTGCAGCATCAGGTTTTTGACCAGCATCTCCTTGATTTGGGAACGCAAATCCGATTCAGACATAAACGAGCGGGGATTTTGCCGTAAATTGCGTGTTCGGTCAAACGAGCAAAACGTCAGAAGTTTTCACTTCGGCCAAAGCGATGCGAGAACGCATCGCACTCCAAAGCATTTCGTGCGAAATCGACGGGGAACGCTGCCTTTGTTTCGCGCAACCTTTAAAAGTGCGCACGCGTCCTCGCGTCGCTTTCGAAAAGCTAGACCTGATCGGCTTTATCGCCGGGAATGACTGCGGCGCTCGGTTGCGGCGCGGTGACATTAGTAGCACCCTGGCTGTCAGTTCGCGCTACGGTCGATTCAGCCGGTTTCACATCAGGCTTGGCAATTTGCGTATCAGACTTTCCAGCCTTGTGCAGTTCGTCGTTGAACTCGTCCTTTGCTTTTTGAAACTCCTTGACCGCCTGACCCATTCCGCGGGCAAGCTCGGGCAATTTCTTTGCTCCAAATAGAACGAGGACGATTAGCAGGATGACGATCAAATCCGGCCCGGCCAAGTTCATAAAGCTGGCGAGGAAGCTCATTTCAACTGCCAACATCAGACCGTTTCTCCGAGTTGCAAGGAATTTCAGCGAGGCAGACGAGCTGCCGGCGGAGGACGGGTTAAGGTTGACAGGCAGAGCGCTATGGGAAAGCATTCCCTCCTATGCGTCCCATCTGGAAAGGCAGCATCAGCTTCGGGCTGGTTTATATTCCAGTGGCGGTTTACCCCGCCACGCGGGAGGAGAAGCTTAGTTTCCGGCAGCTTCGTTCCAGCGATCTCAGTCCGATCAAATACAAAAAGGTGGCGGAAGCGGACTCGAAGGAAGTTCCAGCCGACCAGATCGTGAAGGGCTTCGAATTCGAGCGAGGTCATTACGTCGTGATGAAGGACGAGGACTTCGAGAAGGTGCGCATCGAATCCACCCATTCGATCGACATTACCGATTTCGTTGATTTGGACCAGGTCGATCCGAAGTTTTTCTACAAGCCGTATTTCCTTGAGCCGCAGAAAGGTGGGGAGAAAGCTTACGCAGTCTTGCACAAGGCGCTCAGTGGAACGGGCAAAATTGGTGTTGCCAAGGTGGTAATCAGCAATCGCGAACACCTGGCTGCTGTAAAGCCGGACGGCTTGTTCCTAATTTTGGAGCTAATGCATTTCGCCAGCGAAATCCTGAGCGCGGATGTCCTGGAAAACGGTTCGAATTCCGCAGTAACGGAGAAGGAATTGAAAATGGCGCAGGCGCTCATCGAAAGCATGAGTGTTACCTGGGAGCCGGAGAAATATCGGGATGAATACCGGACCGCGTTAATGGAGATCATCGAACAAAAGGCACAGCACAAGGAGATCACGGCAAAAGCGCCAGCTGCTCCTACGCCAACGAACGTTGTTGATCTGGTGAAGGTGTTACAAGACAGCTTGAACCGGACACAAGCGGTAAAACAAAAGCGCTCATCTACTCGAGACGGCGCTCGCCGGTCGACTAGTACGCTGGTCAGACAGCGGCGGCGCGCAGGCGCCCTCGGCTAGCATTGTTCGGCTCGCGGTTGCAAATTAGGAGTCTGGCGTTATAGTCAGCGCTCTTTATGGCTAAAACAGCCTGGATCAACCGCAATGAACGCAAACGCGCAACAGCGAAAAAGTACGCTGCCTTGCGCGCCGAGCTAAAGGCGAAAAAGGACTACGCCGGCTTAACGCAACTGCCGCGTGACGCGAGTCCTACGCGCGTGGTGAACCGCTGTGAAGTCAGCGGACGCCGGCGCGCTTTCATTCGCCGGTTCAAGATGTCGCGGCTGACCTTTCGCGAACTGGCTTCGCAGGGGTTGATCCCTGGCGTAACCAAGTCCAGCTGGTAAATTACCAGCGATCCGGTTCCGGATGCCAGGATGCGCATCCGACTAATGAACACACCCGTACTATTTTTATTGGCAGGAGCCTGGCTCGCCGAAAACGTTCCGTCGCATTGGGATCCACCGATGTTGATTGTCGGAAAACTGGCAGCGATTGCCGCGCTTGTTGGGCTGAACGCTTTTTTTGTGGCATGCGAATTTTCCGTAGTGAAGGTGCGCACGACTCAGCTCGATGCGCTCTTGGAAGAGGGCGATGTGCGCGCCCGCTTTGTTAAGCATGTCCGCGGGCATCTGGATGCATACCTTTCGGCGACGCAACTTGGTATCACGCTTGCGAGCCTGGCGCTGGGCTGGATCGGCGAGCAATCGCTGGCATCGATCATCCGGCCGGCCCTCGCTTTCTTCCACATCTACTCGCAGGCGGTGACAACATCGATTGCCGTTACTCTTGCTTTCGCCGGCATCACATTTTTGCACATCGTCTTCGGAGAGCTCGCACCCAAATACATCGCCATTTCCGAGCCACTGCCTGTCGCACTTCGTTTGATGCGACTGCTTGGCGCTTTTTATGTTTTGTTTAAGCCCGCCATCTGGCTCCTAAATAAATCATCCAACTTTCTTTTGCGCAGAGTGCTGCGGCTTCAACCTGTTCGCGGGAGCGAGCTTGCGCACAGCGAGGAGGAACTGCGATTGATTCTCGAGCAAAGCGAAAAGTCCGCCGATGTTAGTGCGCTCGGCCGGGAACTCGTTTTCAATGTACTCGATCTGCGCGACCGCGTCGTGCGTGACATCATGACGCCACGCGGCGACATTGTTTACCTCGCCGTCGAGGACGATTTCGATACGAATATAAAAAAGGCGATCGAATCCCAGCACACGCGCTTCCCGCTGTGTCGTGAAAATTTAGATAACACGATCGGCCTCATTCATATCAAGGAACTGCTTCCCATGATGCGCGATCCGCATCCCGATTTGATGAAGATCAAACGCGAATTGCTTCCAATTCCGGAAATGATGCTGCTGGAAAATCTGCTTAGATTATTCCTTAGCAAACACGCGCACGTGGCAATCGTCGTAGATGAATTTGGGGGGACTGTGGGGCTTGTGACTCTGGAAGATGTGTTGGAGGAACTCGTTGGCGACATTCAGGATGAGTTCGATTTCGAAAAGGAAGAGTTTCGCAAAATCAACGCAAACGAATTTAGTGTGGACGGAGCGCTGGGCTTGTACGAGCTAAACGATCTTGCGAAGCTTGATTTGGAAAGCCCCGACGTAAGTACGATCGGCGGTTACGTGACTCATCTGCTCGGGCATTTACCGAAGACCGGCGAACAAGTTAAGATCGACGGTTATTTGGTTACCGTTTCCGAAGCCGATAACCGTCGCGTCAAGCAGCTGCATTTCAAGAAGGTGAGCGAGGCCGCCGCCACTGCCACGAGCTCCAGCAGTACGTAAGGTTGCAGTATTCCGGCAGCTCTTAAACCGCACTGGCTTGCAATTGGGCGCGTAGGGCAGGCCTACGCTGCAATTGCCGGGTAACCGCCGCAATTGCGCGCAACGTGGCGGGACTGATGTGGTGCTCCATGCCCTCGACATCATGATGGATAACCCGGTCGTCTACACCGAGCAGTCTGAGAAACTCAGTGAGTAGCTTGTGTCGTTGGGCGATTCTGCGGGCCAGTTTTTTACCTGCGGCGGTTAAAATAAGCCCACGGTACTTCTCATATTTGAGAAGTCCCTCGGCATCGAGGCGTTGAACCATGTTGGTGACGCTCGCCTGCGAAATTTTTAAGGCAGCCGCGATATCGATCACTCTGGCGTATCCCTTGGAATTGATGAGTTCAAGGATACGCTCCAAGTAATCCTCCGCAGCGGTGGAAGAGCTAGCCGGGGATTGAGACGCCTTTTTGTTTCGCATGCCAGCGAACATAAAAGCATCGCCGCAACAGTCAACTAAAGATTGTCTCTTGACAGAATAATAGATGATAATAAGTAAGTTAGCTTTACCTAAGGATTCTTTTAACCCCATTTATGGCGCAGCCGGAAATAGCAGCTACAGCAAGACCTCGCGCGGCCTGGCGACGGACGGGCGGTCAGGTGTCTTTGCCGGAGGTCCATCGCACCATCCTTGTGCCAGAGACGGCGTCCTTCTGGAGGAAGCTCATGGCATTCTCCGGTCCAGGATTCCTGGTCGCCGTAGGGTATATGGATCCGGGCAACTGGGCGACCGATTTGGCCGGCGGCGCACGGTTCGGCTACTCGCTTCTATGTGTCATCATGATTTCCAATCTGATGGCGATACTGCTTCAGCATTTGTGCATCAAGCTCGGCGTCGCCACAGGCCGCGACCTCGCCCAGGCGTGCCGCGACCATTACCCGCGACCGCTCGTCTGGTTTCTCTGGATTCTGTGCGAGATTGCTATCGCTGCTTGCGATCTGGCTGAAGTGGTTGGCTCGGCGATCGCGCTGCAGTTGCTGTTCGGCATTCCGCTGGTGTGGGGCTGCCTCATCACCGCGCTAGATGTGCTCGCTGTTCTTTATCTCCAAAATAAAGGTTTTCGTTACGTTGAAGCGCTTGTCATCACGTTAATCGCGACTATCGGCACGTGTTTCGCGCTGGAGCTAATTTTTTCCAACCCGAGCATTATAGGGGTTGCTCTTGGCTTCATCCCCGGGCCACACGTCGTCACAAATCAGGAAATGCTTTACGTCAGCATCGGCATCCTTGGGGCCACCGTGATGCCGCACAATCTGTATTTGCACTCGTCCATTGTGCAGACGCGGAAATTCGAGCAGACGCCGGAAGGGAGGCGCGAAGCTATCACGTTTGCAACCATCGATTCGAGCGCGGCGCTCATGTTCGCATTGTTTATTAATGCTGCGATCCTGATTCTTTCGGCGGCCGCTTTCCATTGGTCCGGGCATCAGGATGTAGGCGAAATTCAGGACGCGTACAAACTGCTCAGTCCATTGCTTGGTGTTGGCCTCGCCAGCATACTGTTTGCCGTCGCGTTGCTCGCGTCCGGGCAAAACTCGACTCTTACCGGCACGCTTGCCGGCCAGATAGTAATGGAAGGTTTTCTCAACATACGAATTACGCCGTGGCTGCGGCGTCTCATCACGCGGCTTATAGCGATCGTACCCGCAATCGTGGTGATCGGTGTTTTCGGAGAAGGCAAAACGACGGAATTGCTGATTGCCAGCCAGGTCTGTTTAAGCATGCAACTCGGGTTCGCGGTGTGGCCGCTAATGCGGTTTACGAGCGAAAAAGCGAAAATGGGTGACTTCGCGAACCCCGTCTGGATAAAAATTCTGGGCTGGATGACTGCCGGTATTATCATTGTGCTGAATGTGAAGCTGCTCTTGGACACGTTTCTGCCGGACGCCGTGCTGAAAGCGCTCTACGGTTCGCTTGGGCTGCCCTCTTCCAAATGATGATTCACAGCCGATCTAACTGTTAAGAATCCAACGATTTTAGGGTGGCGAAGCGATGTATCACAACATATTGATCCCGCTTGAGAACAGTCCGGCTGACGCGACTATCCTTGCTCACATCAAGCCGCTAGCACGCATGACTGGCGCAAAGCTGCTGCTTGTTCATGTGGCTGATGGGTGGGTGGCACGGAATTTCAATCAACTCCAACTTGCCGAGAGCCAGGAGATGAAGGAAGACCGGGTATATTTGGAAAAACGGCAGCGCGAACTAACTAACGAAGGCTTTTCCTGCGACGCAATGCTCGCGTTGGGCGAGCCGTCTGATGAAATCATCAAGCTCGCCCGCGAGAAAAATGTCGATCTGATCGCCATGACTACACATGGGCACCGCTTCATTAGTGACGTTCTATATGGGGCGACTGCCGACAAGGTGCGTCATGCGGTCGATATCCCAGTACTTCTCGTGCGCGCGAAATAAGTGCAGCGGCATTGATGGGAAACGCGTGTTCCGCTGATTCTGCGCTTGACACAAACGCGGCCCCAACGACGTAAAACGCGCGTGAAAACCCTGTTCCTGACTAACGAGTATCCGCCGCACATCTATGGTGGCGCGGGCGTGCACGTTGGCTATTTGTCGCGAGAATTGGCAAAAACAATCCCCGTCGAAGTGCGTTGCTTTGGCAACCAGCGTCTTGAAGAAGGTAATCTCAAGGTCATCGGCTTCGAGTTGGATACGAGTAATTTCACATGCCCAAAGCCGTTGCGTTCTGCGTTCGGCGCGGTGCGGCGTTGCACGGATTTCAATACCATGAACATCGACTCCGATCTCGTGCATTGTCACACGTGGTATAGCCACTTTGGCGGCATTCTGGCCAAAAAGAACTACGGTTTACCGCTCGTCATTACTGTTCATTCGCTCGAGCCGCTTCGGCCGTGGAAACGGGAACAGCTCGCAGGAGGCTACGAGTTCTCACTTTGGGTCGAGAAAACCGCGCTCGAAATGGCTGATGCGATTATCGCAGTCTCCGCTGAAACGAAGCGCGACATCGAGCGGCTGTTCAACGTCGACCCGGCGCGAGTGCACGTGATCCACAACGGAATCGATTTGAACCAATATCGTAAGGTCGATTCAACTGGCGCCCTCAAGCGTTACGGTATCGATCCGGCCAAGCCATATCTTCTTTTTGTGGGGCGGATCACGCGCCAAAAAGGATTTCAGCATCTGGTGCGCGCAATCCAGTTCATGGATCGCGATTTCCAGATCGCGCTGTGTGCAGCCGCGCCAGACACACCACAACTGGGCGAGGAAATGCGGATTGCTGTCGAACGCGCCGAAGCGCAGCGGCCGGGAATCATCTGGATCAATGAAATGGTCGATCAACAGAGTGCGTGTGAGCTTTACTCGCACGCTGCGGTCTTCGTTTGTCCGTCGATCTACGAACCGTTTGGAATCATTAACTTGGAAGCGATGGCCTGTGAAACTTCCGTAGTTGCCAGTGCCGTTGGCGGAATTAAGGAAGTCGTTATTGACGGCGAAACCGGTTTCCTCGTCCCGCTTGAGCAAATGAAGGAGAGTCCGTTCGAAGCGATAGATCCCGAAAAATTCGCGCGCGATCTCGCGGAGCGCGTGAATGAGTTGATGAGAGATCGACAACTCCGGGAACGTTTTGGCAAAGCCGGGCGCAAACGAGTCGAGGAGAATTTTAGTTGGGGTGCAATCGCAGAGAAGACAAAGACGCTTTACGCGTCGTTGTTGTCATCCTGAACCAAGCGAAGCTGAGTCGAAGGATTCCGCAGAACTCCGTGAAGTAATGCAACGGCATCCCTCGACTTCGCTCGGGATGACACGCGTTCGCGCTGATGGCAACTTGAACCCGTCATGTTCGTCGATCGGGTAAAAGTTTTTGCGCAGGCGGGAAAAGGCGGGCGCGGGTGCGTCAGTTTTCGGCGAGAAAAATTTGTGCCGAAGGGCGGGCCAGACGGCGGCGATGGCGGGCGTGGTGGTAACGTGATCCTGCGGGCGGATCGGCACGTCGATAATCTCGCAAACCTTTTCTACGAGCCGCTGATTAAGGCGAAGAACGGCGGGCACGGGATGGGAAAGAAAATGAGTGGTCGCGCCGGCGCGGACAAAATCGTGAAGGTTCCGGTGGGGACGGTGGTTTGGCCGGCGGAAGAAGAAAAACACGCAACGTCCACCGTCCAACCTCCAACGTCGAATTCAGAGCAATTGCCGATTGGCAATCGGCAATCGGCAATTCCAGTTACGGATCTCGCGCGTGATGGGCAGGAATTCGTATTATGTCGCGGCGGAGGAGGGGGGAAGGGAAATGTGCATTTCAAAAGCTCGCGCAACCGCGCGCCGCGCCAATACACAGAAGGCGAAGAAGGTGAACAGGGACGTTTCCTGCTTGAGCTGCGGACCATCGCCGACGCGGGATTGGTTGGGTACCCGAATGCTGGTAAATCAACCCTGTTACAGAAAATTTCGGCGGCGCGACCGAAGGTCGCCGCCTATCCATTTACGACGCTTCACCCGATCGTCGGCGTAATTGAATTTCCAGGTTATCGACGCGCCACGGTTGCGGATATTCCCGGTTTGATCGAAGGTGCGCACCGTGGACTCGGGTTGGGTCACGAATTTCTTCGCCACATTACACGCTGCCCCGTCTTAATTTTTATGGTGGATATCGCCGGAAGCGAGGGACGCAATCCGGCCGAAGATTTGCAGAAGCTTCGCCGCGAAATCGATCTCTACGATCCGACCTTGTCGTCGCGCGCGTGGTTCGTAGTTGCCAACAAAATGGATTTGGCCGGTGCGACAGAAAATTTAAAAGCGCTGCAAGAGAGATTCCCGAAGCTCCAGATAATTCCGACTTCGGCAGCCAAAGGAGAAGGAATCGAGGCTTTGAAGCAGGCGTTGGCAACACGAATAACCGACCCCGAAGAGACTGCTTCGGCGGCGATTTGATGTGGACAAGGGGAGCATCCCTAGCGAAACTGGGCGCTGTGTTATGGGAAGGCGGGTTGTAGCGAGTTATTGTTCCAGTTTTCTGAAGTCGGAGATGTTGCACATTTATCGGCAGGTAAAGGCGCTGCGCGGCGTGCACACTTTTGTCGTCACAAAAGAAGTCCAGAATGCTGAGCGATTTCCGTTTGACGACATCGAGGTGATTCCGAAGCGGCGCACTAACCTGCTTGTGCACGGTTGGTTGAAATTCGTCGAACGGCGGCCGCCGATTGTTTATCGCGGCGAGTATCAAACGCTGGACTCATTGTTGAGGCGCCACGGAGCTGATCTGATGCACATTTATTTCGGCCATACCGGCGTGCACCTGCTTCCGTTTATCGAACAATGGCACAAACCGTGCGTTGTATCTTTCCACGGCGCAGACGTCGCGCATAAACCAGAGATTAAAGATTATCCCGGCAAACTGCGGCGTCTTTTCAATGCCGTCCCGCTCGTGTTCGCCCGTTCTCAATCGCTCGCCGACCGACTGACTCAACTCGGGTGCCCCCCGGAAAAACTTCGCATTAATCGCACTGGAATCCCGCTGGATGAGTTTCCACTGGTGGACAGAGAATCGCCGCGAGACGGCAAATGGAAGGTCGTGCAGGCGTGCCGGCTAATCCCCAAGAAAGGCGTGGCAACGAGCTTGCGCGCTTTTGCAATTTTCAAGAAGGACTACCCTAACGCGGAATTTGTGATTGCCGGCAAAGGCCCGTTGCAGCCGGAGTTGGAAATGCTTGCCGGCGGCCTCGGCATTGCCAGAGACGTGCATTTTGTGGGCTTTCTTTCGCAACGAAAGCTGCACGAACTTTACGCCAGTGCACATCTGTTTTTGCATCCGAGCGAAATTTCCCCCAATCAAGACCAGGAAGGTGTGCCGAACTCAGTGCTGGAAGCGATGGCAACAGGTTTGCCGGTCGTTGCCACGCGTCATGGTGGAATACCCGAAGCAGTCGATCACGGGCGCACCGGATTTCTGGTGGCGGAGGAGGATCACGTTGCTTTAGCAAACGCGATGCAATTAATCGTCGGTTCTCCGGTGCTGTTGCAGGAAATGGGAGCGCGCGCGCACGCAAAGATAAAGGAACGGTTCGGCCAGGAAACGCAGATCGATCGCTTGGAGTCGTTTTACGAAGAAGCGATCACGATGAACGGGGTGGCTGAACACGTGGACGCTAGACCAATCGCTCGCATCGCTCCGCAGTTTGCCGAACGTTTGCCGGCGAAATAAGTGCGCCTTTAGAATTTTGTTTGTCATCAGGGTAAAACGCGCTTTGGTATGCGCGTTCAAGTTGTAGCCGGGGCAGCTTTCTCGCCGTAGTTTGGGAGGTGTGGACGAAGGCGAATGATCCCGGCAGGCCGGTATCACCGATGCTGGTTACAGCTGCTTATAAAATGCGCAATCGTTGTTTACTGATATCAATCCTGGCATTGGCCTCCAGCGCAATGCTTGCGACGTCAACCTTTGCAGCCGAAGCGGGTACGACTGAGCACGAGGGCGTCTCGTTAAAACCGCAAATGCTTGTTCAGTTAGGCGGCTTTGGAATTACAAACTCGATGCTGGTGACCTGGATTGTCGCTGCCGGCATCATCGTTTTTTCACAAATCGCAACCCGGCGGGTCAAGGCGATCCCGAGCGGGATTCAAAATTTTTGGGAGTGGTTGGTTGAGGGTTTGCACAATTTCTTGGAAAACATCATCGGCCGTGATCTCGTGAAAAAGGGATTTTGGTTTTTTGCGACGGTTTTCATTTTTATTTTGTTCGTGAACTGGTTCGGACTGATTCCGGGAATCGGAACAATAGGCTGGGGTCACTACGACGGTTCGGGAAATTTCCATGTCGATCGGCCGTTACTACGCGGTGGCAACGCGGACCTGAACATGACGACCGCGATGTCGGCCATATTCTTCGTGATGTGGTTCGTCTGGGCGATTCAGGCCAACGGCGTCGGAGGATTCTTGAAAGAATTGTTTGGCCCAAAAGGTGAGACGACCGGTGTCGTGAAGATCCTGATGGCCGTCATTTTTTTCGCCGTTGGCTGGCTCGAAGTGATCTCCATTATATTTCGACCGATCGCACTCAGTTTTCGATTGTTCGGAAATATTTATGCCGGCGAAAGCATTCTCGAAGCGATGTCCACGATGATTCCGTGGCTGTCACCGATCCTGCCAATTCCATTCTATTTCCTCGAAGTGCTTGTGGGATTTGTGCAGGCGCTCGTTTTCATGCTGCTGACTGCGGTTTTCACAATGTTAATTGCAGAACACCAGGAGGGTCCGGAGCACGCGCATTGATTTTTCGACGATCTCATGACGAGGTCGCTAAACCACTAAACTAAATATGATACTACCAATACTAGCAGAACTGGGCGGAAGCATTCACGTTGGGCTTGCCGCGATGGGCGTCGGAATCGGAATCGGCTTGACCGGCCTGGGGATGACCAGCGCGGTCGGTCGCAATCCAGGTGCGTTCACGCAAGTGCTCGTGCACGGAATTCTCGCCATCGCATTGACCGAGGCGATCGTCTTCTACGCTCTTTATCTCGTTCACTAATTTTCAGCGGGAAAGCAATCGAATGTTGCGCCCGAGACTTAGTTTATGAACATGATTATTGCCGCCAGCAGCGGAGGCATCACCGACATTTTGCGCGAAACAGCTGAAACCTTCGGCTGGAATTGGAAGTTGTTTCTATCGCAGGTCATTAGCTTCTGCATTGTTGCATTCCTTTTGCAACGCTTCGCTTACAAGCCGATCCTTGCTGTGCTCGGGGAGCGCCGGCGCAAGATCGAGGAAGGCCAGCTTAATGCGGAGAAAATCAAAAAGGAACTCGCTGAAGCGGAGAAGCGTTACCAGGAAATCGTCGCGAAGGCCAATGCGGACGGGCAGAGAATGATCGATGAAGCGCGAGAAAGCGCGGCGCATCTATCCGAGCGCAAGCAGCAGGAGGCTATTACGGCAGCCGAGCAGATCATCGCCAAAGCGCGTGAGGCCGCAGCGATCGAGCACGATCGCACAATGGAATCTCTGAAGCGGGAGCTTGGGCGGCTCGTAGTCGACACTACGGCGAAGGTCACCGGCAAAGTGTTGACCCAGGATGATCAACGACGTTTGCAGGAAGAAGCAGCTCGAGAAGTCGCCTGATGAAGCTGAACAAGGAAATTCGTCAACTGTCACGCAAGATGCTTCAGGCAAGTTTCACTGATGGTCAGCTTGACCCTGGCAGGATCGCTTCGCTGGTCGATTCGCTTGTGACGCGCAAGCCACGCAATTACATCGACGCACTAAAAAACTATAAACGTTTGCTCCGGCTCGAATTGGAGAAGCGCCATGCCAGAATCGACACCGCAAGCGAAGTGGACCCCGCGATACGCTCAGAAATTGAGGCCAATCTGAAGAGCAAATATGGCAACGACCTCTCAAGTGAATTTCACGTTGATCCCCAGCTTCTTGGTGGAATGCGGATCCGCGTCGGAAATGATGTTTGGGACGGAAGCGTGCGCAATCGCCTCGAACGCCTTCAGCACGAACTATAAAATTCAAACCATGAGCACCATACTCGAAGAGATCGAATCGAAAATTGAAGAGCTAAAAACATCCACGTCCAAGAGCAACGTGGGCATTGTGCGCGAGACCGGCGACGGCGTCGCGCGCGTCGAGGGTCTTAGCGACGTGATGCTCAATGAAATGATCGAGTTTCCGAACGGCGTGTACGGTCTTGCACTCAACCTCGAAGAAACTGAAGTCGGCGCGATCTTGTTAGGCGACAACACGCTAATTGAAGAAGGCGACGAAGCTAAAACGACTGGCCGACTCCTTTCGGTTCCCGTCGGTAAGGCACTTCTTGGACGCGTGGTGAACACACTCGGTCAGCCGCTCGATGGTAAAGGCCCCATCAAAAGCGACACATTTTATCCGCTGGAAAAAATTGCGCCGGGCGTGATCAAGCGTCGCAGCGTGAATCAGCCGGTTCAAACCGGAATCATGCCTATCGATACGATGATTCCAATCGGACGCGGTCAGCGCGAGCTAATCATTGGCGATCGCGCCACGGGTAAAACGACGATTGCGATAGACAGCATCATCAGTCAGGCGCGGTTGAATAAGGCCGCCGAGGATGCGGGCGACAAGAATTATCGGCCGCTCTACTGCATTTACGTCGCAGTTGGGCAGAAGAATTCCAATGTAGCGCGAGTGCTCGGTGTTCTCGAGAAAGAGGGCGCCATGCCTTACACGACAATCATCTCCGCGCCCGCGTCAGACACCGCGACTAATCAATATCTGGCGCCGTTCGCTGGCGCTGCAATGGGCGAGTGGTTCATGGATAACGGGATGGACGCGCTGATCATTTACGATGACTTATCAAAGCACGCAGTGGCTTACCGTCAGGTGTCGCTGGTGCTGAAACGGCCTTCAGGGCGCGAAGCGTATCCGGGTGACGTGTTTTATCTGCATTCGCGGTTGCTCGAACGCGCTGCACGCATGAGCGACGAATTCGGCGGCGGCTCATTGACGGCCCTGCCAATCATCGAGACCCAAGCTGGGGACGTGTCCGCTTACATCCCGACGAATGTCATCTCAATCACCGACGGACAGATTTATTTGGAGACTGATTTATTCTATCAAGGCGTTCGACCGGCAATTTCGGTCGGTTTGTCCGTTAGCCGCGTTGGCTCCGCGGCCCAGATCAAGGCGATAAAGCAAGTCGCGGGCAAAGTGAAGCTCGATTTAGCACAGTTTCGCGAGCTCGCTGCGTTTGCACAATTTGGTTCAGACCTCGATGCCGCCACAAGAGCGCGACTCGATCGTGGTCAACGCATTGTCGAGCTCTTTAAGCAAAAACAGTACAACCCAATTTCGGTGGAAGAACAAGTGGCTGTGATGTGGGCGATGCAAAACGGCTACATCGACGCTGT
>WNGC01003333.1_pt1 | contig 18017 bp, 15 predicted proteins | sample 5400051 | NCBI WGS metagenome assembly WNGC01 (sample SAMN13153368, study PRJNA577476) | soil metagenome | isolation source: 20 cm soil or saprolite under grassland replicate 2 | place: USA:California | collected 2016-06-15
GCAACGGATCGTGGATCTCGAGTACGTTCTCCGCGTTCTGCTCACCTGAGCGCGAGAGGTTGAACGAGCCCGAGAAGACGACGTCGTCGGCGACGACGATCTTCGCGTGCATGAAGTCGTGCACCGGCCCCGTCCCGTATGGCGTCGACGGCTTGCCGGTGAACTCGCCGGCGACCACCCGCTCGAGCAGCGGCAGCTTCCAGGCGACGTTGCCGTTCTCGCGCCACTGATAGACCACGCCCTCGATCTGCGGCGCGTCCAGGCAACCCGCGACGTCGGGCTTGCCCTCGGAGACGAGCTGCGCCAGCGTTGCGAGCACGGGCGCCGCGGTGATCACCGGTGAGCAGATCCGCACCCGCCGTTTCGCGCGTCCGATCTGGCGAGCGATCCGCGCCGACAGGTCCTCACCGTAGCCCGGCGTGAACCACGGGCGGACGAGCAGGCCGTCGATGTGCAGCCGCTTCGGCGCCACGAACCCCGTTTCCTCGACGACGTCCTTGGCCCAGAGCTGGTCGAAGTCCTCGACGAAGGACTCGGCAACCTCGGGCGACTCGACCGAGAGGATGACGTTCTCCTGTCGCGACCAGGAGTCGTCCGTCCAGTTCGTCGACCCGGTCCAGACCGCCTGGCGGTCGCGGACGACGAACTTGTGGTGCATCAGATCCGGGACGCCGCCGACGGCCTTCGACGGCACTCCCAGCGATTCGATCAGCTTGACGTCGGGCTCCGGCGGCGGGGGCACCGGGATCGGCCCGCGGTGATCGACGTTGTAGATGATCCGGATGGCGACGCCGCGCGCCGACGCCTCGCGGATCGCGCCGGCGACCACGGCGGCCGTGTCCTCAGCGAGGTGGAAGTCGTACTGCGCCAGCTCGAGCGACGTGCGCGCCTCACCGAGCCAGTCCGCGATCGCATGCGCGATCTCGAGCGGCTGCTGGCCGCCGTCCGTCAGAGTGCGAACCGTGAGCTTTGTCGAGGAGCTGGCCGCTGCGGAGATCGGTGCCACGTTCAACTTCTATCGCGAAGGCCCGCGCGCCCGCCTCTTGAGGCGTCGCCTGGCGGGCTACTTGGCGGAGCGCGGGCACGCCCGTTTCCTCCTGGTCGGCGAGGCTCCGGGCTACCGTGGCGCGCGTGTCAGCGGTGTGCCTTTCACGTCCGAGCGTCAGGTGACCGGAGCAGGCCCCGCCGAGGCGACGGCGACGATCGTCCGCGCCACGCTCGAGGAACTGGAGCTCGAGGATGACACGCTCTGCTGGAACGTCGTCCCGACCCACCCCGGGACCGAAACCGCGAACCGGCGCCCAACCCGCGCCGAGATCGAGGGAGGCAGCCGCTTCCTCGAGCAGCTGGCACGCGGCCGCCGTCTGCTCGCGGTCGGCCGCGTCGCCGAAGCTGCGACCGGAGCGGCGTACGTCCGCCATCCCAGCCACGGCGGAGCCGAGGCGTTTCGTAGCGGGTTGCTACGATTCGCGGCCGGCGGACGTCCAGTCCGCCGTTTCCATGCAAAAGACCTGGAACGCAAAGCCTGGCGAGATCGAGCGCCGCTGGTACGTCGTTGACGCCGAGGGCAAGACCCTTGGTCGCTTGGCGACCCAGATCGCAGACACGCTGCGCGGCAAGACGAAGCCGCAGTACACACCGCACGTCGACACCGGCGACTTCGTCGTCGTCGTCAACGCGGAGAAGATCACCGTCACCGGCAACAAGCTGGACGACAAGCTCTACTACCGCCATTCCGGCTATCCGGGTGGCTTGCGGAGCCGGCCGCTGCGTGACCAGCTCGAGCGCCGGCCGACCGAAGTGATCCGCAAGGCGGTCAAGGGCATGCTCCCGCGGAACCGCCTCGCGCGGCAGCAGCTGAACAAGCTGAAGGTCTACGCCGGCCCGGATCATCCGCATCAAGCTCAGGACCCGCAACCCCTCCGTGCAAGAGAGGACGCGTAGGTGGCGACTGCCGTCGAGCCGGCCCAGTACCAGGGAACCGGCAAGCGCAAGACCTCCGTTGCGCGGGTGATCCTGCGCCCCGGTGACGGCGGCACCTGGTTCAACGGGCGGACGGTCGAGGACTACTTTCCCCGCCTCACGCACCGCGAGCTGGCGATGTCGCCGCTGAAGGTCGCAGGCGTCGAGGGCACGTTCGACGTGCGAGTGCGCGTCCACGGCGGCGGCCCGAGCGGCCAGGCCGGGGCGGTGCGCCACGGGATCGCCCGCGCGCTCGTCGAGGCCGATCCGAACCTGCGCGAGCCGCTCAAGCGCGCCGGCTTCCTCAAGCGGGACGCCCGGATCGTCGAGCGCAAGAAGGCTGGCCTCCACAAGGCCCGCAAAGCACCTCAGTTCAGCAAACGCTAGCGTCGCCGTGCGGCTGTATTTTGGCACCGACGGCGTTCGGGGGATCGTCGGCGAGGACCTGACGACCGAGCTCGTCGAGCGGCTCGGCAAGGCCGCGACGCTCTGGTCGAAGGGCGGCCGCGTCTTCGTCGGGCGCGATACGCGAGGGTCAGGGCCTGAGCTGGAGGAGGCATTCGCGCGCGGGGTCGTCGAGGCCGGGGGCAACGCGGTGCTCGCAGGCGTGCTACCGACTCCGGCAGTTGCGCTGCTCGCGCTCGACCTCGGTGTCGTCGTCTCGGCCTCGCACAACCCGCCCGAGTACAACGGGATCAAGGTCTTCGACCGCGACGGGCGGAAGCTCAGCGACGCCGCCGAAGAGGAGATCGAGGCGCTGCTCGACGCCGAGGGCCCGGGTGAGGGAAGGATCGACCGCGTCGACGTCGCCACCGATAGCTACCTGGAGCACATCGTCGAGCGGTTCGGCAGCGATCTCTCGGGCCTGCGCGTCGCGGTCGACTGCGCCAACGGGGCCTACTCGGCGATCGCGCCGAAGGCGTTCGAGCAGCTCGGCGCCGAGGTGACGGCGATCGCGGCCGAGCCGGACGGGACGAACATCAACCTCGGCAGCGGCGCCACCGACCTTTCCCTGCTCCAGCGAACGGTGCTGCAGGCGGACTTCGATCTCGGCATCGCCTTCGACGGAGACGGCGACCGGGTGCTCGCCGTCGACGCAAACGGATCGTCTGTCGACGGTGATCAGATCCTCGCGATCCTCGCCGATCACCTCGATGTCGACATTGTCGCGGTGACCCAGATGACGAACTTCGGCTTTCACCGGTTTGCCGAGGAGCGGGGGATCCGCCTGCTGACGACGGAGGTCGGCGACCGTTACGTGCTCGAGGCTCTCCGCCGGGAGGGCGGCCTCCTGGGCGGCGAGCAGTCGGGCCACATCATCTATCTCAAGGACCACGTCACCGGCGATGGCCTCGCCGCCGCGATGCTGCTCTGCGCGGCGCTCGAGGGTCGCACACTCGCCGAGGCTGCGGCGGTGCTGCCGCGTTATCCACAGGCCAAAGAGAATGTGCGAGTTGCCACGAAAGACCTCTCAGACGACCTGTTTGCCGAGGTCGCGCGGGTCAACGAAGAACTCGACGGCTCTGGGCGAATCCTCGTCCGCGCTTCCGGAACCGAGCCCGTCGTACGCGTCCTCGCTGAGGCCGAAAATCCCCGGAAAGCGCAGGAGCTCTGTGCTAGGATCAGCGCTCTCGTAGCACGAGAGCTCGGCTGACCGGCCCCGACGCAGAGGCCGGAGGAGCAGCCGGGCTTTGTGTATTTAAGAGAGGCTTTCGGGAACGTCCCTAGATCGAGGCTTCACCCCAGGTCAGGCAGAACGAAGGGAGAGCTTCAGATGTGCGGGATCATCGGATACGTCGGGCAGAGGCAGGCGAAGGAGCTCCTCCTTCGCGGTCTCGAGCGGCTCGAATACCGCGGCTACGACTCGGCCGGGCTCGCACTTCGCGAGGACGTGGGACTCGACTACGTTCGCGCGGTCGGCAATCTCCAGGCCCTGAAGGAGGCGGCCGGCGACAACGGCTCGGCCTCGACGACGGGTCTCGGCCACACGCGCTGGGCTACCCACGGCCGCGTCTCCGAGCAGAACGCGCACCCGCTGGCCGGCTGCGACGACGAGAAGATCGCGGTCGTCCTCAACGGGATCGTCGAGAACTTCCGCGAGCTCAAGGATTCGCTCGAGGCCGAGGGGCACAGCTTCCGCTCTGAGACCGACGCAGAGGTCGTCACCCACCTCGTCGAGCGGCACTACCGCGGCAACCTGGCCGAGGCTGTCGTCGAGGCGTACAAGGAGCTCGAAGGCCACTTCGCCTTCGTCGTCATCCACCACGACCACCCTGAGGAGCTCGTGGGAGCGCGCCTGCAGTGCCCGCTGCTTGTCGGCGTCGGCGAGGGCGAGATGTTCCTCGCCTCGGCGACCGCGGCCTTCCTTGGCGAGACGCGAAAGCTCCAACTGATCGACGACGGCGAGGTCGTTGCGATCACCCCCGAAGGCGCGCGCTTCTTCGACGTCGGGAACGGCGAGGTCGAGCGCGAGACGCTCGAGGTCGACTGGGACGAGGAGGCGGCCGAGAAGTCCGGCTACGAGACCTTCATGCTGAAGGAGATCTACGAGCAGCCGGATGCGGTCAAGGAGACGCTCGGCGACCGTGTCCGCAACGGACACCTCGTGCTCGAGAGCCTCGGCCTGACCGACCAGGAGCTCCGCAACCTGCGCCGGATCGTCATTCTCGCCTGCGGCACCGCCTACCACTCGGGCGTCGTCGGCCGCTACATCATCGAGGAGTGGGCTCGGATCCCCGTCGAGCCGGACATCGCCAGCGAGTGGCGCTACCGCAACCCGGTGCTCTCCAAGGACACGCTGGTGATCGGGATCTCGCAATCAGGCGAGACCGCCGACACGCTCGCCGCGATGCGTCTCGCCCGGGAGAAGGGCGCACGCACGCTTGCGATCACGAACATGATGGGCTCGCAGATCACGCGTGAGGTCGACTCCACGCTCTACACGCGCTGCGGCCTCGAGGTCGGCGTCGCGGCCTCGAAGACGTTCACCGCCCAGGTCGCCCTGCTCTCGCTGGTCGCGCTCAAGCTCGCGGAGGTGCGCAAGACGCTGCCGCCGGAGGAAGTCGAGGTGATCCTCGACGAGCTCTATGCCCTGCCGACGAAGATGACCGCGTTTCTCGAGGGCCACCACCCGATCGAGGAGATCGCCGACCGCTTCCATGACAAGCCGTTCTTCCTCTACCTCGGCCGCCACATCGGCCTGCCGGTCGCCCTCGAAGGCGCGCTGAAGCTGAAGGAGATCTCGTACATCCCGACCGAGGCCTACTCGGCGGGCGAGATGAAGCACGGGCCGATCGCGCTGCTCGACGAGGAGACGCCGGTCGTCTGCGTCGCCACCAGCTCACACGTCTACGAGAAGGTGATCTCCAACATCCAGGAGGTCCGTGCGCGGGGCGCTCACGTGATCGCGATCGCGACCGACGGGAACGAGGACATCCAGCACCACGCGGACGACGTCATCTACGTGCCGCGCTCGCCGGCGTTCCTGCAGGCCGTCCTGGCGGCGCTGCCGCTGCAGCTGCTCGCCTACCGGATCGCGCGTCTCCGCGGGTTGAACGTCGACCAGCCGCGCAACCTGGCAAAAACAGTCACCGTCGAGTAGTCCGTTGCTATACCGCCGCTGATGGCGGTGCTCTCGACCATCGGCGACGGGCTCTGGGCCGCGTTCCAGATGGCCTGGGAAGTGGCCTGGGCGCTCGTGCTCGGCTTCGCGCTGTCGGGGATCGTGCAGGCGTGGGTGCCGCGGTCGCGGATCGAGCGGGCGCTCGGGGGGCGTGGCCCCCGGGAGATCGCTCGCGCGACGGGGCTGGGCGCGGCGTCGTCATCGTGCAGCTACGCGGCGATAGCGATCGCGAAGTCGATGTTCGCCAAGGGCGCGAGCTTCGCCTCGGCGATGGCGTTTCAGTTCGCCTCGACGAACCTCGTCTTCGAGCTCGGGATCGTGATCTGGGTCTTCATCGGCTGGCAATTCACGCTCGCCGAGCTCGTAGGCGGTCTGATCCTGATCGCGCTGATGTGGCTCGGGCTGCGGCTGTTCGTGACGCGGCGCCTGGAGGATGAGGGCCGCCGGCATGCGGAGGCGGCCGAGGCCGGCCACGCCCATTCCTCCGCCGCGTCCGAGGGGCTGTCCCTTCGACAACGGCTCACTTCGGTGCAGGCCTGGTCCGACGTCGCGCACAACTTCCGCAGCGACTGGGGGATGCTTTGGCGGGAGATCGCCAGCGGTTTCGTTATCGCCGGCTTCATCTCGCTGCTGCCGGCGAGCGTCTTCAACGGGCTCTTCATCACCGACGCGCCGTGGCCGGTGCGGCTGCTCGAGAACGTCGTCCTGGGGCCGATCGTCGCCATTCTCTCGTTCGTCTGCTCGGTCGGTAACGCGCCGCTGGCGGCAGTGCTCTGGGGCGGCGGGATTTCGTTCGCCGGCGTGATCGCGTTCATCTACGCCGACCTCCTGATCATCCCGATCGTGATCGCCTACACGAAGTACTACGGCCGCGAGCTGACGGCGCGGCTCGTCGCGATCATGTTCGCGGCGATCGTGCTGGCCGCGCTCACGGTCGACGGGATCTTCAGCGCGGCGGGGCTCGTGCCATCGACGCGGCCATCGATCGACTCGATCACGAGTCGGGGCATCTCCTGGAACTACACGACCTTCCTGAACATCGTCTTTCTCGCGGTGGCCGCCGCCCTGCTCGGCCTGACGTTGCAGCGCGGCGCGAGGGATCCCGTCTGCGGGATGACGGTCGATCGCCGGGCCGGAAAACCGACCTCGACCTACGAGGGCCGCACCTATTACTTCTGCAGCGAGGGCTGCAAGGCGAAGTTCGACGCCGAGCCCGAGCGCTACGCCGACGGCATCGGCCCGCAGGCGATCGCGCTCGAGCACGCTGGCCACAGGCATTAGCCGTCGTTCGGCCGCCGGCGCAGCCGCTTCGTCTCGCTGCGCCTGCGCTTCTGCTCGCGTCGCCGCCGCTCGGCCGCGGCCGTCGGCCTGGTCGGCCGGCGCTTCCGCTCTACCTTCAACGCCTCGCGCAGGGCCTCGACCAAACGCTCGGTCGCGAGCTCGCGGTTTCGCCACTGGCTGCGTTCGTCCTGGGCGACGGCGCGGAGCACCGGCCCGGTCTTCGCTCTCACCCGCCGCTTCTGGGCGTCGGTCAAACCGACCGAGCGCTCGACGTCGAAGATCGCCTCGGCCCGCGTCTCGGTCTTCTGCGCGTGCTGCCCGCCGGGGCCGCTCGAGCGCGAGAAGCGAAGCTCGATCTCGGAGCGCGGGATTGAGACCGAGCGTGTGACCCGAATAGACTCGCCGGCCATGGCTACGCTACGCGTCCAGTTTCGCCGGCGAGAGCGTGCCGTACACGATGCGCAATCGTCGCACGAGCTCTCTAGGTTGTGTCCGTGAGCGCAGTTCTCCTGGACGTCGACGGGGTCCTGCACATCTCCGGCCGGCCGATTAGCGGCGCGGCTCAGGCGGTCGAGCGGCTTCGAGAAGCGGGTCACCGCATCCGCTTTCTCACGAACAACACAACGCAGTCGCGTGTCGACCTCGCGACGGTGATCCGGGGCTTCGGGATCGAGCTCGAGGACGGCGAGCTGCAGACGACTCCGGTTGCGGCGGCGCGGGTTCTCAAAGGCCGGCGCGTCCTGGCGCTGACGATGCCGGCGATCCGGGACGACCTCGAAGGCGTCGAGCTCGTCGGCGAGAGCGCAGATGCCGTCCTGCTGGGTGGCGCGGACGAGACCGCCGAGACGAACCGGGTCTTCAGCTACATGAACCTCGGCCGCGCGTTTGCCGAGCTCGAGGCCGGCGCCGAGCTCTACTGCCTGCACAAGAACCCGTGGTGGCAGACCTCGCGCGGGCCGCTCCTCGACGCCGGGGCCTTCGTCGTCGGCCTCGAGTACGCGACCGGCGCTCAGGCGACGGTGCTCGGGAAGCCGAGCGCCTCTAGAATCCGGCTTGTGACCGTCGGCATCGATCTGACTAAGGCGTCGCTTGCGATGCCGTTCTGGAGGCCGTGGTGGCTTTGCCGCCGCGGCCGTTTCAATCCGGTCGAGTCCTAGAATCGGCTCATGACCGTCGGGATCGACCTGATCGAAATCGCGCGGGTGCGGCGCGCGCTCGAACGCTACCCGTCGTTTCGGGAGCGCTGCTTCACCGAGGCGGAGCGCGCCTACTGCGACTCGCGCCCTAATCCGCCACAGCACTACGCAGCTCGCTTCGCCGGCAAGGAAGCGATCGGTAAGGCGCTCGGCTTCGGGGTCGCGCGCGCCTTCGCGTGGCGCGAGGTCGAGATCGCGGGCAGGCCGAAGCCCGGGGTCACGCTTTCGGGACGCCTGCAGGCGCGGGCCGAAAGAGTCGGCGCCGGCGCGATCGATGTCGCACTCGCGCGAGCTGGCGACGGCGGTGGCAGTTGCCGAAGGCGGATCCCAGAACGCGTAGCGTGACTGAGCTCGAGCCGCTCTACACAGCCGAGGAGATGAAAGCGGCCGAAGCGGGGCACGACGTCGAGGCGCTGATGGAGCGTGCCGGCGGCGCCGTGGCTGCGGCGGTTGCGCGCGACTACCCAGGAGCGCGCGTCGTCGCGGTCTGCGGAAAGGGCGCAAACGGCGGCGACGGCCGGATCGCCGCGCAGAAGCTCGGCGCGGAGGTGGTCGAGATCGGCGCCGAGCTGCCGCCCGCCGACGTCGTCATCGACGCCATCTTCGGCACCGGCTTTCACGGCGAGCCGCGCGAGGAGGCGGCGCGCTCGATCGAGGCGATCCGGAACGCGAACGTGCCGGTGGTCGCCGTCGACGTCCCTTCCGGTGTCAACGCGTCGACCGGCGAGGTCTCGGGAGTCTGCGTCGATGCGGTGACGACCGTGACCTTTCACGGCGAGAAGGTCGGCTTGGCGGTTGCGCCAGGGAGTCTGCACGCCGGCCGGATCGAGCTCGTCGACATCGGGCTCGAGCCCGCCGAGACGCGACACGCGCTGGTGACGAGTGAGATCGTGCACCGCCTTCCGCGGCGCCACCGCGACGGCAACAAGTACCGCTCGGGCTCCGTGCTCGTGGTCGGCGGGGCACCCGGGCTCACCGGTGCCATCTGCCTCTCCGCCGAGGCGGCGTTCCGCGCGGACGCTGGGTACGTGACCGTCTGCGCGCCGCGCGAGTCGCTGCCGATTGTCGAGATGCGGCTGCTCGAAGCGGTCAAGCGGCCGCTCGAGGAGGCCTTCGAGGCGGCTGAGCGCGCAAACGCGCTCGCGCTGGGGCCCGGCCTCGGCCGCGGCGACGAGGCGAGACAGCTCGTCCGGTGCCTGCTGGAGGAGACCGACCTGCCCGCGGTCGTCGATGCCGACGGGCTCTTCGGTTTCGAGCCGGTGGAGCGGGAGCCCCCGACCGTCCTGACGCCGCACTCCGGCGAGCTCGCCCGTCTGCTCGAGGTCGAGACGGCGTGGGTGGACGCGCATCGTCTCGAAGCCGTCCACCGGGCGCTCGAGCGCTTCAAGTGCGTCGTTCTCCTGAAAGGGAGCGACACGATCGTGGCCGCGCCCGGCGCCCGAACGCTGATCAGCGCGGGCACACCTCGCCTCGCGACCGCCGGCACGGGCGACGTCCTGACCGGAATCATCGGGGCCTTCCTCTCGAAGGGGATGGAGGGACAGCTCGCAACCACCACGGCCGCCCGAGTCCACGCCGATGCCGCGCTCGCCGCGCCGCAGGCGCGGGGGTTGATCGCAAGCGACGTGATCGCCGCGCTACCGCTTGTCCTCGAGCGCGCTTGATGGACGTCGTCACCGGCGCCTTCTCGTACACCGGCTCCTTATGCAGCGGTCTGAGCTGACGATCGATCTCGGCGCGATCCGCCGCAACGTCGCGCGGCTGCTCGACATCCTCGACGGCGCCGAGCTGTGGGCGGTCGTGAAAGCGAACGGCTACGGGCACGGGGCGGTCGACGTCGGCGGCGCGGCGCTCGGTGCCGGGGCGAGCGTGCTCTGCGTCGCCACGGTCGCCGAGGCCCTCGAGCTCCGCGAGGAGTTCGCTTCCGCGCGGATCCTCGTGATGGGGCCGATCTCGACCAGCCGGGAGGTGGCGTCGGCGCGAGAGGCCGCGCTCGAGCTCGCCATCTCGGACAGCGAGATCCCCGAGGGCGTCCGCGTCCACCTCAAGGTCGACACCGGCATGGGCCGCTGGGGCCTCACGGAGCTGCCGGAGCCCCCGGTCGAGGTCGTCGGGCTGATGAGCCATCTCGCGAGCGCCGACTGCGATCCCGAGTTCACGGAGACCCAGATCCGAATGTTCCGCGAGGCGACGGAGCCGTACCGGCACTTGACGCGGCATCTCGCGAACAGCGCCGGCGCGCTCCGCTTTCCGGACGCCCGCTTCGACGCCGCCCGCTGCGGCGTCGCGATCTACGGTCTCTCGCCTTTCGGAGACGCTCCGGGGAACGACGGCCTCGAGCCAGCGCTCCAGTGGTCGAGCCTGCTCGCGCAGGTTCGACAGCTCGCACCCGGCGAGAGCACCGGTTACGGCCGCCGCTTCGTGGCCGAGCGGTCGACGTGGATCGGGATCGTCCCCGTCGGCTACGCGGACGGCTTTCGCCGCGACCTGACCGGAACCGAAGTGCGGGTCGAAGGAGAGCCGCGCCGCGTCGTCGGCACGATCTCGATGGACGCCCTCGCCGTCGAGCTCGATCGCGAGCTCCCCGCCGGCACGCCGGTGACGTTGCTCGGCGACGGGGTGATGGCGGAAGATCATGCCCGCGTGGCCGGCACGATCAACTACGAGCTGGTTTGCGGGATCAACAGCAATCCCGCCCGCTCCAGGCGGGTGGTCGTCGATTCGTGAGCTCGTTGAAGAGCTGTTCGCCGGCGAGGAGGCCTGGATCGTAGGCGGCGCGGTTCGCGACGAGGCGCTCGATCGGCCGATCGTCGACGTCGACGTCGCTGTTGCCGCCCCGGAGCGGGCGGCTCGGCGGTACGCCCGGGCGTCCGGGGGCGCGCCCTTTCCTCTCTCCGAGCGACACGGAGCCTGGCGGGTTGCGCTCGACGACGGCCGCACTGTCGATTTCACGCCTCTGACCGGCCCGATCGAGGACGACCTGGCGACCCGCGACTTCAGCATCAACGCAATCGCAGAACGCGCAGGCACCGGCGAGAGCGTGGATCCGTTCAACGGATACGACGATCTCGCGGCGAAACGTCTCCGCGCGATCGGCGAGTCCGTCTTCCGAGACGACCCGCTCCGGCTGTTGAGGGGCCCCCGGCTGGAAGACGAGCTGCCGTTCGACTTCCGGCTCGTTCCGGAGACCGAGGAGCTCATCCGTAGGGACTCCGCGCTCGTCACGCAGCCGTCCAAGGAGCGAATCCTCGCCGAGCTCCGACGGCTGTCTGTTGACGGCTTCCGGAGGCTCGACGAGCTCGGGCTGCTCGAGCCCCTCGGCGGCTCGCTGACGAGCATCGAACGTGCCGGCGCCGCAGGGTATCCCGACTACGACCTTGTCGTCGTCTTCGGCGAGAACCTGTTGAAGCTGCCGATCTCGAACGAGACGAGGCGGTTTGCCCGCACACTCCTGCGGGCCGAGCCGCCGGCGAACGACTCGCCGCGGGCGATCCACCGCTTCCGTCGCGCGACCGAGCCCTGGGCGCTCGAGGCGCTCGCGTTCCTGGGCGCACGCGGGTTCGACGACGCCGTAATCCGCGCCAGGGAGGCGGAGCCCAGGAAGCCGCTTGTCCGTGGTGGCGAGCTCGAGCTTCCGCCCGGGCCCGAGGTCGGCAGGTTGCTCGAGGAGATCGCCGAAGAGCGCGCTGCTGGCACGATCACGACCAAGGAGGAAGCACTTGAGTACGCACGACGCAACGCGGGCTCGGTTCGCAGCGACGGCTGATCGGCTCGCCGCGCTGCAGGAGCGCCGCGCGGAGGAGCTCGCCTCGCGCATCCGCGACTTCGTGCCGCTGACCGGCGAGGAGCGAGCGCTCGATGCCGGCGCGGGCACCGGCGCCTTAGCCTTCGCACTGGCGCCGCTCGTACGGGAGGTCGTGGCGGTCGAGCTCGTTCCGGAGCTGATCGAGCGCGGCCGGGCCAAGGCGCCTCCGAATGTCACCTTCGTCGAGGGCAACATCGAGAAGCTCGATTTCGCGCGCGCGTCCTTCGACCTGGCGGGAACGCTGCGGACGCTGCATCACGTGCCGCGGCCTGAGCTGGTGATCGCCGAGCTGACCAGGGTGACCAGACCGGGCGGGACCGTGCTCGTCGCCGACCAGATTGCGCCGAACGACCCACTCGCGGCGGGCGAGCTGAACACGTTCGAGCGGACCCGCGATCCGACGCACACGCGGACGCTCGCCGACGTCGATCTCCGCCAGCTGTTCGAGGCCAACAGCCTCGTGCTGCTCAGGGCGGAGTTCGTGCGCGAGCAACGCGAGCTCGAGCCATATCTCGATCTCGCCGGCTGCGAGGGCGAGCAGCGAGAGCAGGCAAAAGCGCTGGCGCCGCGGGACTACACCGCCGAGCTCGGCTGGTACCTGCTGCGGCGCGCCTAGTGATCTTGATCACGAGGCTGGTACGGCTACGATGCGCCGCGTGCGCGTCGAGATCTTCTACTGCCCCGTCTGAAACGGCTATGACGAACGAGCCGCGAGTCTCGCGGCTGAGCTGATCGACCGGGGCTACGACGCGGAGGCGATCGAGGGCGCGAAGAGCCAGTACGACGTGGTCGCCGACGGGCGGCTCGTCTTCTCGAAGCAGTCCGAAGGACGGTTCCCCGAGCACGACGAAATCCTTTCGGCCTTGCGCTCCTAGTCTTCTATGTGAGCGATCGCCGCCCGGAGCTCCTGGCGCTCCTGCTCGTTGCTCGTGAACGCCTTCATCAGGCGACGATCGCCTTCAGGGGTTAGTCGAAGGTGGGCGACACGTCCGTCCGAGGCGGACTGCTCGCGCGCGACCAGGCCGGTTTCCTCCGCCCGGCGGACGAGCTCGGTCACGGTGCTCTGGGCGAGCTGCAGGCGCTCGGAGAGCTCAGTCACGGTCGACTGCCCGCTGCCGTCGGGGGCGCCCTTGATCATCAGCAGGAGCAGGTAGCGCTGAGGCGTCAGTCCAGATTGCCGGGCGTTTCGTTCGCTCTTGCGCAGGAAGGCACGCAACGCGGCGCGGAAATCGGCGACGCTTGCGATCTCGCTCGACGAAGGCGAAGGATCCATGCTCAGGCCGATTCTATTTCTGCTTGCGGCGCACGCCACTAGCGCGGGCGGCGCGGGCGAGCAGTCCCGGTGCGGCCGCCTGGACGATCGCGGCCGGCCGGTACCAGCGCGGGACGAACTGCTCGAGCCGGTTTCGCTCGATGCCGCGGACGACCTGGTCGGCCACGAGATCGGGGTCGGCGACCAACCCCTGCAAGAGGCGGCTGCGGAAACGCGCCCGGTTCGGGAATCCCGGTGTGTCGATGAAGCCGGGAATGACCGTGTGAACCGTGATCCCGCTGCCGGCGAGCTCGACGCCCACCGAGCGGGAGAAGGCGAGCTGCGCGTGCTTCGAGGCGCTGTAGGGACCCGAGTGCCCGGCCGCGATCGTGCCCGCGACCGAAGCGATGTTGACGAGGTCGGCCGGAGCACCCGCTTCGAGCGCGGGTAGGAACGCCCGCAGGCACCAGACCGAGCCGAGATAGTTCGTCCGTACGAGCGCCTCGATCTGATCCGGCTCGAGGTCGAGGAAACCGCCGCCCCCTGGAATGCCGGCGTTGTTGACCAGCAGGCGGATCGCCGGGTGCCGTTCGCGCACCGCTGCGGCGACGCGCTCGACTTCGGCACGGTCGGCGACGTCGCAGACCTCCTGCTCCGCGCCGAGCTCGCCGGCGACCTCGGCCAGCCGCTCCTCGCCGCGGGCCAGCAGCACGAGCTGCCAACCGCGTCGCGCGAGCGTGCGGGCGATCGCGGCGCCGATCCCGCTCGAGCCGCCGGTGACCACGGCGACCTGTGTATCTAGCTCTTTTGGTACGGCCTTTTCAGCGCTCAAGGCGTCTTGGCCGGGATTAGCGGTTGCCCGAGTGAATCGGGCAGCCTTTTCGACGGCATCGCAAGCGACGCCTCAGCGGCAAACCCGAACGTTGCGCCGCGCCTGCACCGAGCGCCCACGGGACTGCAGGACGACGCGGAGCTTATGCGGGCCGCGCTTCGCGGCCCGGGTGCGCCAGCTCGCGCCGTAGAGACCGATGGTTCCCTTGCGGACGGTCTTGATCAGCCGCCTGCCGTCGTAGAAGCGGATTGCCTTGATCTTCGACGGCGCCGAGGCGGCGACGGCGAGCGACGCGCTGCCCTTCACGCAGGACGTTCCGAGAGGCAGGAGCCACGTCACTGTCGGCCTCGTCGTGCCGCGAACGTTGGCGCGCTTGATCGTCGTGTTCGGCAGGACGTTCGCGCCGATCTGGTCGACGTTCTTCGACTCCTGGTTGTCCGCCGCCAGCGCAGCGCCTTTGAAGAGGCCTCGGCGGACAGGCGGGGCCGAGCGCGGAATGCCGAAGAGCGCCAGCCCGCTGGCCGGGTCGTACAGCGAGGCTCCGAGCAGCACGTTGTTCCGGTACTCGATCACGAGCGAGAGCGGATCGACGCCGGAGCCGAGGTCGGTCACCCTCGCCGCGAGCAGGGGCCGGCCGGCGGCGACACGTTTCGTCAGCAGCTTGAACTTCGGAGGCGTCACGTCGTTCACCCAGGAGCGGAGCTCGTAGGCCCCCGCGAGCGAGCGGCCGGTGAAGATGTCGCGACCCGAGTCGACGGCGACGTAGTAGCGCTTCTCACGGGGGAAGACGACGCCGGCGACGCCGACGTCGAGCCGGTAGCCGTTCGTCAGCACGTTCGCGTTGACCGGGGTGCCGGGGTATCCCTGCACGTCGTTCTCGTCGCGAGAGCCGAGCAACCAGGGCTCCACGAGCGCACCCGCCGAGACACCAACGATCGCTGCGCCGGCGTTCGCGACCGGCTGGCTGATGTGGAACGAGTAGAGCTTCTCGCCGCCGCTCTCGTCCATCGGTGCGCCGGTATAGGTCGGCGGCGGCCCGAATGGACTGGTCGGGAAGCGATACTGGCTGATGTTCGACTTGCCGGTGCGGGTGTCGCCGGTCTGCAACTTTTTCAGCGGCACCACGGGTGTGATCTCGGCGCCGGGTCGCTCGACGGCGAAGTAGTAGGGCACCCGCCGCACGTCCGACCCCTGCGTCAGCGTGATGAAGCCGCCGTTGTCGCCGGTCGCGGCGGTGGCGTTTGCCCGTACCACGACCGGGATCTCCGCGGTTCCTCCGGGCGGCACGGCGACTGTCGCCGGCAGGTCGACGAACGCGCCGGAGGTCGCCGCCTGGGTCTGGAGCCCGAGCGACCACGTCCCCCCGCCGCCGCCCGCGTCCTGTACCTCGAACAGCAGCGAGCGCCGCGCGCTGCCCGCGGTGACGTCCAGGTCCTCGAACGAGAGCGAGGCCGGCGTCGTGAAGAGCTTGGGATTGTCCGCGCGCGGGACGTTGACGAGCCCTGCGCCCTCGAGCAGCACGGAGGCCTCCTGCGTCCGCGCGGTGTCAGCCCAGGCCGCGCCTGCGGTTGACATCAACGCCGACTTGATCTCCGCGGGCGTCCAGCTTCGATGCCGCGCGATCAGGAGCGCGGCGGCGCCGGCCACGTGGGGAGTCGCCATGCTCGTGCCGTCGAAGACGGCGAATGGCTCGCCCAGGGCCTCGGGCAGCGTGGCGGAGAGAATCTGCCCTCCCGGCGCTGCGAGATCGGGCTTGAGCTGGTGTCCGAAGTCGGTCGGGCCTGCGGACGAGAAGCTCGTGATGATGCCGCTCCGGCCCGTGTTCAGCTGGTTGAACGCTCTGACGAAGCGGACTGTCGCGCGTCCGCCTTTCGAGTCGAGGTACGCCCGCAGGCGAGCGCCGTCGAGGTCGGAGACCATGCCCGCGTCGAGCGGTAGCTGCAGCGGGATGAAGTTCGCTTCGCCCGGCCGGTTGTCGGCGAGGACGATGCCCGCGGCGCCTCCGATTTGGGCGTTCGCGGCTTTGGTCGTGAACGCGCAGACACCGCGGGAGACGAGCAGGATCGTCCCGCGAGCCGATTCCGGCGGGAGCGTCCCGCGGGTGTTGGGGTTGGAGGCCGGCCCGCAGAGGTGCCGCTCGACCGGGCTGCCGTCGGTGCCGACGATCGTGCCGACGTCTGTAAGCGTCTGGTCCGCGCTCGTCCACGCAGCGGGGATCGGGAGGACGTCCTGGAACGGAATGTTCTTCAACGTCGCCGGCGCGTCGCTCGTGGTCACGTTGAGCGAAGGCGTAAAGACGTGGCTGTTCGAGACAGCCGCAACCGAGATCGCGTCGGGCGCGGTTCCCGGAGAGCCGACGGAGCCGAGACCCCAGTCGTCACGGTCGTTCCCGGCCGCGATCACCGGCACGACACCCGCGTTGGCGACATTGCGGACGGCCTCGACGAGCGCGTCGCTGATCGGATCGACCTGAGGCCCGCCGCCGGAGAAGTTGATCACGTCCATGCCGTCGGTCACGGCCGATTCGAACGCGGCGACGATCTGCGGCGTGAAGGCGTCGTACCCCGTCGGGGTCGGCGTGTTGAAGACGCGGTAATTGCCGAGCCAGGCCCGTGGTGCCACGCCGCTCAATCCGGTGACCGTCGGATGGTCCGGGCCGGCAGGGGCCGTCGTGCCCGCATCGCCGGCGGCGATCCCGGCCACGTGCGTCCCATGGAACGAGCCCTGCCGGTAGAGCGGCAGCTTTCCCTGCGCGCCCGAGCCCGGGATCGGGAAGGAGCGAGCGACGATCACCTTCGGTGTCGTGAACCGGGTCTGACCGCGGGGAAAGCCGGCTGGATAGCTGAACCCAGTCGGGCTGAAGAACGGGTTCGCCTGGTCGATACCGTCGTCGACGACGCCGATCTTGATGCCGTCGCCGCGGTCACCCGTCGTCGCCCACATCTGGTCGGCGCCGATGATCGCCGGGCTCTGGTTGGTGTCGAGCGCGTATCGGACGCTGGGGTAGATCTTGGTCACGGCTTTGAGCCGCGCGAGCGCCGGCAGCTTGCGAGCCGGCAGCGAGACGGAGAAGCCGTCCAGCACGACCCGGTAGCGATAGGAGATGCGCGCCGACGGGATCGCACGCTTGAGCTCGGCCGCGTCGGCGCTCTGGGCGCGCGCGAGCTGGGCGAGATAGAGGCGCGAGCTCGAGCTGTGGACGTTCAGGCGCGAGGTGCTGACCGCGCTGAAGAGGTTCCGGTTGTAGGCAGCGAGGGGCGGGAGGCGCAGGCCGACGAGGACAGTCAGGCGCCCGCGCGAGGAGGCCGCGGGAATCTTCAGCGTCCCCGCGCGCACCCGCGGCAGGCTGAACTCGCCGTGGCTGCGGCGGATCGGCTGCAGGGTTGCCGATGCTGCGGAGGTGAGGATCAGCGCCGCAGCGAGCGGAAGAAGAACGACGCGGCGCAAGCATCGCAGGGTAGCCGAGAAACCGTAAACTCGCCCGCCGTGGCTGATTTCGCAGGCAAGCGTGGCCTCGTCCTCGGCGTCGCCAACAAGCGCTCGATCGCCTGGGCGATCGCGAAGCGCCTTGCCGACGGCGGCGCCCAGCTTGCCTTCACCTACCAGGGGGAGCGGATCGAGGCTGGCGTCCGCGAGCTCTGCGGGACCGTCGACTCTCCGCTCGTGACCGTGTGCGATGTCCGCTCGGACGACGACATCGAGCGCGTCGTCGCCGAGGCGGGGGAGATCTTCGGCGGGGAGCTCGATCTGCTCGTCCATTCGGTCGCGTTTGCGGCCGCCGAGGATCTCGAGGGCCGCTTTACGGATACGCCGCGCGACCGCTTTTGGATGGCGCTCGACGTCAGCGCCTATTCACTCGTGGCCGCGGCGCGGGCGGCAGAGCCGCTGATGGAGGCCGCCGGCGGAGGCTCGATCCTGACGATGACCTACCTCGGCGGCGAGCGGGCGGTGCCTCACTACAACGTCATGGGCGTCGCCAAGGCCGCGCTCGACTCGTCCGTGCAGTACCTCGCCTGGGACCTCGGGGCCAAGAACATCCGCGTCAATGCCGTCTCCGCAGGGCCGGT
>WNGC01002620.1_pt1 | contig 18008 bp, 15 predicted proteins | sample 5400051 | NCBI WGS metagenome assembly WNGC01 (sample SAMN13153368, study PRJNA577476) | soil metagenome | isolation source: 20 cm soil or saprolite under grassland replicate 2 | place: USA:California | collected 2016-06-15
GGCCTTGCTCCTCCCCCGCCTCGCCCGCGGGTCCGGCCGGGCCTTCGGCCGCGTCGTCCTGGGGCGCGGGCGCGCCGTCGACCGGCGGCCCCTGCCAGAAGCGCGCGAACTCCTCATCGAACACGGGGAGGTCCTCCGCGTGGGAGCAGAACACCGCGCGGAGCGAGAACCGGACGAGATCGCGGTCGGCGAGATCCACTGCGGTCAGCGCCCGCAGGGCGTCGCTGATCTCCAACGGGCCCACCAGGAGCCCGCGGCGCCGGAGGCGGCGGCCGAAGAGGGTGACATTCCCGGCCAGGTCGCCCCGTCGCGGGATCGCAGCCCCGGGCCGGCCGGCGCCGGCCGGGCCTACGGCCTGAGCCCGAGCATCCGGCTCAGCGGCCCTTGGGGAGTTGGGCGGCCAGTTGGGCGATCCGATCGGAATTCCATCCATCGCCGCTCTGCCCGATCGCATCGATGCGCTCGAGGATGGGGCCAAGGTAGCGCGCGCGCACGCGGGTCAGATCCTCCTGGTCCTTGCAGAGGCACCCCAGCGTCTCCTCGACGGCGCCGGGATCGAGGTGGTCCCGGTGGAGCGCCAGCAGCGCCGCGCTCCAGTCGAGCGTCTCCGCGATGCCGGGGACCTTGTCGAGGTTGACGCGGCGCACCAGCTGCATGAACGCGCCGATCTGCCGGGCCAGCCGGTCGTTGATCTCCGGCACCTTGCGGTGAATGATGGCCAGTTCCTTTTCGAAGGTGGGGTAGTCGATCCACAGGTATAGACACCGGCGCCGCAGCGCGTCGCTGAGGTCCCGGGTGCGGTTGCTCGTGAGGACGACGTACGGGAGGTGCCGCGCCCGGATGGTGCCGATCTCCGGGATGCTGACCTGAAAGTCCGAGAGCACCTCCAGCAGGAACGCCTCGAACTCCTCGTCGGCCCGGTCGACCTCGTCGATCAGGAGCACGGGGGAGCGGTCGGCCGTGATCGCCTGCAGCAGGGGGCGCTTGAGCATGAACGCCTCGCTGAAGATGAGGTCCTCCTTCTCCTCCACGGGGCGGCCCGTCGTCTCCTCGAGCTTGATGCGGAGCATCTGCCGCTGGTAGTTCCACTCGTAGAGCGCGGTGTGGACGTCCAGCCCTTCATAGCACTGCAGGCGGATGAGATCGGTGGCGACGGCGCGGGCCATCACCTTCGCGATCTCGGTCTTCCCGACGCCGGCGGCGCCTTCGATCAGCAGCGGCTTGTGCAGCACCACGCTCAGATGAATCGACAGCGCCACATCGCGATCGGCGATGTAGCCCTGCTGCTGCAGGGTCTCCATGATTTCCTGGATGCCGCCGAACGCCTGCGGCGGATGCGAGCCTGGTCCCATCGGGGTACTCACTCCTCTTCTATATGAAGAACCGCGTCGGGGACGCCCCTGATTCCCGCCGCACCAAGGACGTCCGCTCAACCGACTCATTCTAGCACACCCGCGCGGCTCCGGGGCGCCGGACGCGGCGGCGCGCCGGACCATCGCGGAACACCGGCAGCCGGCGGACTCCGAGGCGCAACGCCTCCGCGAGCGCCGCCGGCGGCCGCCCCCGCGCCAGGCGGCGCTTCGCGGAGTGCGGCAGGCGCTTCAGCAGTCGTTCCAGCACCAGGGCCGACCGCTTCGTCGGACACCAGAAGACGGCCGCGTAGGTATGGGGGCCGCGCCCGCGCGTGTACCGCGAGGCCCGACCCCGGCGGTGCGCGGCGAGGCGCCGGCCCGGATGGACCGTATAGCCCGCGTAGTACGTCCCGTCGCCGCACCGCAGCAGGTAGGCGTAGTGCCGCCGCGCCGGAGGCATCATCTGGAATGATTCGCGCGCCGCGACAACACTCCCCCGACCGGTCCGTCCGAGGATAGGAGTTGACCGGCGCTCCATCGAAGGAGCCTCCCTCTATGAGCACACGCTACACGGGCGCGCGCATCACCCGCAACGAGGATCCGGCGCTGCTGTGCGGCCGGGGCCTGTTCGTCGATGACATCCACCTCCCGCGCCTGGCGCACGCGGCGGTGCTCCGCAGCCCGCACGCCCACGCCCGCATCGTCCGGATCGATCCGCGCCGCGCGCGGGCCGCCCCAGCCGTGCTGGCGGTGCTGACGCACGCCGACCTGGGCGCCCTCGGCGGCCCGCTCCCCCGGCTCATCCCCCACCCGGCGCTGGTCCATCACAAGACCCAGCAGGCCCTGGCGTCCACCACCGTCCGGTATGTGGGGGAAGCGGTGGCGCTGATCGTCGCCGAGAGCCGGTACGCGGCCGAGGACGCGCTCGATCTCGTGGACGTCGAGTACGCGCCCCTCCCCGCCGCGGTGCGCCTCGAGGACGCGGTCGCACCGTCCGCGCCGCTGGTGCACGAAGACGCCGGGACCAACGTCTGCGCGCGGTACACGCAGCGGGTCGGGGACGTGGAGCGCGCCTTCGCCGGCGCCCCGCGCCGCTTCCGGGACCGGCTGGTGATGGACCGCGGGACGGCGTCGCCCCTGGAGGCCCGCGGGATCGTCGCCGCGTGGGATCCGCGCGCCCGCCTGCTCGAGATCTGGGACAGCACGCAGGCCCCCATCCCGATCCGCAACGGGCTCGCGGCGATGTTCGGGCTGCCGCAGACCAATGTCCGGGTCGTCGCCCCCGACGTGGGGGGCGGATTCGGGCCCAAGGTGATGATGTTTTATCCCGAGGAGATCCTGGTGCCGCTGGCCGCGCAGCGGCTCGGGCGTCCGGTGAAGTGGATCGAAGACCGGCGCGAGCACTTCGTGGCCACCAACCAGGAACGGGAGCAGATCCACGATGCGGAGATCGCCCTCGACGAGACGGGACGGATCCTCGGCGTTCGCACCGTCTTCCTGTATGACGCCGGCGCCTATTGCCCCTACGGGCTGATCGTCCCGATCGTCGCCGGCACCACCCTTCCCGGCCCGTACCGTGTTCCGAATTACCACTGCGAGTTCACCGCGGTCTTCACCAACAAGACGCCCGTGAGCCCGTACCGGGGCGCCGGCCGGCCGCACGGGGTCTTCGTGATGGAGCGGCTGCTCGACCGGGCGGCGCACGACCTCGGGATCGACCGCGCGGAGATCCGGCGGCGCAACCTCATCCAACCCGACGAGTTCCCCTATGACGTGGGGCTGATCTACCAGGACAACGCCCCGGTCCAGTACGACAGCGGCGACTACCCGCGGTGCCTCGGCCGCGCGGCGGAGATGATCGGCTACGCGGACTGGCGGGCCCAGCAGGAAACCTACAGAGCGGCGGGCCGGTATCTGGGGCTGGGCGTCGCCTGCTACGTCGAGGGCACCGGCATCGGCCCCTACGAAGGCTGCCGCGTCACCGTCGAGCCGTCGGGCAAGGTGTTCGCCGCGACAGGGGTCGGGACCCAGGGCCAGGGGCATATGACCGCGTTCGCCCAGATCGTGGCCGATCACCTGGGGGTGACGCCCCGGGACGTGACCGTGCGGACGGGCGACACGGCCGCGTTCGGGTGGGGCACCGGCACCTTTGCCAGCCGCGCCGCGGTCGTCGCCGGGACCGCCGTGTCGCTGGCCGCCGAGGCCGTGCGCGAGAAGGCCCGCATCGTCGCCGCCACGCTGCTGGAGGCCCGCCCGGATGAGATCGAGCTCGCAGACGGCAAGGTCTTCGTGCGCGGGGTCCCCTCCCGGGCGCTGCCGCTGGGCGAGGTCGCGGCGGCGGCCAACCCGCTGCGATTTGCGATGCCCCGGGAGTGGGAGAGCCCCGGCCTCGAGGCCACCCGGTATTTCGCGCCGCCCCGGGGCACGTTCAGCAACGGGGTCCACGCCTGCATCGTGGAGATCGACCCGGAGACCGGGGCGCTGAGCCTCCACCGGTACGTGATCGTCCACGACTGCGGCCGTGTGCTCAACCCGCTGATCGTCGAGGGACAGATCCACGGCGGCGTGGCCCAGGGGCTCGGCGGCGCGTTCTGGGAGAAGCTCGTGTACGATGCGCAGGGGCAGCCGCTGACCACCACCTTCATGGATTACCTGCTGCCGACGGCCGCGGACCTGCCGTCCTTTGAAGTGGGACACGAGGAAACCCCCACCCCGCTCAACCCGCTGGGCGTCAAGGGCGCGGGCGAAGCCGGCGTGATCCCGGTGGGGGCCGCGATCGCCCAGGCCGTCGAAGACGCTCTGCGCCCGTTTCGCGTTCACATCACCGAGATGCCGCTCAGCCCCAGCCGCGTGTGGGAGCTGGTCGCCGGAGCCCGGAGGAGCGCATGAAACTCGAGGGCACCAATACCCTGCCTGCATCAGTGGACACGGTCTGGAAGACGATCAACGATCCGGATGCGCTGCGCAGCTGCACGCCCGGCCTCAAGGAGCTCAAAGCGACCGGCCCCGATACCTACCAGGCCACGCTGCAGATCGGGATCGCCGCCGTCAAGGGCACCTACGCGGGGACCCTGTCCATCACCGACAAGCGTGCCCCCACCCACTACAAGATCACCCTGGAGGGGACCGGCGGGGCGGGTTTCATGAAAGGCGAGGGCAGCGTGGATCTCGAAGCGCAGGGGAGCGGGACCCTGCTCAAGTGGACGGGCGATCTTCAGATCGGCGGGCTGATCGCGGGAGTGGGGCAGCGCATGCTGGGGGGCGTCGGGAAGATGCTGATCGGGCAGTTCTTCAAGTGCCTGGAAGAGCGCCTCGGGGGGAGCGCGTGAAGCCCGCGCCGTTCGAGTACCACTGTCCCCGGACCGTCGATGAGGGGACGGCTCTCCTCGCCGAGTACGGCGACGACGCCAAGGTGCTGGCGGGCGGGCAGAGCCTCGTCCCCCTGATGAACATGCGGCTGGCCCGGCCGGCGAATCTCATCGACATCAACCGGATCGAATCGCTGGCATACATCCGGGACGACGGGCGCACGCTGCGCATCGGCGCCCTCACCCGGCAGCGCGCCACAGAGCGCGCGCCGCAGGTGTCGGAGCGCTGCCCGCTGCTTCGGGACGCCCTGCGGCTCGTGGGCCACGCGCAAATCCGCAACCGCGGCACGATCGGCGGCAGCATCGCCCACGCCGACCCGGCCGCGGAGTTGACCGCGATCCTGGTGGCCCTGGATGGCGAGGTGACCGCGCGGGGCCCCAAGGGGACCCGGGTGATCGCCGCCCGCGACTTGTTCGTGTCGTATCTGACAACCTCGCTCGATCCGCGGGAACTGCTGACCGAGGTCTGCTTCCCCGCCCTCCCGGCGGGCGCAGGATGGTCGTGGATGGAGATCGCCCGCCGCCACGGCGACTTCGCCCTGGCGGGGGTGGGCGTGGTGCTGGCCGCTCGCGGAGGAAAGATCGCCACTGCCCGGATCGGGCTGACAGGGGTGGGCCCCACGCCGGTGCGCCCCGCGGAGGCGGAGCGCCTTCTCGCCGGCCGCTCCCCCTCCGAGGATCTGTGGAAAGGGGCGGCGGAGGCGGTGCGGGCCGCGGTGACCCCGGACGGTGACATTCACGCCTCCGCCGAATACCGCACACACGTCGCCGGCGTGCTGACGCAGCGGGCGCTGCGGGAAGCCTGGGAGCGCGTCCGAGAGGCCGCGTGATGCCGCTGCGGCGGATCACTCTGCGCGTCAACGGGACAACCTACACGGGGGAGGCCGAGCCCCGGAAAACCCTGGCCGACTTCATCCGGGAAGACTGCGGACTCACCGGGACCCACCTGGGCTGCGAGCACGGCGTCTGCGGCGCCTGCACGATCCTCATGGACGGCCAGACCGTCCGGTCGTGTCTCATGTTTGCCGTCCAGGCGGAGGGCGCCGAGTTGACGACGGTGGAGGGGTTGGCCGACGGCGACCGGCTGCATCCGATTCAGCAGGCCTACTGGGACCACCACGCGCTCCAGTGCGGGTTCTGCACGCCGGGGTTTCTCATGACCACGGTCGAGTTTCTCAACGATAACCCGCAGCCGACCGAACGCGAGATCCGGGAGGGCCTGGCCGGCAACCTGTGCCGGTGCACAGGCTATCAGAACATCGTCAAGGCGGTGGCCGCGGCGGCGTCCACGCTCGCCGCCGCATCCGGCGCCCGGCGCGAGACCCGGACCGCGGCCCCGTCGCGCGCGACCGACGTGATGGCGGCGCCGCGCAAAACGGACGGCACCCCGGCGGCCTCCCAGCGCCCGCGGCATTCGGGGAAGACCGCCAAGCGGCGCAGCGGACCGAAGCGCTAGGCGGCCTCGGGGCGCCCGCCAGCGCGCCCGCGGATCGGCGCGGAGGACAAGAACCAGGGGAGATGCGGTGCATGCGGTGAACCAGGCAATGACCGACCGGGTTGAGGCGCTCTCGATGAGTTGGCGGGTTGCCCGGGCCGTCCGCCAGGAAGGGTGGAGCGGCGAGATTTTGGGGGTGCATCCGCGCAGCTGCTACCTGATGGATGAAGACGGGGAGATCTACGCGATCGTCCAGGAGCACCTCGGCAACGGCCCCCTCAATCTGGTCATCCCCGGCTCCGCCGCCCCACCGTTCCAGCAGCTTTCTGTCGGCGAGACGGTCCGGTCAAACGGGGAGGTCCTCATGCTGAGCGCCAGCCTGGACGTGGGGCTGGCGAAGGCGGAACTCTGGGATCCCAAGCCCTATGTCGCCCTCGGGGCCGACCCGGATCTCCTCCGCCGGTCGCTCGCGGTCCTGTTCGAGGCCGCCACCACCGACCCCCCGGACAAGAGCCTGACCCACCTGCTGCCCTATCTCGAGGAGGACGATCTTCCTGCGAGGCTGCTCAAGGTCCCTCACTTCCCCCGGTGCCACGCCCTGATGGCCGGGGTGGCCGAGGGGCTGGCGAACCGGAACCGGCGAGGGCTCAAGGTCGTGACCTCTTCGCTGGCCGGCCTCGGGCCCGGCCTGACGCCCGCCGGGGACGACTTCCTCGCCGGCGTGCTGCTCGCCCTGGCGCTCGTGCAGCAATACCGGGCCGATGCGGAACTGGGCGAGATCGGCGCCATGCTGCTGGAAACGGCGGCGCCCCGGACGCACGAAATCAGCGCGGCGTATCTCAAGGCGGCGCATGCGGGCGAAGCCAACGACCGGTGGCACCGGCTGCTCGCGGCCCTGGCGGCGGGGGAGCCGCCCGCGATCGCAGCATCCGCCCGCGCGGTGATGCAGACCGGGGAGACCTCGGGGGCGGACATGCTCGCCGGATTTGTCATCGCCATGCGGGCGATCCACGATTCGCCGGCCTCGGCCGCCTGAAGGGCTATTCCGGTCTCATCCGAACACCTGTCCGCGCTCTCATAGCCATTCCTCCCTCTCTCGACTGCGACCAATCACCGTTCGGCTATCCATATATGACCGGGGGAATGATGGGGAATTTCCCTGCATTGGCTAGGGGGTTCACCGGATTGGCCGTCTCAGAATGCCGGGACACAGTAAGATCTGGATAAATCCGGTGGAAGAAAATGAAATATCGTTCACCTGCACATGCGGGAACCCGCAGACCTGGGACCCTGGGGAGGGCGAAGGAATGAGGCGGAGCGGGTTCAACATCATCGGTCCTGAGATCGGCTGCGTCATCCTGGCGTGCGTGCTCCTCGCCATCTCGCCCATGTCGGGGGGCCAGCCTGGGCAGCCTCTTCGCGCGCAGGTGGTGAGCGGCCCTCCCCCGCTACAGCCTCTGCAAGGACAAGTGACGCTCGTGGACCAACAGAGCGGCCGGTCGCTGAATCCATACTCGTTGAACGTGAGCGTACTCGGACACAACTCGATCCTGAACCGGGGCTTCAATGGGAACCTCGGCTGGATGGATGACTGCGCCTATGTTGCCCCGTACTACGGCGGGACCCACCAATTTACAGGCCTGGCGGTCCTCAAGGTCTCCGACCCGCAGAATCCTCAGCTGGTCAATATCTTCCCCGGAACCCCCGGCACGCGAGAAGGACAGGTCCACGGCAGCCAGACCTGGCGGATGCTCGTCGTCATGACGTTTGCCGACTGGACGATCTTCAGCGATCCCCTGGGGCCGAACCAGCTGCAGATCTATCAGGTGCCTCTCAACGACTGTGCGCATCCGATCTTGACCGGGACCTACGACTTCGGCCCGATCGTCCCGCACGAGTTTCAGATCTGGCACGACAAGATCTACGTGACGAACTTCGGCGGGTCGCCCGGGCCCTCCCTGATGGTGATCGACGTGAAGGACATGGCGCACCCCCGGCTGCTCACGACGTGGGACCTCAGCGATGAGCCGGGCATGCCCAAGAGCGTCGCCCACGACCTCAGCATCCTGGGCGAAGACGATGCTCTCGCCGGAGACGGCACCCGCATCTACGTCAATGTCCAGCTCAGCCAGGCCATCTCGTGGCCGCCGACCAGAAACGGGATGGTCATCCTCGACACGTCCGAGGTCGCTGCCGGGAAGCCCACCCCGGTGCTTCACCGGGTCGGCCCGGTGCTCACGTGGCCTCTCCCGGCCGGCCTCTCGCACTCGACGTATATCGTCAGCATCGCCGGACGCCGGTATATCCTTGCCCAAGACGAGACGTTCACCACGGCCTACTGCCCGTGGGGCTCGGCCCGGATCATCGACGTCACAGACGAGACGCGCCCCATGCAGACCTCGACATTCGCGCTCCATACCTCGGACCCGGCCACCTGCCCCCAGGCCCTTGCCGATCACGGGATATACTCGGCGCACTACCTGGGCGTGGACAATCCGAACGATGCCAAGCTGGCCTTCTTCACGTGGTACTCGTCGGGCCTCCGGGTCGTCGACATCTCGAACCCGTACAATCCGCACGAGGTGGGGTATTTCGTTCCCGGAGCGACCACGAGCAGCGTCTTCTCCGATTTCATCCTCACCAGGTTCTTCAATCGGAATGTGGACTACGCGTATTCCTATGTCCGCTTCTACCAGGGCAACATCTGGTTCTCCACGATCTACGGCGGCTTCTGGGTGGTCCACTACCAACCACCCGTCTGTGGGACGTGAGCCGACGGTGAGCCTGGAGCCAGCGTCATGAGCGGCCATAGGATCAACATCATCGGCCCTGAGGCCGGCTGCGCCATCCTGGCGTGCCTGCTGCTCCTGACCTCTCCCATGTCAGGGGGGCAGCCCGGGCAGCCCCTTCGCGCTCAGGTGGTGAGCGCGCCTCCCGTGGTCCCACCGGGATCGCCCCTGCAGGGAGAGGTGGCGCTCGCGGATCAGCAGAGCGGCCGGTCACTGAGCGCGTACGCGCTGAACGTGGGCCTCGTCGGACGCAATTCGATCCTGAACCGGGGCATGAATGGGAACCTCGGCTGGGTCGATGACTGCGCCTACGTATCGGCGTACTACGGCGGAACCCACCCATTCGCCGGCCTTGCGGTCGTCAGCGTCACGGATCCGGCAAATCCGCGGCTGGTGGAGATCTTCCCCGGAACCCCCGGAACGCGGGCATCGCAGGTGCACGGAAGCCAGGCGTCCCGGATGATGGCCGCCATGTCCTGGAGCGATTTCACGGCATTCGGGGATCCCCCGGGACCGAACCTGCTGCAGCTCTATCAGGTGCCGCCGGGCGACTGCAGCCACCCGGTCCTGATCGGGACCTATGACTTCGGCCCGATCATCCCGCATGAGTTTCAGATCTGGCGCGACAAGATCTACGTGACGAACTTCGGCGGGTCGCCCGGACCGTCCCTCATGGTGATCGACGCGAAGGACATGGCGCACCCTCTGCTCTTGACCACGTGGGATCTGCTCAACGATCCCGGCATGCCCAAGAGCATCGCTCACGATCTCAGTATCCTGGGCGAAGACGACGCCCTCGCCGGGGACGGCAGCCGCATCTACGTCAATATCCAGCTCAGCCAGCCCATCGGGCTGCCGCCGACGAGAAACGGGATGGTCATCCTCGATACGAGCGAGGTCGTCGGGGGGAAGCCCAACCCGGTGCTCAAGCGGGTCAGCCCTGTTCTCAGGTGGCCCCTGCTCTGCTGCCTGTCCCACAGCGCCGCGATTGTCAGCATCGCCGGGCGCCGGTATGTCATTGCCCAAGACGAAACGTTCAGCACGACGTTTTGCCCGTGGGGATCGGCCCGGATTATCGACGTCCAAGACGAGACGCGCCCGGTGCAGGTCTCGACGTTTTCGCTCCAGGTCCAGGACCCGGCCAACTGCACCCAATCCCTCGGCGACAACGCGATGTACTCGGCCCACTACCTGGGCGTGGACAATCCAAACGATGCGAAGCTCGCGTTCTTTACCTGGTACTCGTCGGGCCTCCGGGTCGTCGACATCTCGAACCCCGCGGCCCCCCACGAGATGGGGTATTACATTCCGGGCGCGACACCGAACACACTCTTCTTTGACCCCTTCCTCAACCATTTCTTCAACCGGAACGTGGACTACTCGATCTCGTATGTCCGGTACTACCAGGGCAACATCTGGTTCACCTCGGTCTACGGCGGGTTTTGGGTGGTGAAATACCAACCGCCGATCCCGATGGGGACCAGCGCCGCCACGGGGATCACCCCCCCGGCGACCGGCATCGCCCCGGCGGACACGAACAAGTAGCCCCGGGCCCCGCAGACGGCCCGGCCCCCGGGCGTCCCCATCGCCGTCGCGGACGCTTCACAAGACGGTGCCTGTTGAAGGAGCGTGACGGGCCGTTCGGAGAAGCCCGTCAAAACCGTTGACATTCGGGAGGGAACAATGAATCGCCGCGCGATCACCATCCTCGCCCCTCAGATCGGCTGCGCCATGTTGTCGTGCCTGCTCCTCGTGACGTCTCCCATGTCGGGGGGCCAACCGGGGCAGCCCGTTCGGGCGCAGATGCCGCTTCTGCCCCCGCTCGGACATGACGACGATGACCACCACGGCGGCGGGGGCGGCCCGGAACCGCTCCTTCAGGGAGAGGTGCCGCTTGCGGACCAGCAGAGCGGCCGGTCGCTGCGCGGCTACTCGCAGAACGTGAGCCTCGTTGGACACAACTCGATCCTGAACCGGGGCCTGAATGGGAACCTCGGCTGGGAGGTGCACGGAAGCCAGACATCCCGGATCATGGCCGTCATGCCGTGGAGCGATTTCACGGCATTCGGGGATCCCCCGGGACCGAACCTGCTACAGCTCTATCGGGTGCCGCCAGGCGACTGCGGCCATCCGGTCCTGGTCGGGACCTACGATTTCGGCCCGATCATTCCGCACGAGTTTCAGATCTGGCGCGACAAGATCTACGTGACGAATTTCGGCGGGTCACCGGGGCCGTCCATCATGGTGATCGACGTGCAGGATCTGGCGCACCCCCGGCTGCTCACGACGTGGGACCTCAGCGACGAGGCGGGAATGCCGAAAAGCATCGCCCACGATCTCAGCATCCTGGGCGAAGACGACGCCCTCGCCGGGGACGGCACCCGCATCTACGTCAATGTCCAGCTCAGCCAGGCCATCTCGACGCCGCCGACCAGAAACGGGATGGTCATCCTCGACACGTCCGAGGTCGTGCAGGGGAAGCCCAACCCGGTGCTCCACCGGGTCGGCCCCGTGCTCACGTGGGGTCTCCCGGCCGGCCTCTCGCACTCGACGTCTATCGTCCGCATCGCCGGGCGCCGCTATGTCCTGGCCATGGACGAGACGTTCAGAACAGACTTCTGCCCGTGGGGGTCGGCCCGGATCCTCGACGTCACGGACGAAACGAACCCGGTGCAGGTCTCGACGTTTTCGCTCCAGGTCCAGGATGCGGCCAACTGCACCCAGTCCCTCGGCGACAACGCGATGTACTCGTCGCACTACCTGGGCGTGGATAATCCGAACGATGCGAAGCTCGCCTTCTTTACCTGGTACTCGTCGGGCCTCCGGATCGTCGACATCTCGAACCCCGCGGCCCCCCGCGAGGTAGGGTATTTCAATCCCGGGGCCTCACCGAACACCCTCTTCTACGACACCCAACTCAACCACTTCTTCAACCGGAACGTGGACTACTCGCTCTCCTACGTCCGCTATTACCGCGGGAACATCTGGTTCAACTCAGTCTACGGCGGCTTCTGGGTCGTCCACCTCCGGTCACATGACGACGACGGCGGAGACCATGGGGACGGCGGGGACGGGGACGACGGGGACGGCGGGCACGGGGATGGCGGGCACGGGGGCGACTAGGGTGGGTCAGGCCTCCCCGCGGTTCCGCAGCCACCCCCGCGAGAGCCCCTCGGCGCGGGGAAGCCGGCGGCCCAGCATGTCGAGCGCGTCCTGCATCTCCCGGCGCACAATCTCCCGCCAGTAGACGCCCACGCGGCCGACATGCCGGTACTTCGCGTAGCGGCGCGCCAGGAGCCGGCGCAGCGGCACCCGGCGGAGATCCCGGAGGCCCGCCCGCAGGTGCTGTTGTAAGACCGCGGCGGCGCGCTGCGGGTCGAGGTGCGCCCCGCCCTCGGGTTCCGGCACGATACCGTCGATCACGCCGAGGCGGAGGAGATCCCGCGCGGTCAGCTTGAGGGACTCGGAGAGCTCCTCGGCCTTGTTGGCGTCCCGGAAGAGGATCGCCGCGGCCCCCTCCGGGGAGATGACCGAATAGATGGCGTGCTCGAGCATCAGCACCCGATCCGCCAGGCCGAGGGCCAGCGCGCCGCCGCTCCCCCCTTCGCCGATGATGACGGACACGATCGGCGTGGGGAGGCAGGACATCGTCGCGAGGTTGCGCGCCAGCGCCTGAGCGATGCCGCGCTGCTCGGCCTCGTAGCTCTGGTTGGCGCCGCGCGTGTCGATGAGGGTGACGACGGGGAGCTGAAACTTGGCGCCGAGCGTCATCAGCCGCAGCGCCTTGCGGTAGCCTTCCGGATACGCCATTCCCCCGGACGCCGCCGCCTCCTCCTCGGGCGAGTGCCCCCGCTGGTGCCCCACGATCACCACGGTCTCACCGTCCAGCTCCGCCAGCCCGCCGACGATCGCCGGGTCGTCCCCCCCCTGCCGGTCGCCGTGGAGCTCGACAAACCGCGCGGTCATCGCGTCGATGTAATCCCGCGACTGCGGCCGCGCGCTGAGCCGGGCCAGCTGCACCTGCTCCCAGGCGGCCAGCGCGCGCGGGCGAGGAGCCGATGAGATTTTCGATGGGGCGCCCCCCGCCTTCTTCCCCCCGCTGAGGTGCCCGACCAGATACGAGACGGTCTCCCGCAGGCGATCCCGGGGGACGATCAGGTCGATCATGCCCGCGCGCAGCACCGTTTCGGCCCGGTGCGAGTCCGGCGGCGGAGGGGTCCCGGTCGTTTGCTCGATCACCCGCGGCCCGACAAACCCGATGTGGGCGCCCGGTTCGGCGATGATCACGTCGCCCAGCGAGGCGAAGCTCGCGGTGACGCCGCCGAAGGTCGGGTCGGTCAGAATCGAGATGAACGCCAGCCCTTCGCTGTCGTGCCGGGCCGCCGCGGCCGAGACCTTGGCCATCTGCATGAGCGAGAGCATGCCTTCCTGCATGCGCGCCCCGCCGCTGGCGGCGACGCTCACCATCGGAACCCGCCGGCGGGTCGCATGCTCGAAGGCGTTGGCCACTTTCTCGCCGACCACGGACCCCATCGTCCCGCCCAGAAACCCGAAATCGAAGACGGCGAGCACGACCCGGCGCCCGCCGATCCGGCAGTAGCCGGTCGTCACCGCCTCGCGCAGGCCGGTCTGCCGGCGGGCTTCCACGAGCCGCTCCCGGTAGGGCTTGCGGTCCATGAACTGGAGGGGGTCGACGGAGATGAGCTTGCGGTCCACCTCGCGAAACGTCCCCGGATCGGCCAGCATCGTGATCCGGGCCGGAGACGGCATCGCCAGATAGTGCCCGCAGCCCGCGCAGATGTAGAACCGCTGCTCCAGCGCCCCGGCCGGGTGCGCCAGACCGCAGCGGGGGCAGGCGGCGGAGTCCCGGAGGGGACGGGCGCGCCGCAGCACCTTAGATCACCGCCTCGCGGCGGAGCGAAACGATCTCCTCCGCGGTGCACCCCAGCTCGCGCAGGACCGCGTCGGAGTGCTCTCCCAGCATCGGCGGCGGGCCGGTGACCGCCCCGGGGGTGTCGGACAGCTTCACCGGCACCCCGTTGACCCGGATCCGGCCGGCCCGGGGATGCTCGAGCTCGATCACCATCTCCCGATGGCGGACCTGGGGATCCTCCATCACTTCACGCATGGTATAGATGGGCCCGGCCGGCACCCCGGCCGCCAGGAGACGATTCACCCATTCCGCGGTCGTCCGGCGGCCGAAGACCGGCAGGAGCGCCGCGAGCAGCGCGCGGCGGTTCCGCACCCGGTCCGCATTCGTCGCGAAGCGCGGGTCGGCGGCGATCGGGAGCTCGACCGCCTCGCAGAACTTCTGCCACAGCCCCTCGCTGCCGACCGCGACGTTCACGAACCCGTCGCGCGTCTGGAACGGCTGGTAGGGGACGAGGTTGAGGTGGGCCGAGCCGACGCGCGGCGGGTCTTCGCCGGTGGCGAAGTAGTTCGCGGCCATATAGGTCATCCAGGCGACCTGGCCGTCGAGCATCGCCGCATCGATCCACTGCCCCGCGCCCGTGCGGTCGCGGACGCGCAGCGCCGCCAGGATCCCGTACGCCGCGAACATCCCGGCGCAAATGTCCGCGACGGCGACCCCTACCCGCATCGGCGCCCCGTCGGGCTCACCGGTGATCCCCATGATCCCGCCCATGCCCTGCACGATCAGGTCGTAGGCGGCCCGTTCCCGGAACGGGCCGGTCTGGCCGAACCCCGAAATCGAGCAGTAGACGAGCCGCGGCACGAGGTCGTGGAGCGCGGCGTATCCGAGCCCCAGCCGGTCCATCGCCCCGGGCCGGAAGTTCTCGACCAGGACGTCCGCGCGCCGCGCCAGCCGCAGCAGGAGGTCGCGTCCCCGGGGGTCCTTCAGGTTCAAGGTGAGGCTCTGCTTGTTTCGGTTGATGCTGAGGAAGTAGGCGCTCTCCCCTTCGTAGAACGGCGGCCCCCAGCCCCGCGTGTCATCGCCGCCGTCCGGGGTTTCCACTTTGATGACCCGCGCGCCGAGATCGGCGAGCATCATCGTGCAGTAGGGACCGGCCAGGGCCCGCGTCAGGTCCACCACGGTCAGGCCGTCAAGGGGCCGCACGCGGCGAGCACCTCCCGGGCGCCGGGGCTCCACGTGTCAATTGTACCCCGATCACTTCTGGACAAACGCGAAGCAGCGGCAGAACGCCGCTTCCCCGCCCTTGAACCGGAATGGGAAGGCGCCGAACCACACCCGCGTGTCCAGCACCTCGTCGATCATCCCGCCGACATTCTCGACGTGAAACACCCCCTTGGGGAACAGATAGGTATGGGTCGCCTGGTAGGCCCGCGGCCAGGGGAAGGCTTCGTCGATGGACATCCCGATCTTCTTCTCCACTTCCGGCACGAGGTCGGGCCGCGCCCGGCGGATGTTGGTATTGAAGGGGTGGTCTGTCGAGATCGCGTCGATGGCCATCCACCGGATCCCGCGGTCCACCACCCAGTCGCAGAATTCCAGCTGCGGACCCGGGTGCTTGAGGAACGCCCGCGGGAGGTTGGGCTTCTCCTTGTTGCGCACCTTGTACCAGTCCTCGTTGTAGTAGTGGTGGTAGCCGGTGTGGATGACCAGGATGTCACCGCGCCGGATCCGCGTCTTGTGCTTACGCTCCCACATCTCAAAATGTTTCGGCCCGTAGATGTCGTAGTCCCCCACCCCGAACTGGCTCAGGTCGACCACGCACGCCGGACCGAAGAGATCCTCCAGCGGGATCCCCGCGACGTCGGGGCCCGGGTCGTTGAAATGCAGGGGGGAGTCCAGGTGCGTCGCGATGTGGTTCGTGCTGCTGATCAATTGGGCGTTGACGCCCTCGAACGCCATCTTCTTGACCCACTTGATCGTCGGGCCCTCGTAAAAGGCAAACGGCGGCGAGTCCACGCTGAAGTTCTGCGAGAGATCGAGCACGCGAAACCGGCTCATGTCCACGGGCTTGACCGCCATCCCCCACCCCCCCATCCTCCCGGTATCCTCGCGGCGGCGATCCGCGCACCTGGTCGCGGCCGCGCTCCACCCGGGGGTTCCGCTAGCGCCCCAGCGCCGCGGCCATCGCCGCGACCGCCTGCTCGAAGCACGCCCTGGGGGCCCGCACCAGCCCCGCCCCGATCTGGCCGACCCCCGCCTTCCTGTGGGCGATCCCGGTGTTGATCCGCGGCAGGATCCCGGTCCGCGCCACCCTGCGGATGTCGATCCCGGTCGGGGTGCCGCGGAAGTCGAGCGCGGGGATCCCGAACGCGGCGTTCTCCGCGAGCGTGATCTCGTACATCTCCAGGGTCGACGTGAGCGCGTCCCGCGCGGTGCCGCTGACGAACTTCACGATCGCCGGGGCGGCGGCCATGGCGAAGGCGCCGACCCCGGCGGTCTCGGTGATCGCGGAGTCGCCGACGTCGGGGTTGGCATCGGCGGCGGTGAACCCGGGGAAGTAGAGCCCGTGCGGGGTCTCGGCGGGCGCGGTAAACCACCGGTCCCCCAGCCCGCTCACCCGGATCCCAAAGTCCGTGCCGTTGCGCGCCATCGCGGTGACGAGCGTGCTCCCCGCGACACCGTGGGCCGCGTCCATCGTCGCTTTGCAGGCCGCCATCACCGGGTTCAGCGCCGCGAGGTCGTTGTCCGCGACGTACCGGAAGACCTCGCTCAGATCGCCGGCTTGGAGCCCGGTCCGGACGAGATGCGGCCCCAGCAGCCGTCCGAGCAGCGCCGAGCCCGCCCGGTTGCGGTTGTGGCCCTCATCCCCCATCTGCAGCGCCTGGGCGATCAAGGACTTCATGTCGATCCCACCGCAGAGGTCCAGCGCGCGGCCGAGGGCCGGGGCCAGCGTGCGCTCGATCCACCGCAGCCGCTCCAGCACCGCGGCGCCGTAGGCGCCGTACCGCAGCACCGCGCCGAGGCCTTCGTTGAGCGTGGCGTAGGCCCGGTTGCCGCCCTTTCGATTTTCGACGATGCAGACCGGCATCGACCCGGAGACGATCCCGGCCATCGGGCCGACCGCAGCGTGATGGTGGCAGGGGTCGAACCGGATCCGGCCCGACTCCACGAGGGCCACCGCCTCCGACTCGGTCCCGGCCCTCCGCTCGTAGAGCAGCGCGCCGATCACCGCGCCGCGCACCGGACCGGACATCCGGTCCCACGAGATCGGGGGACCGGCGTGGAGCAGGAGGTCGTCGGCCATGCCCGGGATCACGTCGCGCGCGCGGCCGACCCCGACGAGCACCGGGGTGGCATCCAGCACCCTCCTGATCGCCGTGCCGTTCGCGTCGTCGATCTGCGTCATTCCAGCCGGGCGAGCAGATCCAGCATCGCCCGGTCTCCACCCGCCGGCGGCCGCCAGTCGAGATCGATCACCGGCACCTGCTGCGCCCGCAGGCTCTCGGCGAAGATCGCCAGCCCGACGTTCACGACCCTGGGGGCGCGGGCAAGCAGCGCCGCCGCAGCCTCGGAGGGACGCGAGCCGGGCCGGTCCTCCGCCGCGGAACGCGCGGGCGCCGCGGGTCCCGGCGCGCCTCCCACGGAGAGGTGCCGGCGAAGGGAACCGAGGGCGGCATCGCCGGTGAGGACGGCGCCCGCGAGGGCCGCCGCCCGCGCGTTGCTCTCTTCCACGAGCACCCCGGCGCCTTCGAGCCGCGCGACCTGCCGGGAGCGATTCTGGGGATCCGCATCCGTGCCGCAGACGGAGGCGACCACGGCGAGATCCCGCCCCGCCGCGGCCGCCGCCCTCCGGGCCTCGTCGATGACGGGCGAAAGCGCCCCGGCCGGATCGGGATGCACGCCCTCCCCCAGCACCACGTCCAACAAAATTACCCCGACCTCCGGATCCGCGGCCTCCTGACTCAGGCGCTGGGCGCGCAGTGTCATGTCGAGCATCGGATGGAGGCGGCCGACGGTGAACTCATCCGCCCCCAGATCGAGCACGGTGTGCGCCGCGCTCCTGGCGGGAGATCCCAGCGGCCGCGCGCTCCCGACCGGCACGTTGGTGTGGAGGGGACGCAGCACGGAGTGGAGGAGGCCCACGCATTCCGCGCAGAGGGTCCCGCCGCTGTAGAGCGCGCGCAGGTACCG
>WNGC01000880.1_pt1 | contig 17999 bp, 13 predicted proteins | sample 5400051 | NCBI WGS metagenome assembly WNGC01 (sample SAMN13153368, study PRJNA577476) | soil metagenome | isolation source: 20 cm soil or saprolite under grassland replicate 2 | place: USA:California | collected 2016-06-15
TCCGGGTGCTCTTCCTCTGCACCGGCAATTCCGCCCGCAGCCAGATGGCGGAGGCGCTGCTCAACTGGAAGGGGAAAGGCCGGTTCGAGGCCGAGAGCGCCGGGTCGCGTCCGGCGAGCCGCGTCAACCCGCTCGCGATCGAGACACTGCGCCAGTACGACGTCCCGTGGCGTGGCCGCCCCCCGCGCGGCATCGACGGACTGGAGCGGGAGCCGTGGGACTTGGTCATCACCGTATGTGATCGGGCCAGGGAGTCGTGCCCCATCTTTCCCGGGCAACCGATGCTGGCGCACTGGGGCATGCCGGATCCCGCCGAGGTGGACGGCGACGAGGTCACCAAGCGGGCGGCGTTCCGGGATGCGTTCCTGCTGCTCAGCCGCCGGATCGATCTGCTGCTGGCGCTGCCGCTCGAGCAGCTCGAGCGCACGGCGCTCGAGGCCCGAGTCCGGGCCGTCGGCGACGGGCGGTAGCGACCGCCCACGCGGCGTGTTTTTTGCCACACGTGAAGGCCTCCGTCATCCTGCCGGTGGCACATGAGACGCGCCCACACATTGCCGCTGTACGCGGCTCTCGTCCTTATTTTCCCCGGCTTCATCTCCCCCCTCGCGGCGCAACAGACCGGGATCGTTTCGGGGACCGTCGTGGCGGCCGAGTCCGGGGGGCCGCTGGCGGGGGCGAGCGTCGTGATCGTGGGAACGGCCCGCACCGTGTTCACGAACGCCAAAGGCGAGTACCGCCTGAGCGTCGCGGCCGGCACGCACGCCGTGCGTGCGCGGCTCATCGGGTACGAGCCCGCGGAGCAGCACGTGACCGTGACCGCCGGACAGACGGTGACCGCCGATTTCAAGCTCACCGCGACACCGCTATCCGTGAACGAGGTCGTCGTGGTGGGTGCCCGCACGTCACGCACCGCCACGGAGACCCCGGTGCCGGTGGACGTGATCACGGCGCAGGAAGTCATCGAGACCGGTCACACCGAGGTAGCGCAGATTCTCGGCGCGCTGGCGCCGTCGTTCAACGCGTCGCACCAGACGATCGCTGACGGCTCGGACCACATCAACCCCGCGAGCCTGCGCGGTCTCGGCCCCGATCAGGTGCTCGTGCTGGTCAACGGCAAACGGCGGCATCCCCCGGCCCTGGTGCATGTCAACGGCACGTTCGGGCGGGGGACCGTGGGCGTAGATCTGAATGCAATTCCTGTCGCGGCGATCGAACGGATCGAGGTGCTGCGCGACGGCGCGTCCGCCCAGTATGGGTCCGATGCCATCGCGGGGGTGATCAACATCGTACTGAAGAAACAAACGGAGCGCCTGGAGGTCGGCAGCACGGTGGGCACCACACCGGGCGGCGCGTCTTTCGGGGGCATCGCCGACAAGCATGACGGCGACCAGATCAAGGCCGACGCCAACTACGGCTTCGCAATCGGCGACCGCGGCTTCTTCAATGTCACCGCAGAATACCTCGATCGCGGAGCCACGAACCGCGCCGCCACCTGGTCCGGTCCGATCTTCGTCAAACCCGTCCCCAGCAGCCCGGCGGCGTACACCGACTCACTGCGCAGGATCGACGACGACTCCCTCGCGAGCCTCGGCCTGACCAGGGCGCCCTTCACGATGAAGGTCGGTCAAGCGGCGGCGACCTTCGGGACCGCGTTTTTCAACGCGATGGTGCCGCTCAGCGAGAACGCCGAGTTCTACAGCTTCGGCGGCTTCTCCTCGCGCGACGGCCGGGCGGGCGCCTTCTACCGGCTACCGGACCAGGAGGCACAAGTCGCACCGCAGATCTTCCCGTACGGCATGCTGCCCTACATCAACACGGGCATCACCGACCGGTCGCTCAGCGCCGGGGTGCGCGGGACGAGCCGGGGCTGGGACGTGGACTTCAGCCTTACACACGGGCAGAACGAGTTCCAGTTCATCGTCGACAATACGGTCAACGCGTCGCTGGGAGCGACGAGCCCCACTACCTTCGACGCCGGCCGCCTGGTGTTCGCCCAGACCACCGGCAATCTCGACCTGGTGCGCCCGCTCGTACTCGGAGGGCTCAAGTCGGTGTCGTTCGTGGCCGGGGCCGAGTTTCGGCGGGAGAATTACCGCATCGAGGCCGGGGATGCGGCATCGTGGCAGCTCGGTAACGGTGGCACACAGCGGGGGGTCGATTACGACACCACGTCGTCGGGAGGCGCGAAACAGCCCGGCTCCCAAGGCTTCCCCGGCTTCCAGCCGGCCAACGCCGTCGATCGCTCCCGCACCAGTCTCGGGGTCTACGCGGGGCTCGAGAGCCAGTTGACCGATCGGCTGCTGGTCGACGCGGGCGGGCGTTACGAGACGTACAGCGATTTCGGGAACACCATCAACGGCAAGGTCGCGGGGCGCTATGAGATTGTGCCGAACGTCGCGCTGCGCGCCGCCATCAGCACCGGGTTCCGGGCGCCCTCGTTGCAGCAATCGTGGTTCAACAACGTGAGTACGCAGTTTGTATTCGTGAGCGGCGCGCTGACACCGCAAAACGTGCTCACGAGCAATAATCAGAGTCGCGTGACCAAGGCGTTCGGAATCCCGGACCTCACCGAAGAGACGTCCCTGAACCTGAGCGCGGGCATCACGGCCCGGCCGCGCTCCAACTTGTCGCTGACGGCGGACGTCTATCGCATCACGATCGACGGCCGGATCGTGATCACAAGCCTGTTCTCCGCCGGGAACGACACCGTGGTCAAGCGCATTCTCGCGCCGTTCCAGAGCCAGGGCGTCACCCAGGCACAGTTCTTCACCAACTCGATCGATACACGCACCACGGGAGTCGACCTCGTGGCCGCCTACGGGCGCGAGCTCGGGCGCGGCACCCTGACGCTCACCGGCTCGGCGAACTTCACGAAGACCGAGGTGCTGCGCGTAAATGTGCCGCAGTCCATGGCCGATACGTTCCGGACCAATCTCACGACGATTCGGAGCCGGATCTTGAACCCCGAAGATCGCAATCGCCTCGAGGATGCGTTGCCTCGCTCCAAGGGCTCGCTCGCCGCCCGCTACGGCCTTGGTCGCTTTGCAGGGCTCGCTCGGGCCACGTATTACGGCGCGGTCCGGTACCACCACCCTACAGACCCGACCCTGGACGAGCAGTTCGGCGCCAAGACGCTCTTCGATCTCGACCTGTCGTACGAACTGCGCCCGGGCCTTCGGCTGGCGCTCGGCGGGGAGAACATCTTCAACACCTACCCCGATCCGCAGGTGAAGCCCGCGAACATCAGCTTCGGCCGCTTCATCTACAGCCGGCGCGTCACGCAGTTCGGGATGAATGGTGGCTTCTACTACGGGCGGCTGCAGCTGAGCCTGTAGGGGCTGCCGCATTTCCCCCCCCTCCTGCCGCATTTTCGCCCTATCGCCCCGCGGTTCCAGACCGCATCGTTGGCATGCAGTCAGGTGGCCTTTCCATTCCCCAAAGGAGGTGCCTATGCGCGGGGACCGGTCGCAACGATCCGTTCCATCACTCGCGAGGCCCGCAGGCTGGGTTGCGGCGTTCGTCCTCGCTGCCGCCCCGATCCGTCTCGCGGGGCAGGGCAAGGTCGAGTTCACGCCGTTCGTCGGCTTGTACCTTCCCACGACAGATGAGATCGAGTTCCGGAACGTGCTCACCACGGGCGACAGGGTAACGACCAAGCACAAGACGACCGTGATCTTCGGCGCCCGACTGAGTGTGTGGATCGCCGATCGCGTTGCAGTGGAAGGCTCCTTTGGCTACGCGCCCAGCAAAGTGGAAGCGACGTACACCGATCCGAGCAACGCGACGCAGAGCTCGGACACGACGAGCCACGTCATCCAGGCGAGTGCACGGGTCCTGGTAGGCTTCGGGCCAAACGCCGGGAGTACGTCCTGGCATCTCATCCTCGGTGGCGGACTCGCCGCGCACGGCGGCCCCGCCTATGACGGCCTCAGCGGCCTGACGGACTTCGGCGGGATCGCCGGGGTGGGCGCCCGGTTCAAGGTCGGGCCGTCACTGGCGATCCGTGTGGATGTGGAAGACAACCTCTATTCGGCGCGGTTCACGGACGATGCGACCGGAGCCCAGACCGCATCGAAGTTCCAGAACGATATCACGATCTCAGCCGGGCTCGCGATCCCGTTCGGCAAGTAGGGTCGGTCGGCTATCTCGGCGCCGCCGCCAGCTGTCGCAGCACGTACTCGAGAATCCCGCCGTGCCGGTAGTACTGCAGCTCCTGCGGCGTATCGATCCGTACCAGCGTGCGCAACTGGACGGTCGTCCCGTCGGCGCGTCGCGCCGTGACGGTCAGCTCCTTGCCGCGCGGGAACCCCTCGGTGAGCAAGGCGGCGAGACCGGTCAGATCGAAGGTTTCTTTCCCGGTGAGCCCGAGCGTCTCCGGGGTCTCGCCCGGCAGGAATTGCAGCGGCAGAATGCCCATGCCCACGAGGTTCGAGCGGTGAATGCGCTCGTAGCTCTGCGCGATCACGGCCCGCACGCCGAGTAGCCTGGGGCCCTTTGCCGCCCAGTCCCGCGACGACCCCGCCCCATACTCTTTCCCGGCGATCACGAGCAGCGGCACACGCTCGGCCTGGTACTGGACCGACGCGTCGTAGATCGTCATCTGCGCGCCGTCCGGGAGATGCAGCGTGACCGGCCCCTCGGTCCCCGGCGCCAGCAGGTTCTTGAGTCGTACGTTCGCGAACGTGCCGCGCACCATCACTTCGTGGTTGCCCCGGCGCGAACCGTAGGAGTTGAAGTCCTTCGGCTCCACCCCCTGCTCCATGAGGTACGTCCCGGCCGGGCTGGTCTTGCGGATCGAGCCCGCGGGCGAGATGTGGTCCGTGGTGATGCTGTCGCCCAACAGGCACAGGACTCGAGCGCCGCGGATGTCCGTGATCGGCCCGGGCGTTCTGGGCATGCCGTCGAAGTACGGCGCCCGGCGGATGTAGGTCGAGGCGGGCTCCCAGGAGAAGCGGTCGCCGGCCGGGACCGGCAGTCCGCGCCAGCGCGTGTCGCCCGTGAACACCTCGCCGTATTGCTTGTGGAACATCGCCGACTTGATGGACGAGCGGACCAGGTCGTCGACTTCCTTGGCGGACGGCCAGATATCGCGCAGGTACACCGGTTTTCCGTCCTTCCCCGTCCCCAGGGGATCGGTCTGAAGATCGAGATCGATCCGCCCCGCCAGGGCGTAGGCGACCACGAGCGGCGGCGACGCCAGGTAATTCGCCCGCACCTCCTGCTGGATGCGGCCTTCGAAATTGCGGTTGCCCGAGAGCACGGCGCAGACCACGAGCTCGCCCTCGGCAACGGCGGCGGACACGGGCTCGGGCAAGGGGCCCGAGTTGCCGATGCAGGTGGTGCAGCCGTAGCCGACGAGGTGGAACCGCAGCTGCTCCAGGTACCGCATCAGACCGGCTTGCTGGAGATAGTCCGTCACCACTTTCGAGCCGGGCGCGAGGCTGGTCTTGACCCAGGGTTGCGACGTGAGGCCTCGCTCGACGGCCTTCTTGGCGACCAGACCGGCGGCAAGCATCACCGATGGATTCGACGTGTTGGTGCAGCTCGTGATCGCGGCGATCACGACCGAGCCATGATGCAGCTTGCAGGCGGTGCCGTCGATCGTGAGGTCGACGTGGGAGCGGTGCGGTGGCGCTGCGACGGCCGTGGCTCCGCCGAACGGCTGGCCCCCCTCGGCCTCCCAGTGGTTGCGCACGTCCCAGGGCGGGGCGATCGGCGACGTGGGTTTCACCAGCGTCGGCAGCACGAGCTGGAAATTGCGGGGCACGTCGCCCAGCGCGACGCGATCCTGCGGGCGCCGGGGCCCCGCCAGGCTCGGTTCGACGCTGGCCAGGTCGAGGGAGAGGGTGTCGGAATACACCGGCTCGGGGCTCGCGGCCGAGTGGAACAGGCCCTGTTCCTTCATATAGGCCTCGACCAGCTGCACCTGCTCTTTGGGGCGGCCCGTGAACTCGAGGTAGCGGAGCGTCTCCTGGTCCACCGGGAAGATGCCCACGGTGGCCCCGTACTCGGGCGCCATGTTGCCGATGGTGGCCCGGTCCGCCACGGGCAGCGTCGCGACCCCCGGGCCGTAGAACTCGACGAACTTCCCGACCACGCCCTTCTTGCGGAGCATCTCGGTCACGGTGAGGACCAGGTCGGTCGCGGTCGCGCCTTCGGCGAGCTTGCCTGTCAGACGGAACCCGACGACCTGCGGAATCAGCATCGACACCGGCTGGCCCAGCATGGCGGCCTCGGCTTCGATGCCGCCGACGCCCCATCCCAGCACGCCCAGCCCGTTGATCATCGTGGTGTGCGAGTCGGTGCCGACCAGGGTGTCGGGGTATGCCTGGGCGTCGCGGCCTTCCGTGGTGAACACCACGCGCGCCAGATATTCGAGATTCACCTGATGGACGATGCCCGTGTCGGGCGGGACCACGCGGAAGCCGCGGAACGTCTGCTGCGCCCAGCGCAGCAGGGCGTAGCGCTCGCGGTTGCGCTGGAACTCGAGATCGGCGTTCACCTGGAACGCCGTGGGCGTGCCGAACTCGTCCACGATCACCGAGTGGTCGATGACGAGCTCGGCGGGGAGCAGCGGGTTCACCGTCTTCGGGTCGCCGCCCATGCCCTGCATCGCGTCGCGCATGGCGGCGACGTCCACGACGGCCGGCACGCCGGTGAAGTCCTGCATCAGGACGCGGGCCGGCATGAACGCGATCTCATCGTCAGGGGTCTTCTTGGGATCCCAGCGCGCCAGCTTCTCGATTTCCTCGACGCGCACCGCCTGACCGTCCTCGCGGCGCAGCAGGTTCTCGAGCAGGATGCGGAGCGAATACGGGAGGCGGGAGACGGCCAGGCCGCGGCGCTCGAGCGCGTCCAGCCGGAAGATCTCGAACGTGCGGCCGGCCGCTTTGAGCTGCGCCCGGGACCCGAAGCTGTTCGACGTCGTCATTCCACGCTCTTCACGTCCACCACGAAGTATTCGGTCTCTCCGAAGCAGCTCATCGGAATGCCTACGTGCTGGTGGTACACGAGCGCGACGCGCTTGCCCATGGTCTGGTTCACCCGCGCGGCGATCGAATCGTCCCGCACGGTGAAATAGAACTTTTCGGTCATCGTTCCGGGTATGGACACGATGGCGAGCTCGCCTTCCCAGGTCTTACAGATCCAGCCCTTTTTGGAGAACTTCTGCACGTACCCGGCCCGCTCCCCGCGAGAGTAGCTCCACGTCAGTGTAGACCAGGTGTACAGGGCGAACAGCACAACCGGCACGATCAGCACGGCGGCGATGATCAGCTTCTGCGCGCGCGAGAGCGTGAAGTTCACTGCGGAAAGTTAACCTCGTATGTCTCGGTCTTGTACCGCGCGAAGCCGCGCTTCTCGTAGTTCGGCAGCGCGGCGGGATGATCGAGGGTGCAGGTGTGCAGCCACACACGCGACGGCGCGAGCGCCCAGGCATCGCGCACGGCGCACGACAGCAGATGCTTGCCGAGTCCCCGGCCGATGGCCGCCGGGGCGAGCCCGAAATACGCGATCTCGACCGAGCCGTCTTCCGGCACGCGGCGCAGCTCGTACCACCCGGCGAGTGTCCCGTTCCGGCGCGCGACGTGCAGCGCGATTTCGGGTTGCGCCAAGTGGGCGCGGATCTCGGCGTCGGTCCAGTCCCAGCGGTCGCGCCAGTGGTAGTCCTCGCCCACCGTGCGATAGCACTCACGATACAGCGCGGGCGTGGGGTGCCCGACCCGCTCGATCACGACGTCCGGGAAGTGGCCGAACGCGGGCCGGAACTGCCCGGGTTGCCTCAGCTCGAGGTAGGTCCGCGTGGCTTGCACATTACCCTCTGGCAACTTGGCGTCTTGGCGTCCTGGCGTCTATTTTTTCTGTCATGACCTTCAACAAGATGGGCACCGTTCCCCTGCCGCTCGCGTTGCACCTGGCGGCCTACACCGTGCTCGGTCTGTTTTGCCTCTTCGCCGGCGGGCTCAACCTGATCGATCCGGTGAAGATCCCGCACGGTGTGATGTTCCTCGCGGTCGCCGGGTTCAGCTGGGGCTACGTGTTCGGGATCCTGATGGCGCGCAAGGAAGTCGTCGTGCTCGGCTTCGCCGCCAGCGTGGTCTGGCTCGTTGCGGCGGCGGTGGGTACGACCCGCTTCGGCTTCGACTGGCGGCTCACCCTGCTGCTCGTCGCGCTCGGCGCCTACGGCCTGATCGTTCTGGCGCTCTACCGCACGCGCATTCTGGAGCACTGACCGGCGGCGGGGGAGCGGGGGGCCGGCGCGCTCAACCAATCGTGCCGGCCTCGACGTGCTCCGGGGCGGCCGGCACCTCGACCACGAACTTGGCGCCGCCCAGCTCGGAGTCTTCGAGCCAGATCTTCCCTCCCACCTCCGTGACCACGCGCTGGCAAATCGCCAGGCCGAGGCCCGTGCCCTCGTCGGGGCCTTTGGTGGTGAAGAACGGATCGAAGATGCGCGCGCGGATCTCCCGTGGGACGCCCGGTCCCGAGTCTTCGACGGTGAGGCGCACCCAGCCCTCGCGCGACTGTGTGGTGAGCTGGATGATGGCCGGACTGCGGCCGCGCACGACGTGCTCGGCGTTGGTCACCAGATTGATCACGACCTGCTGCAGCTCCTGACCCAGCCCGAGCACGGGCGGCACGGAGTTGTCGAGCCCGGTGCGGAACTCCACGCTCTCGGTGCGCATCACGCGCTTGCGGATCTCGGCGACGTCGTGTACCAGGTCGTTCATCTGAACCCGGGTGGGCGCGGTGTCGGCCCGGCGGGCGAGCCGCAGCAGGCTGCGCACGATGCGGGCGGCGCGGTCCACCTCGCGCGTGATGGTCGCCGCGGTGGTGCTCGTGTCGGGGTCCTTGCTGGCGCGACCGAGCAGCTCCGCCTCCATCCGGATCGCGGCCAGCGGGTTGTTCACTTCGTGGGCGACGCCGCTCGCGATTTCGCCCACCGTGGCGAGCTTCTCGCGGGCGATCAGGTCGCGCTGCGCGCGCAGCTCGTCGGTGCGGTCGTACAGCGCGACCAGCAGGCTGTCGGGGCCGGCGCCGGACAGGCCCGTGACGGTGCAATCGCACAGGCGACGGTCGCCCGAAGGGCGCGTGACGAGCACCCGGCCGTGCCAGGGCGCGCCGTCATGCGTGCGCGCCAGCACGAGGTGAAGGGAGATCTCGCTGGGCGAGAGGCCGAGCGCTTCGAGGTGGGTCTCGAGCGCCTGCGCTTCCGACGCGATGCCGAATAGGCGGCACCCCGCCTGGTTGAGCTGCAACACGCGGCCGGCCCGGCTCACCAGCGCCATCGGGAGCGGACTCCCGTCCACCATCGCGTGCGCCCGCTCGGCCGCGGCGCGCGCCCCGCTCACCGCCTCGGAGAGCTCCAACCCACCCGCGATGTAGGCGGCCACCGCCGTGAGATACTGCAGCTCCACGAGCTGGAACGGTGGCGGCTCCTCCCCGCCGGGTCGCAGGTAGCGGACCACGCCCACCGCGCCCGCAACCCCGTTCGAGGTGAGCAGCGGGGCGATCATCGCCGCGCGCGCCGTGCCCGAGGGAGACAGGGCCCGCTGCGCCTCGGGCTCGTTCAGAATGTTGTCGGTGAGCAGCGCCTCCCCGGTCCGCACGACCCTCCCGGTGACGCTGCCGGCGATCGTGATGTCGAGGCCGTCGAACTCGGCACATTGTCCCACCGTCGCGGCCACGTGCACGACGTCCGCGCCGGCGCTGCGCAGCGCCACGTAGGCGCCCTGGGCATCGACCAGGCTCGTCACGCTCTGCAGCGTGTAGCGCAACAGCAGCTCGCGCTCCGGCGCCGCGAGCAGCCAGCGCGACAGCTCCACGAGGAACGTCCCGAGCCGGCGCTCGCGCTCGAGGCTGGCGCGCCGCGCCACCATGACGGCGAGGTGCGTCGCGATTTCGAGCCCGGAGCGCAGCGCGTCCGCCGGGAATCCCGCGGGAAGGCCCTCGAACCGCGCGCTGACGTGGCGCCCCTCGGCGTCGTGATAGTCCGCGATGAAGGGGTCGCCCGGCTTCCCGGCGATGCCCGCCTGGGCGCTGCCCGTCTCGCGCAGACCCTTGTAGCCGAGCTCGACCCGCGCGCCGCCGGTCCACTCGCTCAGGATAGCGGCGGCGGCGTCCCAGAAGGCCCGCGTCTGCTTCGCCTTACCGGCTTCCGTCAGCAATTTCCGGATGGGGTCTAACATCGATTCAAACTACGTCACGGAAAGGCGTCTCGGAAAGGCGTCGCGGAGAGACGTCTAGGAGTCCACGGTTTCCCGTGACGGTTCTCCGTGACGATTTTCCGCGACGTTCTCTCCGTGACGCAGTTTGCTGTTTATGGATTGGTCGGCCGGATATCCACCTCGCTGATCATCGCTCGATCCGACACCGTCAGCGAGGCGACGATCGCATGCGCCACGTCGTCGGCCGTGAGGACACGACTCCGGTTGGCGCGGTGCTCCCGGAAACCGGTGTCGACCGAGCCGGGACAGATCGCCACGACCCGCACGTTGTGCCGCCGCACCTCAAGCATGAGCGCCTTCGAGAACCCCAGGACGGCGTGCTTCGACGCACAGTAGGCGGTGCCGCCCTCGACACCGTTCTTGCCGGCGAGCGAGGCGACGTTGACGATAGTGCCACCGCCCGCGTTCACCATGGCCTTGAGGAAGGGCCGGGTGACGAGATACAGGGAGCGCACGTTCACTCCCATGGTCTCGTCCCAGTCCTCGAGTGACAGCTCCGCGAGGGGCTTGAAGCGGCCGATTCCGGCATTGTTCACGAGGATGCGCGGGGCGCCTCGCTCGCCCACGAACGCCGCGAAAGCGTCCACGCTGTCCGGGTCGGAGACGTCGCACGCCATGCCGATAGCGTCGATCCCCGCCGCCGTGAGGTCGCGCACCGTCGCGTGCACGTTCGTCTCCGTGCGGGCGCAGATGGCGACGCGGGCCCCGGCGCGCCCCAGGGCGAACGCCGTGGCACGACCGATCCCCGCGGTCGCGCCGGTCACGACGGCGAGCGAGCCGGTAACGTCCATATCCGGAGCAAATATACGGCGCCCCGCACCGCCGGGCGCGGGAACCAGGCGGCGTTCTGCAAGCATATAGGGAGGGTCTGTCATGACTGCCACACTGTATCCCGTTTCCGACGACACGATGTCCGCCCCCGCGGCGAGCGCCGCGGCTCGGCCGACCGACGGCGACCTGCTCGACGCGTACTCGCAGGCGGTCACCGGAGCCGCCGAGCAGGTCGGTCCGGCCGTGGTGAGCGTGGAAGTGCGCCACAAAGTCGAGCGGCGCGGGCGGCCGGCGCGCGAGGTGCCGGGGAACGGCTCGGGGTTCGTGTTCACACCCGACGGGTTCGTGCTGACCAACAGCCACGTCGTACACGATGCGACGCGGCTCGAGGCCGCGTTTCCCGACGGCCGCCGCGTGCGGGCCGAGCTGGTGGGCGACGACCCCGACACCGACCTCGCCGTGCTCCGGGTCCCGCCCGTCTCGCTCACCGTCGCCGAGCTGGGCGATTCCGGGGCGCTGCGGGTCGGCCAGCTCGTCGTCGCGATCGGCAACCCGCTCGGCTTCCAGAGCACCGTCACCGCGGGAGTCGTGAGCGCGCTGGGGCGCTCCTTCCGCTCAGTGGGGGGGCGGCTGATCGACGACGTGATTCAGACCGACGCCGCCCTCAACCCTGGGAACTCGGGCGGTCCGCTCGTGGACTCGCGTGGTCGGGTGGTGGGCGTGAATACCGCCGTCATTCTGCCGGCGCAGGGCATCTGTTTCGCGGTGGGCATCAATACGGCGAAGTTCGTGACGGGCCAGCTCATCCGGCACGGTAAGATCCGCCGCGGGCGCATCGGCGTCGCGGGCCAGACCGTGCCGCTGCTGCGGCTCGCCCAACGGGCACTCGGGATCGACGGGAACAGCGGAGTGCTCGTGACCGGGGTGGAGCCGGACAGCCCGGCGGCGCGCGCCGGGCTCGCCTCCGGGGACATCATTGTCGCGTTCGCCGGGAGCGCGGTCACCGGCATCGACGACCTGCACCGGGTGCTCACGGCCGACCGCATCGGCGTGGCGACCACAGTGGTCGTGCTGCGGGGCGCCGAGCGCCTCGAGCTGCCCATCACCAGCGTCGAGTCGCGGCCGTCCTGATGCTCCGTATTTCCTGAAAGGAGACCCCATGGCAACACCGCCCCAAGGTCCGGGAGCGCCGCTCCCCGCCGGGACTCGAGCCCCAGATTTCGCGCTCTCGAGCGCCCCCGATCGCACCGTGTCACTGGCGGATTTCCGCGGCCGGCCCGTGATCCTGGCATTCTATCCCGCCGACTGGAGCCCCGTGTGCGGCGACCAGATGGCGCTCTATAACGAGGTGTTGCCGGAGTTCGAGCGCTATAACGCCCAGCTGCTCGGCATCTCCGTGGACGGCACGTGGTGCCACGCGGCATTCGCCCGTGACCGCAGGCTTCGGTTCCCCCTGCTTGCGGACTTCGAGCCCAAGGGAGCGGTCGCGCGCCGCTATGGCGCCTACCGCCAGGCCGACGGCTTCAGCGAGCGGGCCCTGTTCGTGATCGACGGAGGCGGGATCATCCGGTGGAGCGACGTCTCGCCGATCGACGTGAACCCGGGAGCGGACGGCATCCTGCGCGCGCTCGAGGCGCTCGCCGGGGCGAGCACGCGGGCATGAGCAGGCGCGCGGCGGCGGCGCTCACCCTCCCGGTGGGCGAGCGGGACCACACGCAAGGGCCGGCGGACGCGCCCGTCACGCTGGTGGAGTACGGCGACTACGAGTGCCCCCACTGCGGGCGCGCGTATCCGATCGTCAAAGAGGTGCGGCGACGCCTGGGGCGGCGGCTGCGATTCGTGTTCCGCAACTTCCCGCTGCGGGAGAGTCACCCGCACGCGGAGCACGCGGCCGAGGCGGCCGAAGCGGCGGGGGCACAGGGGAAGTTCTGGGAGATGCACGACCGCCTGTTCGAGCGCCAGTTCGCGCTGGACGACGACTACCTGATCGAGTACGCGGCCGACCTGGGCCTCGACGCGGCGCGCGTGGGGAAAGAGCTCGCCGCGGGGACTTACGCGCCGCGCGTGCGGGAGGACTTCCGCAGCGGCGTCACGAGCGGCGTGAACGGGACGCCGACCTTCTTTATCAATGGGTCGCGTTACGACGAGTCGTGGGAGGTCGAGGCCCTGGTCGCGGCCCTCGAGGACGCGGTTCGCTAGCCGCTGATCGCGCCGGGAAAGCGCGTCGGATCGGCAGTGAAGCCGGGGAACACGGTCGACAGGTCGGTCGCACCCAGATGCCGTGCCAGCACTTCCGCGAACAGATCCCGGAAGTCCGTGGTCACCGCCACGTCGCGGCCCTCGAACCGGTTGGCGGGATCGAGCCCCGGCCACTTACCGAGCACCCGGCCGCCGTTCACCGGCCCGCCCAGCACCAGCATCGCGGTGGCGTGACCGTGATCGGTGCCCGAATTGCCGTTCTCGCGCACCGTGCGGCCGAACTCCGACATGGTGAGCACGACCACGTCGTCGAGCTTGTCCCCCAGGTCCTGCGCGAACGCGGTCAGCGCCTGTCCCAGTTCCGAGAGCCGTGCGGCGAGCTGTCCTTCGCTCGCCCCCTGGTTCACGTGGGTATCCCACCCCGTGACGTCCGCGAATGCCACCTGCAACCCGACGTCGGCCTTGATCAGCTGCGCGATCTCGAGCATCGCCTTCCCGAGCTTGCCGCGCGGATAGTCGGCGCCGTTGGCGGGTTGATACTGTGCGGGGTCCACGCGCTGGAGCATCTGCACGGCCTGGAACGCCTCCTGGGACGAGGTCGAGAGCAATCCCGTCGCCGAGCCCGCGTACAGCTCCTCGAACGCGCGGGTCAGCCGGTCGCGCGCGGCGGGCTGTGGCGCCCGCAGGCCGAACGCCTGGAGATCGGCGATGGCGAGGCTGGGCGCACTGCCCGCCAGGATGCGCGGCAGCTCCGGTCCGAACGCCACGGCGCGGAACGGCGTGTCCTGGTGTTCGCGGTCGTGCCGGCAATAACGGTTGAGCCAGCCGTCCGGCGTGGCCTTCACGCCGGGCGTGCCGGACTCCATGTAGTCCTGAGCGTCGAAGTGGCTGCGCGTCGCGTCCGGTGAGCCGATGGCGTGGATCGCGGCGAGGCGCTTCGAATCCCACAGCGGCTTGAGGGCCGCGAGGCGCGGGTGCAGGCCGAAATAGCCGTCGAGATCGACCACGTCCGTGCCGGGCACGGCGATGCGGGGCCGCTCGCGATAGTACAGTGGGTCGCCATGCGGGACGATCATGTTGAGCCCGTCCACGGCGCCGCGCTGGAAGAGGCACACCAGAATCGGGCGGGAGAGGGCGGTAGAAGACGGTAAAGGGCGGTAGGAGGCGAAGGCCGCGCGGGCCAGGAACAGCGGGTCCAGACCGAAGCTAAACAAGGCCAATCCGCCCGACTTCACAAATACCCGTCTCGATATCGACATCGCCCCCTCCTCGAACCTGTACCGTCTTCTACCGTCTTCTACCGCCCTCTACCGTCATTGTCTCTGAAACTCCGGCCCGCCGATCGCGAGTCCGACGGCCAGGGCCCGGGCCTGAACCGGGTCCTTGATGTCGGACACCTGCCCGCCGATCACCCGCTTCGTGTTCTCCGACATGGTCCCGCCCAGAATCGCGTCATCGATGTCCGCGATCAGCTGCTGCGGATCCGCGGTGACGGGCGCGACGGAGTCCAGGGTCGCGGCCGCGCCCGGGAGTCTGCCGGCCGCGAGCGCCACCGCGGCGTTCATGCGATCGAGCAACGCCCCGCTGTTCACCCAGGCGTCCTCCTTCTCAGGATAGCCGTCGGGGGCGACATGGAGGTAGAGCGGCTCGCCGAGGCGCGCCACCATCTGCGCCAGGCGGGGCGTCGTGTCGGGGTCGGCGGCGGTCGCGCGCGCCGCGCTCACCACGAATTCGAGCGGCGTCTTCACCTTGGCACGGACGTTCACCGTGGACCAGAAGTCGGGGCCATGAAAGACGGCACGCAACACTTCGCGGATGTCGCCGCGCGTGCGCTGCCAGGCGGCGACGGCGTCGTCCACGCAGCCGTCGGGCGGATCGTCACTCACGAACCGCTGGCACAGCTTGCGGCTGACGTGATGTATGGTGGCGGGGTGATTGGCGAGGAGCTTGAGCAGGCGGATGCCTTCGTCCATCCCGTGCCCGCGCTCGAACTCGATCCCCAGCACCTGCTTGTCTCCGGTGTCGTGCGCCCAGTCGTGGAACTCGAAATCCCCACCTTGCTGCGGGCGCCTGATGCTCCAACCGGTGAAAATGCGGGCGACCTCGATCACGTCGTGCTGATCATACCCGCCGTCCACGCCGAGGGTGTGGAGCTCGAGCAGCTCGCGGGCGTAGTTCTCGTTGATGCCCTTCGGGGCGCGCGCTGGTGGTAGGGGCGCAGCATGCTGCGCCCCTACACTGATCCATGCCCGCCTGCGGGCGTGCGCGACGACGGGCGGCGTCGCTCCGGGTGCCACGCTCTCCCAGTTGTCCAGGTAGAAGAGCATCGCTGGGCTCTTTGCGGTGGCGATCAGCAGGTCCTCGAACTTCCCCATGGCGTGAGGACGGATGGTGTGCTCGATGTAGTCGGGCGTGAGAAAGCGGTCGGCGCCCTTTGCGAAGTAGACGTTGAAGTGATTGGTCCAGAAGTCGACCATCACCTCGTAAAGCTGGCGCTGGGAGAGTGCCGCGCGGACCACCGCGAGCTGCTGGACCTGGGCGGCGAAGCGGCGGCCCTTCACGGCGACGGGGCTGTCGTCGGGCTTGTCGGCGGCGGTGTCGCCCATGCGCTTGCGCTGCTGCCGCGCCCGCTGCACCTCCGCGTACAGCCGGGCCAGGTCTCCCCGGTCGTATTTGAGGACGTCGAACTCGCGCTCCCGCCCGGCGAGGGCCTCGTCGTCGATCTGGTCGGGTGCAAGCTGCGCATCGATCCAGCGCAGCACGCCGGCTCGGGCGACGCGCTCGATCTCGCCGGGGCGGGGCCCATACGCGAGGCGGTTGAGCGCATGCGACGCGGAGTCCCGTGGGGAGAAGGGCGCAGCATGCTGCGCCCATACCCCCGCCGGGGCTGCGACGGTCGCGATGGCGAGAAGGACCCGGGTTTTCATGCGGTTATATTGACGCACCGCCCCGTGGAGAAGTTAAGGTTGTGACGGCGCTCCCGCCCCGGTTCACCCCGCACGGTGTCGTGCTGCGACCCAGGAGCTCACGCGCGGGCCCCGACGGCAAGCCGCCAACCTGGTCCGAGCGGCTCGAGGCCCTGAAGTACGTCCCGCCCCTCCTGAAGCTCGTATACGAGACGCATCGCGGCTACACCATCGCCATCCTCGCCTTGCGCACGGTGCGCTCGTTCGTGCCGCTGGCGGTGCTCTGGATCGGGAAACTGATCATCGACGGCGTCATCGCGGCCATGGGCACGCGGGCGGCGGGGACGGCGGTGGATTGGTGGCACCTCGGCGTGCTCGTCGCCCTCGAGCTGGGGATCGCGGTGGCAGGGGAGGGGCTGGCCCGCCTCTCCTCGCTGCTGGAGAGCCTGCTCGGCGACCTGTTCTCGAACCGGATCAGCGTCCGGCTGATGGAGCACGCGGCCACGCTCGACATCGCGCAATACGAGGACGCGGAGACCTACGACCACCTGGAGCGGGCGCGCCGCCAGACGGTGGGCCGGATCGGCCTGGTCGCCCTGCTGCTCTCGACGGCCCAGGACCTCGTGACGCTGGCGTCCCTCGCCGCCGTGCTGCTGGTGCAGCTGCCGTGGCTGCTGCTGCTGCTCGCAGTGGCGGTGGTGCCGTCGTTCCTGGGGGAAACGCACTACGCCGCCCTGGGGTATTCGCTGCTGTTCTCGTGGACGCCGGAGCGCCGGCTGCTCGACTATCTGCGCTATGCCGGCGCCTCCGACGAAATGGCGAAAGAGGTGAAGCTGTTCAACCTGTCGCCGTTCCTGGTCGGCCGCTACGCCAATCTGTCCGACGAGTTCTACGACGCCAACAAACGGCTCGCGATCCGGCGCAACGTCGTGTCCACCGTGTTCGTCACGATCGGTACGCTGGGCTATTACGGGGCGTACGCGGTGACGATCTATCTCACCGTCCTGGGCCGGTTCACGATCGGCTCGTTGACGTTCCTCGCCGGCTCGTTCCGGCAGAGCCGCGATCTGATCCAGCGCATCCTGCTCTCGCTGTCGCAGGTGTTCGAGCAGAGCCTCTATCTCTCGGACCTGTTCACGTTCTTCGACGTGCAGCCGCGGGTGACGTCCAAACCCGGCGCGCAGCCCGTGCCGGTGCCGATCCGGCGGGGCTTCGAGTTCCAGGACGTGGGCTTCCGGTATCCCGGCTCGGACCGTTGGGCGGTGCGTCACCTCACGTTCTCGTTCGCGCCGGACGAGCGCATCGCGCTCGTGGGGGAAAACGGCGCGGGGAAGACGACGCTCGTGAAGCTGGTGGCGCGGCTGTACGACCCGGACGAAGGTCGCGTGCTGCTCGACGGCGTGGACCTACGCGACTACGACCTCGCCAGCCTGCGGCGCAACATCGGCGTGATTTTCCAGGACTTCGTGCGCTACGATTTCGTCCTCAAGGAGAACATCGGGGTCAGTCAGGTCGAAGCGCTCGACGACGACGTGCGGGTGCGGGAAGCGGCGCGCCGCAGCCTGGCCGACTCCGTCGCCACCCGGCTCGAGAAGGGCTACGACCAGATGCTGGGCCGGCGGTTCGACGGCGGCGTGGAGCTGTCGGGAGGCGAGTGGCAGAAGGTCGCCCTGGGGCGCGCCTACATGCGCGATGCCCAGGTGCTGATCCTCGACGAGCCCACCGCGTCGCTCGATGCCCGCGCCGAATACGAGGTATTCCTGCGATTCGCGGAGCTGACGAAGGGGCGGATGGCCGTGCTCATCTCGCACCGCTTCTCGACGGTGCGCATGGCGGACCGGATCCTGGTGCTGCAGGGCGGCGAGCTGATCGACCAGGGGACCCACGAAGAGCTGGT
>WNGC01003609.1_pt1 | contig 17992 bp, 18 predicted proteins | sample 5400051 | NCBI WGS metagenome assembly WNGC01 (sample SAMN13153368, study PRJNA577476) | soil metagenome | isolation source: 20 cm soil or saprolite under grassland replicate 2 | place: USA:California | collected 2016-06-15
AAAAGCATTTCATTTCAATGCATTGCCTGAACTGGACAATGCTCCGGCAAAAATCGATCATCGCTGACAATCTCAGCAAAGTCGGTTTCAGTTGGGGGTGTGGCTCAGCGATTGATTCGAACGGGCAAACGATCTGGGTTGCAGACACACATCGCAGTGACGATGGCAGTTATGGGAAATCCGCTGACTGTGAAGGTCCTCAGCTTCGTAAAAAATAGCGTTGACATTGTTTATCGGCGAAAGGCAGAATCACACCCGCGCTAAGTTCGTTAGGAATCTCCACCAGTAGCTCGACCTGACCCTCTTTCCCGCAGGGCTAACCATGAACGAGAGGGTTCGTTTCACACAAACAACGCTAAAATCACCAAGTTGAATTCGTTGAATCCTGAAAGGAAAAACATGAAAACAATCACGAATATTATCTATCCTCCGTTCGCGCTGCTCGCGTTCGCATGCTTTGCGCTTTCACCGCAAAGCCAGGCAGCCAATACACCAAACACACAGATCCAGGTCCTCTCCCCATAAGCAACACGGCTGACGGGCAGCTCGCCCTTGCGGGCGTCACCGGGTTATACAACTCTGCATTCGGTATATACGCGCTCCTAAGCAACGGCGCGGCCAGCTTCAACACTGGTGTCGGCGCTGACGTGCTATTGGTCAACACCGAGAATGAACAGACGGCTGTTGGCGCTGCGGTGCTTTTCAGCAACACTACCGGTGCAAACAACACTGGTGTTGGGGCGTTCGGCCTTTTTTTCAAAGGGACCGCCAACAACAACACAGCGGTCGGTCATCGCGCGCTTGAAAATAACGACGTGACCGCAGCCGGCCTTGCCAACGGCAACACGGCAGTTGGCGCTCAGGCGCTGAACCAGAACATTGATGGCTCCTTCAACGCCGCTGTCGGGGGCAGTGCGCTCTTCACTAACACTAACGGATTCAGCAACAACGCTTTTGGCAACTCCGCGCTTTTCTTCAATACTATCGCCTCTGAAAACACCGCCATTGGTGATGTCGCGCTCGCATTTAATGACTCGACCGGAAGCGGTCTTGCCAACAACAACACGGCAGTTGGCGGTTTTTCGCTCTTCAATAACGTTGATGGTAGTGAGAACACAGCCTTGGGTATAGGGGCAGGACAAAACGTGATCGTTGGCTTCAATAACACTTACGTCGGCGACTTCGTTGGTACCCTCGCCGCCGACGAAAGCAGTACGATCCGCATCGGCGACCTCTCGAACGGGAACGGGTCCGGGTCCTTAGCCTGCTTCATCGGTGGTATCTTCAACAACTTCCAGCCTGTTGGCGGCAGCGTTGTTGAAGTTACTCTAGACCTTGCGACCGATGAGCTCGGCTGGGATGTTGGCCCGAATCAGGGTGGTAGTGCACCTAGTGTACCTTCCCGGAGCGCACCTCTACGTCGTAGCGCGCCCGGCGCGCCTGCCCAGCCCGCCGTGCTCAATGGCACGGTTGGCAAAGTTGAAAAGTTGGCAGCAACGGTCGCGCAGCAACAGAAACAAATAGAGACTCTCACAGCCCAGCTCAGAGAGCAGGCTGCGCAAATCCAAAAAGTGAGCGCCCAGGTTGAGATGGGCAAAACCGCGCCGCGAGTGGTCAACAATCAGTAGGGTCCTGACTATCTCAGCAGCGCCGGTTGCAGTTGGGGCTGTATTTCAGCGATTAATTCAACGGGCGAACAATCTGGATTGCTGACGCGCATCGCGACGACGGAAAACGTTTCGTTGTACTCGCGGATGAGAAATTGACCGATCTTCTGGAATTGGAAGCGGCAATTCGAGCTATCGCTTATCACCTTTTCTCGGCCTCACCCTTCAACACTTCGCAGCCGACAACGGCAAAACTCGTGAGGCGCTTGCGCGCGTGCTTGACGTAGTTTTCCATGACGGTGCTTTCAAACATCAGTGGGAGATTTAATCACAGCGCGGCGCGAGTCGTAAAGGTTCCAAGCTTCGCAGGTGAGATCGGCACAGCAAATTCATCGGATGACATCATTTACGCGACACGGAGGGCAACAGACGCGGGCCGGAGCCATTGGCTAACGTTTCTGCGAATTCCCAGAGTCAATCGTCAAGGGCAAGCGCATATCGTATCCACCGCACGAATTTCGCCGTCGTTCATGACCGGTTGATGTACGACACCAGATCGCCGCGCACCTTCATCACGATTACGAACATGGTTTTCCATTGATCCGCAGCCTGCGAGCATCAGCCCAACGATCAACATCAGTATTGTTTTCATTTGTGCTTTCCTTGTTGGATCATGTCGGGATCGTTTGCCATCCGACAATCAAAAACAATTCTAGCGCGATCCTTGCGCCGGGGAAGGCGTTTGCGGATCGGTTTTCCTGTGATTCTCGGAAGGGCGAGCGTTTGGCGGTCGTGATGGGATTCGTGAAAGATCACGTCCCGAAACTCGCGTTTGTCCACAAACTCACCGGCACTTTGAACATTCAAAGAAGTGTTCTTTTTCTTCGTCGTTTAGCTTGTCAAAATCACTAGAAGTGGGGATTCGAGGATTACCGCAGACTTGCCTGTCGGCGTAGGGCGTCCGGCTGCGGTGGAGTGCCTGCAGGGGGCGCGCTGGGCAACGGCGGGGTGCTGATAGGAACGCCAGGCAGCGGTGGAGTGCTGATGGGCGCCCCAGGCAGCGGTGGAGTGCCTATGGGTGTCGGCCCAGGCAGCGGTGGAGTCTCTGAGGGTGTCTCGCCAGACAGGGGAGCGCCGAGGGCGATTATTAGAGCAACCCCGACTAGACGCAACATCTTACACTTCATCTTGTCCCCCTTATTACATCGGCCCTTCTTGGCTGAAAGGACGTCCCAGCGAAACGCTATTGCTTAGGCTGGGTCACATTATTCAACTACGAAATCAGCAATTCCAAGTTCCCAAAGGGGATAGAGCTGTTTTTCAAATCTCCGATTCCGGTGGGCTGATTTGAAGTGAGCAGCTAATTAAAGCGTTACGATGTGCGTGAATCGTTAGTAGAATTAAAATACCACCAGCGGTGTATGCGGCGAACGCCGGCATGTGCTCGGGGCCCCTCCCTTGAATCCGACGCCTACTAAAACTAAGACCACAGCGATCCAAATTGCGTTAAGATATGCCTTTGCTTGAGGTCTCATGATTCTCTGAACTCGCCCGCGTGCTCGTGCGTTACGACCACGTTGCCAGCGGCATCGTAAACGCGAATCACACCATGATGTAAGCAGCTGTAAAACTTGGCGTGGCCGATTGATTTCACAAAATGTAATTCAACCCGTAAGAACCTCGCTTTGTGTCTTCATCACGGCCCATGAATGGGTATTACCCTGCAAAAGAGGCTGGTCATTTCCATAGAGTAGGGTCTATTGTCTCTCGTCCGCGAATCAGCGCACTGTCGCAATGAAAATCAACCAACTAATTTTCACTGTGCTGGCCAGCCTTTGGCTAGCGAGTCACGCGTCTTCTGACCAGATTGAGCAACAGGACATCCACGAGATCAGACCCGGCATTACGACCGAAACCGATCTTGCCCGTAAGTTTGGTCCTCCCGACACGGGTGTAGTCGACACACGGGGCAATCGCTTGCTCCATTGGACAAAGTTGGGTGCCCCACCGCTTCGAGGCTATATACCGATTATCGGCCCATGGCTCTGCGTGGCGGACGTATCTTGGCTGGATCTTTGGGTGCAGGTCAGAGCAAACGGAAGAGTCGAGCATTACATGTGCAAAATTCATCAACGCTGACATTGCCTTGGTGATTTGCGCACCTGAGCGTGGAGCTGTTTCGCCCAATTTTCCCCATTTGGTCTTACCCGACCAGCAAGAAGATTCTTACTGCCCCTACAGACCATGCGGGGCTCTATGCGAGTCCTTATAGAAAGTGACTGCCCAGCTTGAGGGCGGGCAAAAGTGCGTTGCCAGTTTCGGGAATGATCCGCACGTTCGCGACGCCACTCACTAATGAAGTACTTTGATCCCGCTAACTGGGTGAATTTCTTCACCAGCCGCGCGCCAGATGCTTTTGCCATGCGGATTCGTGTTCGCGGCATTGCCCTCATGCATCGAATCGTAAAAGAGCCAACCGGTGACTGTCACTCGCTTGTGTAGAATTTGTTTCTTGAGCGTGGCCATAGACGGAAAATGATAAAGTCGCCGGGCGTGCGGCGTTACTTTAACGACAACATGCTTACATTTGTCACTTGCGTTTGCGAGGTCTGTTACTAGCGCGATGTGGGTATCTTTGTGCGCCGCGTCCGTTGCGCCACAGTTGCAGGTTTCTGGGCGACCAGGCTTTCCCAGCGCAACGTAACCGACAATTGCCGCGGCCTCGTTGTTTTCATATCGGGCGCCGTTCGCGCTTGATTCGGTTGGGCTGACTTTTGTTCTGCTAGGAGTAATATTGTCTAGGGATTAAAATAATTAATTAGCAGCGTTACCGTTTGGTAGACATGAGTTGATATGACCTAGCTATAAGGTTTATTCTCTGTTCGTGTTTCCTTCTTATCCATTTCATCAAACATCGGCGGCACCCAACCGAGACCTCCGCAAATGCACGGCACCGATTCACCTCTGAGTTGAATTTCTCCACTTCCTCCGCATCGCGAACAAGGGCGGCTGGCGAGAGGCGCCGACGCCACTAATGGTTTAAGTTGCGGACAATCCTTACTGGCTTTAAACAGTACGGTAGCGCGTTTCCATTGATCCTCTTCCGTGCATTCGCAATGTGGTGCATGTAATTCAAACGATAACAAATCACCATTGGGCCTTACACCGTACCAGCGATTGCCATCTGTATTTAGCAAAGGAAGTATGTCGAGGTTTCGTGCGGCCCCGCGGAGAGAAATTGACTCATCCGAACTCGAATGGACAAGTTTGCTGATCTGTTCACGAATCCAGTTTTGTGTGCGGGTAGCAACCGATGGAGTCTCCGGTTCGGGACCACCCTGAATGTGAACCATATAGTGTTTTTCATTGTTCATCATCTTTGTGCCCTCCAGAAAGATCTTCCGAACGTACTTAAATACAACCAGCGTTCGCCATTTGGTTGTTCCACATAAGAAAGGTCGCCGCAATGTGGTCGTTTGGGCAATCCCTGCGATGCCCGCAACCATGAGTCGCCCAGCGATTCATTGTCATCGCGACTCACATACACATCACTATCCGTGGCAGCATACAATACCACATGCTCCGGTTCGCGTGCCACTTCTATACCATAATATCCATCCACCGGTAGAGCCTTCAATACTTCAGCGTGCGGAGGCAGTATACGTAGAACATATCCCTCTTTTACTCCGCTATACGATGCTCCCGGCCTGCTGCTGCGTCCTATATTGTAAGTAGCAAAAGCAAGTTTGTTGTTGGCAACAACGATTCGGTTAACTACTGAGTTGGTATCGCCCCATGGGTTTGTCCGCAATGGCACCGTAATCTCCCGCGCCAATCTTGTTGCCTGTTCAAATACTATAAGACGACCACCATTTGTACCTACGTAAATGGTGCCGCCATCAAGCGAAGCAACTGCCGAAATTGCCCATGGCTCCCAATTCTTATTCTTTATTTGATCTTCTGTCAGGTTATCGTTTAAGGGAAAGTGAGCTAAAAATTCCCATCGTGGTTGCGTACCCATTTCCGTGTAAAAAAGCCCATAGATACTTGATCGCTTTGCCGCAACGGCATACATGTTTTCTCCCTCCCTGTTTGACCAGCCAGGAGCATGTACTGATGCAAAGACTACTGTTTCGCCCGGAAACTGTGGAAGCCCGCCGGGAAAAGGCATCTGCGGATCATCTTTCCAAACCGGTATGTAAGTCGGTACTACCAAACGATGCGTTGGGCCCCAAAAAGAATGGCGCACAATACCAATACCCGGTGGATGCGTTTCATCATTATTATTCCATAACGCTGCCCCCTGACTGAGAAAAGTTGTTTGAAATCCGTCGCCTCCATCCGTAATTCTCCATGGCTCGATCAACGGCTGGATAGAACTCGTGACTACACCACTATCCTGAAGTCCGCCGATCATGGCACCATTGTCTACGGGATTTGCACCCCCGCCGCCGTAGAACATTCTGCTGGGAGCTGTTTGAAATTGCAGGGTTGCTAATTGGCGGTTGTAGAAGCTTTCAACTTTTGATGCATCTCTGCCAAGTTCGGGAAACATACTGATGCCGCCATCGTGAGCAATAAAAACACGTTCGCCGGCAAAATCTGTAGGATCGAAATATACCGCATGAACATCGCCGTGTATGTGAGGCGATTCATCTGTGTCGGTAAGGCGAAAAGTTTCTCCTGCATCTTCCGATACTAATAGCGCGCCTTTGCGCCACACAACTATGACCGTATCCTGTTTTTGTCGGGATGCTGCGATACCGTTGCAAGGCCTTTGAGAGTTACCAAACTGTCCACAAACTTCTATGAAGGTCTTATCCTTCGGATGATTAAGTGTTGGCATTGATGGCGTCCAATTTTTCCCATCGTCGGATGACATCCAAAACATTGCCGGAGCGCCAACACCATCATCCGAACTAATGGCGTACATTCTTTCAGGATGTGCGTCGCATGAAGTCATTGTTGTGGCACGTGCCAGCGAGTTATCTATTCCTTCCACCTTATTCATATTCGCTTTCTTCATTACCAGCTCGCCTCCCTCCCACACGCCTCTGTAAAATTGCATCGGCTCCAAAACCTTTCCATTCAGATAACCCCAGGAGGCAACAGATATACTTCGCTCAATCTCTCCTCTTGCGGCTGCTCCTACGGCTAAGCCAAGAAAGCCCATTGTAACGTCGTCTAGCCCCTGCGCCTTTTTCCAGGTGTACGTGCCCGGTGGAGTGCCTTTGCTTATTCCACACAGAAGACAACCGGATGGCCGTGATGGAGGATCTGGAATATCGGCCCATACCACGCCGTCGGTGGTGGCAAGCACCATACGTTTATCTTCCCGCAAAATGGCAATTCTATAAATCGCAGAAGGAGAAACCGTATAAGGGTTTGAATGTGGAGGCGCTTCCTGCCACGTCACAGGAATTTCGCGCCAGTTGAGCAGAGGAAGTGTTTTTGAAATATTCGTCTCGTATAGTTTGGCACCGCCTGCATAAAAATGATCATCACCATAGAGTCCGGCTGTTATGCACCAAAAATCAGGAGACTCAACATCATCTGCAACAGGAAAGGAGGAGCCATCGCGGCCGGCCATCCAGATGCTTCCCGTATCGGTTGCCACAAGCACCTTATCTTCACTCATCGCTGCTATATCACGGGCTGCACCGGAGTTCCACGCATTACCTGTGTCGTCCGTTTGGATGGAAAGAGGATTTGCCAATGTCCATTTAATACTCAGGTCATCGTTCATAGTTCGCCTAAAAGCTCCAAAAAAGGTTCAGCCTCCGGTGTATCTTTATTGCTTTGCTGAATTTGCTCGGTTACACCCTCAATCGCCCGCACATAAGCACACTTACGTCGTCGTATTATACGCGACCAGAAAGATCAATCCTTTAATGTTTTTGAATTGAAGATGATGTCGGGTCCCGTTCGCGATCGCGTCGGCGAGCTTGCGATCGAGAATTTGAAAGCCGAAGGATACGTTGAGCAGTTCCGTCTAGGTCGTACCATTGCCGTAAGTAGCCGCTCGCTGAAAAGGATTAGCGACGATCGCCGCCGATTGATTGCGTGGGCGAGAGAACGCTAAGGCGTGGAATTGTTCGCGCTATTTTGAGTCGACAGCGATAGCAGCTATGTCCACTTTTTTATCCACCGAAGGACATTTTTTTTGGGCTCATTTGAGAACACTTGAGACAAAGCGCACTCGATCAATTTACCTATGAAAAAGCAAGCGCGAGCACGTGGGAGAAAGTGGGCATATTCGTTAGGCGCTCGGTGTAAACGAGATGCTCTACCGCTGAGCTAACCGCCCTTATAAGTGGAGTAATAAGTGATTAGTGATCGGTGAAGAGTCAAGCATCTCAACTTTTCTCGGCTTCGGTCTTCACCACTTGGAACAACGCGACAAAAAATCTGCGCATCTTTGAAAATCGCCTTTGTGCTCATATCGCGGCATCATCCGCCCGCTGTAAAACTGTGACGAGCCGACCGCGTGCGAGACCTGCGTCTGGCTGGTCGCTATGAGAGATAACGAGCTGGCCTATTTCGCGGGCAGCCAATGCTTGAGGTGATCGTCTCGAAATCTCTTGAGCCAAGCGCCTCCGAATATGTTGGATCGGCGGCTGGAAATTATGGCTCTCCAGTCGAGTTGCCCTATGGCTGATATCGGAAATTCTCTGGCAACGCGATAGTTCCGTGCATCGGGGATGCAAGACTTCCTTGCCTCAAGGTGGTGCTTTGTTGTCCGCTGCTCGGCAAGCTGCCGTTCGTCCCAGCGTCGTTTGCGAAGTTGTCGATAGACAAATGTCCTGAGGCTATCGGGAATCCGATCGCGATCCATCAAAAGAACTTTTGCATTCATGGTTTTGCCTCCCAACGGTTCAACAGGAGTGCGACAGAACATTTCCGATCCGATCGTCTCTCCTAGTTTGAAACACAAATGGATCGAAGCTAACTCGGCGTTCGGATGTGCCTGGCCAGGGCGCGCGTTATTCCTATAAAAAAGCCGCAGGATTCACAGGATGCGCAGGTCGCCGGTGTGTGCATAATAAACGCGCACGCGAGCGCCAGGTTTGATCGCGGTCTGGATGACTTTCCCCGTCTTGTCCATGATGTGACCGGCTCCGTTGAGAACATAACGATCAGGGCTTTTCGAGTTCTCCTCGCGAACGACAAGCGTTCTGAGAGGCTGATAACTGGCAGCCGCTCCTTCCTCGGTCGTCATTTTGATGACAGCCCCTGTTACTGTTACTGGTTCTGTGGTTGTTTGTTTCTTGTTCGTTGAGCTCGGCTGTGCAAATGCCAATGGAGCAAGTAGCAAGCAAGCGAGCATAACAATTATTCTTTTCATATTGCCTCCTCTTTGATGTTGATTGTTAGTGCATCTTCTACGGCCTGAATCTCTGGAGCTGACCTGAACCAAACAAGAGCCAGTTGGGAGCTTTGCCACAGGCCACTTTTGCGTCGTTCGCAGTGGGACTCGAGCCGGCCCGACCACTGCACAGCGCTGTAACCACGAGGCTGAGACGCCGTGCCGTTGCAGAATAACGAGAGGATGGTATCCAAGTCCGCGCTGAATCGTCAGTGACTTGTAGTCAATGCTACATATTAGGCATTGCTCAATGCAGAGACATGAAGCATGAATGTGGGCTTCGCGATCAACCAGAATGAAAGAGCATTACCTCGACGATTTGAATGTAGGTGACCGCTTCAAGTCGGAGCCGTTGGACGTCACCGAGAAGCAGGTCATCGAGTTCGCACACAAGTTCGACCCGCAGATGTTTCATCTGAACCGGAAAGCTGCCGAGCGAACACTTTTCAAAGGACTCATCGCGAGTGGCTGGCACACGGCCGCGATCACGATGCGCCTGTTCGTGGAGACATTAAATTTCGCTGAAGGTGCGATCGGTTTAGGAGTCGATGAACTGCGTTGGCCTAACGCGGTGCGACCCGGCGACTTGCTTACTGTTGAAACTGAGATTCTGGAGGTAAGGCCATCGCGGTCCAAGCCCGGGTACGGAATCATTCGGTTGCGCAACGTGACTACGAACCAGCGTGGCGAAATCGTCCAGACGATGATGGCAAACGCGATGGTGCCAAGGCGCGGCCAAGGGCTAAGACGACGAGACTACTGACGACTGACCACGAGACCTAAACAGAAAAACAATGAGAGATTATACGAAAATTGAAGCCTGGAGACTCGCAGATGATCTGACCGTTGCTGTCTACGAACGTACACGCCTGTTTCCCAGGGAAGAAATTTATGGACTAACGAGCCAATTGCGCAGGGCGGCTTATTCAGTTCCTGCCAATATCGTCGAGGGAGCCTCGCGCAAAAGTGAGAGAGACTACCTCCACTTTCTTTACATCGCGCGTGGTTCCTTATCCGAGACTCAATACTTTCTCCACCTTGCGCAGCGACTCGGTTATTTATCGTCGAAGGAAGCCGACGATCTTCGGCACCAAACGAAGTTAACCTTCGCGTGTTTGCATGGATTGATCCGAGTAGTCGAGAGAGAGGCTGGAAAATTGCGCAAAGTGATTGCGACTACCACGAGCTTGATCGTGATAAGCCTAATGCATTGGTCGAGTGGTCAGTCGTCCGTGGGTCTCGTAGCGTCCTTGCCACCTCACCGATTCACCATCTGCATGGCCCATTCCGGATAACGCGGACCGGCGACGGCTTGATGAGGGGCGACCTCATCGATGTGGGCCAAATCTTTCGCGCTGAGAACGACATCAAGCGCGCCGACATTTTCCTGCAAATATTTACGGCGTTTAGTGCCGGGAATCGGAACAATGTCTTCCGCCTGTGCGAGCACCCAAGCGAGGGCTAATTGCGCCGGCGTACACTTTTTCTCGCGAGCGATTTCTTCAACGCGCTTCACAAGCGCGAGATTGCGCTGGAAATTTTCGCCCTGGAATCGAGGCGACGTGCGTCGGTAATCATCCTCAGGCAGATCTTCAAAGCGTTTGATTTGCCCGGTCAAAAATCCACGGCCCAAAGGGCTGTACGGCACGAAGCCAATACCCAGCTCGCGGCATACACCAAGAACTTCTTTCTCCGGATCGCGCGTCCAAAGCGAGTATTCCGATTGTAATGCCGTGATTGGATGAACGGCGTGTGCGCGGCGAATTGTTTCGGCACCTGCTTCGGAAAGACCGAGAAATCGAACCTTGCCAGTGCGCACAAGCTCCGCCATCGCGCCAACGGTTTCTTCGATCGATGTCTCCGGATCGACGCGATGCTGATAATAGAGATCGATCACGTCAACACCCAGTCTGCGCAAGCTTTGCTCGCAGGCTTTGCGAACATAATCTGATTTTCCGCTGATTCCCCGGTGGTTCGGCCGGGCGGGATCGCGGACGATCCCAAACTTTGTCGCAATGATTGCATGCGCACGATGACCTCGTAGCGCGCGACCGAGTAGCTGCTCATTTGTGTGCGGCCCATACATATCGGCCGTGTCGAAGAATGTGATTCCGAGATCCAATGCACGATGAATCGTCGCGATGGACTCTTCATCGTCGCGGTCGCCATAAAAATCCGACATGCCCATGCAACCAAGACCGATTGCCGAGACAATTGGACCGCCGCGTCCGAGTTTTCGCTGTTTCATACGTGTTGAGATTCGGTTATTACATTCGCGGTGGTCTCACCATTCGTAGCTGTTGCGCTTTCAAGGAAGACTAGCATTCTTCACAAGATGCAAGCAGTATCCGCCAGCGTTATGAAACCGCCGCTTCGCCTCGTTGTCATCTGCCTATCGATCTTCGCCTTCTTGAGTGCGCCTGGGGTGGTTGAAGCAGGACCCTTCGAGGATTTTTTTAGTAAGCTACGCAGGTCATTTTCGCATCCGTCACCAAAGCCTCGATCGCCGCAACCGCGCCAAAGTATGCGCAAGCAGAACAATGAGACTCCACCAAGCGATGCTTCAGATGCTTCGAATATTTCGAACAGTCAGGCTTCACCAAGTCCGACGCCGGTTCCTGCACCACCGAACCGCAACAACGTCCGCGTGGCGAAGGCAACGGCCACAAAGAAAAACCCAAAGGGCGACGTGCCTTATGGAATTCCGGTGCCCGGAAAACAAGGCCTGGTTACCAGTCCATTCTCGCCAGACAGCGGTTATATTGATGTCCGGAGTTTTCCTCCGGGAACCGAAGTAAAAGATCCTTACACAGGGAAAAGTTTCCTCACGCCATAACGGCAAGGAAAGGCAGACGCAGGCAGTAGCAAAGCCAAGCGCAACTTCGGCGAATAGCCGGTGTTTTGATTAACAAAGTTAAACACCGGAGGCGTTATGAAACGAAGTCTTTTGGTTTGCATCGGAATCTTGGCGCTTGCACTGGTGGCAGGCGCGCAAATACCAAACAATCACGGAAAGGCGCCGCAACGGGAGACGACATATCCGGGATACCGAGGCACGAGCGCTGTCCGGCATACGATGCCACAGCGCACGGTTTCGCCCGTTCGCTATCGCCAGCCTGCGTTTTCAAGCGCGCGTTTTCGCGAGCCGATGTATAGGACGACGCGAATGCAACCACGCATGAGCACTTCATTCGGGAGTCAGCCGACAACGACCAGCAATGCAGCCTGGAGACGGAGGCCGATGCCTCCCATCAATGATTGGAGAGAGTCCAAGGTTAGTCCGCGCCCAAGCGATTCGTTCGTGAATCCGCCTACGTCGACGACTTGGCGGCCGTCGCGTCTAGCGGCCGCGAATGATTTCAGAGAATCCAAGCTTGGTCCACAACCGCGCTTAAGCAGTTCGTTTGTGAACAAGTCTCGAGCGGCCGATGCACGGGCTCGACCGGCACCGCGCCAACCTTTCAATAAAAATTGGGCAGACCTTAACTTTAGCAAACGCGGCAGTTCGTTCGTGAACAGGTCTCAAAGTGCCGCGTTTTGGAACGGAAGACGCGCAGCTGTCACAAATAATTGGAGCGGTTCCGAATTTTCCGGACGAAAATACTGGGCATTTCGGAATTACCAGCGCCAGTGGCACGACAGCGGTTGGTGGCATAACCACTGCGGCGACCGGATCGTTTTTGTCACCGTCTATTCCCAACCGTTCCCGTTCTACTTTGATGCGGGCTATTGGTATCCGGCGTGGGGATATTACCCTGACTCTTATTATCCTTACGATGGTCCGATCTACGGTTACAACGATTTGCCGCCAGACGAAGTCATCGCAAACGTGCAGACGCAACTGTATAACGAGGGTTATTACAACGGACCGATCGATGGTATCCTCGGCCCGGACACGCGTGCGGCGATCGCGGACTACCAGGCCGATCACGGGCTTGCGGTCACGGCGGCAATTGACCAGCCGACAGTTGAGTCCCTTGGTCTAGGCTAACTCAAGGTAGTCGAGAGTTAGTAGCTAAGGTTGGGAGAAGGAGTCGGGTAACTAGCCCCATAGTTCGCACGGAGGAATACCAATCCTGCCTTTCTCATACGGGACGGGATGATCGCGATCCCGAGCGAGAAGTAGCGGGCCGTCGAGGTCGATCCAGTTCGCGAGGGTTGCCAGAAGGCGCGCGGGCGCAATTCCTAACGAGGTGCAGACCATGCAACCAGTCAGCAGTTTGAATCCACGTTCTCGTGCGCGCTCGGAAAAGCGCAACGCTTCGGTTAGCCCGCCCGTTTTATCGAGCTTCACGTTGACCGCTTCGTAACGATTCGTCAGCCGAGGAAGATCGGCAGTCGTATGACAACTTTCATCGGCGCAGATGGGAATCGGATGATCGAGACTTTCGAGGACTTCATCCGCATGAGCTGGGAAAGGTTGTTCGATGAGTTCGACGCCCAATTGTTTCAAACCAGGAACAATCTCGCGGTAATGCTTAGGCGACCATGATTCATTGGCGTCGATCAGTAGATGGGCTGCAGGCGCAGCCTCACGCACTGCTTCGACTCGCGAAAGGTCGAGATCGTCGCCGCCGAGCTTCAGCTTTAAGATCGGCAGATTCGCATTTGCACTAGCTGCCGTTCCCATTTTCGCGGGTGTATCCAGACTGATCGTAAACGATGTGTCTACTTCAGAAGCGATCGGGATTTTAGCCAATTCCCACGCGCGTTTGCCGGAGACTTTCGCTTCAAGATCCCAAAGTGCGCAGTCCAGCGCATTGCGCGCGGCGCCTGCTGGGATCAATTCTTGCAGACTCTGTCGATCCAGGTTCTTCTCACCCTTAATCAATTCGAGCTGCGTTATTACCGAAGCGGCGCTTTGATTGTAACGCGCGAGAGGGACACCTTCGCCGCGGCCGACGTGTTCGCCATCGCTAACCGTCACCACTACGACTTGGGCCTCAGTGCGTGTGCCCCGCGAAATCCGGAAGGGTTGCTTGAGTAACCAAATTTCTTCGTGCGCTTCGATGGTTAGCGGATTCGTCAGCACAGAAGGAAACGAAGGTGCCGAAAGGTCGAAGTCAAAGCGCAACGACTAAAGAAGAACGTGACATCACCGAGATTTTGTCATTAAGTGTAAATTCAATTGTTTTAGTTCGCCTTGGTCGCGAACTAGCGCGCAGAGAGAATTATGAAACCGAAAGATTTAAGGAAGAAGATCCGAAGACTGGAAAAACGTCTGCAAGAAGGCCCGAAGAAGCTGGCCAAACTAAAACAAAAACTACACGCAGTAGAGGCAACAAAGGCGGCAAAAGCCAAAAAGAAAGCAGCTGCTCGTGCGAAAGCGAAGCCTTCCAGGCCAATCGAAGCGAAAAAATCGGGCGCCGCTAAGAAGCCAAAGAAAAAGCTGAATCTTTCACCGGAACGCCGCGCTCAACTCGCGGCGGCGATGAAAGCCAGGTGGGCTGCCAAGAGAGCCGCCGAGGCGAACGCGAAAGCTGCCTCTGGCGATAATCAACATTCCGCACCTCCGGGACCACCGCCGCAGGCGCCCGAAAACAGACCCGATGGGGTTTGAAGCTAGATTAATTAGACTTTAACCCTTGTAGCCAAGGCCCTGTGGGCCGTCCCATCAGAACCAGCAATTCCCGAACGGGCATTGAACCGGCCACAAGCCGGTGGCTACAGCAATTGTTCAGCTTTGGCGACGCCTACCGCCGACCTCCGCGTGTCGCGGGCATGTCACCAGATGATCGTTAACCATGCCAGTCGCTTGCATCAACGCGTAGCAGATCGTTGAGCCGACGAACTTGAATCCGCGCCGCTGCAAATCGCGGCTCATCGCATCGGATTCGGCTGTGCGGGCCGGCACGTCGGCCATGCGTCGCCACCGATTCTGGATTGGTTTGCCACCGACGAAGCTCCACAAGTAAGCGTCGAAACTCCCAAATTCTTTGCGCACAGTGAGAAACATCTTTGCGTTCCCGATCGCGGCGGCAATTTTTAATCGGTTCCGCACAATCCCGGCGTCGCCAAGCAACCGCTTCACATCGCGCGCGCCGTAACGTGCGATTTTCTCCGGACGAAATCCATCGAACGCCTTCCGATAATTGTCTCGTTTGTTCAATATCGTGGTCCAGCTCAGTCCCGCTTGTGCACCTTCAAGGATCAGAAACTCAAAGAGCAATCGGTCGTCGTGCACAGGGACGCCCCATTCTTCATCGTGATAAGTGATATTCGGTTCGATCGTAGCCCAGGGGCAGCGCGTCATATTGCGCAAGATTATTGAGTCACATCTCGAGCGCGGCGCGAAGATGTGGGATCAGACGTTTGCTGAATTCGACGGAGTCGCCGGCGGATAAATGTGACCATTCGGGGCAATTGAAGCCTGCTAGGTCGCGAAAATCTTCATAGTAAATTCCAGGTGCACCGGTGTCCTTGAGCACCCGGTCCCAAATACCGGCACGGGGGGTTTCGCGGTCCTCCAATGTTTTTAGTTCTCCGCTACATGGAAAACGAACGAAAACGATTTTGCCTCCACGAGCCCGAAGTTTTTGTACGGCTGCGGCAACGTCCTTGAAGCGCTGGTTAATTGCGTCCTCCATCGTTTTGGCAAATTCTTCTTTCGGAATGTAAGTCGGTGGCGGCGGCGGAGTGAAAAGCGGGATCCAGATTTGTTGAATCATTTTCGCCAGTTCACTGCCCGGTTGGGCGCATTCTTCGGTCATGCGCGCGCGACGTTCGCGATCCAAAGTTCCAAAGTACGGCGGAAGTCGCGGCGATACGAGGGCATAGGGACGATTTGGGATGGGCAGACGTTTTAGCAGATCGTCGAGAGTCAATTCTTCCTGTTTTAAGAATGCTACATGTTCTTCCAACGGCATGGCGAGATATTCGCTGGCACGTTGCGCGAGTGTTTGGGTATGAGACCGCCGAACGGTTTTCTCAGCGCGATCCATCGGCGGGCTGCCCGGCGGCGCGACAAACAAACGGGGAACAACACTGCAAATGACTGTGCCGTGAAAATTTTGGTCACTGGCCAGATCGGCCAGTACCGGGTAAGCGCAACTGCCGCCCATTGCCAGTTGAACGGGACGTTTGCCCAATCCCTTTTGAAGTTCGTCGAGATCGAGATCGTACCAGCCGCGCGAATCGCCGATGATGACGATGGACTCGGGTTTCACGCGTCGGCGAGCCGACGTCCAAAGATCCTCGTTATCGTTGAGCGTGGGACCGTAACCGATGGAGCGACAATAGATTTCCCATGCAGACGCTGCAGCAATGACGATCAGCACGACTGATACGGTGATACCGCGCCAGGGCAATTGTGGGATCGGCCGCACATATTCAAGAGGGGGGCCGCCGTGTATGGTTTCGATTTCTGTCGGCTTCCTGAAGAACAACCGCGGCAGACGAAGCCTGCGTTTAAAATTGGAAATAGATGAAGGCATTACTGTTTCCTTGAGTCAGGATGATGGCATAGGCCATGACGGCCCATGCCGCTGTTGTAATCCAGCGCGGCAAACGCATCACGGCCGTTTCGATGTTGCTATCGCGCAGGGACCAGTGCACCAGAATCATCCCGGCGGTGACGAGCGCGATCTGCAACATTTCACGCGTAGAAAGAATGGCGTCGCCATGCGGATGTCCACCAAACATGCCGCCCAACATTCGCGCGGCGACGGTGAAATCGGATGCTCGAAAAAATACCCAGGCGACGCAAACGGCAGCATAAGTGGTGAACCCGCCGAGGACTCGGGTCGTAAGAGCACCAGCCCACGCTTTGTGTTCGAATAAGCCGCGCAGGACACGTTCCACAACGAGATAAGCGCCATGAAGCAAACCCCAGACTACAAAAGTCCAGGCCGCGCCGTGCCAGAGGCCGCCGAGAAACATCACGATGACCAGATTTGTCCCGGCGCGGACAGGACGGACCTGATTGCCGCCGAGCGGAATATAAAGGTAATCGCGCAAGAATGTGGAAAGCGAGATATGCCAGCGCCGCCAGAAATCGGAAAATCCAATGGCCGCGTACGGAAAACGGAAATTATCTTTTAGATGAAAACCAAGGCACAACGCAGCCCCGATAGCGCAGGTGGAATAGCCTGCAAAATCAAAAAATATCTGGCCGGCGAATGCCATCACACCCAGCCAAGAATCCAGTGCGATCAGTGGCCCAGCATAAGTAAAAATCCGATCGGCCGAGCCAGAGAGCATCGTATCGGCGAGCACGATTTTTTCGAACAGGCCGAGAGTCATAAGTAATAGTCCCCAGAAAAACTGACCTGTGCGCAAAGGCTGCGGCCTGGCGAGTTGCGGAAGAAAATCGCCAGCTCGCACAATTGGCCCGGCGACCAGCTGAGGAAAAAATGAAACGGCCAGGACGAAATCGCGCAACGACTTGGTAGGCTTCAGGACGCCGCGATAGATGTCGAGCGTGTAGGAGAGAGAATGAAAAGTGTAGAAGGAGATGCCGACGGGTAGAAGAATGTCGAGATGCGCTGGCTGATAAATGATGCCAATGCGAGCGAGCAGCCACTGAAAATTTTCCAGTAGAAAGTTCCCGTATTTGAAAAATCCCAGCATACTCAGATTCATGCAGACGCTGGCAACCAACCACGCGCGACGAGAACGTCGTCCTTTTGCCCTGCTCATTTGCCTGCCGAGCCAAAAATCCATTGCCGTCGTCGAAAAGAGAAGCGCCGCGAAGGGCGGATTCCACGCGCCGTAAAAGATGTAGCTAGCGACTACGAGAAGATTCTTCCGCGCATTCCAGGAACGTATGCTCCAATAGGCGACGACGACGATTACAAAAAAGACAACGAAGGTAAGCGAATTGAAAAGCATTACGGGCGCGCGATCTGCTTATTCAAGAGTCACGTTGATTGCCAGTACATTTTGCCAGTCTGATCGTTGTATTCTCATCGCGGCGACAGTCGCACACAGGCGAATTGGCTGGGGGAATTTTTCGGGACTACTTGGGACATAGCGTGACCGCACCGGTAGAATTGCGATTGCGCTAAGCGGTATTCGCAGC
>WNGC01000881.1_pt1 | contig 17989 bp, 18 predicted proteins | sample 5400051 | NCBI WGS metagenome assembly WNGC01 (sample SAMN13153368, study PRJNA577476) | soil metagenome | isolation source: 20 cm soil or saprolite under grassland replicate 2 | place: USA:California | collected 2016-06-15
GCAGCGCAACGAATGTGCCAATGACGATTAGCGCGACGTATGCGAGTAGAAACAGCCGAAATTGATGTTTAGTGACGCTTCTCACGCTCCCTCTGATCTAACGAGAAAGAGATAAGCCACGGGCGGGGTCGGTGGCAAACACGCTGGCGATCACCCGATCAGGGGCCGTTGGCTTCATCGCTTGGTTAGATGATAATGTGATCGACACCCACGTAAGATCATAGACAGTTCACAACGGCGTGCCGCGCTTGGCAGCAAGAACATACACTGTGGCTAGACCAAGAACGCCGAAGCTCGCTAATGCGAGTCTCCAATGAAACTGCCAGGCAGCGAGGAAAATACCTCCGGCGCCCGCAACCAGCAACATGGCGGCAAAAAAGCACAGGAGCACGATCTCGAAGCGCGTGAATCTCTTACGCCGCAACATACTGTGGGCCCATCATCTAACGAGAAGTAGACGCCAAAAAGGCGCAATGTAATACGCCTTTTTGGAGCCTAATCCGGAACTTTACTGGGAGGGAGGGGGAGAAACACCGTATTCGACCGCGATCATGTCAGGTTTTGAATTCTCCCGCAAGCCGCGGCGGGGGGGTCGCCCTTCGTTGACAAGGCAAAACGCGGGTGATACTTTCGCCGCACTTTCGCGATAATTTCGCTGAAAGCGTAGTAACCGAGGCTCTTAATTTGCACTCGTTGTTAAATAGTCAGGTTTTGGTGCTGAACCGTCTCTGGCAGGCGGTGAACATCTGCTCTGCCCGCCGCGCTTTTTCGCTCGTCTACGCGGGTCATGCTCAGGTCGTTTCAGCGGACGACGCGAACAACTTCCTGACCCACGATTTTGAAGGCTGGCGCGACTTTTCCACGGACGCGCCCGATCATGAACTCGTCCAAACGATTTCGTGGAAGATCCGGGTGCCGCGCGTGATCGTGCTGCTCTTTTTCGATCGGCTGCCAAAAAAAGAAGTGAAGTTTACCCGCCACAATGTTTTCGAGCGCGACAAAAACACCTGCCAATACTGCGGGCATTCTTTCGATCGCAACGATTTGAATCTTGATCACGTGGTGCCGCGGGATCGCGGCGGAACGACGACCTGGGAAAACGTGGTTTGCTCGTGCATCCCGTGTAACACCCGCAAAGGCAACCGCCTCCCGCAGGAAGTACAGATGATGCTGATTCGCAAGCCGAAGCGGCCGAAATGGCGACCGTTCCTGCACGTCACGTTCACCGCGCCCCAGCACGAAAGCTGGCGGCACTTTGTCGATCTTGCTTACTGGAACGTCGAGCTGAGCGATTGACCGGAATTGCTTAATAAGGAAAGCAGGAACGCGGGAATTCCGACCGCTCTCTTTCCTTTTTTCCTGTTTTCCTGATTCATCTGCGTAATCCGCTGCCTGCCCGCCGTGGCGGGTAGTCCGTGGTTAATGCTTTAACGCATTTAAGATCGGTTGCGGATAAACGCCGAACAGAATGGTGGCGATCACGAGAAGGATCATCACCGTCCGCGAGAGTGCACTGATCGCGATCGGTTTGTCGTTCGCGCTGGGTTGCCAATACATCGCGCGGACGACTTTCAGGTAATAATAAAAGCCGCACGCAACGGTTACGATTCCAACCGCTACGAGCGCGGTTTGCTTTTGTGCGATTGCGCTTACGAAGATGAAGAACTTGCCGAAAAAGCCGGCCGTGAAAGGCAGACCAGCGAGCGACGCCATCGCCACCAGCATCGCGAATGCAAGAAAGGGCGCGCGTTTGGCCAAACCATCAAAACCGGAAATTTCTTCGCCGGTTTGTTGTGCGACAATGATCAAGATCGCAAAGCTCAAAAGCGTCATGAGCAGATAAGCCACGAGATAAAAAGTAACAGCGCGGCCATCGAAGCATGCGACGCCGATGAGCAAATAACCTGCGTGGGCGATGCTGGAGTAGCCGAGCAAACGTTTGAGATTGTTTTGCGGAAGCGCGGCGAGATTGCCGTAAACGACAGTGAGCAACGCGATCAACACGACAAGACGTTGCATGTTCGGCAGCATCAGAAACGGCTGGAGCACACGTAAAAGAACAACGAAACCGGCCGCTTTCGAGGCAACCGAGAGAAATGCGGTGATCGGCGTCGGGGCGCCTTGATAAACATCCGGCACCCACATCTGAAACGGAACTGCCGCAATTTTAAAACCGAGACCGACCAGCACCAATACCGCCCCGAACGTGGCCGCTTGGTTGTCGATCTTGCCGCTGGAGAACGCCGCGGTGATTCGCTCCAGATTCGTTTCGCCGGTCACGCCGAAAATCCAGGTGATCCCGTAAACCAGAAATCCGGTCGAGAGCGCGCCGAGGATGAGATATTTCACGCCGGCTTCGAGCGCGATTGGATTTCTTCTCGGAAAGCTAACCAGTACGAAGAACGAAATGGTGACGAGCTCGAGCGAAACGAAAATGAAAATGAAATCGACTGCCGAGACCAGATACATCAAGCCGGCGCAAGTCAGAAGCGGCAGCGAAAAAAATTCACCGAGATTCGCTGACGTGCTTTCGTCCGCTTTGCGCAAGGCTGGCGCGTAATCGACCATCATCACGAGCACGATGATCGTGGTGACGAGTGTGAATCGTTTGAAGAAGATCGACAACGCATCGGCGGTGTAAAAATTCCAGAAGCCGCCTGCCTGCTGCGCCGAAGGTTCCGGGGCCAAAAAGAAACTGGCGAGAAGCACTGCTGTCAGCCCGACAACGCCGGCGTAGGCAAAAGTTTTCTTTGCGATCTTGGCGGCAAATGTCTCCAGAAGCAGAATCGTGATGCCGAGCACGAGCACCGCGATCTCGAGATATGACGCGCGGATCGCGATCATTTCGTTGGCGTGAAGTAAGTTCGAAACGTCGGCGTAACCATTCGAACGAGCGTTTGCGGGAAGAACCCGAACCAGATCAAACCCGCGACCAGCAGCGCGACGGAAACTCGCAGGCCTGCGCCAAGATCGACAAGCTTTCCCCATCGCTCATTCATTGTGCCCATGAACGTCGAGCGATAGGCGCGCAACATGTAAACAGTTGAGATCACGACGCCCCAAAGCGCGAGCACGGTCGCGATTTGGAAAATGTGAAAACGTTGCATTTCCCATCCGTTTCGAATCGCACCGAAAAAAATCATGATCTCGGACGCGAAATTGGCGAGACCGGGTAGACCAATTGCGGCGAAGGTGGCAAAGCCGAACGCGAGACCCGCGAACGGCATCACTTTGGCGAGCCCGCCGAGGTCGTCGAAAAGCAACGTCCCGGTACGGTTTCGAATTTGACCGGCAATCGCAAAAAGCAGCGCAATCGAAAGTCCATGCGCGAACATGAGCGCGGCGGCGCCGGTTGTTCCAAGAATATTGGAGCTCGCGATCCCAAGAAAAATATAGCCCATGTGCATCACGCTTGAATAACCAAGCATCCAATCGAGCTGCTTCTGCGCGATGGTGACGAGTCCGATGTAGATGATGTTGCCGAGCAGAAGAATAACCAGCAGATACATCCAGTAATGAGCGCCATCCGGCAGCATCGGGATCGCCAATCGGAGCAAACCGTAGAGCCCGAATTTTTTTAAGACGCCGGCGTGGAGCATCGCCGCGGGCGCGGGGGCCGATGCGTAAGCTTCGGGCGCCCACGAGTGGAACGGAAACAATGAGATGAGAACGCCGAAACCGATCAACAGCAAAAGATAAATGTGACGCTGTGCCGGAGCCGCGATTGGGTTCGCGGTAATCGCGGCTTGCAATTCTCGAATATCGAACGTTCGCGCCGCCGCCGGCACACTTTGATAAAGAAGAATTAGTCCGATCAGCAGAACAAAACTGCCGAGCGTGAGATAAATCGTGATTTTCCAGGCGGCCGCGCTGCGATTGCCCGTTCCCCAAATTCCAATGAGGAGAAATGTTGGAATCAGCGCAAGCTCGTGAAATGCGTAAAAGAAAAACAAATCGATCGACGCGAAAGCGCCGATTGCGCCGGCAGCAATGAAAAGAAGGCAGGCGTAAAACGCGCGCTCGTAGTTGTCGATCCTGCCAGCGAACCAAACCGCGGCGACGCTGACACTGGTTGCGAGAAGAAGCATGAGCAGGCTCAAGCCGTCGACCCCGAACGCGAAATGAATGCGCCAGTCCGCGGAGACAACGAGCGAGCTGACAAATTGAAAACCGGCTGCGACTTGATCGAAGCGGCTGAGAAGAAGGAGTGTGACAAAGAGATTCGAAATTGCCGCAACCAGTGCGGTCAGTCGCGCGGGTGCGCCGGCGATGATCAGAACCGCAGCCGCGATTGGGCAAAGGACAAGAAAGAGAAGCATTACGGATTAGAACTACGAAGCACGAACGTCGAACGACGAAGGAATAACGAAGCTCGAATGACCAATTTTCCCAGCAGCGCCGTGACCGCTTTTTCGTCATTCATCATTTGGTCATTCGTCATTGTTTTGGCGTGTGTTTCGTGGGCTATCTGAAGAGAGTGAAGTAAATGAGCGCCACGATCCCCAATCCAAACAGAAATGCGTAGGCCTGAAGATTGCCGACCTGAAACAACCGCAGAAGCGCGCCAATTCCGAAGGTGCCGCCGCTTACTCCGCGGACCGCTCCGGCATCAATGATCCAGCGATCGAAGAACGCAGCGATGCGCGCCAGAAGTCCCTGAGTTCGGTTGATCAGCCACTCGTAAAATTCGTCGAAGTAAAAGCGGCGCCGGATAAGATCGACATGCAACGGATCGCGCTCGCGGCTGCGATAAAGCAAAACCCCGATTCCAACGCCTAGAATCAGCGCGATCAACGCCAGCGCCGGCACGGTAAAGACCGTTTCCTTTTCATGCGGCACGACGAGGAACTTTTGGGCGACCGTCTTGAACCCGGCGATGAGCGCGAACAGAGCGAGGATGAGCAGTGGAATAATCATCACCAGCGGTGATTCCTTGCCGGCGCGGGCGACTTCGCTGCGCGGTTTTCCAAGAAAAACAACGACCACCGCGCGCGAGACATAGAACGCGGTCAGAAATGCAGTCGTTAGGCCGATGACAAAGATCGGCGTGTTGCGTTGATAGGCGAGCGCAAGGATCGCATCTTTGCTAAAAAATCCGCTGAACGGCGGACAACCGACCAAAGCGAGCGCGCCAGCGGCGAATGTAGCGGATGTAATTTTCAGCTTTGGTGCGAGGCCGCCCATTTTCCAAATGTCTTGTTCGTGGTGCAGGCTGACGAGGACGGAGCCGGCGGCAAGGAAGAGGAGGGCTTTGAAAAATGCGTGCGTAAAAAGATGAAACATCGCCGCTTCGTTTGAGGCGAGCCCGGCTGCCATCACCATGTAACCGAGTTGGGAAATCGTTGAGTATGCGAGAATTCGTTTGATGTCGGATTGCTGTGTCGCCATCAACGCGCCGAGCAACGCGGTGACCGTTCCGGTCCACGCGATGACAAGGAGCGCGGTTTGCGATGCCTGAATGAGGAAGGCAACGCGGACGAGCAGATAAACTCCGGCTGCAACCATGGTCGCAGCATGGATCAATGCCGACACCGGGGTGGGGCCTTCCATCGCGTCGGGCAACCAAACATGAAGCGGGAACTGCGCGGATTTGCCGACCGCGCCGCAAAAAATCAAAAGCGCGGCGATAGTGAGATAGCCGGGGTTGCTCGTGATTTTCGAGAGATGCGCAATGATGTCGTCGAACACGACCGAGCCGGTGGCCATCCAAACCATCAGGATTCCAATCATGAATCCGAAATCGCCGACGCGCGTGGTAAGAAACGCTTTCTTGGCCGCTTCGGCAGCGGAATCGCGTTCGAACCAGTGGCCGATCAGCACATACGAAGTGAAGCCGACCAGTTCCCAGAAAATGAACAGCATCACAAAGTTGTTCGCGAGAACGATCCCGAGCATTGCGAACATGAAGAGGGAGAGGGCGGCGAAGTAGCGCGACTTGCCTTCGTCGTCCCGCATATAACCCAACGAGTAGACGTGAATCAGCGCTCCGACACCGGAAACGACGAGCAGCATCAATCTGCTCAGATCATCGAGGATAAACGCGAGCGGAACAGTGAAAACCCCGCGAATGTCGATCCAGGCGAACTCGGGCCCCGAGATGTCGGCCTTGCCGAAGATCGCGCAACTGCAGATGAAACTTCCAATAACGGCCGCGACCGAGATCGCGCTGCTGATAGTTTTCCAGCGACGCGTGAACAAAGTGATCACACCAGCCGAACTGAGCGGCAGGAGCAAGGCTAACCACGGAAGCAAGCTGTTGGTCGTGAAGGTCATTGGTTGGCCCGCGAATCACGCGAATGGACGCGAATACTCAAAAGGAAACATCCGGAAAATCCTCCTTGGGTTTTATGCGCTGAGTTTTCGCAATCCGCTCGTATTCTAGTCCTGGGTACTGCCCGAAGTTTACCAACAAACCGGGCTCAAAACCGGTGGCGTTTAGATAATTGAGCAATTGTGCCAGGTGCTCATCTGCCAATTTGGAGGCCGTTTTTAATTCGAGAACGATTTTCTCGAAGCAAATGAAATCTGGATTGTATGTCTGCACGAGCGTGCGCCCGCGATAGCTGAGTGTTAGAGATGGTTTTGAAATTGCTGGAATCCGCTGGTGCTCGAATTCGATCGCCAGACATTCGTGATAGACCGGCTCAAGAAAACCGCAGCCCTTCGCGTTGTATACTTCAAAACAAGCGCCAATAATCGCGTAGCTTTCTTCCTTACAAATGATTTCAGTCATCCTTATTGGCGTTAATTCGTGTGATTCGCGGGTTTAGAACCTTAAAGTCGTGATGTCTTCAACATTCGTGGTCTGCCTTAGACGATAGAGCGCGACCACGATCGCGAGTCCGACCGCGACTTCGGCCGCGGCCACGGTGATAATGAAGAAGACAAAAACCTGCGCGTTGTAATTCGGCGCGCCGCTTGGATCGACATGAAAGCGCGAGAACGCGACCAGCGACAAATTGGCGGCGTTCAGCATCAATTCGAGCGCCATCAAAATGATGATGATATTGCGTCGCAGCATCACGCCGGCGAACCCGATCGAAAACAAAATACCGCTGACAATGAGGTAATCGCCAAGCGTGATCACGTTAACGGGTTTCGCGTCGGCTCAGCATCACGACGCCGATGGTTGCTACCAAAATGACGATGCCAATGATTTGAAACGGCAGATTGTAGTTTCCGAAAAGCAAAAGCCCGATTCGGTGGACATCGTCCGATGTCGATCCTTCGGCCCCGCTCGGGAGATGCCTTGCCAGCGGCGGAAAAGGCTGTTTAGCGGCCTGGAAACTACCGACGACCGAAAAAATTTGGACGGTTAACGCGAGCGCAACCGCCAGACCGCCAGCCGACGCGATCCAGTTGATTTTCCTCAGTTCTTCGGCACGCAAATCGAGCAACATGATGATGAAAAGAAACAGCACCATGATCGCTCCGGCATAAACGAGCACTTGAATGATCCCGATAAAATAGGCATCGAGTGAGATAAACAGTGTCGCCAGCGCTAAAAACGAAACGACCAGACTGAGCGCGCTCGCCACCGGATTGCGGTTAATGATGACGGCCGCGCCGAAGACCAGCATCATCAAAGCGAAAATCCAAAATAAAAACGGAGACATGATCAATTGCGGGTTGCGGGTTGCGGATTGGAGTTTGCGAAATGAAAGATCGACAATCTGACCGCTGACTTCTGATCTCTGACTTCTGAGTTTATTTCTTTTCGTTCCATTTCAAAACGACTCCGTGCATCACCCCGCCGATCTCGAGCAGTTTGTCTTTGTGATGCATCATGTCTTCGCGTGTGAATCCGGTGATGGCGTAATCTTTTCGCAAATAAATCGCCTGTTCGGGGCAGACTTCCTCGCACATCCCGCAAAAAATGCAGCGCACCATATCGATATCGAATTCTTCCGGATATTTTTCCACCTTGGCGAAACGATCGTTCTTTGAAATTTCGCCTGGGATAATTTTGATCGCGCGAGGCGGACAAATGAATTCGCATAGCTGGCAGGCAACACAGCGGACGCGACCGTCGGTGTCCCGCACGAGTGCGGGTGCGCCGCGGTAATGCTCCGGTAAGTTGGAGTCCCATTTTTCCTCCGGATATTCCATCGTTACTTTCGTCCGGCGGAAAATCATGTTCTTGAAATGTTTCAGCGTAATCAATAAGCCGGCCGCGATTGCGGGCAGGAACATGCGCTCGCGCCAATTCAGGTTCGGTCGTGGAACGGTGATCGCCATTTGAGAATTATCCGCCAATCACGCTAAACAACGCTAAAATAAAGGGGAATCCGAAATAGTTTTGTTTGGCGCCATTTGGCGTGTTTAGCGGAGGAAAGCCAAGATTGCTGCGACCAGGAAGATATTAACGAGCGCAATTTCGAAGAAAAAGAGCCAGCCGAGACGCATTAACTGGTCCCAGCGAAAGCGCGGCAGCGTCCAGCGCACCCACATCATGAAAAAAATCAGAGCGGCGACTTTGGCGAAGAAAACCGCGATGTTGATCAAACCGAAGATCCAGCCGTGCGATCCATCGGGAATTCGGGGGAAATGCCAGCCGCCCAGGAATAATGTAACCACAATCGCAGAACCACTGATCATTGCTGCGTACTCCCCGAGAAAAAACAGGGCGAACTTCATTGAGGAATATTCAGTGTGATAGCCGCCGGCGAGTTCCTGCTCGGCTTCCGGCAAATCGAACGGAAGGCGATTCGTCTCAGCGAAGACCGCAACCATGAAGACGACGAAAGAGACGATCATTGGAATTGTGAGCAGCCATTTGCCAAGATTCGTCCAGTCGCCGATAAACGGCGCGATCAACCAACCGTGCGCGATTTGATATTCGACGACACTCGTTAGGCGAAGATTTCCGACGAGCAGGAAAACCGGAATCACTGCGAGACCGAGCGAAAGTTCGTAGGAAATCATTTGCGAACTCGAGCGCACGCCGCCGAGAAAAGGGTATTTGGAATTCGAAGCCCAACCGCCGAGGACGATTCCGTAAACGCCTAACGACCCAATAGCGAAGACATAGAGGATCCCGACGTTGATGTCGGCAATCACCATTGGGACGCCGAACAACGTGCTGCCGAATGGAACGACCGCGATTGTCAGGATCGCCGGGACCATCGCCAGACCTGGCGCCAGCCAGTAGTAAAAAGTGTTCACGGTCGCGGGCGTGAAATCTTCTTTCAGCAAAAACTTCGCAGCGTCGGCGATCGGTTGAAAAAGGCCGGCCGGGCCGACACGATTCGGGCCGAGGCGGTCCTGAATGAGCGCGCTGACGCGACGCTCCGCGTAAACCGCGTAGGAAACCATCGGCAAAATCACAATGAAAATCATTCCGATGATTTTCAGAAGCGACGTGCCGATAAAAAAATAATCCATTGTCGATCTTGCGTTACCGCCCGGCCGGGCGGCTCTTCTCCGCCTTTTCGATGTCCTTCGCCTCGGGATCAATCGGCGGCCGAGGCGATTCGTCTTCCTTCGTTACGTTCACGCCCAAGTCGCCGATCTTGTTCAAAGTCAATCCGGCGAGCTCCGGAATCTCCGCGCTCATTTGCCGGAAGACATCTTCGATCGCGTAAATGCCGTTGCTTCCGCCGAGCGCCTGGAGCAGGTCGCGCAAAATTTCCCAATCGTCACGCGCGTTTCCGGGTGGTCGCACCGCGCGATTCAACCGTTGCAAGCGGCCTTCACCGTTGATCATCGAGCCGCGTTTTTCGGCGAAGCCTGATGCCGGCAGGCGAACGGTCGCGTATTCGTTGGCAGCGTTCGATAAAATGTCCATCGCAACGAACGCGGGCATGTTCGTTAACCGTTCGCCCGAAATGCCGAGCGTGACCGGATTTTCACCGAACACGACCAGCGCTCTGATCTCTCCCGATTTCACGCCTTTAACGATCGCCGGCAGCTTCGCGCCGGGTTCCGAATCCAGACCCAGAATCAATTGCGCACCGGTTGCGTTTGGATTGCGGTCTTCGCTCAGCAAGATGTCGTCCCCCTCGCCGCGGCGCGGCACGATGTCGATGTAACGAGCGCCGAGCAGCTCCGCGATCTTGCGCGTGAGCCAAAGTTCTTCATTGGTCATCCGGCCGGACGCGATAATCGCGACGTTTGCGCCGCTGAATTGTCTGAGCTGAAGCGCCGCGTGCGCGATCGCGCTCTTCCAATCGCTCGGCACCAGTTCTTCTCCATTGGAAATCTGCGGCTCGAGGATGCGGTTCTCGGCTTCGAGATATTTAAAGTTGAGCCGGCCGTAATCGCACATCCAGCAGGAATTCACGTGATCGTTCTCGCGCGGTGTTTGTCGATAAACAATATCCTCGCGCGTGCCGATGAGTGTGTTGCAACCAGTAGCGCAGCTGGTGCAGATGCTTTTCGTCTCCTTTAAAAACCAAACGCGCATCTTAAAACGGAAATCGGTGGAAGTAAGCGCGCCGACCGGACAAAGATCGACTGTGTTGAGCGAGTAGTTATTTTCGAGACGTTTGCCCGGATGCGCTGTCAACACGGTATGACTGCCGCGGTCGATAAATCCGAGCACATCGTCCTTGGCAATTTCGTTGCAAAATCGCACGCAACGCGAGCAAAGAATGCAGCGTTCATCATCGAGCGTGACCCGCGGGCCGAGTTGCACCGCCTTCGGCTTTTTGACCTTGTTTTCGAGAAAGCGCGAGCCGCCCGCGCCGTACTCAACGCTGAACTCCTGGAGCTCGCACTCGCCGGCCTGGTCGCAGATCGGGCAATCGAGCGGATGATTGATGAGCAGAAACTCCATTACCCCCTTGCGACATTCTTCGACCAGCGGCGAGTTCGTGCGCACGCCCATCCCTTCGGCGACATCCTGCGCGCAACAGATTTGCGGACGCGGCATCCAGTTGATGACCGGTTTACCGTCGACGCCGAGTTCCGGTTTGCGTTCGGGACCCATTCGCGGCATTCCCATCTCGATCAAACACATTCGACAATTGCCGGGTGAGCTGAGTTTTTTGTGGTAGCAATAGCGCGGAACGTAAACGCCGGCCTGCGCGCAAGCTTCGATCACGCGCGTGCCTTTCGGAAATTGATGCCACACGCCGTCGATCTGGACGTTGAACAGTGGAACAGTTGGATCAGACATTTCTAAGGCAAGCAGGAAGGCCGTTACGAATCAGGAAAGCAGGAAATTCATTGGTGCACATCGATGGTTGAATCAGCTCGCGAACGCTCGCGACAGAAGCGTTTGACGGTTAGGGGGACCGTCGCAAAATTAAAAAGCAGGCCATCCTGCAAATTCATCGCTTTGAGGTAGCTGCGGCCGATTGCGAAATGAATATCCTCCAGTTCGCTTACGGCCTTGAGTTCGCCGACAATTTTTCCTTCGACCAGGAAATCCAGCCGATGTTCGCCAATCTGGTGATCGCGATAAAACAATGGCACCGGATGCTGTCGAATGAATTGAATCCCGCTCAAAGCAAATTCAACTGCAAGCGCCTCTTCGTATATCGATTCGAGGAAACCCGGACCTAACTCACGATGCACTCGGATCGCAGCGGCAATAATCGGTTCGGTGATTTCTGAGTCCCTCGGAATTTTTCCTGCTTTCCTGCTTTCCTTATTCATTTTGTCAGATCACCGCATCGGCGCCGGCTTTTTCCCAGCCGGGATCACGGGCGAGGGGGCTTGTTGGGATTTGCTCGCGCTCAATTAATTCTCGAGGTGTGTCTTCTGGCGGCAGCGGGGGCGGGATTGATTTGCGCGCGTGAGCGGCAAATTCCTCCGGAAATTTTTCGACGAAACTTTGGGTCGGCCAGGCGCACGCCTCGCCGAACGCGCATATGGTGCGGCCGGCGATGTTATCGCCGATCGTTTTCAGCGTGTGCGGATCTTCTGTGACTCCGCCGCCGTTGAGCATGCGTTCGGTAATTTTTTTCATCCAAAGCGAGCCTTCGCGGCAGGGCGTGCATTGGCCGCACGATTCGTGCGCGTAAAATTCATTGATGTTATTGAGCACCCAGACCATGTCGCGCGAATCATCGAGCACGATCACGCCGCCGGATCCCGCCATTGATCCAGCCGCGGCGAGCGAATCAAAATCCATTGGCAGGTCGTAGATCGATATCTCCTCTTCCATCATCGATCCATCCGGTTGTTTTTGTTTGAGTTTGAAGCGTTCGTCGGCACGCAAGACTTTGGCCGAGCTGCCGCCCGGAATTACCGCTTTCAATCGCCGGCCCCATTTTATTCCGCCCGCCATTTCGTAGATCAATTGCCCCATTGTCACTTTGCCGACTTCGATTTCGAAATAGCCGGGGCGTTCGACGTCGCCGCTCACGCAAACGATGCGCGTGCCGGTATTGTTCGGTCGTCCAAATTGGGCGTATTTCGCTCCGCCCATGGCGATGATGTGTTTCACCGCGCAAAGGGTCTCGACGTTGTTCACGATGGTCGGACACATGTAGAGTCCGAGCACGGCCGGAAAGTAAGGCGGCTTAATTCGCGGATAGGCGCGCTTGCCTTCGAGCGATTCGATCAACCCCGTTTCTTCGCCGCAAATATAGGCGCCGGCCCCGCGGTGAATGTGAACATCGACATCGAATCCGGAGCCGAGAATGTTTTTGCCGAGAAACTTGTGCTCGCGTGCCTCTTCGATCGCGCTCTCGAGGATTCTAGCGCCCTCGGGGAATTCGCCTCTTATATATATGTACGCGGTCCGGGCATTGAGGGCGAAACAGGAGATGGCGATGCCTTCCAGCAATTGGTGCGGATCTTCATGGATGATGTAGCGGTCCTTGAACGTCCCCGGCTCCGATTCGTCGGCATTACATATCAAGTAGACCGGCTTCTTTTCGTCCGGTTTGATGAAGCTCCATTTCACGCCGCACGGAAATCCGGCGCCGCCGCGGCCGCGGAGGCCGGACGTTTTCACTTCGTTGACGATCTCCGCACGCGACATCTGGAGAGCTTTGCGTAAATCGTCGTAACCGCCGTCGTCTAAGTAGGTCTTAATGTCGGTCTTCCAATTGCTACGTCCGATGTTTTTGAAAATGATCCGCTGCTCGAGCGGGTGCGGCGGATACAGGGCCGGTTTTTCCGCAGGTTGCGATAAGATCGACATCGCGTTGTCGGGCTGCACGTTTTCGTGCAGATCATCGTTCACCATACAAACTGGCGCGGTGCCGCAGCTGGCGAGACATTCGACAAATTCGATGCTGTAATTTCTGTCAGGGCTAACCGAAATGGGCGTGTGTCCCGCGGCCGCCGGATCAGTCTTCCGCTGAATCCCAGTCGCCGCGCACAGGTTTTCCATCACTTGATAACTTCCCGCCATCGCGCAACTCAGCGTGCGGCAAACGCGGATGTGCGTTTTACCTGCGCGTTTCTCGCGCAACATCGGATAAAACGTGACCAGCTCGAAGATGTTGATCGGCTCAAGCCCGAGCTTCGCCGCGATCCACGTCACTGCATCGTCGTTAATCAATCCGAAATATTCCTGCCAAAGATGCAGCAGCGGCAATGCAGCGCTTCGCTTTTGATCGGGCGGATAATGCCCGATTGCTTCATCTATTTTTCGCTCCAACTCGGCGGGAACGCGGGAGTCCACGGGCGAAAAAGTTAGTCGGTTAAGGTGCTCTGCTTTTCGGTGAGCTTGTCATCTTTGAAAACGATCGTCACCGTGTCTTTGCCCTGCCGGTAGATGTAAGTCGTCTTCTTCATGATGACGAAATCCTTGTTATCGAGCTCGGTCGGCGGCCCAAGAATCGATTCCACCTGTTTCTTCGACATTCCTTCGGCGACTTCATCGACATTAGCTTTGGTGATGCGCCGGCCGACGCAGGAAATTTCGAGGACAAGTATGAGCACGAGCACGAGGCGGGAAATGACGAATGACCAATGACGAATGCCGAAGGAATCCCGAAGCCTGAATGCCGAAATTCTCCAGCGTTGCTGTTTGGGTCCTTCGCTATCGGATATTTGCAGTTGTTTCGTCATTCGAAATTCGCGCTGGTCATTGTTCACTCATCTGTCGCATTCGCCCATGACAAAGTCTAGACTTCCGAGCACTGCGGGAACGTCGCTCACCATGTGGCCCGGAAGCACTTCCGGCAAGATGCTCAGGTTCACAAAGGACGGCGCGCGGATCTTGAGGCGATGTGGAACGCCGCCGCCCTTGCTCTTGATGTAGAAACCGAGCTCGCCTTTCGGATTTTCTGCCGCGAAATAAATTTCGCCCGGTGGCGCGTCGAGGCCTTCCGTCACGACGATGAAGTGATGAATCAGTTCCTCCATTTTCGTCATCACGTGCGATTTCGGCGGCGTCATATTTTTCCAATCGGCCACGTTAATCGGGCCGCTCGGCAATCTATCGATCACCTGGCGCAAAATTTTTGCGCTCTGCCGCATTTCCTCGACCCGCACCAGATAGCGATCGTAACAATCGCCCGCGCTGCCGATCACGATTTCGAAATCGTACTGCTCGTAATCGAGATACGGATGTTTGCGCCGCAAGTCGTGTTCAACGCCGCTGCCGCGCAAATTCGGACCCGACAACGCGTAGGCAATCGCGCGCTCCTTTGAGATGACGCCAACATCTTTGGTTCGATCGACAAAGATGCGATTTCGCGTCAGCAATTTGTCCATCTCGTCCAGAGCGGGGCCGAATTGATCGAGAAAGTCGCGCAACATCGGAATGAATTTTTCTGGGAGATCGCGAATCTGTCCCCCGACGCGCGTGTAAGAGGTGGTGAAGCGCGCGCCGCTGAGCAATTCGCTCAGGTCGTAAATTTTTTCACGTTGGGTGAACGAGTAGAGAAATACCGTCATCGCGCCGAGATCGAGGGCCATCGCGCCGAGTCCCATCAAATGCGATGAGATCCGGGAAAGCTCGCAGCAAATCACGCGAATCGCCTTTCCGCGCGGCGGAATTTCCCAGCCCATTAATTTTTCCACTGCCAGCGCGTAGGCCACGTTGTTCGCCAGCGGTGCGAGATAATCGAGCCGGTCGGTATACGGCACGAATTGGTTGTATTGCATGTTCTCGGCGATTTTTTCATCGCCGCGATGCAGAAATCCGACGTCCGGCATGGCTTTGGTGATCGTCTCGCCGTCGAGTTCGAGCACGAGCCGCAACACTCCGTGCGTCGCGGGGTGCGACGGCCCCATGTTGAGGATCATTTTCTCGCCGATGTCGTGATCGGCTTCGCGCAGCTTCGCCTCTTCGGCAGCGACTCGCGTTACTGGATCGGGCGATTCAATCTCGCGAACGGTGAATGCCATACGCTTGTTTATGCTCGCGAGTGAATCATCACGTGCAAGCGTAAAGTGACCCTGCAAAAATGACCGCTCGCACCGAGTCCGCAACGCGATTAACAAGAGAAACGAAATGAAAAAGATCGCGCTTCTGTTTGCCGGACAGGGTGCGCAGGTCGTCGGGATGGGAAAAGATCTGGCCGGCGAGTTCCCAGCCGCGGCGGATTTGTTTCGGCAAGCCGACGAAATTCTCGGCCGCAAATTAAGCGACATCGCGTGGAACGGTCCGATCGAGGAACTGACGAAGACCTCGAATTGCCAGCCGGCGCTTTTTGTTCACGGTCTCGCATGTTTCTCGATCTTGCGCGAGTTGGCCGGCGATTTTCCGGCCGGCGGCGCGGCCGGATTGTCGTTAGGCGAAATGACCGCGCATGCGGCCGCAGGCACATTCGATTTCGAGAACGGGCTCAAACTCGTCCAAAAGCGCGGCGAGTTCATGGATGAAGCTTGCGCTGAGACAATTGGCGGAATGGCGGCAATGATCGGCGGATTGGAGAACGACGTTCGCCAGCTCGCAGCCGATGAGGATGTCGATGTTGCCAATATCAACGCGCCGGGACAGATCGTTATTTCCGGTGAGCTGGCGAAAGTGGAAGCGGCGGCCGGGGTTGCGAAGGAATATGGGATTCGCCGCGCCACGATGCTGAATGTGGCCGGCGCGTATCATTCGAGATTGATGGAAAGCGCTTATGAAAAATTGGGCGCTGCATTACTCGAGGTGCAGATGCAAGTCCCCCAGTTTCCAGTGATCAGCAACGTGACCGGGCGCGAAGTTGAGACACTTCCGGAAATTCGCCACACGTTGCAAGATCAAGTCACCAGCACAGTCCGCTGGGTCGGTTGCATGGAACGACTCGTCGATCTTGGCTGCGATCTGTTCATCGAGCTCGGGCCCGGCGGTGTGCTTGCGGGTCTGCTCAAGCGCACTCGCAAAGACGTCGAAGTTATTTCGGTCGGCGATGTCGATTCGGTCCGAGCGGGTGCCGCGCGGCTGGCCAGCGCGTAGCTAAGATCGACAATTAGGTTTCGGCATCGTAATTTTCTCACGTGAATCTGTCCGAGCGCGTTGATTCAGAGTTGAAAACAGCGATGCGCGAGAAAAACGCGATCAAGCTGGGCGTTCTGCGCATGCTTAAAGCCGCCCTCACGAACGCGACAATCGAAAAAGGTGGCGCGGATTCAAAGTTAACCGATGCCGAAGCTGCCCAAGTGATTCGTAAACAGGTGAAGCAGCGTCAGGATTCGATCGAAAGTTTTGAGAAAGGCGGACGGGCCGAACTGGCGGCGAAAGAAAAAGAGGAATTGTCGATTTTGCAATCGTATTTGCCGCAAGCGATGAGCACCGACGAAATTTCGAAAGTCGTGCAGGAGACGATTACCGAAGTCGGCGCGAGTTCAAAAACGCAAATGGGCGCGGTGATGAAGGCGTTACAGGCGAAAGTGGCCGGTCGCGCCGACGGCAAAACGCTCAGCGCTGAAGTGCAACGGCAGTTGAGTGGTTGAGGTCCGAGCCGGACTGGCATTGTTGAGATGTTGAGATCATCCTGCGTTAACCAATTGGAATTCGACTCAACTTCTCAACCTTTCAACGTCTCAACATGCTAACGGCAATCATCGTCGCCGCCGGGAGCAGCGAACGAATGGGCTTCGACAAATTGTTCGCATTAGTGAGCGGAAAACCGGTGATCGCGCACACGATCGCGGCATTCGAGCGGACCGATTGCGTCGACGAAATTATTTTGGTCGGCCGCGCCGATAGCTTGGGCGAATTGCGAAAGATTGCTGGCGAGTCGACAAAATTGAAACAGATCGTCGCGGGCGGGGCAGAACGGAGCGATTCGGTGCGCGCTGGCCTCGACCACTTAAGTTCCAAATCCGATTTCGTTGCCGTGCACGACGCCGCGCGCCCGTTGGTAACTCCTGAAAAAATCACGCGCGTCTTCGAAGTGTGCCGGACGAGCGGCGGAGCGGCGACATTGGCCGAACTAATCAACGACACGCTGAAACGCGCCGATGTCGATCTTGCCGTCAAGGAATCGGTCGATCGCAAAAGCGTTTACGGGATGCAAACACCGCAGGTTTTTTCGAGAAAAATGTTGGAAGAAGCTTACCAGGTGGTCGCAAAGAAGAAGGTGTCGGTTACCGACGAAGTTTCCGCGGTCGAGCTTCTCGGCCGCAAAGTCGTCCTCGTTCCGAATCACGATTTTAATTTCAAGATCACTTACCCGCGCGATTTGCCGATGGCGGAGTTCGTTCTGAAACAGCGAGCGGCGGAATAAGTAATCCAAGGGACTTCCAAGAATCGTGCGATGAGAGACGACCAGTTCATAGAATCGCGCGCGCCTTGCTACCGTTGGATCGCCTTCATCGTTTTCTTTATCTCCGGTTTCGCGGCTTTGCTCTATCAGGTCATTTGGCAGCGCTTGCTGGTTTTCTTTTCGGGTGCGGACGTTTACGCGGTCACACTGATCGTGACGACGTTCATGGCGGGACTCGGCCTCGGGAATCTCGTCGGCGGTTACGTGGCCGACCTATTTTCAAGGCGAACCAATCTGGTCATGTTTATAGCGGCCGAGCTGGCGATCATGATTTTCGGCCTTTTGAGCAAAGGATTTTTTTACGATTTTCTCTACACGCGGCATCCGGAACTGGGACAATCAAGTTGGTTACTGTGGATCGTTTTGTTTTGCAGCTTGTTATG